>Ga0164241_10000645_pt1 | contig 56886 bp, 37 predicted proteins | sample OricomyardsoilBY_FD_108780 | JGI IMG/M metagenome (GOLD analysis project Ga0164241, IMG submission 108780) | Backyard soil microbial communities from Emeryville, California, USA - Original compost - Back yard soil (BY) | ecosystem: Environmental > Terrestrial > Soil > Unclassified | place: USA... | reverse complement strand
GCGGACGCAAGCGGCTCGGCGCGCGAGCTCGGGCTACATCGGCTCACGCATGAGGTGGGGTCGAGCACCACGTGGGACAACTACGGCAACGGCGCTTCCCGCAAGTGGGCGGCGCCCGGCGGCGACTTCGGGCCCGAGCTCGCGCGCATCGCCGTGTCGAGCGCGAGCTCGGAGGGCCTATTGACCTTCGATGTCACGGGCCCGATCCGCATCATGCAATCATCGACCGCAGTCACCCTTTCGGTAGTGATACTGGAAATCGGCGCGGCTCCGCCGGCGCCTTCGGCGCTGGCGTTCGAGGCCGGGGAGGGGGATGCTTCCATGATTCCCAAGCTGCTGCTGACCTACTGCGCGCCATGATGAGCTCCGCCACCGTAGTCACCGACGAGTTGTCGGGACCGCCGAGCGACTGGATGCGACGTCGGCGCCTGGGACAGCCGCTCGGCCGCTACGTGCTCGGTACCTTGCTCGGCATGGGCGGCGCGGCGTCGGTCTACATGGCGCGGCTGGACGGCCCGCACGGCTTCGAGCGCGTCGTCGCCATCAAGCTGGTGCACGAGCACCTGATGGCCGATCGCGAGTTCGTGACGATGTTCCTCGACGAGGCGAACCTCGCGTGCCGCCTGCAGCATCCGAACATCGTCCACTGTTACGAGCTCTGCCGAGAAGAAGACTCGCTCTATCTCGCGATGGAGTTTTTACAAGGTCAGACGCTGTCGCGCGTGTATCAACGCGCCCAAGAGTGGCGTCAGCCCTTGCCGTTCAGCCTCGTGGCGTGGATCGGCGCGCGCACCGCGGAGGCTCTCGGCTACGCCCACGACCTGCGCGACGACGCCGGCAACCCGCTCAACATCGTCCACCGCGACGTGAGCCCCGACAATCTCTTCATCACCTACGACGGCCAGGTCAAGTTGTTGGACTTCGGCATCGCGCGCGCGGCCGGTCGGCGTTCGCAGACGAACCTGGGCCAGCTCAAGGGCAAGTTCCGGTACATGGCTCCCGAGTACGCCATGGGCCTCGAGTTCGACGGCTCGCTCGACGTTTTCGCGCTCGGCGCCACGCTCTACGAAGCCGCGCTCGGCGTGCCCGCGTTCGACGGCGACGAGCAGGTGGCGCTGCGCAAGATCGTGTCCGGGGAGCTCGCCGACCCGCGCGAGATCCGTCAAGACTTTCCCCCGGCGCTGTGGAAGATCTTGCAGCAGGCGCTGGCGCCGCGCCCTGAAGAGCGCCCTCATCCCCCCGCCCAGCTCGCCCGTGCCCTCGATGGCGCGGCCGGGCTCAACCAGGCTCAGGGCCGCGCGTTGCTGAGCAGCGCCATGCGCCGGCTGTTTCCTGACGAGCTGGGCGCCGAGTCGAGCGACATCGCCGAGCTGCGGCGCCTGAGTCGGAACCCCGAAGAACCCACGTCGCAAGGCCACGTGGTCAGTCGAGTCCGTCATGAGCGCCCGCGCGCCTCGCTGACCTCGTTGGTCTGGGGGGTCGGCGTCTTGCTCGTCGGTGGCACGGTCGCGGTTGCGAGCGGCTGGCCCGACCCACCTCAACTCGTGGCGCGCAGCGCGGGGGGAGCCGCCGCACCCGCGCCGGTGCCTGACACGGCGCCGAGCACCGTCGATATCGGAGTCCAGGTGAGCCCGGCGGCCGTGACCGGCGCTCAAATCACGATCGACGGCGTCCCGGTCGCGCCCGGCGCGCCGCACCGACGGGTTGCTCGTGGCCGTAAGCCGATCGTCGCGACGATCAAAGCGCCCGGTTATCGAAATGTCAGCCTCGACGTCGTGCCTGACCGCGATCGGTCGCTGATCATCACCCTAGTACCCATGCCGGCCGCGCCCGCCGCGAGCGTCGCGAAACCGAAATCACCGCCGGCGCGGGCGCCCGCGCCCGCGCCGAGCGGCGTGATTCGTCGGTATCCGTTCTGATCGTGATAGAAGATCGTTTCATGCGCCGTAGGGTCGTCGCCTGGCAGCTGGCAATGCTCGCGCTCGTACCGGCGGCGGCGCGGGCTCAGGGCCAACTGGCAGACTGCGCGGAGCAAGACGCGACAGCTTGTGGACGGCGCCACTTCGAGGCCGGTACCCGTGCCTTCGAGCGCGGAGACTATGCCGAGGCCAGCGTCGAGTTTCAAACCGCGCTCGCTCAGCGCCCGCACCGCGTCGTGCGCTTCAATCTGGCGCTCTCGCTTCTACGAATTGGTCGGCCGAGCGCGGCGCTCGCCGAGCTAGCCCAGGTCCTGAGCGATCCTGCCACCGAGAAGGAGCTTCACGATCGCGCCACCCGCGAGCAACGGAGCGCGGAGCAGGCGCTCTCTCGCATCACGTTCAGACTATCGGACCCGACTCGGGAGCGGGTCGAGCTCGACGGTAAGCTCGTCGATTTGGCGGTCGGGCAGGAGCTCTTGCTGGACCCGGGCAACCACCACGTGCGTGTGATCTCGAACAGCTCGGTCGTGCTCGATCAAGAGCTCGATTTGGGGCCCGGCGAGCGGATCGAGCTGCGCGTCGGGGAGCGCTCGCGTCGCATCGACGTCGTCGTGGTGCCGGTGGCTCCCGTGGTGGTACCGCCGGTGGCCAAGCCATCACCCGCGGCGGCGGCTCGCTCCGAGTCGAAGCCACTGACGCCAACTTGGTTCTATGCCGGCGTCGGCGCGACGGTGGCGCTGACGGGCCTGACGGTGTGGAGCGGCATCGACACGAACAAGGCCTATTCGCGGTACCAGCGCGACTTGCCCGAGCTCACGCAAGCCGCCGCCGATGACCGCGTCGAAAACGGTCATGCTCGCGAGCGGCGCACCAACTTGCTGCTCGCGGGGAGCCTCGTCTGCGGTGCCGGCGCCGCCGTGCTCGGTATCTGGTTCGTCGATTTTTCGGGCAAGAGCTCGGCGACGGTTGGACTTGCGCCGGGACACATCGCGGTGTCTGGGCGCTTCTAGCGAGGCTTCTTGGCCAGGAGCTCGAGGCGCTCCAGGCGGCGCTGCTCGTCGGGCTCGAGCGTCTGCCGTCGCCCTTTCAGACCCTCGACGTAATAGTCGAGCAGCATACGATCGAGCTCGCTCTTCGAGATCGCGTCTTCGAACTGCGCGAGCGTCACGGCGTTCATGACCAGACGCGCGGACAGGTGCAGCTCGACGACGTAGTCGGCCCACGACGATTGCTTGGTCCAGCGCGCCAGAGTCAGGGCGTGATGCGAGGCGGTGGCGGCCACGTCGGCCGGCACGACGAGCCCCGAGTTGGCGCCCTTCAAGATGCGGCGCAAATGGCCGGAGAGCACCTGCGCCGCCTCCTCGATGTTGCCCGTCGCGGCCAGACGCTCGGCGAGGCTGCCGATCATCTTGAGGGCGTCGGCACGCGCTGTGGCGGGCACGTTGTCGCGCGTCGTCGCCACGCGCATCCGCGGCTGGGAGGCGGCAGGCTCGGCGGGTGCTCGCGTGGGCGCGAGGGGAACCGCGCGCAGGAGCGGGGGGGAGCGCTCTTCGGCGGGCGACGTCACTTGTCGCGCCACGCGCAGGCGGGCCAGGCTCGCCTCGCGGGTCTCGAACAACGAAATTTCGGTCGTGCCGATCAGGATGCGATCGCCTTCACGCAGCGGCACGCTACGACCGACGCGCAAACCGTTGACGTAGACGCCGTTGGCGCTGTGCAAATCTTCGAGCACCACGCTGTCATTTTGCACGCTGATCCGCGCGTGCATCCGGCTGACGAGGCCGTCCTGCAAATGCACGTCGCACTCCGGCAGTCGGCCGATCAGCAACGAGCCGCTGCTGAGCTCGATGCCCCCGAGCGGCGTGATCACGGTCACGGGCGCCATCAGCTCGGGGCGCTCCTGCGGCTCGCCATCAGCGGGTGAGCGCTGGGGCGCAGGGACTACGGGAGTCGCGACAGGCGTGTACGAGGGCACGATCGGATACTGCCTGAAAAATACCTATGCCGCAGCGGAAAATCACCGGGCTAGCCGGCGTCCGGCGCGGCTCGGAGCACAGGCAGTGAGTGGGATTTGTTGCCTCGGTCGCCACGATCGGGTCGCGCCTTAGGCACGAGTCATGGCGCATCCGTCGGCGGCTTGAGGACGCGCACCTTGTCCTTCACTCGGTCGCTGATGAAGACCCGATTGTTCGCGTCGACGATCACGACTCCAACACCGTCGAGCGACTCAACCAGCTTCAAGCCCTGCTCGGGACCCAAGATGAAGACGGCGTCGTCGACGGCGTCAGCGGTCGTGGCGTCGGGCGCCCAGACCGTCACGCTGCGACAGGCGGTCGCGGGATATCCGGTCTTGGGATCGATGATGTGGTGGTAGCGCTTACCGCCGACGACATACGCGCGCGCGTAGTCGCCGGCCGTAGAAAAAGCATGGTCAGTCAGCTCGAGCACCGCGAAAAACTCCTCTTGCCCACCCCGCGGATCGCGGACGCCGCTGACCCACGGCGAGCCATCCGGCTTGCGACCGGCGCCGTAGAGATCGCCGCCTGCTTGAGCCAAGAACGCGTTCACCCCCTGCTTGCGCAGTACCTTCGCGGCCTGGTCCACGATGTAGCCCTTGGCGATGCCGCCGAGACCGAGCTGCTGCCCCTTACCGATCCGCACCCGACGCCCGCCCTCATCCAGGCTCACTCTCCGGTAGTCGACGAGCTTGCGAAGCTTTTCTACCTCGGCGTGGCTCGGCGGCTTCGGATGCTCTTCTTGGGCGCCGCCGAATTTCCAAACTTTCGACAACGCTTGAAACGTGATGTCGAAGCTGCCGCCGGATAGCTTCCCCGCCCACAAGCCGCGCTCGATCACCGTCGTCGCTTCGGGGCCTATCGACACCCAGTCGCCGGCGCCGGCGTTGACGCGACTGATCTCGCTGTCGGGGCGCCACTCGCTCAGCAGGTCCTCGAGGCGACGAATCTCCGCGACCGCGGCCGAGATCGCGGCGCGTGTCGCGGCTTCGTCCGTCGCCGGCGACGTGTAGGCAATGAAGTGCAGGCTCGTTCCCATCGCCGTTTCTTGCACCTGCACCTTCGTCGCCTCGAACGGCGCGGTAACCTGTGGCGGCGGGGCGGGCGCGATCGACGTCGCCGCGCCCCGCGCCGTCGCGATCGACATACTCCCGGTGGCGGCGGAGCCGGGCGCGGGACCGCTCTTCGAGTGGGCCCCATCACAGCCGAGCGCCCACGACAGGCCCGCTAAAATCCACGGAGTTTGTCGGAAAACCGAATTATTTCGTTTAGTTCGCCCGCGTTCCGCCATCGCGAAGTATGCTTACCACGCCCCGAGAAGGAGACGTCGCCATGATTGACCGCGAACAGCTCGACCGCAGCGTAGACTCCGTCGCTTCGCACGTCATCGCCGTCTCCCGGCAGATTCACGCTCACCCCGAGCTGCGCTTCGAGGAGCACCGCGCTGCCGGCTGGCTCGCCGAGAGCCTCGAGCAGGCAGGCATCGCCGTCGAGCGCGGTGTAGGCGGCCTGCCCACCGCGTTTCGCGCGCGCCTCGGCAGCGGTGGCGGACCCCGCATCGCCATCCTCGCCGAGTACGACGCGCTGCCCGAGATCGGCCACGCCTGCGGCCACAATCTGATCGCGGGCGGCGCGCTCGGCGCGTTCCTGGCGCTGGCCAAGCACGGAAGTCTTCCCGGCAACGTCGACCTGATCGGCACCCCCGCCGAGGAGGGCGGTGGCGGCAAAATCCGGTTGCTCGACGCGGGAGTATTCGCGGGTGTCGACGCGGCGATGATGTTTCACCCTTACGATCGCGACATTCTCGCGCATCCGGCGCTGGCCAGTCGCTGGCTCACGATCAAATTCGCCGGCACTCCCGCTCACGCCGCCGCCGCGCCGTGGGACGGAAACAGCGCGCTCACGGCGTGCCTCGAAACCTTTCGCCTGATCGACTCTCAGCGCGTTCACTTCCGCGACGGCGTGCGCGTTCACGGCTACGTCACCAACGGCGGCCAGGCCATCAACGTCATTCCCGAGCACGCCGCGTGCGAATTTTCGGTGCGCGCGCCGTTCAAGGCCGAGCTCGAGCGAGTGGCGGCGATCGTCGAGCGCTGCGCGCGGGGCGCTGCTCTGGCGTGCGGTGTTCAGGTCGACCTGACCAGCCGCAATGGCTACCGCGAGATGAAGAACAATCTGGCGATCGCACGTCGCTTCGGCAAAGCACTCGAGGCGTTGGGCCGCCCCGCGCGTGAGACCGACCCCCGCGTCGGCTCCGGCTCGACCGATATGGGCGACCTCAGCCAGGCCGTGCCCTCCATCCATCCGTACCTCGCGATCTGCGACGAAGGCGAGACGCTGTGTCACCAGCACGCGTTCGCGGCCTGCGCCGCCAGCGAGCGTGGCTTTCGAACCATGTTGACGGCGGCCAAAGCCATGGCTCGCACCACGCTCGACCTGCTGGAAGATCCCGAGCTACTCGACGGCGTCAAAGCCGAGTTCGCGCAGAGCTAGACCCGCGCCGCATTGAGCACGCCCCGACCACGCCCGCGCCATCGGGGGGGCTGAGTTGCGGAGTGCCTCGCCGGGAATCGTTAGATTCGTGAGTATCACAAATCTAACGAAACAGACCGGTGTGGTTGCCGGAAACACGACAAATGAGATTTCGGAGGTGCCGGTCCAGCTGCCGGCATCTCACGAACCCCAAGTCTCCGAGGCAACTCTCCATGGCAATCCACCCCAAGCTTCGCTCGCCCCGCGGTCTGAAGACTGCGCTTTTTCCGTTGGTACTCTGGGCTTGTTCCAGCGGCGGTGAGCCCGGCGGCGACTCGACCCAGCCGATCGGCGGCTCCAAGGATCCGCCTGCGATGAGCCCCGACGGCGCGGGCGCTCCGGGTGTCGGGGGCAGCGACGCGGAGCCTGATGAGCGGGGCGGCGACACCGGAGCCGGCGACGACGACGCGCCGCCGCCGGACGAGACGCCAACCGGCGGTAAGGCCGGGCAAGGCGATCCCGATTCGAAACCGGACGAGGCTCCCGACCGAGCCGGCGACGGCGGCGGAGGCGCGGAGCCCGAGCCGGAGCCGGAGCCGAGCGACGCGTTCTTACGCGGTAAGGCGCTGGCGGAGCAGAACCAATGCGTGACGTGCCATCAGGCAAACTTCGCGGGTTTCACCGTGTTTCCCAACATCACGCCCGATGTCGAGACCGGCATCGGCACGTGGACCGACGAGCAGATCGTGGCTGCGCTCCGCGACGGCAAGGCTCCTGACGGCTCGAGCCTGTGCACCACCATGCAGCGCTACGCTTTCACGGACGACGAAGCGGCGGACATGGTTGCCTTCTTGCGAGGCCTGCCCGCCGTTTCGAATCCGATCACCATCGCCTGCCCGTGAGCGGGCAGAGGCCGCGAACCATGCGTCGTTCCGAAACGTAGGAAGGGACGATCGAAGAACCCAGGAGCTATCGCGCCGGATCGGCGGCGCGACGCGCGCCTGGTGCCAAGCTCGATGACACGACAGGGGGGGACACGAATCTACACAATTTCGCGCGACGATCGGCGGTCGCTGTTTCATCGGTGCGACGGCCACGTTGCGGCGGCTCAACGCGCTCCGAGCGCCGACCTCGTCGTCGGCTAGACGCCTCCGGGTGCGGCGCGACGCGCGAAAGTGTAGGCGCTTGCTCGCTAAACGTTAGTGGAACGATCCCGAAACAACATCTCACGATTATACAACTTGCGGCTGCGTGTTATGCGTAGCCGCAATTGGTCAGCCTGAGCCGGGACGACCCGGTTCGCGACGGGCATCTGCCGGGACGACTCGGCGCTTTCAACCGGTGCTTACCCACCGATCACTGGAAGATGCAGCTCATGAGCCTAGCCGCGGTCTGACTGATGTGGTCGTGACGACACACGCCCTGTGTCGAAGCGGGAGCGCTTGGACGTCTCCTGGTCTGCCGGCACGTGGCGGTGACGAGCAGGCGCGGCGCTAGCGCCCGGCGCTCCGAATTGGTTCGGTCTCGAAATCGTCGGTCCGCGCGCGGACCCGCAGCGTTCGCCTTCCGCACTCAGGCGATCCTGCGCGCGAGCACTCGAGTGTCGAAGGCAAGGATTCTTTTCCGATGTCAACGAAGAAGTCACGCAAGAAGAGGCAGGTCAACGCGCCTGCGCCCTCGAAGACGGCGGCGCGCGTCCCCAACCAGGGCAAGGCGCCCGCCGCCAAGGCGGCCCAGCGCCAGCACGCGAAGCGGCCGCTCTCGCCGATCGAAGTGCAGCTGCGCAGAGCGCTCGCCGAAATGGGCTTGGCGCGCGCCCGTCGAGTCTTTGCCGCCGTCGAAGCGTCGTTCGACGACTGACGCTTCGGCGTCGCTGTCGGTCTCGCGCTCGCCTCACGGCGCGTCCGCGATCTCACGTGAGGTCCGCGCCCGGTGAGCGTTTTCGAGAGCGGTGCGTCCCACGACCCAAGGGTCCGGCCAGATGTTCAGGGAGCATAGGTGACGCGGAGCTCTGCGAGTCTCCGGAAGTTGTGATGGAATCGCGAACGCAGCCTGGTATAAGCTCGGACTCGTGGGGACGCGGCCCATGGGGGACCGGCGTCCATATCCCAAGTTGGTCGAACATGGTCGTTGAGAAGCCCGGCAAGCCGCGATTCGGAGCAAAGACTGAATTCGTGAGATCGCTCGACCGTTCGCTGTCCGCGGCCGAGGTCGTGGCTCTGGCCCAAAAGAGGGGCCTGCGCCTCACACCTGCCTTCGTCTACAACATCCGCAGCGCCGAAGCCTCGCGGTCGTCGCCGTCGCGCCGCGCCGGCAGAGCATCCAAGCTTGCCACAAAAGATTCGCGACTCAGAGGCTCCCCGGAAGCGCTCTTGCGCGCCGCCATCGCCCAGATCGGCCTGGTGCGTGCTCGGCAAATCTTGGACGAAGTGGAAGAGACCTTCGTCGGCCGCTAGCGGCACACCGCGACCCTCGGCGCTGCTCTCAACGACCAGCGAAAGTGGCTTCCACTTCCTCCAAAATCTCGCGCGCCTTGACCAGTCCAATCTGCGCGATCGCGGCCCGCAGCAACTGCTCGGCGCTCTCGACGTGACTCGGAGTCGGCCTGCGAAACGAGCGCGGCTCGTTGCTTTTCCCGTTGGCGTTGCTGCGAATGTTGTACACGAAGCCGGTCGTCAGCTTCATGCCGCGCCGCTCCGCCAACGCCACCACCTCCGCGGCGGGAATGGCGCGATCCAGCGAGCGCACGAACTCACTTTTTGCGCCGAACCTCAGCTTGACGTTGGATTCGTCGTCTAAAGCCATGACCCGCGTTCCTCCTCTGCCCTGCTGCGACTCACGGGCAACTTACGATTCCTGCCGACGGTGTCCCTGCCGCCAGGTAGTCCAGCAGTGTCTGCGCTTGACGGCCAGATAGGCCCGGCGCGCCCGGCGGCGGCATTTGACCGCCGTCTACGTTCATCTCCATGACTTCGGCGTACGTTTTTGCGTCGGTAAAGCTCACGAGCGAGACGGGGGCGCCGTTGATCGGTGGCTTGGCGTGGCAAGTGATGCAGTACGGCTCCAGGATTTCCTGAACCGCGCACGGTAGCTTGCCCGCTCCGCCCGCGTTCCCGCTGCCGCCGCTACCACCGTTGGCGCTGCTGCCACCATTGCCGCCGCTACCACCGTTGGCGCTGCTACCACCGCTGCCACTGTCGTTGCCGCCAGCGCCGCCGATACTCACCACGCCGGCGGAGCCGGATTCCCCGGCATGGTATGCGGTGCCACCGGCGCCGCTGGCTCCAGCCGTGCCCCCGGTGCCGGCGCCGCCAGCCTCGTCAGGCGCTCGCCTTAGCGAGCCGGCCGTAGCGAGCAGTAGACCTCGCCATTGGTTGAGCGGAAGGCGCATCATCGAGGCTCCTGGTCGACAGGACGAAGAGTGCCGAGCGGCACCCTTCGCTGTCGTGCCTTGCAACGTCGCTACTCTCGGCGCCGGCGTCGGCGACCGGCGGCCAGTGCCAGACCCAGCGCGGCGAGCCAGCCACTGCTCCGCGGCGCGGGGGCGGTCGTGGAGATGCTGCAACCGTCGTCGCCGGAGCTGCCAGAGGTCGCGGAGGTGCCACCTTCGCTCGGGCTCGGTGAGCCGCCTTCGCTCTCGTTCGGCGTGCCGCCGCTGGCGCTCGGAGTCGCGCCGCTACCGTCACTGCCGCTGGTGGCGCCCGTCGATGTTCCGGAGGTGCCGGGCGCGTCGGTGCCCCCGGAGCCAGGGTCCGGCATTCCGCCGATCCCCGGCTCGGCTGGCTCGCCCGCGACGCCTTCCGGCATCGTCGGCTCGCCGCCCGCGCCGCCTTCGACGCTGCCGGTGCCCGCAGAACCGCCATTGCCGGCTCCTCCGCCGACGGAGCCGCTGCCGCCGGCGCTACTGCCGCCGGCGCCGCCTCCGCCGGTCCCGGCGCCGAGCGCGGCGACCGAGACGGTGACGGTCGAGCCGTATGCTTTCTGATCGCGTCGATCCGTAGCCTGGGGGGTGACGCTGACGACGGTGTACGCCGGCTGCGCAGGGATCTCGGCGCGGAACAGATCGCCGCCGATGAACTTGGCCGAGATTTTGCCGCCGGTGCCGCCCAAGGGCAGGTACACCACCGACACGTCTTTGACCATGTCCCCGGTCTCGCTCGTCACGGCGTCCTTGACCGCCACGCGCACGATGATCGGCTTGCCTTCGACGGCGCTCGGCTTCTCGATCGCGCGGAACACGGGAGGCCGCGTGTCGACCTTGGCGCCGGTGCCGTCGAGGGCGGCGATGCCGTGGTAGTAGCGCTTCTGGAAGTTGCCGCCTTCGCCCTGGCCGGTCCACACGTCGAACAAGCCATCACCGTCGAAGTCGGCGGCGTCGATGCCGAGCGACGCGTCGCTCACCGCCGGAATGCCGTCGGGGACATAGTTGAACTTGCCGGTTCCGTCCGCGAGCAGCACTTTCTCCGTCCGGCCGAGGCTCGCTACCAGCAAGTCGTAGTTGCCGTCGTTGTTCAGGTCGACGCACTTAACGGCATTGTCGTCGGCCCCGGGCTCTCCGAAGATGCGTTCGCGCGTCTCGTCCTTAAAGTGGCCCTTGCCGTCGTTCACCAAGACCTGGGAATAGTTGCCGCTGCCGCCGGGTGGGCGCGCGCCGGCGTTGTCGAGCAGCATGTCGAGGTCGCCGTCATTGTCGAAGTCGCATACCTCCTGGTTGTAGACGTACGGCCCACGCTTTCCGGGGTAGTTCTCGCTGGTGTAGAAATTGGCTCCCGTCAGTTTGTCTTGGCTGTAGCTTGCCTTGCCGTTGCCGTCCTTGAAGTGGGCGGTCCCGTCGTTGAGCAAGATGCGGCTGATGCCGTTGCGCATGTTGACGAGGATGTCGAGATCGAAGTCATTGTCGATGTCGGCGAAATCCAGATCGATGGCGCGCGTGCCCCAGTAAACGCCGAGCTCTTGCGTGCCGGGAATCGTCGGGGGGAAGTGGTCGCTCGGCAGCCAATTGTCTGGATCTTGCTGCTCTTCGACGAGGGTGAACTTTCCCGTGCCGTCGTTCAAATACAGAGAAAGAAACACGAGCGTTTTGTCTTGGGCGTTGGACCAGTCGGTGGTGACGATGTCGACGTCGCCGTCACCGTCCAAATCGCCGAGGTGGAAGCCGGGGGTGTTCGACGTCAAGCCGGGGGGCAAGAGCTCAGCGGCTTGGTTTTCGAACACGCCCGGCGCGGTCTGGATGAACAGCTTGTCCAGATCTTTGCCGTAGCCACCGGGTTGAAACACGTCCTTCAGGCCATCGCCGTTCACGTCCGCGACACCCACCTGACGGAGCCGCGACGCGGCGCCTCCGAACACGGGCCCCGTCACGTCCGTGAAGTTGCCGAAGCCGTCATTCAGGTACACCGTCGACGGCTCGATCGACGGGGGTGGGTTCAGATTCGATGTCGACCACAGGAAGTCAGGCTTGTAATAGCCGCCGCCGTTGGCGAGCAGCATGTCCATGTCGCCGTCGCTGTCCAGATCGGTCGCCACCAGCCAGCTGGTGTAGCAACCAGCCTTGCTGCTGATCGCGCAGCTCGGGTCCGACGCAGGCACCTTCGTCGCGGTGAGGTCTTCGAAGAACGGCACCGCCGCCGCCGGCTTTGGTGCCAGGAAGGCCACCGCTAGAGCGAGAGCCGAAGCGCCGAGGCCTTTCGGAGCGATCGCGAGAGGGCGGCTCGCGGCGCCGCCGCCGCGAACCGTGTCAGTCGTTGAGTGCTTTCGTTGAGTCATGATTCAAGCCTTTGTTGACGCCGGCTCAGGGAGCAGCAGGGGTCGATACAGCGACGGTGATGGGCTCGTCGCCGTTGCAGGTAATGGTCAAGTCATCCGGCAACGTACGAGTCGCCAGCGTTTTGCACAGGTTGGCGTAGGTCGACCCCTGGGTCGTGAGGTGAGGAACGAAGCTGGCATCTGCCGGCACCACTGCCACCGGTGACATCAGCGACTGCGGCGCCGCCGCCAGAGCGCCGCAGGCGCGCCGCAGAGACGAGTCCGAGAGCTGGCTGGCGTCGGCGTCGAAGCTCTTGCCGAGTATCGTCTCGAGCGCCGTCTGCTCCGCTTCGCCGAAGGTCGTATCTCCGAAGAAGCGATCCTTGAGCACCTCCAGGACCTCCTTCACCGTACCGATCCCGCCCTTGGCGACGTTGCGCAGCAAGTCGTCGATGACGTCGCGCTCGCCGTCGAGGGGGTAGACCTTCTGGCAGCGGCCGAAGCGATCTTCGAAGCCCAGGCGCGCCTGGAAGTCGAAGCCGCGGAACCCGAGGTCGGTAGACTTGTTGTAGTAGCCGGTTTCGTTCTGGAACTGACGCTCGAGAGCGCCGGACGTGACGAGCGGGCTCGTTCCGAAGATGTTCTGGCTACCCTCGGTGGCTCCGCTCTGATTCGGGAAGCTCGAGCCCCAGGCGGACAGACGCCAGCCGAGTGAGCCGTAAACCGATCGCGCCGCGGTGCGCGCGCTGAGCATCAAAGCGCCGTCGCCGACGCTGTTGTTGCGCCTGAGCGGATCTTCTTCGCCCGTGACCCACGGGTCGAAGATCCGCGGCAGCTCGTACCCACCGGCCCAGCACTCGGCGTCGGGCGGGGCGAGGTTGAGATACGGGCTGGCGAAGATGTCCTCCAGCAGGGCCTTGTTCGAGTAGCCAGACGCGACGAACGTGTCCGTCAGGTGCTGCAGCTGATCGCGGGCGGCCGCGTTACGCGGAAAGTAGGTTTGGATCGTCAGGCCGGTTCCCGTGATTTCTTTCCAGACCTTCTCCACGATGGTCATCGACGTCATGTACGCGAATGCCTTGTCGGGATCCGGGACCTCCCACGTGACGGGATCGGCGCCGAGGCCCTCCGTGCGCAGCTTCTCGAAACCGGCGCGTAAGGCGCGAGCCATATCCCACGCCGACGCGCGCGTGCCCGTGACGCTGCCGAACTTGGTGTCGACGCCGGCCAGATCGATCGGGATGGCGTTCGGATCCATGAACTGGCCGCAGTTCGTCGACAAGCCCCAAGGTCGGGCGCTGCGCACCTGCTGGACCGTCGAGAGGCACACGATGTCGCGCGGGCCGATGCTACTGGCGGTCCTGCACTCGCGGTACTGTCCTGGCGCGCACATGTCGGGCGGGATCGAGCCGGCGGCGACGGCGGCGTCGATCGCGGCTTGATTGGGCGTGGTGGTGCAGTTGGAGACGAAGCGCGCGTACTTCAACCCGCCGTGCATGAAGTCGCTCGCGTCGAACGCGCCCTGAACCGGCGCGCCGGTGGACGCGCCCAGCAGTGACTTCTCGAGCAGCGCCGGGATCGGGAAGTGCCGATTGGTGGCCGCATCGGGCGACTGCGTGACGGAAAACTGGCTGTTGTGGCAGGTCAAGCACACCGGGTCGCGGTTCAGGTAAGCGCCGTCGAACCAAGCCCCGAAGTCGCGTCGGCGCCCGAGCTCCGATTCGACCGCGGTCCCGTTGGCGCCGGCGTACGTCTTGACGAGCATGCCGAACAGGTTGGCGGTGTACATCGGCGTCACGTCGTCGAGCATCAACGAGCCGAGGATCACGTCCGCCATCGTCGGCGCCGGCCCGCCGTCGCCGCCACCTTCGGCCGGGTTGTCGCGCACGAAGCCGGCGACGGTGGCCAGATCGCCCGGGCGCGCCTTCGCGCCGTAGCACGAGGCGTTCGAATATTCGTCGACGCGCTGAACGCGCATGAAGTCGCGATACAGCTCGTCCCAGTTGGTCAGGTAGTCGGGCGACTGAAATAGAGCCTCGAGCACGACCTTGCGCGAATGACGCAGGGGCTTGCCGGGCTCGGCCGCCAGCTCCTCCGGATCGACGCCGTCCATGGCGTCGACCTCGCCGATCAGATCGGTGTAGAGGTTCACCTCCGCTTGGCCGTAGGGACGACGGCCAAGCACGCCCTGGATTGCGCGCCGCACGAACTGCTGATCGGAGCCCTGACAGGCGTAGAACGGCTGCGCCACTGGTGGCTCGCCCCCGGCGCCCGCTTCGCCCGTCGTGCTGCCGCCGCTGCTGGTGCCGCCGGTGGTCGTCGTTCCGCCCGTGCTCGTGGTGCCGGCGGTGTCGGTCGTGCCGCCCACGCCGCCGGGGCCGCTGCCGCCGCTGTCAGCGCCCGCGTCGCCAGGGGCGCCGGCGGCAGGCGGCTCGGACGTGTTGCCGGCGGTGCTGAGCGAGCCGCCGTTGTTGCTTTCGCCGGCTTCGCCGCCGGCGGGAGCGCTGCCGTCGTCGTCGCCGCAACCAGCGAGGGCGCCGAGCGCGATCAATGAGATGATGGAAAGTGAAGTTTTCATACGATGTGTCCCAAAACGCGTTTGATGATGCTGCGTGCGGCGGGGCCTTCTTGGGTCTCGCCCTGCGCGTCGCTGCCGCTGTACGCGGCCGGATCGAAGGGGTAGATGCCGAGCGCGAGCAGCGCCGCGATGCGGTTCTCGGCGGGGGTCGTGAATTGGGTGGCCTGCGCCGCTTCGTCGATCGTGCCGTAGTAGCCGGACTGCGCCTCGCCGATCGGACCGCCGATGTACATCTGCGCGAAGCCGTTCGGCCAGTGGTTGCGCCCCAATCCGCCCGCGTTCTGGCGCCCCGGCGCGCGACCAAACTCGGAGTTGAGGATGATCATCGTCTTGTCGAGATTCAGCTTCCCAGGGTCGTTCTCACCCGGAAGGTTGATGCGTTCGAGCAAGCACTTGAGGAAGTTGTCGAAGTTGCTGGCCTGGCGCCACGGCCCGTCATTGTGCGTGTCGTAGCCGCCGCCGCCGTCCGCCTGCTGAACGCCGACGTCCACCACCGTCGCGTGACGTGCGGGGAAGGTGGGATGGGTGAGCAAGTGAGCCGCGAGCCGCAGGCTCATGGCGGGGATGTTTCCGGCCGCCGAGACTTGGGGCGGAGCGCCGAAGCCCGGTTCTTGAGAGGTCTGGCCCGTCACGCGCAAGCACGACGAGCTGTACGGCGTGTCGACCTGGTCGGCGAGGTTGCTGCCCATCGGGCTGAACAGATCGAGTCCTTCCCTGTCGAAGACCGACTTGATGATGTCCACCTTCGACTGGGTGATGGACGCTTGCAGCAGCTCCTGGAACTTCGCGGCGCGAACCGCGTCTCCGGTGCTGCCGAGCCGCAACCGCTGCTGGTACTGCTGGAAATACACGCTGAGCAGCTGGTCGTACTGCTCCCGCTCGGCGACGCTGCCGACGACGGGTCGGTTCAACAGCGCCTTCAAGCGGGCGGCGCCGTCGACCTTGACCAACAGCGGCCGTGCGCTGCCCGGGTGCACCCCTTGCGCGACGAGCGACAACACGTTGTCGTTCGGGATGAAGCTGCTGCCGGTCGCGAACGCGTAGGCGAACGGGGACGGGTGGGCGTTGGCGGTGTCGCGATCGACGAAGTAACGGTTGATGTGGGTCGACAGCCCCGCGAGCGCGGGGTTGCCCAACGTTCGCCCCGAAGCCACGAGCGGGATCGCCGCCTCGTGCGGCGACAAATTGTGGCGGTTGATGACGATGCGCAGGCGCTTCAGCACGTCCGGCCGATCGAGCAGCCGCTTCATGTAGGGGCCGAAGAAGATCTCCTGGCCGGCGCTGTCGTTCTTCCAGTAAGTAAAGGGGTTGCCCGCGTCGATGGTGTAGCCGCAGCCTTCGGCGGCCTTGATCATGTGGGCGTAGTTCGTGTACGCCCACGTACCGTCGGCTTCGCCACGCTTCGGGATGCAGTAGAACGTCTCCCAGGGGATCAGGCCGCCGTAGAGAAAGCACTCGAGCACGCTCTCGGCTCGTAGGTTCTCCGGCAGCATGGAGCTTGCCTTGTCAGAGGGAATCTCGCCGAACGGCACGGCTTCGGCTCGCCGCGTCCAAACGGAGGCGCCGATCGCGGCTGCTCCCCCGGCCGCGGAGGCGCGCAGGAAATCACGTCGTTTCATACACAATACTCCAGTTTAGCGAAGACCAACGGGCTCGCAGAAGCCACGAATCTCATTTGTTTCTCACGTGTCTCGCGAGTGTGAAAAAGCGAAACAGGTGAGTAGAACGGAACGGAATCACGGCGAAGAAACGCCGCTCATCGGCAGTGTGTGTAACGTGCGACGTCGCGATTCGTCAAGCTGCGAGTTGTGAGATAACGAATTAAAAATTTGTTAGGCGAGGCAGTGTGTCGAGCTCGAGCCGTGCCCAACATGCACGAGAAACCAGCCGCATTTCCAGGACCGGCGCTGGGTAGGCGCTAAATCACCGGTCTCGCGTACGGCGGAATCGTCGGCGACATTAGTTAGAACTAACAGTTGATGCAGAGCGGAAACACGCCGCGGCGTGTCGCGGAAATATCGGAGCGATGAGCATGGGCGCGGCTCGGCTGACGTTTCGGGGACCGAGCATTCTCGGAAACCTGGGCGAAGCACTTCGCCGCGTAACCCTGTCGAAGCATGCGTCACTACGCACGGCTCAATCCGGCGAAGGTCGATGACTCGTTCCGCAGCCGCGCCGAGGTGCTCGAGCTATCCGACGTCGGAGCGCAGCTCGGATTTGCGTTCTCGGTCTTGAACGAACGCGGCTTGCTGCGCGATCCGAATCGATTGGACCCGGACAATCCGGTTCCGCTGCTGACCTGGCCGTTCCTGGACTACCTGGAGTCGCTGGAGCTATCGACGCGTCGCTTGCTGGAGCTGGGTGCCGGCAACTCCACCCTCTGGCTCCAGCGACGTTTCGCCCACGTGCGGTCGTTCGAAACGAGCCCGGAGTGGGTGGATCGGCTGAGCCGCTCGATCGCGCCCAACGTCGACCTCGTGTGCGTCGAATCGTCCACGCTGGAGGCGGCCGAGATCGAATATCGAGGTGAGGAGCTGGTGCTGGTGGACTTCGCCGGTCGCCGCACCCGCTTCCTTCACCACTTCCTCTCGCGTCTGAGCGCTGAGCGACCGCAAGCGATCGTGCTCGATAACGCCGACTGGTACCGGCAGGGCGCAGCGACGCTCGCGCGATACGGCTATCGAGAGATCCCGTTCTACGGTTTCAAATGCGGGCAAGCGTTCGTGTCGTGCACCAGCTTGTTCGTCGACCCGTCACGCTTCGCGCTCGAAACCAAGCTTGCCTTTCACCGGCCCGCCTACGCGCGGCGAATGCAAAATCCCTGGGACGAACCATGAGCTTCAACGTCATGAGGGCGCTGCTCTCTCCCGAGCAGGTGGCGCTTCTACGCGCGCGCCTGGCCGACGGTTCTTGGATCGACGGGCGCGCTACCGCCGGTGCGGAGGCGGCGCGCGTGAAGAACAACCTCCAGCTCGACCTCGCGTCACCGGCTCACGAAGAGCTGTCGGAGATCGTCAAGGGCGCGCTCCACGCCTCGGACGCATTCAAGGCCCTCGCCCTGCCGCGCCGCACGTCGACCCTGCTATTTAGCCGCTACGACGCCGGAATGGAGTACGGTCCCCACACCGACGACGCTTATCGGGCGCGGGAGCTGTTGCGGTCGGACCTCGCCGTCACCGTCTTCTTGTCCGAGCCCGACCGTTACGAGGGCGGCGCCTTGGTGGTCGGAGACAGCGCGATCCGCCTCGCCGCCGGCGACGCCGTGATCTATCCCGCGAGCAGCATTCACCGCGTCGCCGCCGTCACGCATGGGACCCGCCTCGCGGTCGTGTTTTGGGTCCAGAGCTTGGTGCGAGACGAGTCTCGGCGCGAGATATTGATAACACTGCAGAGTGTTATTGGTAGAGTCGGTAGTCCCACGTTGTCGCTCGCCCTCGCCCGCGTCCAGCAGAACCTGCTCAGAATGTGGGCCGAGCCCTAGGCGGGCGGGCGCCGGTCGCGGGGCCTCCCGGGGGCAGGTCCGGGAGCGTTGTGCTAAAGCGGCCGGCGCGTGTCCGGTTCTGCTCCGCCCAAACAGCGCTCGCGCATTCGGTTCCCTCCCGAGCTGCCGATTTCGGCGCGGGCGGCCGACATCATGGCTGCGCTCGAGGCGCATCAGGTCGTGATCGTGGCGGGCGCGACCGGCTCCGGCAAGACTACCCAGCTGCCGAAGCTCGCGCTCGAAATGGGGCGGGGTGGCAAGCGGCAAATCGGCGTGACGCAGCCTCGCCGGATCGCGGCCACCAGCGTGGCGGCGCGCGTCGCCAAGGAGCTCGACTGCGAATTGGGACAGGAGGTCGGCTACCAGATTCGCTTCGAAGATCGAACCTGTCAAAACACGTGGGTCAAGTTCATGACCGACGGCATCTTGTTGGCGGAGATCCAGGGCGACCGGCTGCTGTCCGGCTACGATACGTTGATCATCGACGAGGCCCACGAGCGTAGCCTCACCATCGACTTCCTGCTGGGTTTTTTGGCGGATCTGCTACCGCGGCGCCCCGATTTGAAGCTGGTCATCAGCTCGGCGACGATCGAGACTGAGCGCTTCTCGGCGTTCTTCGGCGGCGCGCCCGTGATCCAGGTCGAGGGCCGCACTTTCCCCGTCGACGTATTGTACGAGCCGCCCGCGCCGGAGGTAGATCTGGCGGAGGCGGTCGCGGCGGCGGTCGAGAACATCACCTCGCTCGATCCGCGCGGTGATATTTTGGTGTTTCTACCCGGGGAGCGTGAAATCCGGGAGAGCGAGCACGCGCTTGCTGCTCGCAATCTGCGACATACCCAGGTGCAGCCCCTGTATGCGCGGCTGTCGGCGGCGGAGCAAGCCAAGGTCTTCGCGAGTATCCCGCAACGGCGCGTCATCCTCGCCACCAACGTCGCCGAGACGTCGCTCACGATCCCGGGCATCGTGTACGTGATCGACACTGGGGTGGCGCGTCTGTCGCGCTACGACGCGCGCACCGGCACCACTCGGCTGCAGATCGAGGCCGTGTCGCAAGCCAGCGCCGATCAGCGCAAGGGGCGCTGCGGGCGGGTTCGCGACGGTATCTGCGTGCGGCTGTTCGACGAACAGAGCTTCGCGGCGCGCCCTGCCTTCACCGATCCGGAGATGAAACGGACGGGGCTCGCGGGGGTGATCTTGCGGATGAAGTCGCTGCGGCTGGGTGACGTCGAAGATTTCAGGTTTCTCGACCCCCCTCATTCGCGCGCCATCAGCGAGGGCTACCGGGTGCTGCAGGAGCTCGGCGCGCTCGACGACGAGCGCGCGCTCACGCCGCTCGGCGAAAACCTGGCCCGGCTGCCCGTCGATCCCCGCATCGGTCGCATGATCTTGGCGGGCGCGGAGCAGGGATGTCTGGCGGAGGTGCTGGCGCTCGCGGCAGGACTGACGATTCAAGATCCGCGCGAGCGGCCGCGCGGCCTCGAGCAGAAGGCGGATCTCGCTCAGCAGCCGTTCCGGGATCAGCGCTCTGACTTCATCGGCATGCTCAAGCTGTGGGCGTTCCTACGAGAGCAGGAGAGCCGCGGCACGTCGCAGCTGCGACGCGCGTGCAAGGAACATTTTCTGTCGTTCTTGCGCGTTCGCGAGTGGGGCGAAGTACACAAACAGCTCGAGCAGGTCGTCAAGGAGCTGCGCCTGCCGGCGCGAGCACGCGACGGGAAGCCCGGCAAGCGCAGCGAGGCCATCGACGATCGCCGCGCGGAAGCCGTGCACGTGGCGCTGTTGAGCGGTTTGCTGTCACGCATCGGCCAATGGAACCCCGAGCAGCGCGTCTATCTGGGCGCGCGCCAGACGCGGTTCATGCTCCACCCGTCGTCCGGCTTGGCCAAGCAGCCGCCGGCTTGGGTCATGGCTTTCGAGCTGGTCGAGACGACGCAGCTGTTCGCGCGAACGGCGGCGAAGATCGATCCGCTCTGGCTCGACCGGGTCGGCGCGCACTTGCTCAAGCGCAGCTACTCCGATCCCCACTGGTCCGAGAAGTCGGCGCGAGCCTCGGTGCGGGAGCACGCCACGCTCTTCGGTTTGCCGGTGCTGCGCGACCACAGCGTCGACTACGCTACGTTGGCGCCGGCGCGGGCGCGCTTGATGTTTCTGGAGCACGCGCTCGTGCGCGGCGAGTACAAGAGCCGAGGCGCTTTTCAGGACAAAAACCGCCAGCTGCTCGAAGAGGTGGCGCGGCTCCGTGACAAGGCGCGCCAGAGCGACATGCTCGCCGACGACGAGCTGTTGTTGTCGTTCTTCGACCGCCGCGTGCCCGACACCGTCGTGAACGGTAAGACGTTCGAAGCCTGGCGCGAGCAGGCGGAGAAGGCGGACCCGGAGCTGCTCTCGTTGTCGGTGGCCGACGTGCTCTCGGCGGAGCGGCAGCTCACGCCCGCGGACTATCCAGACACGATTCGGCGGCGCGGAGTCGAGCTGCACGCCAGCTACCGCTTCGATCCGAGCGCTGCCGACGACGGGGTCACGCTGAGCGTGCCCCTCGCGCTGTTGCCGCAACTGGGCCACGGTGAGCTCGACTGGACGATACCGGCCTGGCTGCTGCCAAAAATCACCGCGCTCTTGGGCGAGCTGCCGCGGGCGCTGCGCCGAGACCTCGGCTCGATCGCGGAACTGTCGGCCAAGGTCCTGGCCCGGCTCGAGCCTTTTGCCGGTCCGCTGCTGCCGGCGCTTTCGCGCGCCGTCTACGAGCTGACTGGCGTCGACGTACCGGAGTCGGCGTTTCGCGTCGACGCCATACCGGCGTACCTGCGCTTCAACCTGCGCGTGATCGGCGAGCGCGGGCAGCTGCTAGCGCAAGGCCGCGACGTGACGCAGCTGATTGAACAGCATTCAGCGCGTGCGCGCGAGCTGGTTCAGAGCGCGGCGGTTCCCACCCCGTGGCAGCGCTCGGGCATCGTAGCCTGGGACTTCGAGGCGCTGCCGCGCTTCGTGACGCGACCGCTGCTGGGAGCCGAGCTGCAGTTCTTTCCGGCCTTGATCGACAGGCAGGCATCGGTCGAGCTCGCGCTGTTCGAGACCGAAGCGGCGGCGGAGCGGGCGCATCGGGGGGGGGTCAGGCGCCTGCTCCAGCTCTCCGTCAAAGGCGCGCTCTCACCGCTCGCCAAGCGCGCGCCCGCGCCGTTCACGCGTCGCTTGGGTCTGCCCGCGCCGCGCGCGGAGACGGACGCGTTTCGAGCCCTCGTGCTCGAGCGCGTCGTGGAAGAAGCCTTCGGTTTGGTCGAAGGCGCGGAGCTGCCGCGCGACAAGGCGGCGTTTCAGCGGCTTCTTGCCGCCGGCACGCCGCGGCTCACGGCCGTGTTCGACGAGACGGCTCGAGCGATCGCCACCACCAACGCCGAGCTCGAAAGAACACTGCGCGCCCTGGACGCGGCCACCAAGCAGCCGGGCGCTCTCACCGCCAGCCAAGACATTCGGGCGCAATTGGAGCAGCTCTTTCCGTCCGAGGTGCTCCGCTGGGTCGATTTGCGACATCTGCAGCATTTTCCACGCTACCTGCGGGCGGCTCAGGCGCGGCTGACGCGGGCGATTCACGATCCGCGGAAAGACGCCAGCAAGGCCGAGCCGTTTGCTCCACTCTGGCAGATGTTTTTGGCGAAGCGCAGCGAGGCGCGCGACACCGACGAGGTGCGTCGGCTGCACTTCGCGCTCGAGGAGCTACGAGTGGCGCTCTTCGCGCCCGAGCTCAAACCGCTCTTGCCGGTAACTATCGCGAGCTTGTCGAGCGCGGTTCGAGCGCTGCGTTGACGCGGCCCGCCCAAAGCTGCGACCCTGGCCGCGGTCGGCATGAAAGTGCTCTTGATCAACCCCAATCGCGAGCAAGTGCCGTGGCCGGCGATCCCGGTCGGGCTGTGCACAGTAGCGTCGGCAACGGCCAAGGCCGGACACGACGTGAGCGTGCTCGACCTCGCATTTTCGAAGCAGCCCGGTAAAGACACTCGGCGGCGTGTGCGCCAGGAGCAGCCGGACATCGTCGGTTTGACGGTGCGCAACATCGACAACTGCAACTTCGAGCTGCCTCATTTCTACTTGCCGGAGATTCGGGACGAGGTCGTGAGTGGTGTGCGGGAAGCGGCGCCCGACGCCAAGCTCGTGATCGGCGGCGCTGCCGTCAACGTCTCGCCGCGCGACGTGCTCCGCTTCTTGGCGGCAGATCTTGCCGTGGTCGGTGAGGGCGAGGAGGCCTTTCCCGACCTTCTGTCCGCCCTCGGCCGGGGTGAGAGCGTCGAGCGGTTGCCGGGAGCGCTGCCACGGGGTGGCGGCAGCACGACCGCCTTGCCGGTGCTCGATACGGGGCGACGGCTACTCGGTGAGCCGCTGGGCGGGCGCGCGGTGGTGCATGATTTGAAGAGCTCGGCTCGCAGCGAGGCGTTTCGTTGGCTCGACTTGGCTCGTTATGCGCGCGCTGGCTCACCGTATTCGGTGCAGACGAAGCGGGGCTGCGCGCTGAAATGCTCGTATTGCGTCTACAACAACATCGAGGGCCACGCGTACCGCCTGCGCGACACCCGCGAGGTGGTGGACGAGATCGAACAGGCCGTCCTCGGCCACGGCGTCAAAACCGTCGATTTCGTGGATTCGACCTTCAATTTGCCGCTCTCCCACGCCCGCTCGCTGTGCGCCGCGCTCGCCGAGCGCAAGCTGCCCGCCCAGTATTCGACGATGGGCCTCAATCCGGCGGCGGTCACGCCCGAGCTCGTAGCCACCCTGAAGGCGGCCGGCTTCAAGAACGTCATGTGCACTCCCGAGAGCGCTTCGGACACGACGCTCCGAACGCTGCACAAGGGGTTTCAAAAGCACGCCGTGGTGCGCGCCGCTCGAGCGCTGCGCGAGGCGGGCATGCCGACTTATTGGTTTTTCATGCTCGGCGCGCCCGACGAAACGATGGACACCGTGCGCGAGACGCTGGCGTTTTGCGCGGAGCACATCGCCCCCACCGACATGGTGCTTTTTTCGACCGGTATTCGCGTATACGCCGGCACGCCCCTCGAGCGTACCTGCAAGGACATGGGTTGGTTCGCCGAAGACGATCCGCTGTTCGAGCCTTCGTGGTTCCTCTCTCCCAAGCTCGACTTGAACGAGCTGTACGGGACCCTCGTCAAGGCCGCGCAGCAGCACCCGAACTGGATGACCAACGCCGAGACGGTGATGAGCCCGGCGATGGCGCAAGCGATGAAGCACGCCTTTCGGGTGCTGGGCTGGAAGGGGCCATTCTGGACCCACTTGCCTCGGCTGTTTTCGCTGGTGGGCCGCCTCGGTATCCGCAAGAAGGGCCTCGAGCTCCACGCCGAGACAGTGCGTCGCATCGCCGACGTCGCCCATCACGTCTGAGCTGTTTGTTCTTGCCCGGGCCTCGGACTATCGTCGGCGCTATGAAGCGCGCTGCCGTCGTCGGGTCCCGGATACTGGCTTTGGCGGGGGCGCTGGCCGCCTGCGGCGGTCAACCGGCGCCCGAGCCGAGGACGGCCGATTCCGCGGCGCCCGCGGCCGACGTCGCGTCGCCGCCGCCGGCCGACCCTGCTCCGCTGAGCGCCGAGCCCAGCGCCGAAGAGCCGGCCCCGAGCGCCGACAGCGCGCCCCCCACCCCCAAGGCCAAAGATCCGGACGCTAGTCGCGACGTGAAATACGTCGTGACTCCCGAAGGCCTGAAGGTCGAGGTCGCAGGCGTGCGCTTCCTGACTTCGGCCGCCGCCAAGCAGATTGCTCGAGGGTGGGGCGCGAAGATCAGCGTCAAGGCGGAGTCGATCGACGGCAAGGAGCACGTGCTGCTCAACCCGAAGAACGGGCCGATCGCGTTTGCGGCGGCCGTGTTCAAGAAGGGCAGCACCGAAGCGGAGCGCATCCCCGACGCGCGCGAGGGTGACGGCGAGCTGAAGATCGGCCCCGGGTCGTCCGTCAGCTTTGCCCGCGAATTTCCGAACCGGGGCGGGCGGGTTTTGGCGATCGGCGAGACGCTCGACATGGAGGTCGCGCTGTGGGGCCTGGGCAGCTCCGCCGAAGATCGGCGCCCCGTGAAGCAGTTCGTCCACGTAAAAATGAAGGTCGAAAAGGGCACGCCGAAGGCGCTGATCGAGCCGCCCGCTTCCGCCTCGAAGTAACGCGCTCAGCGGCCCCGAAACACCGGTCTTCGCTTGTCGGAGAACGCCGCCAGCGCCTCGAGTCGATCCTCGCTCGTCAAGCAGCGTTCGTACGCGGCGCGCTCGAGCTTCAAGCCTTCGCGTAGCTCGCGCGTCGCCGCGCCGCGCATCGCCTGAACGGCGGCCTGAATCGCGAGCGGCGCTCCCGCCAAGATCGGCTCCGCCCACTCGAGCACCTGGAGCAAGAAGTCTTTGCCCGTCGGCAGCACTTGGTTGATGAGCCCCAAGATCAAGGCTTCGGAAGCGCTCAGCCGCACCGCGCGCAAGATGAGCTCCTTGGCGCGCGCTTCGCCGACCAACCGAGGGAGCCGCTGGGTGCCGCCAGCGCCTGGGATCACACCCAAGCTCGTCTCGGGTAGACCGAGCACGGCGTGGTGGGCGGCGAGGCGCAAGTCGCACAAAAGGGCGAGCTCCAGCCCGCCGCCGAGCGCGGCGCCGTTGATGGCAGCGAGCGTCGGCACGCGGATCGTCTCGAGCCAGCCTAGCTCGGACTCGTAGGCGAGCAGCAACGCTCGCACCTCGTCTTGGCTCATGCCCGCTCGCTCCTTCAAATCGGCGCCGGCGCAGAAGGCCTTGTCGCCCGCGCCGGTGACGACGACGAGACGCAGGTCGTCTTGCGCGGCGAGCTCACGGCCAATTTCCCCGAAGCGCGCCACGAGCGCGCGCGACAAGGCGTTCATCCGCTCCGGGCGATCGAGCGTGACGAGGGCGACGCTGCCGCGCCGTTCGAGCCGAGCCCCCGCCTCGTCGCTCATCGCTTACCTTTGCGTTTCTTGGGGGCCGGTTTGGCAGGCGCGGCCGGCTTCTTGACCGCTTTGGCCGGCGCGGCCGGCTTGGGCTGCGCCTTTTTCGGCCGGATCGGCGGGGCTGACGCCGCCGCGCGCGGCTTCGGCGCCGATCTCGGACCCGGCTGCGCGGCGTCCTTGGTCTCGGGGTCCTTCGCCTTGTCTTCGTCCTTGGCTCTGTCTTTACCGGTCTTGCGAGCCTCGAGCTTGGCTAAACGTTGCTTCAGCTCGGCGAGCTCGTCTTTCACGCTCTCGAGCTCGTCGTTGACTCGCTTCTTCTCTTTACTCGGTGCGTCGGCCATGTCGCGCAGCGCTTCACGCAGGCGACGTGAGACGCGACCATCGAGCTCGCCGTCGAGCGCGCGGCGTAGCGGGCCACGGCTCTTCACGTCACCGAGCGACGACAGGGCGGTAATGACGTCGATCTTGAAATGGGGATCGGGATCGTCCAGCAAGTCTTCCAGCTGCTCACGCGTCTTGCGGCCCTCGCCCAGGCTGGCCAGCGCGCGCACCGCTGCGCGCCGTCCACGAGTCGGAACGCCGTAGCGCGTACGCTTGACGACGGTGTCAAGCGCGGCCTCGTCGCGAAGAGCGGCCATGCCGTCGAGCGCGCCGGTGCGGATCACGTCGGCCCACGATGGCTGATCCACGACGGATTTCAGGGTTTCGAGCGCGCCTGCTTGTCGCGTGCGACCGAGCGAGCGGGCGGCGTCGGCGGCGACGAGATAGCTGCCTTCGCTCTTGAGCAAGTCGTGGAGAGCCTTGGCCGCGGCCGGCTTCTTGAAGGCTCCGAGCGCGCTCGCCACCGCGCGTCGCACCTTGGGATGAGACGTGCTGAGTGACCCGAGCAACGCCTGGAGCGCGTCGTCCGAGCGGAGCTTGCCGAGGGCGCGCGCCGCTTCGGCGCGGACCATCCACGCTTCGCCTTCGCGGCTCACGCTCTCCTGCAGCGCCTTGACCGTCGTGGGATCGTGTTTCTTGGCGAGCGCTTCCGTCACCGACCAGCGCAAATGCGCGTTAGAGCCGTCGGCGAGCTGATGGCGCAGCATGTCGCCTGGCGCTTCGAACGTGAGCTTGCTGATCACGCGCTGCTCGGGATCGAAGCCGACGTAGAGCGGTCGCTCGTCGAGCGGCAGCGTGATCGCATCTTGCGCCTCCGTGACGCGCTTCTCGTGGCGGGTGCGACGGCCGTCGGGGTGCAGCACCTCGATCTCCGCCAGCAGCGAAAAAACGGCAGTCTCTCCGGTCTTTTGCGTCTGTTTGATGGCGACGGTCAGGAGACCGTCGTCGTAGCTCACCTTCACGGTCAGCTCTGGGTGGCCGGGGCGATACACCCAATGATCGAAGAAGCGCTCGAGCGAACGACCCGACACCTCCTCGAAGGCACGCATCAGATCGTTGGTTTCGACGATACCGAACGCGTGCCGCTTCAAATAGCGTTCGACGCCTTCGAAGAACACGGGATCGGAGAGCTCACGCCGCAGCATGTGCAAAACCAGGCCGCCTTTTTCGTAGAGATGGCGATCGAACAGATCGATCGGCTCCGCGTAGTCGCGGCAAACGATCGGCCGTTGGTAGCGACTGCCCGCTTCGGACAGGTAAGTGTCGGTGTCGCCGGCGATGCCGTACTCGTACTCGTCGCGGCCCAGCCGATCTTCGCGCTCCAAGTGCTCGCAGAAGGTGGCGAAGCCTTCGTTGAGCCACGCATGCGACCAATCGCGACACGTGACGTAGTCGCCGAACCATTGGTGTCCGAGCTCGTGCGCGACCAGATCGCAGGAGCTGATGTCGAGCGCGGCGCGCTCGTCGAGTAGCACGTGCTCGTAGAGCGTCGTGGCGGTGGTGTTCTCCATGCCACCGAAGATGAAGTCGTGCACCACGACCTGCGAATAGCGCTGCCAGGGAAAGGGCACCCCGAAGCGCTTCGAAAAGAGCTCCACCATGCGCGGCGTTTCGCCCAGGCTGCGGGCCGCCGTTTGGGCCATGCCCACCGGTACCAGGTATTTGATCGGCACCTCACGCTCGCCGAGCCGCGCCGGGCGATCTTCGACGACGTCGAAATGGCCGACCACGAGCGTGAGCAGGTAGCTCGGATGCGGCTGTTCGAGCTTGAACCTGTAGGTCCACGGGGTCTTGCCGCGCGTCTCGGCGCTGAGCAGCTCGCCGTTCGAGAGCACGGTAAATCCTGCCGGCACGGTGGCCGAGACCTCGCTCGTCATCTTCACGTGCGGTTTGTCGACGCAGGGAATGAAGTGACGCGCGTCCTCGTCCTGGCACTGCGTCCACGCCTGGACGGGGCGGTTCTTGACGTGCTCGTCCGGTGCCAAGAAGTACAGTCCGCGCTTCGGCGTCGCCTTGTAGTCGATGCGCAGCTGGCCGCGCTCGGGCAACCCGTCGAGCGCGATCACCTCGCCGTCGTAGCTGAAGCTCGCCGGCTTGAGGCCGCCGCCGTCGTCGACCCTCACGCTCTCCAGCTCGAAGCCGATCGCGTCGACATGCAGGAGGCTCGGTTGCGGGGCCACGCGCTGAAAGTCGAGCACGGCCCGGCCCCGCACCGACTTGGTGTCGAAGTCGAGCACGAGGTCGACGAACAAATGCTCGATGCGATAGGGCCGAGAACGCTCGTACTGCCGCTCGGTGCCCGCCAGGCTGAAGGGGCTGCGCGCCGCGCCGCAAGCGCAGCGTTCGTGAAGTCTCTGCGAAACCGTCATTTTGCCGGGTACAATACTCGACCGAGCCGACTTCTCGACCGACAAAGGACCGGCGGCGATCTCGAGGCTCGAAAGGTATGATGGGGCGGTGCCGATCACGCTGACCGGAGAAGTCGAGCGCATCACCTATGAAAGTGAAGCGACCGGCTTTCGCGTGCTCAAAGTCGGCAGGCTGGAGGGTCCGGCCGGCAAGCGCGCGAGCGTCACGGTGGTCGGCACGCTGCCACCGGTGGGCAGCGGGGTGCGCGTGCGCTTGACGGGAGAGTTTCGCCAGGATCCGAGGCACGGCGAGCAGTTCCGCGCCGACACGCTGGTCACGCTGGCGCCCGAGACCCTGGTCGGCCTCGAGCGCTACCTCGGCTCCGGCCTGATCCCCGGCATCGGGCCCGCGTTCGCCAAGCGCATCGTGTCCGCCTTCGGCATGGACAGCTTGACGATGCTCGATCACGAGCCGGACCGACTGAAGCTCATCCCCGGCATCGGCGAGCGGCGCATCGAAGAGGTGAAGAAAGCGTGGGCGTCGCAGCGCGCGATCAGTAACGTGATGATGCTGCTCCAGACCCACGGCGCCTCGCCGGCGCTGGCGGCGCGCATTTACAAGCACTACGGCGACGGCGCGGCGCGGGTCGTGCAAACGGCGCCGTACCGGCTGGCGATGGAGGTGCGCGGCATCGGCTTCAAGACCGCCGACCGCATCGCCAAGTCGCTCGGTATCGCCGGCGACCACCCCGAGCGGGTCCAAGCCGGCGTGCTCCACGAGCTCAGCGGCCTCGCCGATCAGGGTCACGTGCTGTTCGACCGTGAAGCCCTGAGCGATCGGGCGGCGGCGATGCTCGAGATCGACGTCGGGCATGTCGGTCCCGCGATCGACAAATTGTGGGCGAGCGGCCACGTCGTCGTCGAAGAGAAGGCGGTTTACCTGACGCGGCTGCACCGCGCCGAAATCGCGCTCGCGGCCGGGTTTTATCGGCTTCTTTCCCGGCCGGGGCGGGTCCTGGCCGGCATCGAAAGCACGATCGAGCGCTTCGAGCAGCAGGCCCAAGTCACGCTCGCCCCCGCCCAGCGCGCCGCCGTCAAGGGCGCGGCCGAGCACAAAGTGATCGTGGTGACGGGGGGCCCCGGCGTCGGCAAGACCACGATCGTGCGCGCGATTCTGGACGTGATGAAGCGCGCGCACCTCGACGTGCGGCTAGCGGCTCCGACTGGGCGCGCCGCCAAGCGGCTGTTCGAAGCGACCGGCCACGAAGCGACGACGCTCCACCGCTTGCTCGAGTTCGATCCGCGCGCGGGCGGCTTCCAGGTCGGTGAGCAGAAGCCGCTCGAGGCCGACGTCGTGATCGTCGACGAAGCATCCATGATCGACGTGCCGCTCGGCGCGGCGCTGCTCGGAGCGCTGCCCGACGCGGCGCGCCTCGTGATCGTCGGCGACGCCGATCAGCTGCCGTCGGTCGGTCCGGGCGCGTTGCTACGCGACATCATCGACTCGGGGGTGGTGGTGACGGTGCGGCTGAACGAGATCTTTCGGCAGGCAGGCGAGAGTCGGATCGTGCAAAACGCGCACCGAATTCTCGTCGGCGAGATGCCGGAGAGCGCGGATCCAGACTCGCCGCGCCCCGACTTCTTCGTCGTGTCGCGGCGCGAGGCCGAAGACGCCGCCGAGACGATACGTGAGCTCGTAACTGTCCGGATTCCCAAGCGTTTTGGTCTCGATCCCCGCCGCGACGTGCAAGTGCTCACGCCGATGCACCGCGGACCTGCGGGCACGACCGCGCTCAATCAGCTGCTGCAATCCGCGCTCAATCCGCACGGCCCGTCGCTCGAGCATCATGGCCAAACCTTCCGCGTCGGCGACAAGGTGCTGCAGCTGAAGAACGACTACGAGCGCGAGGTTTACAACGGCGACTTGGGCGTCATCGAACGGGCGAACGTCGAAGACCGTCGCCTCAGCGTTCGCTTCGACGGCCGCGACGTCGACTACCAGGACGCTGACCTCGATATGCTGACGCTCGCTTACGCGACCAGCATCCACAAGAGCCAGGGCAGCGAGTATCCGGCGGTGGTGATCCCCCTGCTCACGTCACACTTCGTGATGCTGTCGCGCAACCTGGTCTACACCGCGGTCACCCGCGGGAAGAAGCTGTGCGTCCTGGTTGCCGATCCGCGCGCTCTGAAGCTGGCGCTCGGTGAGGTCAGGCGCGAAGAGCGCCAGACGCGGCTCGCGGAGCGGCTGCGTCTGGCGCTGCGTTGAGCGGGTCGAAAATCGAGCCCTCAATCCAACGTCGCCCGCCAAGACGTGGGCGGGTCGGTGAGCTCGGTGCCGACGATGGTCTTGCCGTCGTCCGAAGCGAATCGTGCGCTCGAAAGCCAGGGCTGGAGTCATTTCCCGAAATGTAGCCGCGCCTACGACCCTCGGTTCGATTCCGTTCGTGGCGGTGATCGTCGTTTGCGATCAGCTCACTAGACCAATCTTCGTGACGCTCGCGGTCTCGACGGACCAAGGCCTGCTTCATTTCCCGTCCGCAGACTGCCCGCCACGTACTTGCCATCGGGTGTGACGCTCACCACGGCCAGCAGCTCGGGAATGACGAAGCGGCTGCTACCGCTGATGAGAAAGCCTCGCTGTTCGCTCGCGCCGCTGTCGTAGAAGTCTCCCGCCACGATTGCCAGCGCCGTCCCTCCCGTTCGGTAAGTTTCGAGCTCGCTCACCGTCCCGCCGGAGGCGACGGCGATCGGATAGGATGATTGCCCTCTGCCCGCCGATCCCACCAGAGGCTTCCCGTCGCGGCTGATGGTCATTCGCGGTGCCGCGAAGCCGATGTCACGCGCTTCGTCGAGCAACCGCCGAGTAGCCCGACCACGAGTCCCACCACCACAATGCGCTTGCTGCCCACGGCCTACTTCATCGATAAAGAGCAAGCGCCAGACGCAGCCCAGTGAGCGGCGACGTCTGGCGCCTACTCGCGGCGGCTACTTGTTGACGACGGCCTTGAACTCGTCGACTTTCAAGTTGCCGCCGGCGCCGCCGTTCCAGATCTCGAACCCGGCGAATACGTCGGTCAAGTACATCGTGGACGGGATGCCGTACTTCTCCGCGGCCGTGAAGAACTCTTTGAGGTTCACGTCCTTGAACGACTGCGCGCGGTCGTCGGCGTCTTTGTTGACGTTGACGAACGAGACCACGGGCGCGTTGTTGTATCCGGCGGGGCCGTCGCCGCGCGGGCCAACCCAGACGTCCCACGCCTGATTTGCCACCATCACGGTAGCCTTCACCTCACCGATCGGCTGGGGAGTCGTCGCCCCTGGATCACGCAGCCAGATCATGATGAAGCCGTTGATGCCGTCCTTGTACTCGGCGGTCGGCGGGCTGTTGGCGAACCAGATATCGTACGCAGCGTTGAAGCTGTTGGTGGTGCCGCTGTAGCGGAAGGTGGACGGCAAGCTCGTGATGGCCGAGATTTGGATCGGCAGGTTGTCCGTCGTCTTCGTGCTGAACACACCGTTCTGGGTGTTGCCGTTGTTGCCGATGTAGATCGAAGGGAACGACGCGGGCGCGCTCGCGCCGGTACCGGTGCCATCGGTGATCGTGAAGCTGTTGTTCACGTAGCTCAGGATCAGCTTGCCGCCGGTGTTGCCCCAGTTGTTGTTCTGGATGATGTAGTTCTCGCCGTCGACGGTGACCTTGGCGCGCGCGAAGTCGCCGTCAGGGTTGACGTCGCTCCCCACGGTGCCCTTCTGATCGCCGGCTACGGCCGGGCCGTCCGGCGCGTCAGCGGCAGTAGCGCCTTGCACGAAGCCGTTGACGCAGAAGTCGAACGGCACGTCCGTGAGCTCTCCCGGAACGCTGAACACGATCGCCGAAATCGGCTGCTTCGCGTAAGGCGTGCCCTGCTCGGCCGGGGTGGTGGCCCAGCAGCTCGGAGTGAAGCTGGACCAAGGCACGAAAATCTTGCCCTGGACCTCGGTGATCGTCGCGCACCAGCGATCCATCGCCCCGACCGGATCGGGCTTGGCGCCGTTCGGCCCCTGAATTTGCACGCGCAGCTTGAACGCGGTGTTGGCTCCGCGTTTCACGAAGTTGACGGCGATGCCCTCCGCCGTGGGCACGACCGAGGGTGGTCCGTCGGCGTTCGGATCCGCCGCCTTGTACGCGCAGGTCGCGGGCGGCGGCTCGTTCACGTTGAAGCCGAGCAGCGCCACGCTCTTGTAGTCCGGCTCGGCGCCGACCTTGCCACTCACGCAGAACGGGTCGGCGGGCGGCTTGGTCGTGAAGTCCATCGGCGTGATCGTGGTCGCGCCCAGGTCACCCTTGCCGGTCCACGAGCAACCATGCCAGTCTTTCTCGGTTACATACCCTGCGGGACCGGTGCCAGGACCGACGGTGCCGCCGGTACCGGCGGTGCCGGTCGTGCCGGCGGTGCCCGGTGCGCCGCCCGTCGTCGCCGCACCCGCCATGCTCGCCGTGCCGCCGCCGACGCCCGCGCCGCTCGTGTTGTTGACGCCACTGCCGGCTGCGCCCGGTGTGCCGCCGGCGCCTGGGATTCCGTTCGTGCCCGCGAACGAGCTCGTGCCGGCGGTGGCGGCGCCAGTGTTGCCGGCGGTGGGGGTTCCGTTGTTCGAGGGGTTCGAGCCCGTGTCGCTGGGATCACTGCTGCACGCGCTTGCGAGCGAGACAGAGCCAACTAGTACGAGCAGCATTGGTGCGAGCGACTTCGTCATGCTCCCCGAGTGTTGCACGAGATTCTGGAAACGGTTCCACACGCAGCCGCGGACGTCGATTTTCCAGTGCGCGCCTGAAAATATGCGCCAACACTAAAGCGCCAAAATGCGACTCGTTCGACGCACGGGCCGGCAGTCGCACCGAGGGCGCAGCAGATCGTGGCCGCGCCTCTGCGACCATTACTCAGTAATCTTTCCTAACGTTCACGGGGAGACATGTCCGGCAGAGCTCCCAGGAGGAGAACGAGCTCGTGGTCCGGGTACGGCAGGCGAGCGACGGGATCCTTCGTCGCCGTGGCTGGCCGCGACCCGCATTATCTAGACGAGGACGGCTTCGATAAGGGTCAACGTCGCGCGCGCACGACCTTCGGCGCTGGCGGCCTGTTTCCACTCCCAGCTCTGCTCGGCTTTGACATCGGCCGCCGCCGGCAGGCGCTCGACCAAGCGCTCGACCGCGAGCAGATCGTGCGGCTCGCCTTCGGGGACGAGCTTGCCACCCGACGCGCTCCGCAGCTCGACCTCGCTCACGGCGCTGAGCAGCACCGCGGATTTCGCGCGGCGCAGCAACGCCTGCACGTGATGCTGCTGCACCAAGCAGCGGAGCTGCGTGATGGCCAGGTCGAGGGCTTCAGGGGCTTCGCTCGGCGCCGCCCAGCCGCGCGCCGCCAGCGCCGACGCGACGCACGGCGCGTAGAGGCGCCCGAGCTTCGGCAGGAGCATGGCAGAGACAGCCAAATCGGGCTTCTCTTCCAGCGCGCTGAGCCCGGCGCTGCCGCCGCCCACGTCGTAGCTGGCCAGCCAAGCGAGTAGGGCGGCTTCGGCAGCGGTCTGGCTGTCGGCCGCCTCGACCACGCGCTGCGCGCCGGCGGCGAACGCCGCGTAGCTACCGGTGGCGTCGTAGCGTTCGAGGCGCACGCGCGCTCGGTGCGGCTCGGGCACGACGCGGCGCACCAGCTCTTCCAGGCGCGGCAAATCGAGATCGTTGAGGGTGACGCGCTCGCAGCGCGCGCACAGCTCCGCCAGCGGCAGCGCCGGCTCCGCCAGCGCCCCCACGACGAGCGCCGCCTTCGGGGTCGTGGTCTGCATCGACGCCTGCAAGAAGCGACGTAAGGCGGCGGCGTGCTCGGCGCCGTCGGCGGGGAGGGGTGGCGGCGCCAAGTGGCTGAGGGCGGCCGCGCTTTCCTCGCTGATCTCGCCTTCGAACTCCCAGGTTTGCCCTTCGTTCTGGCGCAGCTCGGCGTGCGATTCCTCGATCGCCATCAGCGCGTCGCCGAAGCTGTAGTCGCCGAAATCGGGCGGTAGCTGCGAGCTTTGGAGCAGGTTGGTGAAGGCCGCGAGCGGCTCGAGCAGGTCGGCCGTCAACAACCGCTCCGCCTTGAGCACCGACTCGAGCGCGCCCAGCGCCGCGATGCTCTCCCGCCCTGCCTGATCACCGCCGCGCCTGCGCATCGTCTCTTCGGAGAACTTGTGGAACATGCGCACGCTCTTCTGAAAGCCCGCTCGACTCATGGCCCGCAGCCTATCAAGGCTTCTTCGGTTTGGCGTCGCTGGCGGCCTCGGGGAGCGGTTTCTTGATGCGCGCGCTCGGATCGAGCCCCGAAATGACCTCGACGTTGATGCCGTCGGACAGCCCCAGCTTGACCTCGCGACGACTGAACACCTGCGGCGCCGTTTCGACCTCGACGAACGCCTTGCCCTTCTCGAACTGGATCAGGCTCTCTTCGATGGACAGCACCGCCTTGCGCGTGTCGAGGATGATGTCGGCGTTGGCGCTGTAGTTGGCGCGGATCAGCAGGCTTGGCTCGAGCTTGACCGCCGCCTTCACCTCGAACTCGATCGTGCCTTCTTTGTCTTTGCCCTTGGGCGCGATGTACTCGAGCTTGCCCTCGAGTCGCTCATCGCCGAGCGCCCCGACCGTGATCGACACCGGCATGCCCGCGCTGAGCTTGCCGACCTCCGACTCGTCCACGCGGCCGAGAAAGATCATGTCCCCCATGTCGGCGATCGACGCGATCGTCGTGCCTTCGTTGAAATTGTTGGCCTCGATCACGCTCGAGCCTTCTTTGACCGGCACGTCGAGCACCATGCCTTCGACGGTCGAGTTGACGAGGTTGGAGACCTTGCCGCTGCGCTTCGACGCCCCTTCCTTGATCAGCTCGCGGTTGCTCTGAGCCGTCTCCAGCTCCTGGCGCTTGAGGTCGAGCGCGAGCCGGAACTGATTGAACTCCGTCTCGTTCATCAGCTTCTGATCGAACAGCTGCTGGTAGCGCTGCATCTGGCTCAGCGCGTTGTCGAGGCCGATTTGGGCGGAGCGGATCGCCGACTCGGCGTTGTTGAGCGCGACCACGTTGGGGATGATCTGAATGCGCGCGAGCAGCTGGTGATCCTTCACCGTCTGCCCCGCCTCGACGTACAGCTTCTCGAGCACGCCCGAGACGCGCGGCTTGATCGTGACCTCGCGGCGCGGCACGATCGCGCCGGGGGCGACCGTCTTTTTGACGATGTCCATCACGACCGGCTTCACGGTTTCGTAGCTGATCGGCTTGGCCTGCGACTTCTGATATAGAAACAGCAGCGTCAGCACGAAGGCGCCCACGACGCTGAGCGCGAGCAGCACGGGGACGATACGGCGGATCATCATTCGGCTCTCAAGGCTTCCACCGGGTGGACACGCGCGGCGTGACGGGCGGGCATGATGGCAGCAATCAGCCCCGCCGCAATCAATAGACACTGAGCGAGCAGCGCGGCTTTGAAATCTGCCTCCGGGCGCGACACGGGCGCCTCCGGCATTTTCGCGAGCACCTGAGCGAAGCCTTCGAGGGTGGCCACTGCCGCGACCAAGCCCAGGTAGCCGGCCAGCATCGTGAGCACCACCGACTCCTTGACGATCATGCGCACGATCGAGCCCGGCGTCGCGCCGAGCGCCTTGCGGATGCCGATCTCACGCGTGCGCTCTTTGACCGTGATGAGCAAAATGTTGCTGACTCCGAGCATGCCGGCCCCGAGCGTCAACGCCCCGACCATCCAGACGAACAGCCGGATGCCGCGGAATAATCCCTGAATTTTCTCGAATTTGTCGGCGGCGTTGAACGACCCGAACGCCTGGTTGTCTTGGGGGTGAATGCGGTGGGTCTCGGCCAGCGCTCGCTTGATCGACTCTTCGACCCCCACCGCCGGGTAGGCCGGATCGGTTCCGACGATGAACCACCCCACGCGGTCGCGCTGATTGAAGGCGCTCTGAAAGGTCGCGAACGGCACGAACACCGTCGCGTTGACCTTGTCGGCCTCGTCGCCGAGCTTCAGGCTCTTGACGCGGCCGACGATGCGAAAATTCACGCCCTTGACTTGAATGTATTGGCCGAGCGCATCCTCGTCCGGCAAAAATAGCTCTCTCTCCACGACCTCGCCGATCACCGCCACCTTGCGCTGCTCGGTCATGTCGAGCTGGTTGAAGAAGCGGCCGCGCTCGAGCCGCAGCGGCTCCACCTTCGGCAGGTCGGGCGCGTCGCCAACGACGCTGAAGTTGCCCGTCTTCGCGCCGCGGGTGACGTTCGCGCCGTCGCGCCAGCCACCGAGCTGCAGCCGCGGCGCCACGTAGTCGACGCCTCGCAGGCGCGCGATCGCGTCGATGTCCCGGTTGGTGAACTTGACGTAGCGACCGGGCTGCAGACCCTTGAACGGGATGCTGGTGCGCTGCGACCAGACGTAGACGCTGTGCAGGGCCATACCGCCGAGGCTGCGCACCACGCCGCGCTCGAGCCCCGCGCCGAGCCCCAGCAGGACCATCAGCATGAACATGCCCCAGAACACGCCGCACGCCGTGAGGACGGCGCGCAGCCGATTCTTCCGCAGCGTCGACCAGATCTCTTGCCAGGCGTCGAAATCCAGCAACCTACTCGCTCCTCAGCGCTACGATCGGGTTGACGCGCGCGGCGCGGTAGGCAGGAAAGAAGCCGGCGAGCGCGCCGGCGGCGATGATCAGCGCCGTCGCGCCGAGCGCGATTTCGAGGCTCACGCTCGGCTGGCGAAAGAACGGCGCCTCCGGAAATTTCGCCGCCACCAGCTCGACGACGCCCACGCCGGCGACGAGGCCGGCGTACCCGCTCACCGTCGTCAGCACCAGCGCCTCACCCAGCACCATGCGGATGATCGACGCTGGTGTGGCGCCGAGCGCCTTGCGGATGCCGATCTCTTTGGTGCGTTCGGCGACCGAGATCAACATGATGTTGCCGATGCCGACGATGCCGGCCAGCAGCGTGCCGACGCCGACCGCCCAGACGAACACGCGAATCCAGCGAAATACGTTGGTCAGCCGCGTGAACTGCTCGAGGTTGTTGCCGACGCGTAGCGCCCGTCGATCGTCGGCGGCAAAGCCGTGGTTTTGGGCCAGCAGCGCCCGCGCCTGCTCCGCCATCGCCTGACTCTGCTCGACGCTGGCGTCACCGACCGTGAACAGTAGCTGGTGGATGACCTCCGGCTGGCTGTACACCAGCTGCGCGGCGCTGATCGGCACGTAGATCTTGCGCAGCTCGTTCTCGCCGCCCACGTCTTCGAACTCACCGACGACCTTGTAAGCCAGGCCGCGGATGTTGATGTAGTGCCCGACCGGATCGTCGTCGCCGAACAACATTTCGCGCACCTTGCTGCCGATCACGGCAACCTTGCGCTTGTCGGACTGATCGCTCACGTTCAAGAAGCGACCGCGGACGATCACCGTCTTTTCGAGGAAGCGATGGTCGGGGTGGACCCCGAGGATGCTGAAGGAAGCGCGCTTGCTGCCGTAGCTCACGCTGAACTCGCCCCACAGCCAGAACCGCCCCGTCAGGTGCTCGATCCCCGGCACCTTTCGCGATAGGTCCGCGAAGTCTTGGTTCTTGAACGAGATCGCGCGGCCGGGGCTCCGACCTCGAAAGGGGACCGAGGTCTTGCCGCCCGCGATCCAGATCGCATTCTGCGCGTCGTCGCGAAACTCCCAGTCGGCGCCATTTTCGAGCCCCTTGCCGGCGCCGAGCAACACCACCAGCATGAACACGCCCCACGCCACCGATAGCCCTGTCAGCGTCGTGCGCAGCGCGTTCCGGCGTAGCACGTCCCACAGCTCGAGCACGGCTTCGATCATGCCGAGGCCTGCTCGACGCGGCCGTCCTTCAGACGGATCGTACGCGAGGTGAGCTCGGCGATGTCGTGCTCGTGGGTCACGACCACGACCGTCATGCCCTGCGCGTTGATCTCGCGCAGCAAATCCATCAGCTGATACGACGTCGTTGTGTCGAGCGCGCCCGTCGGCTCGTCGGCGAGCAGCAGCTTGGGGCGGGTGATGAGCGCACGCGCGACGGCCACGCGCTGTCGCTCTCCGCCCGATAGCTCGGCCGGTAGGTGGTCGGCGCGCGCGCCCAGCCCGACCCGCTCGAGGTACTCGCGCGCCAGCTTGTTGCGGACGCGGCGCGGCACGCCCTGGTAGTAGAGCGGGAGCGCCACGTTTTCTTCAGCCGACTTGAAGCCGAGCAGATTGAACGACTGAAAGACGAAGCCGATCAGCCGATTGCGGTAGTGGGCAGCCTCCGTCTCGCTCAGGTTTCGGATCAGCTTGTCGTCGAGGTAGTAGGCGCCGCGATCGTAGTCGTCCAAAATGCCCAAAATGTTGAGGAGCGTGGACTTACCGGAGCCCGACGAGCCCATGATGCTCACGAGCTCGCCCGTCTCTACGCGCAGGCTCACGTCGTGCAGCACGTGCACGGCTGTCTCGCCCCGCCCGTATTGCTTCTGGATACCTTCGATGCGAATCACGGCCGCCGTCCGGATCTAGCACCGCCCTTCGCAGGGCGCTGGCCGCGCGCGTGGCGACCGCAGGTCCGGGAAGGTAGCTTCTGCAGGCAGGCCGCGTTGCGGCAGCCCCCAACTCACTTGATGGCGAACGACTTCGAGACGGTGACGGCGTTGCCGGAGAACGCTGGCACCCTGGCGCTACGGAACCTGCTCGCGACGCACCCGCCGACGGCGGTACCCGCAAAGGGCGCTCCCATCACGCTCGCGCTCGTCACGCGGCCGCTCGGGGCGAACGTGACTTGCACTTTGCCAACGCCGGTCGGGCCGCCTGCCTTCTTGCAGCCGCCCGCCGAGCCGGCGGCGGCGCCGAGGGCGGAGATGGCCGAGGCCTTGCTGAACGGAGGCGCCGTGCTCGGGCCAGCCGGGGCTGGCTCCTCTTTTTTGGTGCTCGCGGTGGAGGAAGACGTATGTCCCGTCGACTTGCCGGTTTCGGCCTTGGCGGGCTCGGTCTTGGCCGATTCGTCCGGCTTCTTCTCTTCGCTGGTGGCGACCTTTTCCGTCGGCGGCTCCTCTTTCTTTTCTTCCGCCTTCGGCTCGTCCTTCTTCTCTTCTTTTTCCTTCTTCTCTTCGGCTTGTGCCGACGCCACCGTCTTGGCCGTCCCTGCGTCGGACTCCTTGCTACTGCCGCCGAAGAGCACGATGCCGAGCAGCAGCATGATGACGGCGCCGGCGCCGATGCCGCCGAACATGACGAGCTTCTTCGTCTTGTCGTCCATGCCGGGCGGGATCGACCCGGGCGCGTAGACGACGACCGGCACGGGCTTGGGCTCGGGCGGTGCCGGCGCGGTGAGCAGCGCCTGGTTGGCGTTCAAGCTGAAGATCGGATTGCCGCCCGCGCCCGCGACGGCGCCGGCCATGCCGAACGGATCGTCGGGATTGGACGGCTGCGCCGGACGTGGTGCCCCAGGCTTCGGCGCCGACGGCTTCGAGGTCTTTTCGGCTGACGCCGAGGCGCCGCCGACGAAGCCAGCTTTCATCGCATCGAGCGAGAACAACACGGAGTTTTCGTTGCGCTGCCCGGTCGGCTTGTCGTCATAAGCGGTGGCGCCCGGCAGCACCGGAACGCCGCGTGAGCCGACCGAGACGTCGACGTCTTCGCTGCCTGCGGCGTCGAGATTGCCGAAGAGATCGGCGCCGGCTTGAGCCTTGGCGCTGGCGGTTCGGGCCGCGCTCGTGCCGCCGCCGCCGCTGCCGCCAAGCATCGGCACGCCACCGAGCTTAGAGGCGGCAGGCCCGGCCGCGACGGCGGGAGCCAGCGGCGTCTGCCCGGCTACCGGTACCGGCGGATCGGTCGGACCCGACAGCAAAGGAGCAAGCTCCAAGCAATCCATGATCGGAATCCAATCCGCCATGCCGTCTTTCCAGACGAACGCATCCGTGGTCACGACGCCGGCGCGAAAAGCCTCGATGACCTCGGCCGTGGTCATCGTGCGCGAGTCGGTGTCGCTCAGGTTGACGTTCCAAACGTCAGCGTCACTGGCCATCGCGGTTTCCGGTGCGAACGGATCGAGCGACGGAGGCTGCTCCGAATTTCCGCTCCGGGCGGCTTCGGGCGCCGGATTCTGCCCGTCGACCACGATCGGCGTCTGACACGCCTTGCAGCGGATCTTGACCTTCCTGCCTTTGACCTTGTCGTCGGCGATCGTGTACTGGGCGCTGCACGCCTGGCAGGTGACTTTCATCGCGGGCGGGACTGTATCAACTCTGTTCCTGATTTGCCCGCAATGATGGCCATTTTTGCCGGGCGGCTCGCCTCGGCCGGCCTTTCATTTCTGAACGTTCGGGCAGGCGTCTCGGCTCGGCAACCGAACCAAATGCGTTGTCGGCGTCTTCCGTTGCGACAACAACGCGCGTCGCGGGTCGTGGATTGAACTGACAATGCAAACAGGTGGCCTGGGGCGAATTTGGGGCGGCCGGTTGGTCTGCTTCGGAAGACACCCCTGCGCCACCGATCCTTGGGCGCCGAGCGGCGTCAGTTGATCGGCACGACGCCCGCGCCGCACTCGCCGCAGAACCGGGTCTCGCCGGAATACTGCTTGCCGCAGACGGGACAGATCGTGCGCGTGATCGCGATCACCAGCGTCGAGGTGAGAGTAGCGGTGCGCTCGGCGCCGTAGACTGCGGCCGGCACCAGCTCTTCGCCGTGCTCCGGGCACACGCTGGTACCGGGGTTGAAGCCGCGACCGCAAACCGGGCAGACCGAGCCGCCCGGACCTGCGCCGAGCGACGCTTGCGAGACCAACCGGTTGCCGTCGTTGGGGCAGAACTCGGCCGTGGACGGAAACTCTTCGCGGCAGGTCGGACAAGCTTTGGCGCTGCCCGCCGTCGTCGCCGGCGCGACCGAGCGTGGTCGGGAAGGCGACTCGTCGGCGGGCGCCAGCGCTGGCTTGCGCGACCGCCTGACCAGCAAAAGTCCCAGTAAACCGAGCACGACCGCCGAGCCACCGGCGATTCCCACGATCCAGCGCGTCCGGCTCGGTGCTTGGTCACGCGCCACCACCTCGCGCGCGCCCATCGACTCCGAGGCGACGCGCAGCACCGCGGCGTCCTTCGATTCGCCGCTCTGGTCCAGCCCCTGAGCCTGCAGCAGGGCTTCGTAGCGCTCCTTCGACGCGATTTCGACGTCGACCCGCACCGAGCGATCGCCGAGCGTGACCTCGAGGGTGGCTTTGGATTCGCTCGCGTTCGAGCTAGCCGTCACCTTTCCCGGCCCGGTCACGTTGAGCGCGCCGGCGCCGGCGATCACCCGCCAGGAGGGGGTGACGGGCAGCGGGCATCCGCTGGCGTCGACCACCGTCGTTCGAAACTGGAAGGACTCACCGGGCCGCATCAGCTTGCGCGACGGTCGCACCTCGAGCCGCTCGGGTAAGCCTGTACCTTCGCAGCCGGCGGCCGGCGCTGGCGCGGCTTTTTCCGGCCCGGCCGCGCTCGGGGCGGCCGCGGGTGCTTCGCCCGCACGCGACACCAGCGTGTAGCTGCGAGTGCGCCGGACGCTGGCGGTGCAGTTTTGGCCTTCGATGACGAACTGATACTGGCCGGTCTCGTCGAAGTTGATGCGAGTGTCGGTGGCGCTGATGGTCGTGACGAGCTTTGCCTGTCGCGGATCGCCGGCGCCGGTCTTACACACGTTCTGAAAACTTCGTGCGGACGCGCTGTGGCTGATGCGCTGCATGCCAGGATACGGCTCCCAGCACTGTCCGGTGGTGTAGGTGCGGCCCGACCCTGCGATGGTCAGCTCGTTGCCGGTTTGAGAAATAGTCACCGGGCCGCCCGCGTCGCCGCCGCCGCTCGGCGCAGGCCCGCAGGCCTTGCCCCAATCGCCGAGTTGCCAATTGACGGTGAGCGGGCTCGCCGACCAACTGCCCGCGAGCGTCGGAGCTTGTGCGTGCGCTCGACGGCTCGCTAGCACGAGGACCAGCAAGCCGAGCGCGAACGGAAAACGCGAAATTCGCGAGCGACGCTGAAAGACACACATGTCGAGATGGGAGCGAGAAGAGGCCGAAGACGCGCGGCCCGGGAGCGAGAAGCGGAGCCTACGTTGACATGCCAATTTTGGCGATGCTAGCGTGCGCAAACGCTGGATTTGCCAGCTTTTATGCGGCCTGCACCGACCGGGCTGACCATGGAGACGACCAGGATGTTGAAGGCGTGCGAACGCTGGACCGCAAGGGCCAGCCAAACGGCAATTCTTCTTTCCATCCTCGGTGCGCCCGCGGTCGCGGCGGCGCAAGAGCGAGCGCCGTCTGGCAACGGCGACGGCATGGACACGCACCTTTTCCGGCCCGCCGTCGACTCCAAAGGGTTCTTCTCGGTCAACGGCTCCGACATCTTGGGCGCCAAGAACCTGAGCTTCGGCCTCGTGCTCGACTACGGCCGCAACCTGATGCGCACGCGCGAGCGTCGCGTGCCGAACGGCACGTTCAGCAACGAGCAGGGCAACGAGGTCGAAGCCGAGTGCAAAGACGAAGGCTGCGTCGTCTCGCCCGGTGAGGACGGCGTGGGCGTCAAGGCGCTCGTGCCCAACTCCATTCAAGGCACGTTCGGCTTCAACTACGGCATCGCCAACGTCGCCGTGGTCGGCTTGTCCATCCCCGTTGTCTTGATGACGGGCGATCCGGCGTACGGCATCGGCCCGAGCGGCAACACCTACAACTCCGCCGAGCTCAACGCCCAGAAGATCTCGACGCTGGCCCTCCACGGCAAGGTCCGCCTCACGCGCGTCGATCGCACGATCGGTCTGGCCGCCGTGCTCCAGGCCGGCATTCCGATCGCCTCTGCCCCTCGCGATCTCGGCGCCGATCCAGGCTTTTGGTACTGGCCGCAGCTGGTCGTAGAAAATCATTTCGGGTCGACACGCGCGTTCAAGGTCGGCGTCAACGTCGGCTACCGCGGCCACACCGGCGACGATTCGCGCTTCGGGCTCGCGCCGCGCGGCAGTATGGGAGCGTTCCAGCTCAAAGAAGGCAACTTCGAGGCTTCGAACCTCGGCACCTTCAGCCTCGGGCTCTCGTACCGCGCGCTCGAGGCGCTCGACTTGGTGGCGGAAACCTACGGCAGCTACCAGCTCGGCGGCGACTCCGACAAAACCCAGAAGCTCTCGCAAGAGGTCGTGGGCGGCATCAAGCTGTTCATCGAGCGCAACAGCTACTTGATGATGGGCGGCGGCAGCCGCGCGTGGTCGAAGGGCTTCGAGGCCGCCGACGTGCGCTTGATCCTCGGCTTCGTGTACGAGCCGTCGATCGGCGATCGTGACGGTGACGGCTACAAAGACGATCAGGATCAGTGCCCCGACGAGCCGGAAGATTTCGACGGCTTCCAGGACGGCGACGGTTGCCCGGATCCCGACAACGACAACGACGGCATCCTCGACGTCGACGATCGCTGCCCGAACATCGCCGAAGATCGCGACGGCGATCACGACGAAGACGGCTGCCCTGAGGCCAACCGCGACGGCGATCGCGACGGCGACGGCATCCCCGACTCCAAGGACAAGTGCCCCGACGATCCGGAAGACAAAGACGGCTTCGAAGATCTCGACGGTTGCCCGGAGTACGACAACGACAAGGACGGCATTCCCGACAAGGAAGACCAGTGCCCCGACGACGCGGAGGACAAGGACAGGTTCGAGGACGAAGACGGCTGCCCCGATCCCGACAACGACAAGGATCAGATCCCGGACGTGAAGGACAAGTGCCCGAACGATCCCGAGACTTACAACGGCTTCCAAGACGAAGACGGCTGCCCCGACAAGGGCAAGGTCATCATCGAGGGTAGCGACATCGTGATCCTCGAGAAGGTGCAGTTCGAGACGAACAGCGCCAAGATCCTGCCGCAGTCGAACGAAATCTTGAACGCTGTCGCGGCGACCATGAAGGGTCACCCCGAGTTTTTGGTCATGGAAATCGCCGGCCACGCCGACGAGCGCTCCAGCGACGAGCACAACCTTCAGCTGACCAAAGCTCGCGCCGCTTCCGTCATGGACGCGATGCTCAAGCGCGGCATCACCGCCAAGCGCCTCGTGTCGCAGGGCTACGGCGAATACTGCCCGCTCGACTCCGCCTCGAACCCGGCCGCCTGGGAAAAGAACCGCCGCGTCGAGTTCAAGATCGTCAAGACCGAAGAGGGCGACACCGGCGTCGCGCGCGGCTGCGAAACGGCGCGCGCCAAGGGCGTCATCCCGCCCGTCGTGCGCGAATAGCGAGCCCGAAGAGCAACCGGCGAATACCGCCCGGGCTTCGGGCTTCGGGCTTCGGGCTTCGGGCTTCGGGCTTCGGGCTTCGGGCTTCGGGCTTCGGGCTTCGGCTAAGGCATCGGCACGACGAGCGTCGTGATCGAGTAAGCGGGCACCGTCACGACCATGGCGTAGTTTTCGATCGCGACGTCGGGTAGCTCGGCCAGATCTTCGGTGCGCGAGGTGCGAAAGTCGTCGGCTTGGCCGCCGACGCTGGGCAAGCGGGTGAGGTCGAAGGTGAAGCGCTTGGTCGCCGACATGTCGCCGTTGCGGATGATGATCGTGAGCGAGTGCCCGCCGGGCGCGATCGCCGCCACCATGTCGGCGTTGTCGATGTCGACGAAGCGCGCGCCAGGGCGAATGTAGCGGCTGAAGCCGGCGTGCATGTAGAAGCGCTTGATCGGCGCGAAGGTCTGGGCCGAGTCGTTCAAGGTGATGGTCGCCCAGGAGCGCGCAGGGTCCCCGACTTGCCAGTCGATCCAGGCCGTGGGCTTCAGATCTCGCAGGTCGGTGATGATGCGACCGGCCATGAAGAGGGCAGCGGCGGCGTCATCGGCGAGGGTTTGGCTGAGCGGGCCAGATTCGGACTGCCAAAGGCGCTTGCCTTTGCTGGCCGCGAGCGCGCTCAGCTCCTTGCGCTTGCTGCCGGCGTACGAATGGGTGTTGACCTGGCTGATGGCGGCGAGCGTCGTGGCGCTGAATTTGCCGAGGTTGTTGTAGGCGTCGTCCATGCTGTTTTCGTCCGAGGCGCTGACGCTGGTTTTCGTCAGTCCTTTCTCGGTGAGCTTGGTCGCGACGGCCTTGATGATGGTTTCCTGGTTGGAGGGTGAGAAGTGGCAGCCTTCTTGGCTGCCGTTCGACTTCCACCAATTGGCGTTCGGCTCGTTGAGCGGCTCGAGCGTGCGAAATTCGATGCCGAACGCGTCGCGGTAGTGCTTCACGACCTCGGTGAGGTAGTCGGCGAACGCGTCGTACGAATCGTCCTTGAGGTTGTTCGCGCCGTCGCTGCTGCCCGACGCGCAGCCGCTCTTCGTCATCCAGTACGGCGGCGAGTTCGAGAATGCCTCGAAGATCACGTCGCTGCCGCTCTCGGCGATGCCCTGCAAAATCGCGCGTTGGTTGGCGTCGGCGTCCCAATCCCAAGTACCCGCCGACGGCTGGAAGCCGGGCATCTCACGATGCTCCCCCATGTGCTCGTGGGCGGGCGCATCGCCGCCGCCGATGTTGTAGCGAAAGACGTTGTAGCCGAGGCCGGTGACGGGGTTGACGACCGCGTCGACGACGGCGTTGCGGGCCGTAACGCTCCAACCGCCGACGTGATTGGCCCACCAACACAGGCTGGTGCCCCAACCCTCGAAGATCTGGTAAGCGCTCGCGGGGTCGACCTTGACCAGCGTCGTGCCGGCGGCGGCGGTGACGGTGGGGCGTGCGCCGCCCGTGCTCGTACCACTCCCGCTCGCTCCGGCTCCGCCTTCGGGCCCTGCGCCGCCCGTACCGCCGGTGACGGACGTACCACCACCCCCGCCTTCGCCGTTGTTGGTTCCGGCTCGGTGAGCGTCGCCGGCTGCGCCCCCGGTCGCCCTCTGCCCACCGGTGTTGGAAGTGGCTCCCATTCCGGCGGCGGCGGGGGTCGAGCCGCTGGCGCCGGCGCTGACGCCTGGACCGGCGCTGGGCGTGCTGGTGCCACAGCCTGCCAGCGTCAGCAGCAGCGCCAAAGCCGTGCGTCTCCGGAGTTTTCGGTTCATGCGCGCCCGTTGTCTCTCACGCTTGACTATGGCGGTTAATCAGCATTTCTTTCCGAAAAACGTCCGCGCCACGCCAGAACGGACGCTGCCGCCTGTCGGCGGCCCCGGAGGCTCGCCCGGCTTGACGTGGCGCGTCGCGGCACCATCACAGGGCGGATGGTTTGGAACAAAGCGCGGGTGGGAAGCGGCTTGCTAGCCGGTTCAGTTGGAGCGGCATTGCTGTCGGCCGGCCTCGCCGCAGCCGCGCCCGCGCCACCGTGGATCTTGCCCGTCCAAAGCTTCCGTCTGGTCGAGCGAGCGAGCGGCCCCATCAACTACTACAAGGTCCTGCCGGGGCCGCCTCCGCACATCCACAGCCGCTACGCGCCGGGTTACAAGACAGCTGTAGTCGGCTACGACGCGAAAGCCTGGCAGGAGCGCGCCACGAAGCTGCGCTGGCGCTGGCGAGCGCTCGAGCTCCCGCGCGGCGGCGACGAGTGCAAGAACGGCAAGGGCGACTCCGCCGCGGTCGTGTACGTCTCCTGGAAGCGGGGCCTGCGCTACTACACGCTGAAATACGTGTGGAGCGCGGTCGGACAACGTGGTGCTGTATGCGACAAGAAGCGCAACCCCTTCCTTGCCCAAGACACGGTCATCTTGGAGTCGGGGGGCCCGCTGAACGAATGGAAGTCGGTCGTGCTCGATCTGCGCGCCGAGTACCGAAGGCATTTCGAAGGCGGCCGCGCCGACGCCGAGGTCCCGGACCTGTTTGGGATCGGGTTGATGAGCGATGGTGACCAAACCTCGAGCCCTAGCAGCGCCGACTTCGCCGACTTCGCGCTCGAGTAACACCTACACGGTGCGCACACTGCGGCGCGTGTTTTCGGCCTACGAAATGCGGGAGCGTTGAGCTAGAGTCGGTGGGCCCGCTGGAGATCGAACCTGGGCCGACGTGGTGACGGCGAAGCGCCGAACCACGTAGCCGGTCCTCCAAGACAGTTTTGCGGCTGCTCGGCGGTGGGCGCGCGCTTTCGAAAGGCTGGTCACGAGTGCTCAAGACATGGTCCGCGTTGGGTTGGTCGGCGCTGCTGGTGCTGGGAACGGTCGCAGCATGCGGTGGAAATCCGAGCGTCGAAGGAGGCGGCGGCAGCGGTGTCAACGACACGGGCGGCACCTCGGCTGGCGCGAAGGGCGGTACGAGCTCGAACGGTGATCAGCCGGGCTTCGACTTCGGCGGCGAAGGCAACGCTCCCGCCGCGGGCGGCGCCGACGGCACCGATCCGTGTGACGTTCCCGATCCGCCCGAAGAATGCTTCAACCTCGAGCCGTCGGGCCCCGCGTGCGGCGACGGCGAGATCAACCAAGACGCCGGCGTCGAAGAGTGTGACGACGGCAATAGCCTCCCCGGTGACGGCTGCTCCGGCAATTGCCTGGTCGAAAAGTATTGGGAGTGTCCGGACCCGGGCAAGCCCTGTAACCTCACGTTTTCGTGCGGCGATGGCACGGTCGACCCGGGCGAGGTGTGTGACGACCACAACACCGTCAACGACGACGGCTGCAGCAACGACTGCGTGATGCAAGACGGCAGCTACGTCTGTAAAGAGGGCGAGCCGTGCACGAAGCTGTATGAATGCGGCGACGGTCGCGTCAACGGCAGCGAAAAGTGTGACGACGGCCAGAAGCCGCCGATGGACGGCGACGGCTGCGACTCGAATTGCCAAAAGGAGCCCGGCTACGAATGCTCCAAGCCCGGCCAGCCCTGCAAGCAGCTGCCGGAGTGCGGCAACGGCGTCAAAGAGGTCGGCGAGCAGTGTGACGACGACAACGCGACCGGCGGCGACGGCTGCTCGGCATTGTGCAAGATCGAAGGCGGCTACGACTGCCCCTCGCCTGGTCAACTTTGCATGCCGCTCTACATGTGCGGCAACGGCGTGCTCGAGCCGGGCGAGCTGTGCGACGACAAGAACACAGCTAGCAATGACGGCTGTAGCGGTGATTGCTTGGTGCAGGATCCGAACTACACCTGCGTCGTCGGTAAAGACTGCGTCAAGATCGTCAGCTGCGGCGATGGTCGCGTTGGCGGTAGCGAGCAGTGCGACGACGGTGGCGGCAACAACCCGAAGAGTGGTGACGGCTGCAGCAGCACCTGTCAGCTCGAGACGGGGTGGAAGTGTCCGAAGCCGGGCACGCCTTGCAAACAGGTCACCTACTGCGGTGACGGCAAGGTCCAGGCCGGCGAGTCCTGCGACGACGGCGGCGGCATGACCCCGGTCGGCAACGACGGCTGCAGCGCGAACTGTAAGATCGAAGCCGACTACAGCTGCCCGCCCACCGGCGGCGCGTGCACCTATCTGCCGAAGTGCGGCGATGGCGTGATCAGCGGCTCCGAAGTCTGCGACGACGGCGGCGGCGCCACCCCCAAGAGCGGCGACGGTTGCAGCGCGAACTGCATGATGGTCGAGCCGGGTTGGACCTGCGCGCGTGAAGGCAAGCCGTGCAAGACCATCTGCGGTGACGGCATCAAGCTCGGCAGCGAGCAGTGCGACGACAAAAACACCACCAACGGCGACGGCTGCAGCAGCACCTGCAAGATCGAGCCGGGCCACAAGTGCGACACGGCCACGCCGCAGAACTGCACGGGCCTTGCCGTCTGCGGCAATGGTGTTCCGGAAGGCAACGAGCCGTGCGACGATGGCAACGGCGACTGGCGTGACGGCTGCACGCCCGATTGCAAGGCCGAGCCGACCTGCGGCACCGGCGCTTGCACGTCGGTCTGCGGCGACGGCATTTTGCTGCCCAACGCCGGCCCCACGGAGTGCGACGACGGCAACAAGGTCTCGGGCGATGGCTGCGACAAAGATTGCAAAGTCGAATCCGGCTACGACTGCGTGGTCGGGCCCGCCAGCATGGTGCTGCCGATGACCATCCGTGACTTCATCGGCTTCTGCCCGCCCAGCTATGGTGCGGCCGACAACAGCACGTGCGACGCGAACATCAACGACACCTTGATCGGTCATCCAGATTTCGAGGTCACGCCGTCGGGCAATCAGATCGACGGCGTCGTCAGCGCTCAGCTGGACGCGAACGGCAAGCCCGTGAACTCGAAGGGGGCCGGACCGCTGACGCCGAGCGACGCCAACGGCTGGACCACCGGCCAGAACAACTTCAAGTGGTGGTACCGCGACAACGCGACCTACAACAAGACGCTGCGCACCAGTATCACCTTGGTCGAGACTCCGGCCGGCTCGGGCACGTTCGTTTACGAGCGTAACGCGGACATGTCGGGGAACACCGGCTGGTGGCCGCTCGATGCCACGCCTCAGCCGGCCAGCGATCCCCACCTGCAGAGCCTGACCGTCGACGGCAAGGAGAAAACCCGCACTGACGGCCACAACTTCTACTTCACGTCCGAGGTTCGTTACTGGTTCCAGTACAAGCCTGACGTGACCAAGGCCGACCCGGTCTTGACCTTCTACGGCGACGACGACGTGTGGGTGTTCATCAAGAACACGCTCACTGCCGACATCGGCGGCATCCACGGTCAGAACCAAGAGAGCGTCGTGATCAAGGACGACGGCGACGCGACCGTGAACAAATATGGCGGCGGCACGACCAACGTCGACCTGAACCTCGTGGCGGGTAGCATCTACGAGATCGTGATTTTCCAGGCGGAACGTCACGTCACGGGCTCGAACTACAAGCTGACCCTGCAAGGCTTCAGCGCCGGCACCTCGGTATGCACGCCCAAGTGCGGCAATAGCATCGTGACCGGCGACGAAGAGTGCGACGACGGCGCGAACAACAAGCCCAACCCCGGCTACGGCGAGTGCAAGACGGTGACGTGCGAGCTCGGCGGCTACTGCGGCGACAACGTTCGCCAAATGTCGTTCGAGGCGTGCGACAACGGCACCAACACCAGCAGCTACGGCGACACCACCGCCAACGCCTGCGCGCCCGGCTGCGTCAAGCCTCCGGTGTGCGGTGACGGCAAGGTCAATCCGCCGAGCGAAGAGTGCGATCTGGGCGCCGGCAACACCGCCAACGGCTACGGCGGCTGCAACACCAGCTGCCAGAACGGGCCGTATTGCGGCGACGGCGCCAAGAACGGCAACGAAGCTTGCGACGACGGCATCAACGACGGCACTTACAACACGTGCGGCGTCGGCTGCATGGCCCCGCCCCGCTGCGGCGACGGCACCGTGCAAGCCGATTGGGGTGAGCAATGCGACGACAACAGCGCCGATTGCAAGAACTGCAAGCTGGGCGCCCAGTGCGGTAACGGCGTCAAAGATCCGGGTGAAGAGTGCGACGACGGCGTCAACAACGGCGGGTACGACCAGTGCTGGCCGATGTGCAAGCTGGGCCCGCGCTGCGGCGACATGATCGTGCAGGTCGATGACGGCGAAGAGTGCGACCAGGGCGCCGGCAACATGGACGGCGTTTACGGCGGCTGCGACACGACGTGCAACAACGGTCCGTACTGCGGCGATGGCGTCGAGAACGGCACCGAAACCTGCGACGACGGCGTGAACGACGGCCTGTACGGCAGCTGCAACTCGGACTGCACGCCCGCCGCCCAATGCGACGACGGCGTGCTGCAGTCGGAGTGGGGTGAGGAGTGCGACGACGCGATCCCGGCCGATGCCGCCAAGGGTTGCGTGATGTGCACCTTCGCCAACTGCGGCAACGGCCTGAAGGAGGCCGATAAGGGCGAGGAGTGCGACGACGGCGTGAACGACGGCGGCTACGGCGAATGCGCGCCGATGTGCAAGCTGGGACCGCGCTGCGGTGACAGCGTCGTGCAAAACGGCGAGCAGTGCGACGACGGCAAGAACACCGGCAAGTACGGCGAGTGCGCTCCCGGCTGCGTCTACGGCCCGTACTGCGGCGACGGCAAGGTGCAGAAGCCCTACGAAGAGTGCGACGACAAGACGAGCAGCTGCACGCCGGCTTGCAAGAAGGTCGTCAGCATTCCGAAGTGAGGCCCGGTTGCTCGGGGGAGCTCGTTGCTCCCCCGAGTCGCCGGCGCGGCGCCCGCTACCTCAACGGAAGCGCGTGACGTGCCAGGCTTTTTTGCCGCGACGGATCAGCAGCACCGCGCCGTGAAGGAGCCAGTCGCTTTTGATCAGCTCTTCGGCGCCGGGAGTGCGGCCGTTGATCAAGATGGCGCGGTTGTTCAAGAACTCGCGTGCCTCACGCTTGCTCTTGGCCACCCCGCCGTCGACCAGCAAATCGGCCACCGGATAGCCCGGGCCGGCGAGCTTGTTTTTTTCGAGCGCGACGGTCGGCGCGCTGCCGAACAGATCCGAGATTCCGACCTCGGACAGCTCGGCGACGTTGCCGGAAAATAGCGCTTCCGTCGCCTTTTGGGCCTGAGCCACGCCTTCGGCGCCGTGCAGCAGCTCGGTCATGTGCTGTGCGAGGGCGCGGTGGGCGGCGCGGGCGCCCGGGTTGTTCTGGTGCTCGGCTTCGAGGGCACGGATCTCGTCGTGGGAGAACAACGTGAAGGTTCGTAGGAACTTGGGCACGTCGGCGTCGTCGGCGTTCACCCAGAATTGGTAGAAGGCGTAGGGCGACGTGCGCTGAGCGGCGAGCCAGATCGCTCCCGTTTCGGTCTTACCGAACTTTCCGCCGTCGGCCTTGGTGACGAGCGGCGTCGTGAGGCCGAAGGCTTCGCGCTGCTGCGTGCGCCGGATCAGGTCCACGCCGGCCACGATGTTGCCCCACTGGTCGGAGCCGGCCGCCTGCACGGTCACGCCGTGGTGCTGCAGCAAGTACGAGAAGTCGTAGGCCTGCAGCAGCATGTACGAAAACTCGGTGTAGCTGATGCCCTGATCGCGGTTGTGCAGCCGCTCGCGAACGCTGTCCTTCTGGATCATCATGTTGACCGAGAAGTGTTTGCCGATGTCGCGCAGCGCCTCGATGAAGCCGAGCTGGCTCAGCCAGTCGGCGTTGTTGACGATCACGGCCGCGTTCGGGCCGGAGAAGTCCAGCAAACGCTCGAAGCTGACGCGTTGCCCGGCTACGTTCGCCGCTACCTGCTCGGGCGTCAAAATTTGGCGCTCGGCCTCCTTGCCCGATGGATCGCCGATCATGCCCGTACCGCCGCCCATCACCACGACCGGGGTGTGGCCGGCGGCCTGGAAGCGGCGCAACAACAGGATCTGCACCAGGTTGCCGATCGTGAGCGAATCTTTCGTCGGATCGAAGCCGGCGTACACCTTGCGCGGCGAGGTCAGGTGCTGGCGGAGGCCTTCCGCGTCGGTTTGCTGGTAGAGCTGGCCGCGAAACTCGAGATCAGCGAGGAGGTCCATCGGAGGGCGGCAGCCTAGCATCCAGCCAGTGAAGTGGGCCCTCGATCGCTCCGCCGCCTCGGGGAGGTGAGGCGGCGCCAGCGCCCGCGGCGTCGAAGCTGGTCAGGACCGCTCCCGCCGCGGTCAGGGCCAGCGGTCGCGGCGGGGCAGCCAGCGCGGGGCCGGCCGCGCCCACGATCACGAACGGGCTTAGCAGGATCGTGGCGCCGGTTTGCAGTAGGTCCGGGTTTTTTTGCACGCCGTGGGCCAGCCGCTGCTCGGTCTTGGTTTGGGCGTCGTAGCGGTACAAGTCGCTGTCGCGCCAGATCACGGCCAGGCCGCCGCTGGTGGCGACGACGCGCGAGCCGCTTTGCAGCGGCAACAGCTCGCGGCGCTCGAGATCGAGCAGCGCCGCTTCGCTGCCCGGATAGAGGGGCACGAGCCGGACGCCGGTCAGCGCTTCGCGATCGGTCGAGGTCTCGTACAGCTCAATCTGCAGGTTCTTGGCCAAGCCGGGACCGAACAGCCAAACCTCGCGCTTCCCGGTCGGGGCCGGCAGCGGCAGGCCGCGTCGCTTTTTGGGTGGCGGCGGTGCGCAACTGGCCACCACCAGCTCGCGTTCCGCATCGGCGAAAAGCACCCGCGCCGAGCAGCTGCTAGGGGCGAGCCGAAAGCGCTTGCCGGAGCGATCCAGCTCCAGACTGCCGTCGGTGCCGCGGACGAGCAGGCTGGGACCCAGCGTCGTGATCAGCCCCGGCACGTCGCGCACGGCGCCGCTGTCGAGCGTCACCACTCCGCCCACGAGCGCGTCGCCTCGGCCTTGATAGGCGAAGCTGCGAAACTTGGGCAAAGCGGGCCGCTCACAAGCGCTCGGGCGTGCCGTATCTTCCGGCGCCGGCCAATCGAGCTTGCCGTTGTGGTTCGTGTCTTCGCGCAGCGCTTCGAAGCTGACATATCGCGCATCGGCGCTGAGCCGCAGACTGAGCACCTCGCCAGGCCCGGCCGCGAACGCCTGCTCGCTGCTCGTCTCGAGATTTCGAACCACGAGCTCGGACGTGGTGCCGCGCTTGCGCAGGTAAGCTAGCCGCCTCCCGCTCGGATCGAAGCTCAAGCTCCGGTGCGGGGCGTAGTCTGCGCGCACGCGACGCGTGTCGGCGCCGAGCTCCGAGAGGTCGACCCGCGTCCCGAGCAGAGTATCGACGAGCTCGGCGCGGCCGGTGCGCGCGATCACCACGAACCGGCCGCTCGCGTCGACGGCGAGGAGGTCGTCGATCGGCTCACCCGTGCCCGAGCCGATCACGAGCTTGGCCGTCTTGGGCTCACCCTCGCACAGCGCGACCCACGCGCCGCTCGCCGACGCCGCGAGTAGCCCGAGCGGCCCCTCGCCGCCGATGTCGCCTTGGGAGACGGGCGGCAGCGAGGCCGGGCTCGATGGCAGTGACGCCGGCGTGGCGTCGACGAGCGCGACGGGCAGCGACGTCGAAGCGGGGACGGCCATGCCCGCGACCCCGCGCAGCGGCGTCGGAAGGCGGGGCAAGGGCTCGAGGGGAGCCTGGCCGGCACACGACACCAGGGCGATGCTCAGAGCGCAATCGCGAAGCCGCAAACCGTGTTAGCCCTTCTTGCTTCGCTTCAGCTCGCTGGGCACGGCGGGTGGGCGCGGCAGCGTAGTTTCGGGCGGTTGAGTGCGCGGCGCTACCGGCTGCACCTCGGAGGTATGCTCGCTGCTGCTAACGCGCTCGGCGGTGCGTTGCACTTCGGACGTGCGCTCCAGTGGAGGCGCCGCGTGCTCGATCGAAGGTCGGGAGCTGCGGTACGAGCCGGGGGCGGGGGTGGGGCGCCCCTCGGGCCGGGCTTGCTGCCGGTGCGAAGACAGAATGCGCTCGACCTCCTCGCTCAGCGAGGGCGGGCGAACCGACACCGTCGGGCGCCTGACCGAGGTGGGCGGCGGTTCGCTGTCGCCGCGCAGCAGCGGCTCGGCGCGTTGATACTGCACGAGCAACGTCGCACGGTCGGCCATGAGCTCGGCGTTCAGCTTCACCCCTCCGCCTTCGCGGGCGGAGCGATCGGCGGCCATGACGGCGCCGACGGCCAGGTGCTTCAGCACGCGGGTAGCGCGGGGCCGGCCCACCACACCCACGACGAGGGCGAACCCCAGATTGGTCCGCTTCAGCTCGAAGACGGTCGGCACATCGACGAACGGATGGTCGAGGAACGCCTGCAGGCGCGCGACGGTGCCGTGAAGGTCGCCGAACTTGGCGACGCCGCCTTGCCCGAGCGCGCGCGACGCCAGCTCCTGCCCGATGGTCTCGAGCACGCGGCCGGCGCCGTCGCCGAGCAGCGTATCGATGAACAGCAGCAGCTCTTCGCCGTCGTCGAGCAAAATGGTGTCGAGGGCGGCGCTGGCGCGTAGGCGATCGAGTGAAGCGTGCGGCAGGAGCCGACGCGGCACCTTGTCGACCAGCAGCGCGAGCGCGCTCGCGCCGTACTGCCGTTCGAGCGCCTCGAGCACGCCTCGCAAAAACCAACTTCTGAGACGATGAGTCAAAGCTCTTGGTCCCGTCGCTATCCCTGATCCAGAAGCTACCCCGAGACCGGCCCGAGCGCGAGCACTATGTGGGTTCGCTGGCGCGTCGTCGGTTTGTGAGCCATTCCGCGACGCGCACTTTTGGTTTGGCTTCGCCGGGCTTCGCGCAGCGCGCTGCGTCAGGGCGTCAGGCGCGATCGAGCGCGCTCAACAGATCGGAAGTGAGATCGCACGCCTCTTCGATGCCGATGGATAGGCGTATCAACGCGGGATCGATGCCGATCTTTTGCAGGTCTTCGTCGCCGAGCTCGAAGAAGCTCATGATCGCTGGCTGCTCGATCAAGCTCTCGACGCCGCCGAGCGACGCCGCGATCTGCGGAATCCTCACCGCATCGACGACGCGTGAGGCGGCGGCGCGCCCGCCCCGGACGACGAAGCTCACCACCGCTCCGCCGCCCCGCATTTGCGCCGCGGCGATTGGGTACGATGGATGGCTCTCGAGCCACGGATAGTAAACATGCTCGACGTTCGGGTGACGCTCGAGCGCTTTCGCGATCGTGAGCGCGCTTTGATTCTGTCGCTCGACGCGCAGGGCCAGCGTCTTGAGCCCGCGCATGATCAAGAACGCCGCGTGCGGATCCATGATCGTGCCCAGCACACCGCGCGTGTCGCGGAGCAGTGAGATCAGATGCGACGGACCCGCGACCACGCCACCGAGCACGTCGTTGTGTCCGGAGAGATATTTCGTGGCGCTATGCAGCACCAGGTCGATGCCCAGCGCGAGCGGCTGCGAATTGACGGGAGTCGCGAAGGTCGAATCGACGAGCGTTCGGATGCGGCCCTTGGCCTTGGTGATCGCGGAAAGGCGCTCCAGATCGACGCAATAGTTCAGCGGATTGGTCGGTGATTCGGTGATCACGATCCGCGTGCTCGGGCGCAGCGCGGCCTCCATCGCCGACAGATCGCCGGCGTCGACCACGGTGTGCTCGACGCCGAACCGCAGCAGGGTCTGCGTCACCAGCTGGCGCGTGCGTCGATAGCAGTCGCGGAAAAGCACCACGTGATCGCCCGCCTTGAGCAGCGCGAGCAGCGTGCTGCTCGTGGCGGCCATGCCGCTCGGAAACGCCACGGCGTCTTCCGCACCTTCGAGGGCGGCGACGCGGCGCTCCAGCTCGCGCACGGTCGGGTTGCCGTAGCGGCCGTACTCTTCGCGCTCGGGGTCCGGATCCTCTCCGCGCATGTAGCGCTCGAGGGTCGCCGTATTCTCGAACGTGTAGGTGGCGGTCTGGGCGATCGACGGGGTGAGCGTGTGGTGTGAGCGCGCGCGCTGGATGCCGGCATGCACGGCATCGGTCGAGGTAGTCGACTTGAGGTTCGGTTGGCTCATACGGCCTCTGTGGCTGAGCTCGAATCGGGGGCGACTGAGGATGCCGCTCCAGGCGGCGTAATCAAGGCGCGCGCGTTACACATAGCTATGGAGGCGCGTGTTAGCATGAGCGTTCGGGAACTGCTAAAAGTCTCATAATTATGAAAGGTTAACCTCGTCGCCCGGCGCCGCGGCCGATGCCCGAACGGCCATTCCCCAGTTGTCGCACCGGAAAATGGGAGTATTGTCCGCGGCCCCTATGACGCAGAGCCAGACCTGGAAAGAACGCCTCACCGGCCAGATGCGCGAAGACTGGTCGCGCGAAATCGACGTCTTCGAGACGCAGATGGAGCTGCGCAAGAAGGGGAAGTTCGAAGAAAAGATGTTCGCGGAGACGCGCCTGCGCCGCGGCATCTACGGTCAGCGCTACGACAACGGCCAGCGACACGACGGCGAGAAGACGCAGCAGCTCAAGTACCCGTGCGGCGAGCTCACCAAAGGACCCGTCACGTACTTCGACGCGCCGGGCATGATGCGCATCAAGATCCCGTACGGGAAGATGACGGCGGCGCAGCTCGAGGCGGTGTGCGATCTGGCCGAAGAATACTCCGATCAGATCCTGCACGTCACGACGCGCCAGGACATTCAGCTTCATTTCGTCCACATTCAGGACACCCCCGACTTGATGCGGCGTTTGGCCGCGGTCGGCGTCACCACGCGCGAAGCCTGCGGCAATTCGGTGCGTAACGTGACCGCTTGCCCGTACGCGGGCGTATGCAACACGGAGTCGTTCGACGTGACGCCCT
>Ga0164241_10000644_pt1 | contig 56915 bp, 54 predicted proteins | sample OricomyardsoilBY_FD_108780 | JGI IMG/M metagenome (GOLD analysis project Ga0164241, IMG submission 108780) | Backyard soil microbial communities from Emeryville, California, USA - Original compost - Back yard soil (BY) | ecosystem: Environmental > Terrestrial > Soil > Unclassified | place: USA... | reverse complement strand
CGCGAATTGCTGCACGATGGCTGTCCGGTGGCCTGCGTGGCAGATGTCGCGTTCGCGTACGTGAACGTGTTCAAGTCCCATGTGAGCATCGGGTTCTATCTGGGCGCCGAACTCGACGACCCGGCGGGCCTGCTGGAAGGCGCTGGCAAGCGCATGCGGCACGTGAAGCTGCGACCCGGCCATGAGCCGGACTTGATGGCGCTGCGCCGCCTGATTGAAGATGCGCATGCCGACATGAAGCGGCGACTGGAATGAAGGCCATGGCAGGCACGGCCTTTGTCCTGACAGCGGTGAATGCATCGGATGCAGACCAGGATGTGCGTGTCAAAGCCATCAGGGCCATGAGCGCCGAATCCACGTACCAGTCTTCATACTTCGACAACTGTGCGCTTGATGGCTATTCGGGCAACAGCCGGACATTCAATGTCGTCGTCCGCGAGTTGGGGTCGAATGGCCAGCATCTGCTGCTCGATCATCCCGGACAGGTCTATTCAGCGACGCTGCCATCGGACAAGTGTGCGCAGGGCGAAGGCAATACGCCGTGCGGCAGGATCCTGTGGCTCATCCGGAGTGCGGACACCTCCAAAGATGGAGCCATCGACGGCCGGGACGCGCTGATGGCCTACGCATCCGATCTGGATGCACGGCAACTGGTCGCCCTCTCTCCGCCTGATGCCAGCGTGCTTGGCACTCATTGGGTTGTGCCGACGGACAAATGGCAGCTGCAAGTGCGGCGAGATACCAACAAGGACGGGGTGCTGAGCGAAGAGGATGGTGCGGAATTGATCGAGACCAGCACCCGGGGATCCGACATTGGAACGCCCTTCCTGCAGGACTCCATCCGCAAGGCCCTCAACGCCGCAATCCAGTAGACGGAACTCCAGTCCTCGCCAGGACGGCAATCGAAACACATGCGAACCCATGGCACCCTCACGCGGTGGAATGACGACCGCGGCTTCGGATTCATCACGCCGGCTGGTGGCAAAGGCGACATCTTCGTTCATATCTCTGCATTCCCCCGCGACGGCATGCGCCCTCGCCTGAGTGAATTGATCTCCTTCGAAACAGAGAACGGGCCGGACGGCAGGCTGAGGGCCGTGCGCGTCATGCGGCCGGGCCAGCGGGCCGCGCGGCACGCGCCTATCGCGCAGGCACGACAACGCCCCGCCAATCGTCTGCGTGGCATGGTGCTGGTGCTGGTCATCACGGGTTGTCTTGGCGCCTTCGCCTACTCGCGCTACAACCGCAGCAAGGCGCTACCGGAACTGCCTGCTCCGGTGATGTCGAATCCTGCGAAGTACGCGTGCGACGGACGCACCATGTGCCGGGAAATGACGTCGTGCCAGGAGGCCACCTGGTTCATCAGGAACTGTCCGGACACCAAGATGGACGGCGATGACGATGGGGTACCATGCGAGTCTCAATGGTGCGATTGACATCAGTCCATCGGGTCTCCGACAGGCATGGCCATGAACAAACCTGAGATCAAGTTCGACAACGGCGCCACCTATGACTACTACATGGGCGTGTGGAGCCGGCTGGTGGGCAACGCCTTCCTCGACTGGCTGGCCGCACCAGCCGGGCTGCGCTGGCTCGACGTGGGTTGCGGCAATGGCGCGTTCACCCGGTTGCTGGCTGGACGCAGCCAGCCCGCGTCACTGGACGGCGTGGACCCTTCCGCAGCCATGCTGGACTTTGCCCGCTCGGTACCGGAGCTGGCCACTGCCCATTTCCGCCAGGGCAATGCGATGGCGTTGCCGTATCCAGCCCACAGTTTCGATGCGGCCATCATGCCGCTGGTGATCTTCTTCGTGCCGGAGCCGGCAAGGGGCGTTGCCGAGATGGCGCGTGTGGTGCGACCCGGCGGACTGGTCACGGCCTACGGCTGGGACATGGTCGGTGGCGGCTTCCCTTACCACGCTGGGCGCGATGAACTGGAGGACATGGGTGCGCGGGCTCCGGAAGAACCGAGTCGCGATGCCTCACGCCCCGATGTGCTACTGGACCTGTGGAAGACGGCCGGCCTCACGGACATCGAACCGCACACGTTCACGGTGGAGCGGACCTATCCGGATTTCGACGACTACTGGACCACCGTGCTCACCGGCCCCGCCACCAGCTCAATCCTGCGCAGCATGGAAACCGATCAGCTTGCGCAACTGCGAGAGCGACTGCAGAAGCGCCTGCCGCCTGACAGCAAAGGGCGAATCACCTGCCGCGCGCGCGCCAATGCGATCAGGGGCCGCGTTCCAGGCTGAAGCCGCGATACACCACGATCGTGCCGGCCAGCATCGCATTGGCTACTTCCCGCTGCTCATCAAGGTGATCGCATGCATGGCAGCATCGCCATCGTAGAGCTGGCCGCGGACCTTCAGCACCATTCCACGATCGATGTCGATGCCGGCACGTGTGATCTCCTCCATGAGCGGCCCTGGCTGGCGGGCCGGCTGCGCACGGCCGTCGGTTGCCAGAGGCCGCGAGGCGAGGGTTGCGCAGGAGGCGCACAGCAATGCGGCCAGCAGCAGCGCACTACGCCCGCCAGAGGCCCGCAGGGTCCTGACGAGCCTCTGCTGGAGTATGAAGCCGGGCCACGGAACAGCTTCCTGCATGATTCCCTCCCCTTGCATTGCCGCCAAACGTGCACAGCTTCACAGGGTGGGATGCACGTTGCAGTGCGTCCGGATGCACGGTCCCTATAATGACGGCGAGGATTTCACCCTATTCACAGGTCGTGAATTCGTGGCAGAGGACGACAAAGACAAGCTGCACAAGCCAACCGGTCAGGTTCGCCACGATCCAGGTGGGCGGGCGGTGTGGCAGTGGGCGATCGATTCCGGCAAGCACGCCATCGAGTCCACCTCCCGCCTGCTGCAGAAGCTCGACCTCACCAGCCTGCGATTCCTCGATTACGACGAGGTGAAGAAGCAGGAAAAGGAAGACGAGGAACGAGCCCGGAAGACCGAGCGACCGGTTCCAACGTTCGGCGGCGAACGCGAAGAGGATCCGCTGACTGGCAAGCAGCGGGGTTTCGATCCCTACAACACGCGCACGCCGGCAGGGCGCGGCGCAATGTCGAACAAGCCCAGTCCGCCTCCCAAGCCGCGTATCACGCAGCCGGTGCGGCCGGCGAAGAAACCCGGGTTCTTCTCGAAGCTGTTCGGTTCAGACAAGCACTAGCTCTGTTCCGCGGTGAACCCGCGGCACACCACCGCCAGCTTGTTGCCATCCAGATCGCGCACATAGGCGGCGTAGAAGTCGGCATTGTATTGCGGCCTCAACCCCGGTTCGCCTTCTGATATGCCGCCATGGGCGAGGGCTGTCGCATGAAATGCGCGCACCGCGGCCCAGCTGGTGGCCGAGAGCGCCACCATCGTGCCATTGCCCGCGGTGGGCGCCTTGCCGTCGAAGGGTTTGCACACCCACAGGGCTTCCTGCACACGGCCCTGGTCGGCGTAGGTTCCCCAGCCGGCCCAGCTCTCCCAGTCCGGCTCGCCGCTGGTATCGCAGCGCGCGTAACCGAGCGTTGCCATCACTGCATCGTAGAAGCGCGCCGCGCGCGCAAGATCGCTGGTGCCGAGGCAGACATAGGTAAACATGCCGTGACATCGTACTATGCGGCACATGGCGCCCACGACCAGAGAGCGCATCGGGGGATTCATGGGTACTGCACACAAGCCCGCATGGGCGGCGCTGGCTGTCATCGCACTGCTTTGCGCCTGTTCGAAGCCGGCGCCACCTCCTGCGCAGGGCCAGGTCGATGCCGCGCGCATCGAGGCTGCCGAGAACAATTCCGAATGGCTCACCGTGGGCCGCACCTATTCCGAGCAGCGCTACAGCCCGCTGACGCAGATCAACCGCGACAACGTCGGCACGCTGGGCCTGGCCTGGTACTACGAATTCGATGCCAGTACCGACCGCGGCATGGAAGCCACACCGGTGGTGGTCGATGGCACGCTGTATGTCTCGACCAGCTGGTCGAAGGTGGGCGCGTTCGATGCGAAGACCGGTGCGCTGAAATGGTTCTACGACCCGAAGGTGGATGGCCAGAAGGCCCGCGAAGCCTGCTGCGATGTGGTGAATCGCGGTGTGGCGGTGTGGCAGGGCAAGGTCTACGTCGGTGCGCTGGATGGCCGGCTGATTGCGCTCGATGCCAGCACCGGCAAGGAAGTGTGGTCCACGCAGACCACTGACCCGGCCTGGCCCTACACGATTACCGGGGCGCCGCGCGTGGCCAAGGGCAAGGTGTTCATCGGCAACGGTGGCGCAGAGCTTGGTGTGCGCGGCTATGTGTCGGCCTACGATGCGCAAACCGGCGAGCTCGCATGGCGCTTCTTCGTCACACCGAACCCCGAAGACAAGCCCGACAACGCGCCATCAGACAAGCCACTCGCAGACATCGCGCGCCAGACCTGGAACGGCAGCGGCTGGAAGATGACCGGCGGTGGCGGCGCTTCGTGGGATGCCATCGTGTACGACCCGGTGACCGACCTCCTCTATCTAGGCACTGGCAATGGTTCACCGTGGAGCCACCAGGCGCGTTCGGATGGCAAGGGCGACAACCTGTTCCTCTCTTCCATCGTGGCGGTGCGCCCGGACACCGGCGAATACGTGTGGCATTACCAGACCACGCCCGGCGACAGCTGGGACTACACCGCCACGCAGCCCATCATGACCGCGGATCTCACCATCGATGGCCAGCCGCACCATGTGGTGATGCAGGCGCCGAAGAACGGCTTCTTCTATGTGCTGGATGCCGCCAGCGGAAAACTGCTGTCGGCTGACAAGTACGCGGCCGTGAACTGGGCCGAGAAAGTGGACATGGCCACGGGCAAGCCGGTGAAGAGTCCGCAGGCGGCATACGGCAACAAGGCCACGCAGCTTTCCGTGGGCCCCAATGGCGGGCACATCTGGCAGCCATGGGCGTTCAACCCAACCGAAGGCCTGGTCTACATCCCGGTGCATCGCGAATCCTTCAGCTACCAGAACGACCCCAACTGGAAGTTCGTGCAGGGCCGCTGGAATCTGGCACAAGGTCCCGATGCCGGCTTCACGCAACCGCGCCCCGCCCCGCCGGCGTTCAAGTTGTCGACATCTGGTCAGACCGCGATGGCGGACCTGCCGCCCGAAGGCGGCTTCCTGGTCGGCTGGGATCCGGTGGCGCGCAAGGCTCGCTGGACGGTTTCACAGGACACCGTGTGGAACGGCGGCGTGGTCGCCACCGCCGGCGGCCTGGTGTTCGGCGGTGCCGATGCCACGTTCAACGCCTATGACGCAAAGACCGGCGCGAAGCTGTGGACCGACAGGACCGCCGCCGCGGTGATGGGCGGCCCGGCCACCTATGAAATCGATGGCGAGCAGTACGTCGCCGTGTCCGTGGGCTACGGCGGCGCCAACGCGATGATCGGTGGCCGCTTTCCGCGACGCCCGAACCGGCTGTACGTGTACAAGCTCGGCGGCACGGTGAAGGCCCCTGAGTTCGCACCCATCCCCGAAGTACCGCCACTGGATCTGGGCAAGGTCGAGGCTTCCACCGGCAACGCAAAGCATGGCGGCGAACTGGTGGTGCAGTGGTGCATGTCCTGCCATCTGCCTGGTGTCGGGGCCTACACGCCGGATCTCACCCGCTCGGCCACGCTGTACACGCCCAAGGCCTTCTCCGATGTCGTGCACGGTGGCGCGCTGCGCGCGCGCGGCATGGCGAACTTCAGCCAGTGGCTCAGCGATGCAGACGTGGAGGACATCCGCGCCTGGTGGCTGGATCAGGCGAAGCAGATGCAGGCGGCACAGTAGAAACTACTGCCGGTCGCGCTCCGGCAGCGCGTCGCGGAACGACCCGGACGTCTTCCAGCCGGGTATGGGAGGCGTGTATGCCGGCCGTGGCGTGTGCACGGACTCCTCCACCATCTGCATGCGATGGATGTAGCGCGGGCAGTTCGGAAAGATGCGCTCGGCCTTCACCTCGACCACAAACACCGCACCGACATGCGTCGCCGCGCGCGCGGCGTCATGAATGATCCGCGCACGCCCGTTCACCCGCAGGCGTTTCTGGTTCTCGAAGTCGATGAACAGCAATGCCACTTGCGCATTGACCAGCACATTGCCCCAGCTGCGGTACATGCCATTGCCGTCGTAGTCGGGGATCTCGAGCGTATGGCCATCGACCACGCGCACGAAGCCCGGTGCCCCGCCCTTGTAGGAACAATCCGGACTGGCGGCACCATCAGCGGTGGCCAGGAAGAAGCAGCGGGCGCCGGTGATGAACTCGCGATCCGCATCGGTGAACTGGTGGCGCAACGTGACCTCGGCAAGCCGGTCGGCCAGGCGACGCGTATCGCGGGCATCCTGCAGTTCGCGCATGCCGGCGTGGTAGACATCCGTATCGCCCATCGGTGACCTCTGGAATGGCTGGCAACGAGGGCACCTACAACAGCACAGGAACATCGCGGCGGCAATCGCGTTGGCCTAGACTGCCGCATCGTGGACGCCCCGCCCCAGATTCCAGCCACGTTCCGGGATTTCTACCCCGTATACCTGGCCGAACACTCGAATCGGGTTTCGCGCCGGCTGCACTTCACGGGCACCTGCGTTTCGGTGGTATTGGTAGTGCTGGCGATCGCCACGGGCAGTGTCTGGTGGTTCGTGGCCGGGCTGTTGCAGGCCTATGCGCTGGCCTGGGTCGGGCACTTCTTCTTCGAACACAATCGCCCCGCCACCTTCCGCCATCCCCTGTGGAGTTTCGCCGGGGACTGGCGGATGTGGTGGGACATGCTGCGGGGTCGACTGCCGATCTAGCAACCGCGCCTCAGGGCAGCGCGCCGGCCTGGATCCAGGCGCGCACTTCGTCGATCGTCGCCTGGTTCAGGTACGGACCCCCGAACGGCATGCGGTCGCCGACAGTCTGCGTACCTTCGAGCTTCTTCACGAGGTAGCTGTCATCGGGGTTGCCGGGCAGCACCCGCTTTGCGCTCCCCACCTCCTCGCTGGTGACGTTGACCAAAGCGTTGAAGCTCGTGGTCGCACTGGACAGGTTCATGCTGCCGGGCAGGACGCCGCCGCTGCCGTTGTGACAGCCCACGCAGCGCGGCGTGAAGATGTTCGTCTGCAGCTGCGCAAGGGTGGGCGCAGCCGCCGTCACGTTCACCTGCACCGCCGCGCTGGTGGCCATGTTGCCCGCACCATCGCGTGCCACCGCCGTCAACATGCGGATTCCCGCAAGTCCCGAGGTATTCCACTGCACGGAATACGGAGCACTCGTATCGATGCCGATGGAGTTCGAGTCCGCGAAGAACTGTACCTGCGCCACTCCCATGTCATCGGTGGCATTGGCACTTACCGTGACAATGCCACTGACGTCGCCTGCGGCCGGTGCGGTAATGCTCACATTGGGCGGCGTAGTGTCTGGCACGTTGTCCACCGTCACGGCCACCGATGCAGAAGCAGTGGAATTTCCGTAGGCGTCAAAGGCCGTGGCCGTGAGCGTTGCCGCTCCATTGGCCACGATTGCGGTATTCCAGGTCACGCTGAACGGTGCGGTGGTATCTGTTCCGAGGTCGGTCGTGGTGGTCCCCGACTTGACCGAAAACACGACACTCGCGACACCAACGTTGTCCGTGGCGCTGGCACTTGCAGTGATGCTCCCGCTCACTGTCGCTGCCGCAGCCGGCGCGGTCAGCGCGACATTGGTCGGCGCAACGATGTCTGGCGCTGTAGCGCCGAGATCGATGCGCGCATACAGACCATTGGTCTCGCCATTGCTTCCTGCAGCCGCGTACAGCACCTTCTTTGGCTGGTTGCGCGCGTCATTTCCGAAAGCAATACCCCAGAGCCCGTTCACGACGATCGGGCTGCCGCTGGCGTCGCCCATCACGTGCAGGAAGGCACCCGACGCGATATCGAAGCCGTTGATGTGGCCGTCACCGAAGTTGCCGACCAGCAGCGCACCACTGAGCGTGCCGAATCCGGACGGTGCCACCGCCAAGCCCCATGGTGCATTGAGCTGGCCTCCCGCCGGAATCAGGCGGGTCAACAATGCGCCGGCCGTGCTGTAGAGGTTCACAGCGCCCTTGCCTGCGCCAACCTCCTCATCGCCGCTCACGGCATCGCGCATGGCATAGGCCACCGCCAGCACGGTGGTGCCCTGCTTCTGCACGGCCTGGATGTTGAACGGGGAGTAGCCCATCGGCAGCGTCGCATCGGTGAACTTTCCGGTTCCGTCGAGCTTTGCAAATGCGCTGTCGAAAATGTCGATGCGGCCGTTATGGAAGTCGGCCGCGTAGAGCTGCGTGCCACTGCCGGTGGTCGCGATCGCAAGGCCCGTGTACTGGGCGCCGGTGGCGGTTCCGTTGTACGTCGTTACACCATTGCCCGCGTCCACCGTGGGCGCCCAACCCAGCAGCGTGCCGTTCCCGGTCGCAAACACGAATCGCGCCGGTGCGCTGGTCGCGCCATTGGTGATCATGAAGTCCGTGGCGGAACTGCTGGCCACGATCCCGGTGACGTCGCCGGATCCGGTGCCATTGACAGAGATGTTGACCACCACCGGCTGGATCAACCCCGTACCGTCGTAAACGGTGGAAGTATGGTCGGCATTGTTGGCCACCCACATGGGGCCAGTGGGCAATGCGGCCAGGCCCCATGGATTGCGCAGGTGCGGATCGGTACTGGCAGCGGTAGTCCATCCATCCGACACGAGAGGACTGAGCGTGTACGCGCTTGGAGTCGGTGGCGGGGGCGGTGGTGACGAACCACCGTATCCATCACCTCCCCCGCACGCGGCGACGACCGCGGTCGTGAGCATCGCCAATGTGCCAAGCCGGAAAGTCTGCAGGCAGAAGTTGCGCTTGTAATTCATCACCGCCCCCGAGGTGCGCCAGTCATGGCTGATTGACTGTTGAGTGCCGATGCACGCGTCACTGGTTGCCAGGAGGTCTTCTATTGTCTGGCGGGCAACCGATTGCCGGTCCGCGGGTACTCATGCAAACGACAGCGCGACTTTCCTTGTTGCGCAGGGAGGGGCACTTGAGCGAGACAACCAGACTGCTGCTGCCGGCCCTGGCGCTGATGGTGGCAAGCGTGACAGCGCCCCGCGTGCATGCCGAGCCTTACCTCGCACTTTCCATGGGCCTCAAGTGCAGCGCCTGCCACGTCAACCCGACTGGCGGTGGCATGCGCAATGTCTTCGGGTCGGTGTGGGGACAGAACTCCCTGCCCGCTCGCCAGGTTCCATCGAGCGATCCATGGACCGGCGAATTGAATCGCCACATTGCCATCGGCGCAGACCTGCGCGGCGGCGCCACCTGGCTCGACCAGCCCGCCGAGAAGGGCCGCTCGTCATTCGATCTGACCAGCCTGCGCGCCTACCTGGAACTGCGCCCGCTGCCCGACAGGCTCGCCCTGTACATCGACGAGCGTGTGGCGCCCGGTTCCGCCACCAACGCCGAAGCGTACCTGCGGGCCTGGACGAAGGGGCGCCGCTTCTACGCCAAGGCGGGGCAGATGTATCTGCCCTATGGCATTCGACTGCAGGATGATGGCGCCTTCATTCGCGAAGCCACCAGCATCAATTTCAATACACCGGATCGCGGGATTGAACTTGGATTCGATGGATCACACTGGACGGGGCAGCTTGCCATCACCAACGGCACTGCCGGTGCCGCAGAAGTGGACAGCGGCAAGCAATGGAGCCTGCGCGGCGAGTATGTTGGCTCATCCTGGCGCGCGGGCGCCAGCTTCAACATCAATGATCTGCCTTCAGGCACGCGGCGCATGCAGAACCTGTTCGCAGGCCTGAAGACAGGCCCGGTGATGTGGCTCACCGAACTGGATCTGATCGTCGACGACAGTGCCGGCGCACGGCGCAGGCAGTGGATTGCCCTGGCCGAGGCAGACTGGAAACTTGCGGCCGGACAGAATCTGAAAATCACTGCCGAGAGCTTTGACCCCGATCGGTCGGCGCCCGACGACCGGCGCACGCGGCTGTCACTGGTCTGGGAGTACACCCCGCTGCCATTCCTGCAGGTGCGCGCCGGCATCCGCAATCACGACGACGTGCAGGAAGTGCCGTTCTACAACCAGCGTGTCGTGTTCCTGCAATTGCACGGATTCCTGTGAGCGTAGAATCGCGGCATGTTCAGACGGGTCACGCTGCTGCTGTGCGCGTGCGTCGCGATGCCGGCGCTGCCAGCTGCATTGCAATGGGGTGGCTCGATCACCGCCGCCAGCGATTACCTGGTTCGCGGCACTTCGCGCAACTACAACGATCCGGTGCTTTCCACCGAAATCCATGTGCAGTCGGGACCAGGACTGTTCGCCAGTCTGTGGGCTTCCAGCACGCGGCTTCGCTACGGTGATCCGGTAACGGCCGAGCTGTCCGCCACTTTGGGCTTCGCTGGCAGCCTTGCAGACTCCTGGACATGGACCACCAGCCTCACTCATTACGACACACCCTGGTCCAGCCGCTCCACGGAATACCGCTACGACGAGCTGACTGTCGACCTCAGCTGGCGCGAAAGGCTGCTGCTCAGTGCGAGCTGGTCTCCCAACACTTCGCGCTTTTCACCCGAGTACGGTTTCGCGCGCAAACGCCGCGCCACGGACTGGGAGGTCGGCTACCAGCAGGAGTTGCCGGCCCGACTGCACGCCTATGCCGGCCTGGGTTACTACGACCTGTCGGACCTGTTCGGTCGCGGCTACTGGTACGGCAGTGTTGCACTGGGATGGACCTGGCACCGCTGGCAGGCGGATGCATCCTATGTCATGCCCGACGGCAATGCCCGGCGCCTCTCCTACCCTGGCGCGGCCGGCCGGCGGGCCGTGGCCAGCCTGAGCCTCAGCTTCTGAGAGTGGATTGCAACCTTTCGGCCCCCGGCAGGAACATACCGGCATGCCTCCAGTGTCTGCAGCGTCGGGAGAAGCGCACGAAGCTGCGCTGCTGAAGCGCATTGCCCAGCAGGACCGGCGCGCGCTGGAAGAGCTCTACCACAGCTACCACCGGCGTCTTTCGCGCTTCCTGCTGCGCCTGGCACCCCGTTTCGATTTCGCCGAGGAAGTGATCAATGACACTTTCTGGGTCGTGTGGTCCAAGGCCGGCGAATTCCGCGGCGCGTCGCGCGTATCGACCTGGATCATGGGCATCGCCTATCGCCGCGCCCTGCGCGCCCTGCGCGACGCGCGGCAGCACACCGAGGAGCAGCTGGAATCTCCACACGACGAGGCGGATACCTTTGACCACGCCGCATCCGGTGAACTGCAGGACTGGGTTGCGCACGGTCTTGCCATGCTGCCGGACGAGCAGCGGCTGACCATGGAGCTGGCCTACTTCCTCGGGCACTCCTGCGAGGAGATTGCCGTCATCACCGGCGCACCCGTGGGAACCGTGAAGGCACGGATGTTTCATGCGCGGGAAAAGCTGCGTACGACACTGCCGCAACTTGCAGGTCAAGTGGAGCACTTGCGATGAATCACAACGAGGCCTGGGATCTGATCCCCTGGTTTGTGAACGGACGTGCGCCGGCCGACCAAAATGCGCGGCTCGAGCAGCACCTGACACGGTGTCCGGAGTGTCGCGCCGAGGTGGCGACCCAGCGCCAGATCATGACTGCGATGCAGGCGCCCCAGACACTGGAGAGCATGCCGCACGCTTCGTTGCAGAAACTGTGGATGCGGATTGACGGGCAGCCAGCGGTGCCTGCGCTGCCGACGCCGGCAAGCCCACGCCCGAAACTGGCCGGATGGGTTGCCGCCGCCGTGGCGGCGCAGGTTCTGCTGCTTGGCGTACTCACCGTGGTACTGCTCACCACCCGCGGACCAGGTCGAGGCAACGACAGCGAGTTCCGGACGGTCAGTTCTCCACCGGATGCAGCCGGGTCCGCGGCCGTGCGTGCCGTATTTGCGGGCGAGATGCGAGTGGGCGAACTGCAGGCATTGCTGGAGCGGGCCCACCTCAGGATCGTTGGGGGTCCCACCGCTGAAGGCGTACTGACGCTGGGACTGGAGTCACCATCGGACGATGCCACGCGCGCACTGGCCGTCGTGCGCGCAGACCCTGCCGCGCGATTCGCCGAACCCATTGGTCACTGAACACCACATCGTGGGATTCAAAGGGTCACTGCTGCTTGCCTGCATCGGCGCGTTCGCGTTGACGAGTTGCGCGACGACCGGGCTGCGCTCCGGCCGACTGGCTGTTCCGGAATCGCTGGTGGACACGGACCCGCAGCAGCTGATCATCGTCACCGTCGACAACGGCCCGATGCCGGCGCTGCGCCGGCCAGGCAGCACGCGGCCCGTATACGCCGGTGCCAGCTACCAGGCCAGCAGCGCGGCGCTATCGACCATGCGGCAGCTGGCCGACGAATACGGCCTGACCGAGGTCACGGCCTGGCCGATTCAGGCACTGCAGGTGCATTGCGCGGTGTTTCGCGTCGGGCCTTCCACCACACGCGAAGCCGTGCTGCAGAGCCTGGCGCGCGATCCGCGGGTAACCCTTGCGCAGCCGATGAATGACTTCGCAACCAGCACGACGAGCTACAACGACCCGTACCTCGCCATGCAGAGCGGCTTTCGCAGCATCGATGCGGCCGACGCCCAGCAGTGGTCGCAGGGCGAGCAGGTGCGGGTTGCCGTGATCGATACCGGTATCGATGCCGCGCATCCGGATTTCGGCAACAGGGTCGTGGTCCGTCGCAATTTCGTGGACAACGATGACGCACGCTTCAGGCAGGACCGGCACGGTACCGCGGTTGCCGGCATCATCTCTGCGGCTGCCAACAACAAGCGCGGCATCGTCGGTGTCGCCCCCGCCGTGGAGATCCTGGCGCTCAAAGCCTGCTGGCAGCTGGCTTCCGGCAGCGAGGCCTCGAGGTGCAACTCCCTGACCATCGCGCAGGCGCTTGCCGCTGCCCTCGAAGAGCATGCCCAGGTGGTCAACCTGAGTCTTGCGGGGCCGCGTGATCCGCTGCTGAATTCACTGGTGGCGGCCGGCCTCGCGCGCGGCGTCCTCTTCGTGGGCGCGGCACCGGCAGATTCCGCGGCCGATGGCTTTCCGGCTGGCGCGCCGGGCATGATCGCCGTGGATGAAGCTGAATCGGGCCATGCGCGTGCAGGTGTGCTGCGCGCTCCAGGCCGGGAAGTGGTCACTCTCGTGCCCGGAAACAGTTACGACTTCCTGTCTGGCGCCTCGATGGCAACGGCGCATGTGACCGGTACCGTGGCGCTGCTGCTTGCCAGGGACCGCGGGCTGGGACGCGATGCGGTATACGGTCTGCTGGAACGCAGCGCGCAGGTGCGACCACTCACGGGTGAAGGCTCGTCAATCAACGCCTGCCTGGCGCTGGCTGGCTTGTTGAAGAAGGCGGGTTGTGCCGCACCGCGCGGACTGGATGCGGGGTTGTCCGCAAGCGAAACCCTCGCAGGGCCGTAGCACCTGGCTGGCATGGACCTGGCCGCGACTGCTTTCGCAAGCAGCGCGGCTGGCCCTTACGCCGCGTTCTTGTTGTTCGCGCGCTTCCCCCCGAACCCTTCAGAGACCCGTTGCCGACTCCATGGTCACGTCGCGCACGTGGTCCGACATGCCCTGCTCCCAGGTGCTCCACCCGGAGTTCATGCCATAGGGCGCCTTCTGCAGGAAGGCATCGATCTTGGTGATCAGCCCCTTCTCGATCTTGAACACCTCGGCGATCTCCCAGGTATACGGCTGCACCGGGCCGGCCGTGACCTTGCGGCCGGACGGCGTCGTGAAGTTGCGCGTCTCGCCGCCCGAGTGATCGAAGAAGCCGAACGCGAACACGATGCCGCGCTCCTGGTCGATGGCCACGAAGCGCCGGTCACGGATGCGGTTCACGAAGTGGATCAGGCCGGACTGGAACTGCTCCAGGCACGACCACTGGCCCGAATACACGGTCGCGGTCTTCGGGTCGGACTTGGTCTGGCCCGCAGGCACCGGTGCGTTGGTTGACTGGCCGCCATTCTCGTGGCGGTTGCACTCCGGCGCGAACGGATAGTCACCCTTGCCGTCGTTCTTCTGCATGCCGGTGAAGTACTTGTTGCCCTGGATCACCAGCTGTTCGCGCGACATGCGCTCGTTCACCGGCACGGCCTGCAGGTACTTCGGGAACGTCGCCATGTCGTCGACCTTCTTGTACGTGGCGTTGTTGTTCTCGGAAGCATTGCGCACCACGAACTGCTCGATCTCGGTGATCTCGTTGTTCTGCACGCGCAGGCGCAGCGCGATCAACGAGCCGTTGAACTGCGCGGGTTCGCGATGATCTTCCTGGATGGTGGCCAGCACCGCCACGGACTGGGCCGGCACGTCGGTGACGAACAGCCGGTACTTGCCCTTGGCCTTGGCGGTGTTCCACAGCCCGTCACCGATCAACAGGCGCTGCCCGTCCTCGGTGAACTTCACATTGGGCGAGATGGGCACCAGCTTCGGATTGTTGGCGACGACCGCATCAAAATATTTTTCGACGAAGCCTTGCAGACAGGCCCGGTCACAGGTCGGCTGGGCAGCCGCAGCTGCATTGGCAATGGCCATCGAAGCCAGTCCCGCCAGGCACAGCACCGGCAGCATGTTCTTGCGCATGAAATTCCCCCGCGAGCGTTAGAGCGGGGGATTCTGCACCAACCGGCCGGATGCCGCCAACCACCGCGCGGCAGCATCCCGCACGGGGCGGTCAGAACGCCGGCACCGCCTGCTTCTGCTGGTCTTTCAGTGCTTCGCCGTCTTCGGCCACCAGCCTGCGCTCCGCCACGGCCCGGTCCACCGCTGCATTGAAACGGCGCTGGTATTCGTTGCGGTCCTTGTACAGGCTCTTGAGCCTGGCAGTGTCAAATGGCTGCAGGCTTGCCCGCTGCGCACACGCGGCTGCGGCATGGGGCCCGTACACACCCAACGGCTCCTCCAGCTGCGGCAGACGCCAGCCGCCGCTGGCATTGCCGGCTTCATCGTGTCGCGGCCCGCCGTCGTCCAGTGTTTCGATGCGCGGCAGACTGAGCATCGCGCGATCTGCCGTGAACAGGTCCGCGAATTGCTGCCAGATTGCATTGAACACCAGCCCCAACGGAAGATCGCTGGTGGCTTCATCGCAGGTGTCGCCGGCCGATGGCACGATGCCCGCAATCCGCAGATCTGCCGCGGCGGGCATTCCGGCAGGCGTGGATCCAGCCTCCGCGGCGCCGGGGATTTCGTAGAGCCGGAACACGTCTTCCGGCGCATCGCTGTCGGCGCGCCGCAGCGTTGGCGCCAGGTTGAAATCCGCTTCCGTCATCACGGTCACGAAGGGCACGTCGCGCGGCAGCGCGTGCCGCCGCGGATCGCTTTCCGGCAGCGGCGCATCGCACTGGTTGATGGGCACCGACAGCTGCGCGCTGTCGGCGTTCAGATAGCCGTCGTAGATCGGCGCACCGTCGCCGCGTCGCTGCACCGCATGCAGCGCATTGGCATAGGTGTTGAGGTAGGCACCGGCCTGGCCATAGCCGGCGCCGATCACGAAGTGCGGGTGCAGATCCAGCAGCGGATTCTCCTTGCTGGAGCTGCGCAGCAACGCACCGACCTGGGCGATCACATCCCAGGCGAGCCCACTGCCCGCATCGGCCGCGCTGGCGCTGCAGTTCGCGGGCTGGCTGGGACTGATGCGGACCTCGCCATAGCGCACCGTATCGAACTTGCGCAATGCCGCCGCGGCCGCTGGTCGCACCGTGACGCCGACCCACACATCGCCACGACGCAGGAACTGCTGCCATGAAAGCGCCCACAGCGGCGCGCGATCGTAGCGCTCGCCCGCATCGAGCAGCTCCACCACCACGATGCCGCTGAACTTGCGCGCATCGGCGGGTCGTCGCACCAGGATGCGCGTGGTATAGGGAATCGCAGCATTGCGCACGCTCAGTTGCGTGGCGCGCGCATTGGCGGTCCAGTCGTAGAGGTTGGCGAGGCCGCTGACCAGGTATTCGCCCTCTTCATAGCCGGCCGTCTTGAGCTGCACGGGCTGTTCAGTACGATTGGCGGCGAGAAATGGCCGGTTGGTGGCACTCACAGCCAGCGGCTTTGCCCGCGGCGTGGCCACCAGCTGGACATCGGCGGCATGTGCGCAGCGGGCCAGCCACATGATCGCCAGGATCACGGGGACCCAGAACCACAACCAGCGGAACAAGGAGCTGCGCGCCATCGCGGCGCACTACACTAGGACCACTTCGCAATGTCAACGAGAGCCTGCCGTGGTGGATCCGCTGGTCGAGAATTTCAACACTTTCATCGAGCGTTCGCTGGCGCACCCCGGTGCTTCGAAACGCGTACAGGCAGCGGGCATTTCGCTGCACTACCTGGAATGGCCGGGCCCACCCGGCGCCCCCACACTGCTGCTGCTGCATGGGTACCTCGCCCATGCCCACTGGTGGGATTTCGTCGCGCCGTGGCTGGCCAGCCAGTACCGCGTGATCGCGCCGGATTTCGGCGGCATGGGCGACAGCGGCCAGCGCGATACCTACAGCTATGCGCAGTTCAACGCCGAGATCACCGACCTGGTCGAGGCACTCGGCCTCGCCGGCTGCACTGCCATCGGCCACAGCTTCGGCGGGCGCGCGCTGCTGTATGCCTGCGCCGCGCGGCCAGACCTGTTTGCGCGCGCCATCGTCGTGGACTCACGACTGGGGACACCCGAGGACCCGGTGCGCGGCTTCGATGAGGAATGGCGCCCCAAGAAGCGCTATCCGCAAGAAAACGATGTGCTGCGCCGGTTCGTGCTCAAGCCCATCGAGCCTGCGCCGGACGCGGCCATGCATCACCTGGCCCGCATGTCCATCCGCAACGAAGAAGGTGAATGGACCTGGAAGTTCGACGAGAACATCACGCGTGTATTCCAGCAGCGCGGCCACACCGGCCCGGGCGTGGATGATCGCGCTGCATTGAAGGACCTGCCGACTCTGGTCGATTTCATCTACGGACAGGACAGCAAGGTGGTGACGCCGGCCCGCGCCGCGCAACTGGCCGGCTGCCTGCCAAACGTGCGCTCAGTGACGCAGATTCCCTGTGCCCACCACCATCTGCCGATCAGCGCACCCGTGGCGCTCGTGACAGCACTGCGGTTACTGCTCTGTTCTCGATGAGGGGCTTCCCTGGCGGGACATCGCGGGTGGCGGAGTTTCGGAATGAGCCAGACGCCGCAGCAGGGGACTGAAGATGCCCATCAGGACCCCGATGCCGATGCCCGCCCAGCCGATCTGCTTGAACACCTCGACGTACGTGGCCAGCGCTGCATGCGGGTCGAGTACCTGACCACCCACGGTCTCCTGTGCCGTGAGCTTGGCGACCTGCGCCGCGAGGGCCTGTGCAGCCGACGATGCCAGGAACCAGGTAGCCATCATCGTCGAGACAACCGCCGCGGGCGCGAGCTTGGTCATCGCGGACAGGCCGACGGGCGACAGGAACAACTCGCCGGTCGTATGCAGCAGATAGAGCAGCATCAGGAACATCAGCGGCACGCGCGCGCTCTCGTCGGCGTATTGGGCGCCCCAGACCAGCACGAGGAACCCGGCGCCGACCTGAATGAGGCCGAGCGCGAACTTCGCCGGATCGCCGATATCGCGATTCGTGCGGTTCATCCAGTTCCACAGCATCGCGAACAGCGGCGCGCACAACAGGATGAAACCGGCGTTGAACGCCTGGGTCTGACCTGATGTGATGCTGAAGAAACCATCGGCAGGCAGCCGGGTATTGCGCTCCGCAAACTGGTTCAGCGCGGACCCGGCAAGCTCGAACAACGTGAAGAACACCACCGATGCCGACGTCAGCACCAGCGCCAGAATGATTCGCCGCGACTCGATGGCCGTGCAACGCGTCAGCATGTAGACGATGAAATAGGCCACGATCCCGACCGACGCGATCGTCAACGCCAGGTTCACGACCTGCTCGCGCTGCACGAGCCACCAGATGCCGACGACGCCAGCGAGGCCGCCCAGGTAGAAGATGTGCTCGCGGCTCAATGGACCGAAGAACGGCTTGCGGATCAACTCGGCATCGGGCGGCGCACCGAGTTCCTCGGGAAGATCCGGGGGGCCCGGCAGGAAGAACAGCAGCCGCCGCCGGACGAACACGCACCAGCCGAACAGCATGCCCACGCCGGCGAGCCCGAAGCCGGCCCACCAGCCGAACTTCATGCCCAGACCCGCGCACAGCGCCGAGGACCAGAACGCGCCAAGGTTGATGCCGAAGTAATAAAGAGTGAACCCCGCATCGCGGCGCGGGTCGCCCTGCGCGTAGAGCTGACCGACGATCGTCGAGATGTTCGGCTTCAGGAACCCCACGCCCATGATGATCAGCGACATGGCCAGATAGAAGATGCTGACGAAGAACGGGTTACGGCCCTCGACATGCATTTCGTAGCTGCCGGCCGGCAGCAGGTTCGGCAGCGGCGCGCCTTCCGGCAGGCCCGCAATTGCAATTCCGCCGCCCGCAGCAGGACCATACTCGTAGCGCGCGCCATCGACGACGATCCAGGTCTTGCGCAGGTTCTGCCGCCCTTCGGTCGCGAATTCGTACGTCTGCCCCTGGTAAGTCAGTGTCTCGCTGGCCGGCGCCTGTTCGATGGCCATCGTCAGGTGCCCCGCCACGAGCAGCAGCGCCCCGAACGCAATGGCCTTGCGCGTGCCGAGATACTTGTCGGCCAGGAACCCGCCGATCAGCGGCATCAGATAGACGAGTGAGGTATATGCACCGTACTGCCCCTGCGCGAGGCTGTCGTCGAACAGGAAGTGCTGCGTCATGTACGCGACCAGGATCCCGCGCATGCCGTAGTAGGAGAACCGTTCCCACATCTCGGTGAAGAACAGCACGTGAATGCCGCGTGGATGATGCCGCAGCTGCCGGAAGACGGGGATGCACGTAACCACAGTGATCACGAGACCCGTCGCGATGACGATATCCCACATGTTCAGTGGTTCCGCTTGCTGCCGGCGCTGATTCGTTCGAGCACGCCCATCATCACCGCGGACACCACAAATGTCAGGTGAATGATCACGTACCACATGAGCTTGTCGTTCGGAATCTCGCGCGCCTCCATGAACATGCGCAGCAGGTGGATCGAGGAAATGGCAACGATGGACGCTGCTACCTTGAGCTTCAACGTGGTGGCATCGAGCTTGCCCAGCCAGCCGAGCTTCTCGGTGTTGCCCTCGGCGATGTCGATCTTGGAAACGAAGTTCTCGTAGCCCGAAAACATCACCATCACGATCAGGCCGGCCACCAGCGACAGGTCCACCAGTGCCAGCAGCGACAGCACCACCTTCGCTTCGGTCAGTTCATTGACATGCACGAGGGCGTGGATCAGCTCCTCGAAGAACTTGATGCCCAGGACGATCAGGGCGATCGACAGTCCCAGGTAAACGGGCGCCAGCAGCCAGCGGCTGGCGAAGAACAGGCGTTCAACGGTGCGTTCGAGCATGGGGGCCGATTATAGGTGGGCAAGCGGCGTAACGGGCATTCCCGCCGTGAGTTCAGTCCCCTCACCCGCAATGGCATACGCATTGCGCCCAAAGACCACACCGCGCAGCGCGGCGTCATGCCGGTAGGTCTTCAATGTGCGCAGGGGCTCTTCGCCGGTGCGCTCGCCCCGCTCTTGATCGATGGTGGTGATCACGCAGCGCGTGCAGGCCTTGGTGAGCCGGATGCGCACCGGCCCGATGCCGATCGCGGGCAGCACGTCCTCTCCATAGGGCGCAAGGCCACCGAGCAGCAGGTTGGGACGAAAGCGTTGTACCGGCAACTCCTGACCCACGCGCGCGGACAAATCGGCAATCGAGCCTTCCGAAAGCACCAGCAGCGGGTAGCCATCGGAGAACTGGTTGGGCACGTCGCGCCCGTCGGTCCAGTCGTGGTTCGCCAGACGCTGGCGCCGCCGATCGAAACGCACCAGCCGCAGTGGCCGCCCGAGCCAGTCGGACAGAAATGCCGCGACTTCATCACCGGCATCGAAGGCTGCGCACACCGAGCCCCACACCTGCACTTCGCGCAATTTCCCCTCGTGATCGAGCGGCAGCGCTGGTCCACTTCCCTCGGAATTGGCTAGCTGCAACGTTCCGCACGCAATCGCGGTGGTCAGCAGCGCCAGTCGCGCCTCGTCACGCTGTGTAACGAAGCGACCACTGGCATCAACGATCATCCACTCGCGATCGTGTTCGAGGCCGTACGGCCCGAGCACGGCGCGTTCGCAGGCAATGCCAGCAGCGGACTTGACGGGATGGATGAACAGGCCGGTGAGCGTGATGCTCATGAGGCGGGGTGGATTCCCTCGCGCACACTCTCGGCGGCAACTCCTGAAGCCTGCGTCTGTTCCGCCGATTCCAGGCCGGCCACGCAGCGTTCCAGATAGCCGCGCAGTTCGGATACTTCTTTCGGGGAGAGCTGCGACAGCATCTGCGTCATCACGGGACCGCCGGCCGAGCGCGCCGAATACAGGCGTTCGCGCCCGGTCGGCATCAGATACCAGCGGTCGGCGCGCCGGTTGTGGGGATCCGGACGCCGCTCGATCGCACCATCGGCTTCCAGGCGCCGCAGCAGGCCGGTCATCGTCTGCGCGGTGACCAGCAGGCGTTTGGCCAGCCGCGCACCGGGAATCCCGGGCTCCTGCTCGAGCTGGTCGAGCACCACCAGGTGCGCGAAGGAAACATCCGTACTGCGGCGCAGCCGCTCTTCGACCTGGTGCCGGAACTGATGCATCAGACGCTTCAGCAGGTAGCCGATCTGCTCGTCCGGCGAACGATTGCCCACGCTGCTGGTCTGGACCATGGATGACCTCATTTGTGCCTTGCCAGTGGTAAGGCACCTGATATTCTATCAGCCACCTGATATGGCACAAGCTATCAGGCAAACCCTGACTGATTTCCCGCTCCACTTCCCGGACGATCAAGCCCAAATGCGCTCACGCCTGTCCATGGTCTCGTTTTCAATCATCCTCACTGCCGCGGCAATGCTCGGTGGATGCAGCCGTGGAGCGCAAGGCGATGCACCGAAAGCAACCTCCACCGCACCTTCCTCGGCACTGACCATCACCTCCACCACCATCAGGACCCAGCAGCTGGTGCGCACCGTGCCTGCCACGGGCTCGATGTATCCCTGGCAGGAAGTCATCGTGGGCGCAGAAGTCGGTGGCTATCGTGTCGCCGAGGTGCTGGTGGATGTGGGCTCGCACGTCACGAAAGGCCAGGCACTGGTGCGTCTGTCCACCGACATGCTGGAGGCAGACCTGAATTCAAAACGCGCTGCGCTGCGCAGTGCCGAAGCCGCACAGGTCAATGCCGCGGCGGCCCTGCGTCGCGGGGAATCCGTTTCCACGGCAGGCGCGCTGTCGGCCGCAAACCTGGACCAGCTGAAGGCCGACCAGATCGCGGCCCAGGCTCGCGTGGACACCGCGAAGTCCGATGTGACGACGGCCGAACTTCGCCTGCACTACGGCACGGTGACCGCGCCGGACTTCGGCACCATCACTTCACGCACGGTCAGCGTCGGCCAGATTGCACAGGCCGGCGCCGAGATGCTGCGCATGCTGCGCCAGGACCGGGTGGAATGGCGCGCAGAGGTTCCCGAATCACAGCTCTCGCTCATCAAGGCTGGCCAGAGCGTGAACGTCACGACGGTGGACGGCTCCATGCTCAAGGGCCGCGTACGCACCGTGGCACCAACCATCCAGACCACCACCCGCGTGGGGCTGGTGTACGTGGACGTCACGGGCAACAACGCGCGTCCCGGCATGTTCGCGCGCGGTGACATCGCCGTGGGTACCGGTCCGGGTCTGCTGGTGCCCGTTGCCAGCGTCGTCACGGCGGATGGTTACAGCTATGTATTCGTTATCCACAACGACAGGACCGTGGAACGTCGCCGCGTGACGCAGGCCGGCGTGTTCGGCAGCAACCTGGAGATCGCCGACGGCCTCGCAGCCGGCGAAGTCATCGCCGTGAAGGGCGCCGGGTTCCTGAAGGATGGCGATACCGTGAGCGTCGACAACGGCAGCGCTGCGCAGCCGGAAATCAGCGCCACGCCGGCAGGCTCATGAACTTCGTAACGTGGTCGATCCGGAACCCCGTTCCGGTGATCATGATGTTCATCGTGCTGGTGGTGGGCGGCCTGATCAGCTTCCCGAAGCTGGCCGTGCAGGACCGGCCCGACATCGCCTTCCCGTACGTGACCGTTTCCGTCAGCTATTCCGGCACGCCGCCGTCGCAGATGGAAACCGAGATCACGCGCAAGGTCGAGGACGCGGTCTCCAACATCGTCGGCATCGAGCACATCACCTCGACCGTCAGCCAGGGCAATTCCCAGACGAGCATTGAATTCCAGTTCGGCACCGATCTGTCGCAGGCCATGGACGATGTGCGCGACGCGATCACCCGCATCCGGCCGGACCTGCCGCGCGATGCCACCGAGCCGTACATTTCCCGCGCGAGCACCGCCGGCGATCCGGTACTGACCTTTGCGGTCGCCTCCGACAAGCTTTCCGAAACCGAGCTGTCCTGGTTTGTGGACCAGAACGTGATCCGCGCGCTCTCCGGCGTGGAGGGCGTCGGCAACGTCAGCCGCATCGGCGGTGTGGATCGCGAGGTGCGCGTTGACCTCGACCCCGACCGCATGGCCGCGCTGGGCGTCACCGCCGGCGATGTATCGCGCCAGCTGGTCAGCACCCAGGTGGAACTGCCGGGCGGCGAGACACGCATTGGCGCGCAGGAACAGAGCGTGCGCACGCTGGGCACCATCAGCTCGGTGCAGGAGCTGGCGGCATTGCCGATCGCGCTTGGTGATGGACGCAACGTTCGCCTCGACGCCATTGCCGATGTGCGCGACCAGGCTGCCGAGGTGCGCCAGGAAGTGCGCCTCGACGGCACGCCGGTGATCGGCTTCCGCGTGCTGCGCGCGTGGGGAGAAGGCGCGGTCGAAGTGGCCGATGGTGCTCGCGAGGCCGTGGCGAAGCTGCAGGAGAAATACCCGCAGATCCGCATCACGGAAATCAATGCCGTACAGGACCGCGAGATCCGTGCCCAGTTCAAGGCCTCGATGATCATGCTCATCGAGGGCGCGCTGCTGGCGATCATCGTGGTGTGGTTCTTCCTGCGCAACTGGCGCGCGACGCTGATCTCGGCCGCGGCACTGCCGCTGTCGGTGATCCCGAGCTTCTGGGCGCTGTACACCTTCGGCTTCTCGATGAACACGCTGACCATGCTGGCGCTGTCGCTGGTGGTGGGCATGCTGGTGGATGACGCCATCGTCGAGGTCGAGAACAACGTGCGCCATCTGCGCATGGGCAAGCCGCCGATGCAGGCGGCCACCGATGCCGCCATCGAGATCGGCCTCGCGGTGGTTGCCACCTCGCTGACCCTGTGCGCGGTGTTCATCCCCGTGTCCTTCATGAGCGGCATCCCCGGCGAGTTCTTCAAGCCGTTCGGCTTCACGGCGGCCACGGCGGTGCTGTTCTCGCTGCTGGTGGCGCGCACGCTCACGCCGATGATGGCCTCGCGGTTCATGAGACCCGAGCCGGAACATGACGGCAACAGCGCGATCAAGACCTGGTACCTGGGCAAGGTGGACTGGGCGCTGCGCCACCGATTTGTCACCGTGCTGGGCGTCTCGTTGCTGATGATCGGCGGTATTGGCCTCGCCCTGTTCCTTCCCAAGGGCTTTCAGCCATCGCAGGACTCCGGCTCCGTGAGCCTCAGCGTGAGCCTGCCGCCCGGTTCGACCATGAACGATGCGCGCAACGTGGCCGGCGAAGTCCTGCAGCGGACCAAAGCCTATCCGGAGGTGGAACACGTCACCACCACGATCTCCCCGCGCAGCGTCAGCACCTTCGCCACGCTGGTGGATCGCGCCGAACGCCAGCGCTCGCAGCAGGAACTGCAGCAGGCGATGATCGCCGACCTGCGCAAGATTCCCGGCGCACGTATCCAGGGCGGCGGCGGCGGACGCGGCCGGCCCGGCGACGGACCGGTGGAGATCACGCTGACCGGCGATGATTCAGCGCTGCTTGACCTGGCCGCTTCGAGCCTGGTGAACGAACTGCGCGGCGTGCCTGGTCTTTCGAACGTGACCACCAGCGCCAGCCTGCTGCAGCCGGAGCTGGTGATCCGGCCGTTGCCGAGTCGTGCGGCAGAGCTGGGCGTGACCACCTCGGCAATCAGCCAGGCCACGCGCATCGCGACCAGTGGCGACATCACGCTGAATCTTTCCAAGCTGAACCTGCCGGACCGGCAGATTCCGATCCGGGTGCGCCTCAACGACAACGCGCGCACCAACATCGACCGCATCCGGTTGCTGCAGGTACCGTCCCGATTCGGCCAGGTGCCGCTGGAGAACGTCGCCGACGTCAGCTTCGGTGCCGGCCCATCGCAGATCGACCGCTACGACCGCAGCCGCAACATCACCGTGTACGCCGACCGCGGCACCATGCCGCTGGGCGAGGCGATGGGCATGATCCGCAACCTGCCGACGATGAAGAACCTGCCATCCGGTGTGCACACGGATGAAACCGGCGAAGCGCAGCTGATGAGCGACGTGTTCAGCGGCTTCATCATCGCCATGATCATCGGCATCTTCTGCATCTACGCGCTGCTGGTGCTGCTGTTCCACGATGTGGTCCAGCCAATCACCATCCTGTCGGCGCTGCCACCTTCGGCTGCCGGCGCAATCGTGATGCTGTTTGCGCTGAAGATGGAACTCTCGTTGCCGGCGCTGATCGGTTTGCTGACGCTGATGGGCATCGTGACCAAGAACTCGATCCTGCTGGTCGAATACATCGTGATGGCACGGCGCGAGCATGGCCTGTCGCGTCATGACGCCATCATCGATGCCTGCAGCAAGCGCGTGCGCCCCATCGTGATGACCACCATCGCGATGATCGCCGGCATGATTCCGATCACCATCAACCTGCACGGCGGCAACAGCTTCCGTGCACCCATGGGTGCGGCGGTGATCGGCGGGCTGCTGGCCTCGACCGCGCTGTCGCTGTTCGTGGTGCCCGTGGTCTACACCAACATGGACAACTTCGAGCACTGGGTGCGCAGGCTGCTGGGTCGGAAGGACCCGCTGCCGGCCGCAGCGCCGGGCGCCGCGCACTAGAAGCTTCAGCGCGGGGCCAGCCCCGCCAGTGCTTCCTCGAACACCGCCGTGCTGTCGCTGTCGCCACCGGCGCGGAAGTCCAGGTCCTTCAGCAGTCCATCGGCCACCGAATAGATCAGCCCGTGCACGGCCACCTGCTGGCCGCGGTTCCACGCATCCTTGACGACGGTGGTGCGACACACGTTCAACGCCTGTTCCAGCACATTGAGTTCGCACAGCCGGTCGGCAGCGGCCTTGCCGGCCGCAGCGAGTTTTTCCGGATGCCGGTCGCGGATGTCCTGCACATGCCGCAACCAGTTGTCGATCAGGCCCAGCGATGCCGAACCCAGCGCCGCGGCAATGCCACCGCAACCGTAGTGACCGGTGACGATGATGTCCTCGACCTTCAGCACATCAACCGCAAACTGGATCACCGACAGGCAGTTCAGGTCGGAGTGCACCACCAGGTTCGCGACATTGCGATGCACGAACATCTCGCCCGGTGCGAGGCCCACGATCTCGTTGGCCGGCACGCGGCTGTCGGCACATCCGATCCACAGGTAGCGCGGCGCCTGTTGCGCCACCAGGCGCGAAAAGAATTTCGGGTCGCGCTGCGTGGCGTCCTTCGCCCATTGCCGGTTGTTGGCGAGCAGGTGTTCCAGTGCTTTCATGAGCCGTCATGTTAGCAATGTAGACTGCCGCTCATATGAGCATGTTCGATGTCGCCATCGTCGGGGCGGGTGCTGCCGGCATCGCCGCAGCGCGCAGGCTCGAGCAGGCCGGCCGTCGCGTCCTGGTACTGGAAGCGCGGCACCGGGTTGGCGGACGGGCCACTGTCGATACTTCACTCGGCGTACCGGCGGACCTGGGCGCGGCGTGGCTGCATTTCGCCGAATCCAATGCCTGGACCGATCTGGCCGACCGCCTCGGCTTCACCGTGCTGCGCAGAAAGCCGGGCTGGGGCCCGAGTGCCCATATCGGCAACCGGGCGCCCAGCGAACCGGAACAGGCCGCACTCATTGCCGGCTACGATCGCTATCACCGCTTGATAGAGGAAGCAGCCGAAGCCGGTCACGATGTGGCGGTTGCCGACGTACTGCCCGATGACGAGTATCGGCCGCGCTTCGATGCAGTGATGACCTGGGCCGTGGGCGTGGAAAGCAGCCAGGCGTCGACCGTGGATTTCTGCCGCTACGGCGATTCGCATAATGACTGGGCGGTTCGCGAAGGCCTCGGTGCCGTGGTCGCGGCCGCGGCCGACGGACTGCCCCTCTCGTTGAACACGGTTGTTACGGCCATTGACTGGAGCGGTGCCAGCGTGCGCCTGGAAACCAGCCAGGGCGATGTGGAGGCCGCGCGCGTGATCGTCACGCTGCCGCCGTCGGTGCTGGCGCGCGGGGTCATCCGCTTTACGCCGGCCCTGCCACCCCGATACGAGGAGGCCTTCAACAACCTGCAGCTGGGCGTGGTCAATAAGGTGTTCTTCCGCATTGAGCGTGGTCGCTTCAGCAATGGACTGCCGCGGCATTTCCTGGGTTCGTCCACCACGTCGCGCACCGCAAGCTGGCTGGCCAATGTGGCCGACCAGCCGCTGCTGCTGGCCTTCCTGGGTGGAGAGCTGTCGCGAGAACTGGAACAGCGTGGCGAGCTCATCGCGTTTGCGCGCGACGAACTCGCGCGCCTGTTCGGTGCGGAGGTCCTCCATGAACTCGGCCCGGCGCTGGCCACCGCATGGGGGCAGGATCCGTACTCACTGGGTTCGTATTCGGCGGCGCGCCCGGGCTGCGCGGACAGTCGCGAGGTGCTGGCTACCCCCGTCTCACCGCAACTGCAATTCGCGGGTGAGGCCGCTTCGATTCACCACTACGGCACCTTGCACGGCGCGTGGTCCTCGGGGACCCGTGCCGCCGAAAGAACTACAGCGACTTGACCCACCTGGCGAACGCGGCGCTGTCGGCCGCGCTGACGCTGGCCGGAAACGACTGCTTGCGCTTGAGGAAATCCTGCATCGAAGTCTTCAGCACACCCGCATACGACGGGTTCGACTTCAACAGCGTGGCGTAGGCTTCCTTCGTCTGGTCGAGGCGCCCCGTGAGCAGGAACAACTCGGCACGGTATTCGATCGCTTCGGGGTAATCCGGCGCCAGCGCGAGCGCTTTCTCGTAGGCCTTCAGCGATTCTTCGTAATCGCCCAGCCGGCGGCTGGTATAGCCCAGCAGGTTCCAGCCTTCCTTCATGTTCGGATCGGCGCCTACCGCAGTGCGAAAATTCTCGCGCGCCTTGGCAAAGCCCGCCATCAGCGCCTCGTGGTTCTGGCTCGCCTTTGCGCCCTTCATTGATGCGCCTTCGAGTTCGAGTTGCGCCATCTTCTGCACGCCCTCGTAGCCGATGTTGTAGTTGATGCGCGCCGTCATCGCGGCATCCTGCGAAATGTCCGGTGCCGGCGTGGAGGTCAGGCTGCCGTCAGCATCGGGTATGGCAAATGCCGCCGGTGCAAAGGCCAGGATCGCAAGCGCTGAAACAAGGGGTCTTCGCTGCATGGTGATTTCTCCTCGGGCGGCTATCGTACCCCAGCAAGCCACGAGGCTAGAATGTCGGGCATGAGTCTGTCGCTGCGCGAACAATTGTTGAAGGCCGGGCTGGTCTCCGAGCAGCAGGTGAAGAAGGCCGAGCGCGAGCACAGCCAGCAGCAGTATTCGGCGCCGCGCAGCAAGAAGAAGCCGGCCGGCCCCACGCCTCAGCAGCTCGCCGCCCAGAAGGCCGCCGCGGAGAAGGCCGCGCGCGACGCCGAGCTCAATGCGCGCAAACAGGCCAAGCTCGAGCGGCGGGCCAGATACGCCGAAATCAGGCAGCTCGTCGCGGCACACCAGATCGCGCGCGTGGAGACCGAGGATTTCTACAACTTCCAGCACGGCGGCCAGATCCACCGTGTTGCCGTCACGCCGGAGCTGCGCAGGCGGCTGATTGCCGGGGACCTGGCCATCGTGCGCGCAGAGGGCCGCTTTGCCTTCGTGCCGGCGAACATCGGCGAACAGGTGGGCGCGCGCGTCGACAAGGCCCTGCTGCATCTGAACAAACCGCAAGCCCCTCCAGCCGGCGACGACCCGTACAAGGACTACGTCGTCCCGGACGACCTGGTCTGGTAGGAACTGCAATGAAGTCTCTCGCCACAGCACTGGCCGTCACCATCGCGGCCGCTGCTGCGGCCCAGACGACACCCGACCTCGAGCTCAGCGAAGTGGTCGTGACTGCGCCCGAGCCGCGCTATGTGGCGCCCACCACGCGCGACCAGATCGGTCGCGTGTGGGTGCCGGTGCAGCTGGGTGACAAGGGCGTCTTCCGGCTGGTACTGGATACGGGTGCGCAGCACTCGGCCATTACCAATGCGACCGCGGCAAAGCTCGGCATTCCCCTCGACCAGTCACCGAAGGTGATCGTCCACGGCACCACCGGCAGCTCCATCACGCCGACTGTCGTGCTCGACAGCATGTTGCTCGGCGACCTGATGCTGCAGCCCAATCCATTGCCCGTGGTGGCCGACGTGTTCGGCGGCGCCGATGGGTTGCTGGGCATCGAAGGCCTGGAGAATCACCGCATCTTCATCGACTTCCGCCACGACGTGATCAACATCTCGCGCTCGAAGAACGCCGCGGCCCAGCGCGGCTTCAGCGCGCTGCATTTTCTGCCGGGACCGGAGCAGCTGCCGGTGGTGAAGGCGCGGGTCGGCAATGTCGACGTGCGCGCGGTCATCGATACCGGCTCGCAGGCCACCATCGGCAACGAAGCACTGCGCACCGCGCTGCGCAAGCAGCGTCGCTACAACGGCAATGAAGGCGAGGAGGATCGCGTACTCGGTGCCACCGGCCAGTGGCAGACCGGCGTGGGCTTGAACCTCTCGCCGGTCTACCTGGGCTCACTGGTGGTGCGCAACGCCCACGTGACCTTTGCCGACCTGCACATCTTCGATCACTGGGGGCTGAATGATCAGCCCGCCATGGTGATCGGCATGGACCTGATCGGCCTGGTGGATCAGCTGGTGATCGACTACCGCCGCGGCGAGCTGCAGATCAAGCCGCGCAGCCGTTGAAGCCCCGGGCCCGCCGCTACTTTCCCGGCGCGTAGCGCAGAGTCAGGTACATGGCTCGACCCGGCTGGTTGTACCAGGCGATGGTCTCGTAGCGCTTGTCGAGCACGTTCGCGGCCAGCAGCTGCATGCGCCATTCATCGGTCATGCGCGCTTCGGCGCGCAGATCCAGCGTGCCGTAGCCCGCCAGTGGCTGGCTGCCCGCGGCGTCGTCGAAGCGGTGCCCCTCCCCGATCCAGCGCGCGCCCACCGACATCCACGCGAAGCTGCGCTGCACATCCACATGCGCGGCCGCACGCGGACGGCGCGGCAGTTGCCGGCCACGGTTCGCGCTGTCGCTGCGGTTCTCGGCATCCTGCAGCGTGAAGCCGGCCTCGAACTGCCACTGGTGCCAGGGCAGCGTGCCGCTGGCCTCAACGCCATGGATGCGCGCGGCATCGATGTTGGCGGGCAGGAAGAGGCTGTCGTAACCGATCAGGTCGCGGATGCGCGTGTGATACAGCGACACGCGCCAGCTGGCCGCATTCACGCGGCCGCGCAATGCGAGCTCGAGACTGCGCGACCGTTCGGGCTTCAGGTCCGGATTGCTGGCCGGCCCGAAGAATGGATCATCCGGGTAGTACAGGTCGTTGAAGGTCGGGGTCTTGAAACCCGTGCCGTACTGGGCGAGCACCTGCACGGCATCGCTCATCTGGTAGCCCAGTGCAGCAGCGCCCGTGGCGTGCCTGCCGAATTGTTCGTTGTCGTCACCGCGCAGGCTCGCTTCGATGCGCCAGCGATGAATGTCCGCAACGTATTGCCCATACAGGCCGGTGTTGTCGCGCGAGGCCACCGTGTATGCCGTGGTGCTGTCCACGTGGTCGCGCTGGAAGTCCACGCCCATTGCCAGGGTCTGGCCAGGGGTGGCGGCCATATCCCACTGCAGACCCGCACTGTCGCGGCGCGTGGCGAACCGGCCCGCAAAGCTTTCATCCAGATAGTCGCTGGATCGATCCCACGCCCGACCGAGACGCAGGGCGAGATGTCCGCTGCCCCCCAGCGCCTGGTCCAGCGTGGCGCCGATCACCTGCTGCAGCAGCCGGCTGTTGTCGGCGAACGAACCGTCGTATTGCACGCGGCTGGTGGCGCGCAGCAGGTTGGCCGCCACGGTGGTGCCCGCGCCAGGCTCGCCGCCGGCGCGCAGACTCACTGAACGATAGCGGTAGCCGTCACGATCCGGCTGGTCCGCGAAGCAACCGGCAAACAACGTGCTGCTTCCGCGGCAGGCATCGATGCCATCCGTGTCCTGCCAGCTGCCTTCGAGCTGCAACCAGGCCCGTTCGCCGCCACCACCGACATGCGCGCGCGCCTGGCGCGTATCGAAGCTGCCACCGCTGACACTGAAGTCCGGTTGCCAGCTGCCGCCGCCATGCCGCGTGAACACCTGCAGCACGCCGCTGATGGCATCGGCCCCGTACAGGCTCGAGCGCGGGCCGCGCACGAATTCGATGCGGTCGATCAGGTCCACGGGCAGGTTCTGCACCGCGGCCGTGCCGGCCGTGGCCGAGCCGATGCGCACCCCATCCACCAGCACCAGCAACTGGTCGGCCTCGGCACCGCGCACGAAGATCGCACTGAGCTTGCCGGGGCCGCCACTGTTGCTCACCACCACGCCATCGACACCCGCCAGCAGGTCTTCCAGCGAGCGCGCCTGGCGCGATTCGATGTCCGCGCGCGTGATCACGGTGGTTGCGGCAAGCGCCGCGGATTGCGATTCAGGCAGGCGATTGGCCGTGACGATGATCTCGTCGAGATCCGAGGCGAAAGAAACGGACACGCAGGACGCGGCGACAATGCCGCACAGGCAAACGGAAGCAAGACGCATGATTTTGTGCTCCACCGTGCGTCCCCGCACGGCCATGAGTTGAAACAACGGCTCTGTGCGAAGGCCGGTCTCCGGACTCATGGATTCGTAACCACCGGCCCCTGTTTGAATCAGGGAGCCGGGGTACGTTCGAGGCATTCCTTCCCGGGTTTCCCCAGTGGCGTCTCGCCTCAGAACAAAACCCATCTACCGTTGCGGGGGCAGTGCCGGCATTGCGCGTTGACGCTCACCGGCTTCCCGTTTCAACCTGACGCGTTGCCACGCCAGGTCACCTTCCACGCGTACAAGGCTACGTAGCGCGATGCGCTGCTGTCAATGCAGGTTCAGGTCCATGAGGTTGTGCTATCTGCAATCAACCCCATCTATCTGGTCCTGTAATGCGGCAGTCAGCTGGCGTACAGGTTGGCGGCGTCACACTACAGGAATCTGACAGACCACGAAGTTGGAGGAAATACTCATGAAATGGGCAAGCACAGTTGGCCTCGTCGCCCTGGCGGCTCTGAGCCAGGCGTGGGCGGTTGACGCAGCGCAAGAATCCACTCCCACCGGGTTGTCGAAGGAGGAAGTATCGATTCCGTTCGTGAATCTGAATTCCACCATTCGCACCTGGCAGGCGGACGGCCAGGATGGCGTGTGGGTCCAGGATGCGCGCAAGCAGTGGTACTACGCCAAGACCTATGGCTACTGCGAGGGCCTGGACTTCGCTGCGGCGATTGGCTTCAGGACCGGGACACTCAATACGCTGGATCGTTTCAGCAGCATCGTCGTGCCCGGGTACGGCCGTTGCGCGATCAAGAGCCTGACGAAGAGCGAAGCGCCGCCGAAAGGCAAGCAGCACGACGAAGTCAGCGAAGTGAAGACGGAGAAGTGAGCCCCGCAGGTCGCTCTGGCCGGCCAAATCAGTATCATGGCCGGCCATGAGCACACTCATCTCGGTCGAAATCAGCCTCTATCCGCTGACGCCGGACTTCAAGCCGCCCATCCGCGCCTTCATCGCGCGGCTGCGGGCCAACCCCCGACTCACCGTGATCTCCAACACGATGAGCACGCAGGTCCAGGGCGACTACGACGAAGTGTGGGACACGCTGAAGCGCGAGATGCGCCCCAACCTCACGGGTGCGTACCGCGTGGTGTTTGCCACCAAGTTCATGGGGCCGGTGGAAAGCGGACTCTAGCTGGGGCTTATGTTCAGCGCCGCGGCAAATGTCACTTGCCTGGCGCAGTGTTTCACGGACCGGCGGGTCGGGCCTGCATTAGGCTCCATGCCATGAATCCCATCGGCGCAACACCCCGTGTCATGCAGATCGCGACCGGTGCGATCCGCAAGTCCGTGGACAACCTTGCCCGCGACGCGCATGCGGTTGCCAACTCCACTGATGTGATGTCGCGCGACACGATGGAATCCCTCATCGACGCGAAGCAGCAGGTGCTCTACACCAAGGCGGCTGCCAGGATGATCAGCGCCGCCGACGCCATGATGGGCACGCTGCTCGACATCCGCGGCTGACAGCCGGACGTGCCCCCAGCCGCTCAGTCCTCGCGTGACGGCGGTGGTGGCGGACGGAACAACAGGCCTTCCTTCTCCAGCTGCGCCTCCGCCTCTGCCTCGAGCACAAGATAGCGACGCACACTTGCGCGCTCCTCCATGCGGCGCGCGTGCGCCGCGTAGTTCGGGAACGGCGATCCGTCGAAGCCGGCGCCCGTGACCCGGAACCACACCCAGTAGATGTAGGCATCCAGCGCTGACCAGGTCCCGTACAACCAGGGCTTGTCTTGCAGCCGGGCATCCAGCAGCGCGAAATTGCGCTTCATGTCGGCCGCGGCAATGTCCCAGACACTGCGCCGTGCTTCCGGCAGTTCGCAGAAGAACTGCGGAAAGCGCAGGCGTGTCACCAGCGGATGCAGCCCCGAAGCGCACCAGGCCAGGTCGCTCAGGACCTGTGCGTCGCGCATCGGGTCTCCGTCCAGCGGCAGAAGTTGCGCCTGCGGGAAGGTGCGCGCGAGATACCAGAGGATGGCAACGTTCTCGGACAGCTTCTGATCACCGGCCAGCAGCAGCGGCACCTTGCCTTTGGGGTTCTGCGCGAGGTATTCGGGCGAGCGGTGCTGGCCGGCCATGAACCGGATCAGACGTGGTTCGAAGTCGATGCCGCCTTCGAACAGGGTGATCATGGACACCCGGGCACAGGTCCCCGGTGCGTAATAAAGGACGAGTTTCGTCATCGACGCCCACCCCCACTTATTTTTCCGGACGCCGCCACCTTAGCAGTGGTCGCGTATTCTGACGACCCGATGGCCCCTCCCCGCCTCATCGCCCACCTCGACATGGATGCGTTCTTCGCCTCGGTCGAACTGCTGCGTTACCCGCAGCTGAAGGGCCTGCCGGTGGTGATCGGTGGCCGGCGGCGACGTGAAGACGATGCACTGGCAGCAAAGGCCGCATCGCCAGACCAGATCCCCATCGATGCGTTCCCGCGCCTCGCGGACTACGCCGGCCGCGGCGTGGCCACCACCGCCACCTACGAAGCGCGCCAGTTCGGCGTGGGCTCGGCCATCGGCCTGATGAAAGCCGCCAAGCTGTGCCCCGAGGCCATCCTGCTGCCGGTGGACTTCGAGGAGGTGCGGCGCATGTCGCGCCTGTTCAAGCGCACCATTGCCGAGACGGCGAGCGAGATTCAGGACAACGGCATCGACGAGGTGTACATCGATCTCACCGCGGTGCCGGGCATCGATGAAGATGGCGGCCGTGCGGTGGCACGGCACATCCAGCGGCGCATCTTCGAGGAAACCCGCCTCACCTGTTCGATCGGCCTCGCGCCCAACAAGTTGCTGGCCAAGCTCGCCAGCGAATTCGACAAACCCAACGGCATCAGCGTGGTGACCATGGATGATCTCGCCACCCGCATCTGGCCGCTGCCCTGCCGCAAGGTGAACGGCATCGGCCCGCGCACCGACGAGAAACTGCAACGCATGGGGCTCACCACGGTCGGTGACATCGCGGCGCGCGATCGCGGCTGGCTGATCGAGCACTTCGGCAAAAGCTACGGCGCCTGGCTGCATGACGCCAGCTGGGGTCGGGACGAACGCCCGGTAATCACCTCGAGCGAGCCGGTGAGCATCAGCCGCGAAACCACCTTCGAGCGCGACCTGCACGCAGTGCACGACCGCGCCGAGCTCGGCGGCATCTTCACGCGACTGTGCGAAGGCGTGGCCGCGGACCTGGCGCGCAAGGGCTACGCGGGCAGAACGATCGGCATCAAACTGCGCTTCGACAACTTCCGCACCGTGACGCGCGACACGACCATTGAAGCGCCCGTCGCCGATGCGAAGGCGATCCGTCACCAGGCAGGCCTGAACCTGAAGCGCGTGGATCTGTCGCGCCGCATCCGCCTGCTGGGCGTGCGTGTGGGCAAGCTGGTGCGACCTGCGGATGAAGGCACCGCGCGGCAGTAAGCCACTAGTCCTGGAAGTGTTCCAGCGACACGACCTCGAAGGCGGATGAGGGCGCCCCCGGAATGGCGCGCAACTGCACTCCCACGCCTGCGAGCGCAGCGGCGAATTGCTCCCAATCCATGTTGCCCTCGATGAGTCCCCGTGCGATGCGACGGGCTTGGGTGGAAGTAGCCAGGAAGTCCGCGGGCTTCGCGCCGGACTTTCCGTTGTGGAAGGACGCATCCAGCAGCTCGCGCCACGTGTCGTAGATGTTCTGTTTGCCGGCGGAGCCGGACCGGGCAACGGCGTCATACACGAATTGCAGCACCAGGCCGCACTCGACGCTGGTCACGTCTTCTTTGGGCTCCGAGTCCCACCGGGCCTGCAACTGGCTGTCACAACCGGCAATCCATATGGGCAACTCTAGCCGCAGCCTTCGTGCAGTGGCGTGGTCCTCCTCATTGCGGGTCAGCGACACCAGATAGCTCACCGCGGACTGGGTGAATGGTCCTGGCCAGTCGGATTGCATCCGTCGCTGGATCTGCTCGCCCATGAACCACATCCTTATCTCCTTGCGCTGCACGAAGTCGATCCCCTGCTCCCAGGCGGCGCCCTCGAACACCAGCAGACTGTTGCGACCCCAGCCCGATTCGAGGCGGTAGCCTGCATGCGGAGCATCCTTCCACCAGGCAACAAAGATGTTGCCCGGTTCACTGCCCAGCCGGTTGGATAGGCGCGAGGCAATCGGGTCGTAGAGTTCCAGCACCGCCTGCCTGAGCGCGGCAGGGACGTTTGCGGCAAACAGCAGATCGCCCTCGCGAGCTTTCACTGCAGCTTTGCAGTCGTTCAGTGAATGACCGAGCAGAACGTACGGGCTGGTGCCGTCTGCCCAGAACTGACCAACCATGGACGTTCGCTGGCACTGTCGCGTCTGGGGATGCATGGCGTTGGCCAGGGTAATGCTCGTGTCGGGCCCGTTGTCGCTGAGCGCTACGTGGTCGAGGTTCAACAGCACAACATCCGGCCCGAACGGGATTTGCGCGGGCAATCCGTCGGCCTCGTCGACGTTGGCGTCAATGAGGTATGCGGCACTGCGCATCCACGGTTTTGCGACCGCCACAAGCCGATCGGGCAGCAATTCAAGGTGCAAGAGATCATTGGCCTTGGAGAGGTCGTCGCCGACTTCCGGCAACCGCCGTGCGGCGGACTCGCGGTGGAAGACCACCTGGGTCTGCTCCCTGACGAACCGCAATTGAACACCGATGGTCTTCTGCAGGCTCACCGACACACGGTTAGGGTCGCGCAGCATGGTCGGGGGACTGGGGTTGCGTTCGCGTTCTTCCGGCGCGCCCACATTGACTTCATCGAGTGTCTGGGTGGCGGCAGCATGCGTTGGCTGCGCAGCCCAGGCCACTCCCACGCAGGCCAGCAGTGCCAAAATCCTGAATGCTGGTGCAGTCATAGTCGGCGGCCTCCATGCTGCTCGATGTGCACGAGAAGACCAGATGCTACGCCGCTGCCCGACACCGTCAAATACAGCTTGTGCGCATGCCGAATGCCCGGTCTGGACAGGAACACCGTGCAGGCGCAGATTCGACCAATGCACAACCGCATGCACAGGGATGGGCTTGCGATCTGGCTGGCACTGGCGCTGATGGCGCCCGGCCCAGCAGCTACAGCTGATTCAATCGACGCGCAACGTCCGCAGGACCAGGCAATCGACGTAGAGCTGGAGGAAATCGTCGTCACGGCACGTCGCGCAAGGTATGTCTATCAGAACCCCCAAATCCACTTCGACTGGCTGGCACGGCTGGTCGGTGAATTCGCCGTCGAGGGCTATGTGGACATCAACCCCCGCGGCGGCGCGCGCGAGGTGTTGACCGCCGAAGGCACTGTCAATTGCATCGGCTTTGGCGTGGCGCCGGGCGTGCAATGCGAACTGCACGTGCGCTGGCCCGAGATGAAGGGACCAGGAGGCGAGCTCATTCCCGGCCGGGCACCCACGCTCGACCCGGCGATGATGCTCTTCGGATTCAAGGAGAACAGCTACAACTACAAGCTCGGCGGGTTCGTAACTTCCGAATACGGCATCAAGCACACGCTGATCGACAACAAGGGCGTCTTCGAGAGCGGTCACGGCGTGTACGTTGGGGACGACACGGTGGAGTCGCGGTCGCATTGCTCGGCGGTTCGGGCGGACTGCGAACGCATGGTCCGGATCACCGCCGCCCCGGATCTCCGAACCATCGACATGTTGATCGAGCTGACCATCGAGAAACACGAAGCCGTACGCTACGTGTTCCTATTGCGCCGCGTGCCGGGTTCGAAAGCTCTGGTCTATGGGCGCGAACCCGAGCAGAAGAATAGGCCGTGAAGCGCATCCTGTTGACCGTTCCCATGCTGACGGCAATTTGCGTGTCGGAGCCCACGACTACGCTGGCACAAGCACGCGGACCATCCGCTCAGGAGATCCAGCAGGAGGGCAAACAGGTCCAGTCCATGCTGGAGATCCGGCGACAGGAATGGGAACGGGACTGGGGACCGGAAACAAAAGCCAGGGAACAGGAAGAGATGCGGCAGGACTCAACGCTCAGCGCAAGCAGGCTGGCCGAGGCGGATGCATTTCTGCGACGCCTGACAGGCCGGTTCCGCATCGAGGGCAAGATCGAGCGAAAGATGCAGATCGGATTTGGGACCGGCGACCCACTCATGCCCTACGGGCTGAGCGGCGGGCTTGTACCAAAGAGCGCCAAGGTTGCCGGTGTTGCGGATTGCAGTACGGTCGGCACAGGTGCGGGCGTCAATTGCGTCATCAGCGCTTCATGGCCGGCATTCGACCGCACAGAGCCTCCACCATTCTGCAAGCCGTGGACGCGAAACGTGATCTGCGATCTTTTCGATCCCCCCTTTACCGCCGCAGAGAAGCTCGACACCATGCGCCCGGCCGTGCTGATGCTCGGGCTCGACACCGACCCGCCACAACTGCGGGGGATGCTGGTCACGGCCGACACGCTGACGAATGAATGGGTCGGCAAGCTAGATGGCAGCAGCGCGCGGATGCTGCAGACACAGGTCTGCACCACGTTGCGTTGCTACCTGGAGCTCGGGATCACCGCCGGGCCAGACAGCGAGGTTGTCACGTTCACTCTCCATCAGACACTCCTCTGGCAGATCACCATCACCCTCACCATGCATCGCGACCCCGACGCGCAGCTTGAAAAGGACTTGAAGCCCATGAAGGCGCATTGAGATGCGCAACCGCATGCACAGGGACGGGCTTGCGATCTCGCTGGTGCCTTTGGCACTGACAGCGCCCTGCACGGCCCGGGCTGCAGACGATGCGCCCGAACCAGCGGCAGCCGCGAGGCACGCGGCCCCTCCGCGCCGGAAGAGCAGGCTCCGCTCGACGAAGCAACGCGCGAGGCCAGGCTTGAAGAGCTGGACACCTGATTCCGCCGCCTGCCAAGCCGGTTCCGGATCGAAGGCAAGCTCGAGATGCTGTACGGGCCGAATGTCATCCGCAAACGCGATATCGACGGCGTCGCGGACTGCAAGGAGATTGGCGAGGGCATTGGCCTGCACTGCATCCTCAACGCAAGGTGGAAACACGTGATCGAGGATCCAATCCCGATAACGGCCATGTTGTCGGACCCGTCCATGAAGAAATTCCCTTCGGAGGAGCTCAACACCTTGCAACCCGCAGTGCTCGTGCTGGGCCTCGACCTGGATCGCCCGGGCATCCGCGCGATGCTGGTCGATGTCGAAAGCTTCTCCCACCTGTGGTCAGGTCCGCTGCAGGCGAGCACCGCGCACGCCAACCGGCTGAACCGTTGCCTGCCGGGCAAGTACCTGCAGTCGATGGAAATCATCGCCGAGCCCGACAGCCAGGACATCGCCATTGTGCTGCACGGTGGCCGCTATACCATCACGCTCACCCTGATCCGCGATCCGGACGCGCATGCACAATGAGGACACCACCATGACCAGCTCCATTCCCCCAGCCCGCATCTGCCTGTGGTACGACCACAATGCCGAGGAAGCCGCCGCGTTCTATGCAAGGACGTTCCCCAACAGCTCGGTCGGTGCGAGGCAGACCGCGCCGGACAACTATCCCAATGGCAGGAAGGGCGACGTGCTGGTGGTTGAGTTCACCGTGCTTGGCCTGCCCTGCATGGGGATCAACGGCGGCCCGATGTTCAAGCAGAGCGAAGCATTCTCTTTCCAGGTGGCCACGACCGACCAGGCCGAGACCGATCGCTACTGGAACGCCATCGTCGGCAACGGCGGCGCGGAGAGCGCCTGCGGCTGGTGCAAGGACAAATGGGGCGTGTCGTGGCAGATCACGCCGAAAATCCTGTTGGAATCACTGGCCGACACGGACCAGGCGCTGCGCGAGCGCGTGTTCGCCGCGATGATGCCGATGGCGAAGATCGACATCGCTGCAATCGAGGCGGCGCGGCGAGGCTGAAGCGGCCGACTTGACTGTACTACCTCCTGCCTATAGTGTACTAGTACGATTTGCATACTACTAGCACGCACTTCCACCGCCATGAAACTGAAGGTAGACCCGCATTCCGCGATTCCCATCTACAAGCAGATGATCGCTGCCATCGTCGCTGCCATCGAATCCGATCAGATCACCACCGGCGACAAGCTGCCGTCGATCCGCGAGTTGTCGGCGCAGCTGAAGATCAACCCGAACACCACGGCCAAGGTCTACAGGGAACTGGAACTGCGCGGCTTCGTGGAGAGTCGTGCTGGCAGCGGCTGCTTCGTGCGTCCGCTTGACGAGGAAGCAGCTGCTGCAGAAAGGAAGGCGCGCATGCAGCAGCTGTTCGACAAGTTGCTCGGCGAGGCAAAGGCGCACCGCATCGATGAAGCGGATTTCCTCCGGTTTGTAAGACAGCGGGCCAGCACATGAACAAACTCGTCTTCGCGTTGGCGGGTATCTTGCTGGCCGCCGGAATCGTCGCACTCAGCCAGACCAGATCCGGACAGACGCAACTGGCACGCACGGCCTGGCGCTGGTCCCTTCCAGTGCAATTTCCGGACACCGCAAAGGAACTGGATCTGTCGCAACACGAGACAGAAGAACTGTTCGACTTGCTGGCCAGTCAGCAAAAGAAGCTGGGCGACTACAGCCAGGGCCTGCTGACCGAAGCCGCGCGGGACCCAACTGCCCGCGAAGCCATGCAACGCAAGCTGGTAGACCAGCAACGTGCCAACGAAGCCGAACTCACTGCCTTGCTGGGACCGAAGTACCAGCGCTGGCTGGCTTATCAGAGCAGTCTTGCTGTGCGCCAACAGATCGAGGAGCTTCAATCCCGACTCAGCACGGGCAGCAATGCATTGAGCACCGCACTGGCCCAGTCCCTGATCGCCGCACTGACCCCCGAAGCACTGCGGCTCGATCAGGAGCTGCGTACATGGGATGGATCCGAAGATGCGGTCGCATCGCCGCACCTGCTTGACCAGCACATCAAGCGCACTCTGGCCAACCAGCGCCAGCTGCTTGATGTGGCTTCCCCGTATCTGAACGAGGCGCAGCGGGAGGAATATTGGCGCGTACTCGACCAGGTGCTGATGCGCGAAGTTGCGCTCACCCGAGATGTGGGCAAGTTTGGAACGGCACCGGTGAAGACCAAGTCGTCGCAGCACCTGCCCGGTGCGCACTGAAGGTCCGCGAGGGGACACCATGGAAAAGCTGCGGACCACCCTGACCATCTTCCGGCACTCGCTCCAGGTGCTTGGCCGCAATCCGCGACTGCTGGTCTTTCCCCTGGTCAGCCTCTTTGCGGTGGGAGCGGTATACATCTTCTTCTTCGTGCCCCTGACGCTGCACAAGAGCCTGTCCCAGGCTTGGCACGCACTGGGTGATCCACTCTCGGGCTGGGAGTCCCTCGGTCCATGGCATATCGCGATCGATGCCCAGGGGAATCCGGTGACTGACATACCGGTGTTTGGACTTGCGGTCTATTACCTGATTGCCATGTTCGTGATGACCTTCATCAACGTGGCACTCTACAGTCAGATCATCGCGGCGTTGAACGGCGGCCGGGTTTCAGTGTCGCGCGGCCTGGTCATCGCCTGCGCCAGAGTGCCGTCCATTGCGCAATGGTCGCTGTTTGCCGGAAGCATTGGCGTGATCCTTCGAGCGCTCCAGGGCACGGTTGACCTGCTGGGAAAGTGGATCCTCGGTTCTGCGGGCCTTGCGTGGAGCGCGGCCAGCGTGTTCGTGATCCCGGTGATGATCAACGAACCGCGGACCCGGAGCCCGTTCGCGTACTTGAAGATCTCGACCAAATTGATCAGGCGCGTATGGGGAGAAGGAATCATTGGATTGGGCGGATTGGGCATGGCGACAGCACTGGTGTTCGTCGCGCTGCTGGCTATCGAGCTCAGCCTGCTGACTGTCATCGAGCATCCGATGCAGGTCGTGATCTTCTCTGCACTGGCTGGACTCGGCGTCTTCTCCCTGCTGTACCTGGCCTGGCAGATCTTCGAGTGCGGGTTGTATGTGTACGCGAGCGAGGGTGTAGCGCCGGGATCGTTCGACGAGAAGACCTTTGAACGAGTGTGGACAGTGACGCAGGGCGCCGCGCGAGCGGAAGCGCCAGATGTTCCCGAATCCAGCAAGCGCATGTGGCCCTGGCTCGCTGTTCCCGGTGCCCTGGTATTCGCGCTGGTCCTCTGGATGGTCATTCAATCCCGGACAAGCCCGCCGCAAGCACTGTCGCTCATCGGTCGCGTCGACATCAATATCGAGGAACTGGGTTACAAGTTCGATCTCGCGGACGCGCAGGCGACAGGCCTTTTTGTCGGCCGCGAGTGCTCGAAATGCGATTTCTCCCCATCGGGCAGTTGGGCATTGATCGGAGGCAGGACGAAGGGGGGAGTGCTGGCTACCTTGGGAAGGCATGACAACCACCTGTACATCGTGTTCTACGGGCCAGAGGGCGCAGATGGTGAGGGACTTGTCATGCGCACCATCGATGGTCTCCGTTCGCGCTTTCCCGGACACGAAGCCGCCGTCACTCGGGCCGGAGGACCAATTCCGTACACCCCACGTACAACGGTCGCCAGGTGGAACCCCACTCCCGACGCGAAGAGCTACACAATCGAAATCGACTGCTACCACTGCTGCAGAAGCAACAAGTGGTGCACTGACGTCGGCGCCAAGTGGAAGATCGTGCCGGATCTGGTCGAGACCACCTACACCTTCGATTGGGTGGGCGCACAGCCGGGACGCTGGCGCATCTGGTCCATCAACGCGGATGGCGAGCCTGGCCCCAAGTCCGGCTGGACCAACTTCGACTACTCGTGGTGAGTACGGGTCAAAGCCTCTCCTACTCGAATACACCCAGAATCCGCTGGTACTTCTCGATGTACCAGCGGTTCTCGTTGTTGTAGCGCGGCAGTGCCACGGGCGTCGCATCGTCGCCCGCCTCCTTCCACAGGCACGGGCATTTCACCTTGCTGTCCTCCGGCAGTTCGCCCGCGGGGCGCAGCTCTTCGAGTTTCACGCGTGCCTTCTTCACCACGGCGGCCAGCTTCTTGACGTTCTTCGGACCGCCGTTGTAGGCGGCCACCGGAAAAATTCCGAGCACCTTGCGGTTGTCCACATAGGCCCTGCGTATTTCCGGGGTCATCTGCGCGAGCTCGATGTCGAACAGGCAGATGGCCGCCTTCATCGCATTGAGCAGGTTGGTGGCGCCACGTTCGAAGTCCGGGTCGATGCGTGCCAACGGGCAGCGACGGACCACCAGTGAGTAGGTACCGTTTCCCTTGCGGTTGGTGAACTGCATGGGCCCGATGGCCGACGCGGTGGAAACGCTGTAGCGATAGGCCTCGGTGAGCTTCAACCCGTACTGGTTCAACACCGCGTTGTAGGCGTTCTCGCCGCTCTCCACGAACTCCGCATCGTCGGTCTGCTCGATCACCGCCAGCGTCGTGATGACTTCGGGCGGCACGAGGTCTGCAAGCAACTCGCCGGGATACGCGGCCGACGGCACCCGGGCCTGGCGCAGTTCCTCCACCGCCTGCCGCGCGGTGGCGAGCAGGTAATCCCGGCCCCCGTTCACCAGTTCAGGATCATAGGTATCGTCGGTGTAAGGCAGGTACACGATGGGTCGCGCAGTCTCGGCCACGGCGCGCCACTGCTTCTTCTTCAAGAGCTTGTCGTTGAACACCGGGAACTTGCGGCCATACACCTTCAGTTGCTCACCGCCCTTCGAGAAGGCGAACATCAACCGCTCGGCACCGGTGCCCTTCACATGCCGCGCCTCGATGCCCGGCGTGATCACCTTGAACGCCATGGGTTTGCCGCCCGGCTTCCACTTCACCGGCGGGCGTGGAATCTCGATGTGCGCAATGGTCCATTCGCCGGCCGATTCGCTCCACAGCGCGAAGGCAACAGGGCGGCCACGCAGCGTTTCCTTCTTGCCCTTGCCGGTGAACACGTAATCGAGCTTCACGTCGCGCAGCAGGAACTGCGCCTCGGCCACCAGGTTGTGGATCTCCTCATGCCGTGCCGGCGCGGTGACCAGCACCTCGTCCAGCTGATGCGGAGGTGCCTCGGGCTGCTCCGACTCCGCAACCGCCAGCGGCACCTCGGGACCATCGCCGCTGTCCTCTTCAGCTGCCTCGTCGATCGCTGGCTCGTCATTGCCGGCAACATCGAGGCCGGGCTCTGCCTCGGCCTCATCGCCCTCCGCCAGGATCAGATCCGGCTCAGCTTCGCCGCCCGCATTGCCGGTGGATGCGCAGCCAGCGAGCAGCAGGACTACCAGCGGCAGCGCGCACAGCGCGTTGCGGAGGAAGGAGTTGTGCAATTCGGGAACCTGTTCGACGAACGTGTGGAAGGTGCGCCGCCAATGGTACATCGCAGCCGCCCGGTGGATAATCGTCGGCAAACAACGCCAGTACAGGGGATCAGCCGATGATCAGCTCCTCGCACCAGAGGATTCGGCAAGCGACGTGAAATCCAGCTACCGCACGCGCGCAAAGCTGTGGCGCTGGCCGGGTGAAAAGGCCAGCTGGTATTTCCTCACGCTGCCGCAAAAGCTGGCCGAGGAAATACGACTGGTGGATGCCGGGCCGGTGCGGCGGGGCTGGGGTGCGTTGAAGGTGCAAGCCACCATCGGTGGCTCGACGTGGACCACGTCGATCTTTCCGTCGGCCTCGCACAAGAGCTACCTGCTGCCGGTGAAGGCGCAGATCCGCAAGGCCGAGGGGATGAAGGAAGGCAGGATGGTGGCATTGCAGCTCGAGGTGAACCGCGCATGGTGAACCGGATTCTCTGCACGGCGTTGTGCGTGCTGCTGACCCAGGCTGTGCTGGCGGCCGATGCACCGGCTGGCCCGCCGCGCGCACCGGCCCGCGCCATCACGCAGGTGAAGGGCGACGTGTACCGCGCCAGCAATGGTGGCTGGTATGTGGCCATCCTCGATACGCCCGACGGACTGCTGCTGGTGGACACCATCAGCGTGCAGTTTTCCACCTGGCTGAAGGAAGAACTGGCAAGGAAATTCCCCCGCAAGCAGGTCAAGTACGTGATCTACAGCCACAGCCACTGGGATCACAGCGAGGGCGGCACGGTGTTCGCCGACACCGCCACGTTCATCGCGCAGGAAGGCTTCCTGCGCAACATGGATGGCCGCTACCCCGCGCTGCCCGGCGACATGACCGACCGCAACGACAACGGCCTCATCGACGTCAGCGAGTTCGTTGACCCTGCGAAGGAGCATCCCGGCTTCTGCGGCATGAATGCAGTCTCGGTGACCAGCAAGGATCGCAACGGCGATGGCCGCACCACGCCCACCGAGTTCTTCGCCGATACGCCGAAGCCCGACATCGTGTATTCGGACCGCATGACGCTGCGTTTCGGCGGCAAGACCATCGAACTGGTGTTCCCCGGCAAGAACCACGCGGACGACGGCACCGCCGTGCTGTTCACGAACGAGCGCGTGCTGTTCACGGTGGATTTCCCGGCCGATGCGCTGGTGCGCGATTCGATGCGCTCGCTGCCCAGTGCCTGCGGCCCCTTTGACTACCATCCGATGGATGAGTGGATCAAGTCGTACCGCACGCTCGAAGCACTGGACTTCGACCTCGCGGTGGGCGGCCACGGCAGCGTGGCCTTCACGAAGCAGGACATCACCGCGGGGCGCGAGTTCATGGAGTACCTCAAGCACGAGGTCGAAGCGGCCATGCGGAAGGGCATGAGCCTGGCCCAGATGAAGCAGAGCATCCTGCTCGAGCCTTACAAGGACTGGCGCTACTACAAGGAACTGCGCGAGGCCAACATCGAGGCCGCGTATTTCAACCTGAAGATCTACCGCTAGCTCGCCGCGTTCAGAACGTGCCGCTGAACGTGAACTGGTAGAAGGGGTGCCAGGTAATCGTGTTGGTGCGCGTGTAGTCCACTGGGCCATCCCGCCGCTCCACGTAGCTCGCCAGCTCCGTGTGGTCCTTCGAATTCCACACGTTCCCGATGGCTAATCGCACCTTCAGGCCCCACAGGTCCTTGTGCTCGAGGAACACCATCCCGAATGGACGGGTGCTGTTGAAGTGTTCCTCGTAGTCGAGCCGGTAGGAATCGTTGCGGCTCTGCAGCTCCGAGAACAGACCCCAGGCCCACTTGGTGTTGGGCACGTCCTGCCGGAAATCCGCGTTCCAGTAAGTCCGGTTGCCATCCCACTGGCGATTCGTGCCCAGCAGCGGGTCGCGCATGCGGGTGGTGCGCCAGGTCAGGAAATTGTCCAGCTTGCCGCCCGGAATGCCGATGGCATCGAGCAACAGGCTGGAATCCAGGCTCACCTGGAAGCGTCGCGCCTTGTCCAGATTGCCCGGTGCCTCCGCGGTGGGGCTGATGGGAATCTGCGTGACGAGGTCGCTGACATTCTCGGCTTCAAGATTCAGGCGGATCTTGCCGTGCTCGGCCAGACTGCGAATCGTCTCGAGCTGCAGGATCCAGCTCTGTGGCGGCACCAGCTCGGGGTTCGCGCCATTGGCGTTGTTGTTGATCACGTCCACCGAGGCGAGGAAGTCGAAGAAATTGAGCTGCCCCACCTTGCGCTGCAGCTTCAGGTTCATTTCCCACTGCGAGTCCGGGTTCCACGCCAGCGACACGGAACCCTTCGGGCGCCAGAAGCTGCGCACCTGGCCCGCGCTGCCATCCTGTGCTAGCCGGCTGTATTCATAGCCGCCCGCCAGTTGCAGCGACAGCCCGTCGTGCAGCGGTCGGCTGAAGCTCAGGATACTCTCGCCGCGCTTTTCCTCGACCCGCGAACTGGCGCCGGGCAGCGGCACCGGCTGAAAGGTTCCCGCGGTATCCAGGACATCGAAGGCAGCCATGGCGTCGATGAAGTTGTAGGCGCCCTCGCCCGACAACGTCCAGTCACCACCCAGTGCCTTCCACCGGTATTCGCCACGCATGACGCGCTCGCCCTCGGCGGAATCGCGGGAGAAGCGCGATCCGGTGGGAATCGTGGAGCCATCGAGCAGCACCGTCTGCTCGCTGACACTGGGGCCCTCACGCTGGGTGAAGAAGCCGACGAGTTTCAGACGTCCGTCGCCCAGCCCGAATTCATAGTCGGTACCGATCTCGGTCCGCCATTTCCTGTCGCTTCCCGTTCCTGATTCCACCGTGGCGGGGTTGCCCGGCACCTGATAGTGGATTTCCACGGCGCGTCGCCAGTGCATGTGCTCGACGCTGGCATTGAAATTCCATATCGACCCGCCGGCGCCTTTGTGCGTGAAGGTACCCGAAAGCTTCGGGATGTCATTGGCGAAGCGGGTCCCGGGGTAGTAACGATCGAAGCTCTCGCCCGTGGCGGGATGGGTTTCCAGTTCGTGCCCCCAGCCGCCTCCGCGAAATCCATCCCAGCGGAACCCCAACGAAAAATCCCCGATGCCGGACTTGCCCGAAACATTCACCTCGCCGGGATACCAGTGGTCCGGAACCTGCTCGCGAAAGCGCGGCTGCCACCGGTAGTTGCCCTGGATGCGGTTCTGCGCGGTGACCACATTCAACACGTGGCCGGACAGCCCGCTGATGTCCAGCATGGCGCCGTCCATGATTTCCAGGCGCTGCACCGTATTGACGGGGATGCGCTTGAGCACCGCATTGGCGTCATTGCCCTTGCCGGTAATGCGCTGCCCGTTGATCAGAACATTCTGCGACGCTTCGCCCAGACCCCGGTCATTGCTGACACTGGTGATCGAAAACCCGGGGATCTGCGCCACCACATCCGCGGCGCTCTGGGGAGCAAACCTGGCGAACTGTTCGACGGTATAGATGCGCTTGCCGTCTTCGATCTGCGGCACGATGCCGGAGGAAAGCTCCTGCTCCGTCGGCGCTTGCTGGGTTAATCCGGGCACCGGACATCCCAGCAGCAGCCATACCAGCGTCATGCGAATCGTCCGCGCTATTGCTGGTCCTGGCAAAGTCGACTTCCCCCCTTGGCCGCGAATTCCTGACCCGATCACGGGGTCCAGGCTCAGCAGCTCCGCGTCGGCATCTTACCTGCACCCTCCTTCAATACGCTCTCACAGCAGCGAACGGGTGCAGGATGCACGGCAATCCCTCCTTGCCGCCGATGTGATCCACAGGCAGCATGGGCCACGAACAAAAGGGGAGTCAGGTTCATGGCCACACCATCCAGCGCGCTGAGCGGCTCCCGGGCAGGTGCCCGCACGTTCCAGCCGTCATTCTTCTTCTGGATGACCGTGGTGATGGCGATCTTCGTGTTCGGCGGCTTCGGCATGACCTACCTGGTCCCGCTGGCCACCGGCACATTGCCCACCGCGCCGCCGGTGGTGCACCTGCATGGCATCGTGTTCTTCAGCTGGATCATCCTGCTGGTGGCGCAGCCCATGCTGGTGGGATATCGCAACATGAGCCTGCACCGCAGCGTCGGTACTTTCGGCATCGCGCTTGCCACCGCCATCATGTTCATGGGCTTCATCACGCAGATGCTCGGCGCGGCCCGCGGCCGCGAGCATCCGACCACGAACCTGTACAACGGCGTGTACCTGGGCATCATGGCCGTGACCGGCTTCGGCATCATGTTCACCATGGCCATGCGCAACACGCGCCGGCCGGAGATCCACAAGCGCATGATCCTGCTGGCGATGCTGCCCGTCCTGCCGCCGGGCATCCACCGCTTCTACATGGTGCCGCTGGGCCTCACCAACTTTCCGATCGCTGCGATGTACGTGACGCTGGATGTGCTGGCCACCGCCATCGTGGTGCAGGAATGGCGCAGCGCACGCCGCATCAGCGGGTATACGATGTTCGGCGTCGCGTGGATACTGGTGCAGCAGGCGCTGCACTTTCCGGTCACGCATTCAGGCTGGTTTGCGGACTTCGTCTATGCGCTTGCAGGAATGATGCATTACCGCTGAGCACAGGCGCAGTCAAACAGGAGATTGGACCTTATGGATTCCCGAGCTCGTTCGCCCATCGGATCCCGCCTGCGCAGGGTCTTTGCTTCACTGCTGCTGCTGACTGTCGTGAATACGGCGGTTGGTGCAGACAGCGCCAACGGCACCCTGAACATCTACTACATCGATACCGAGGGCGGCCAATCCACGCTGTTCGTTGGTCCCACCGGAGAATCGCTGCTGGTGGATACCGGCAACGCCGGCGAGCGCGACCTGGGCCGCATCGCCGACACGCTGCGGGCGGCTGGAGTCAGCCACATCGATCACATGTGGACCACGCACTATCACAGCGACCACGTGGGTGCGCTGCTCGAACTGGCAAAGCAGTTTCCGGTCGGGCACTTCTACGATCATGGAATGCCGGACCCGAAAGACCGGATCATTTCCGCGCCTTTCCTCACCGCCTACGACGCCCTGACCCAGGGCAAGCGCAGCATCGTGAAGCCTGGCGACAAGCTGAAGATCAGCGGGCTGGACATCACCGCCGTGGCCGCGGCCAACCAGTTCATCCGCGCCAATCTGCCAGGAGGCGGAAGCCGCAATGCGGCCTGTTCAGGCGTGCAGCCCAGGGACGAGAGCGCCTACTTCGACCCGGACAATGGCGCCTCCGCCGGCTTCGTGCTGGGCTTCGGCCGCTTTCGCACCGTGGACCTTGGTGATCTGACCTGGAACGGCGAGCTGGATCTGATGTGCCCGACCAACCGCATTGGTGAGGTGGACGTGTACCTCACTTCGCATCACGGGCTCGAGAAATCCGGCTCACCGGCGCTGGTGCATGCGCTGGCGCCGCGGGTCGCCATCATGAACAACGGTACCCGCAAGGGTGGTGACGCCGCCACGTTCCGCGTGCTGTTCGATTCGCCGGGGCTGCAGGATCTGTGGCAGCTGCACTGGGCCTACAACGCCGGGCTGGAAAATTCACCGGCCACATTCATCGCCAACATGGATGACAACGCCACCATCGCCGGCGTGCTGACGCAGCCACCTGCCGGTGCACGGCGCGGAGGCTTCGGACCAGGTGGGCCCGGGGGTCCTGGCGGTGGACCTGGTGGACCTGGTGGACCCGGCGGGCCCGGCGTCGACGCGGGCGCGCACACCCCCGCTTATCTCATCCACGTCAGCGCACAGCGTGACGGCACCTTCACCGTGACCAACACGCGCAACGGCTTCAGCAAGACCTACCCTCCGCGGCGTTAGCGCCGCGCTCAGGGCAGCGCGAAGGCAACGGCGCGGAACGGCTTCTCCGCTGGTGGCGTGGTGCCCGGGCGAGCCATCATCACGTTGAGCTGGCCCTCCAGCGCATAGCCGGTTCCGCCGGAAGCCGCCACCGAGACCACGCCGTCCAGGCCATCCTTGATGGTGGTCACCGTGGCATGGGCGCCCTCGATCACCACGCGCTGGATCCTGCCGCCGCCATCCGCGACCAGCAGGCCGTCTTTCCATGCACGCATGCCATCAGGTTGCGTGAGTGGCGCCGTCAGCTGCAGCTCGGTCACCGCGCCCGCGCTGCCATCGGCGCGCACCTGGATAGCGAACAGCTTGCCCGTCAGCAGCACACCAACGATGACTCGTCCATCGACAAGGGCCACACCATCGAGCACGCCGCCAGCCGGACCAAGCGCCCCCGCGGGGCTCCACGGTTCCAGTGCCGTTGCGCCCTTGCCGAGACGCAGCACCTGCATGCCATTGCTGTCGGTGACGAACAGGTCGCCGTTCGCCGCAACTGCCGCGTCATTGCAGAAGCCGCCTTCAGCCAGTGGATAGCTGGAGAGCGGCGCGCCGCTGGCGAGATTGAAAGCATGCAAGGCGCTTGCACCGGTCTTGCCGCCCGGCGGGCCATTGCTCACCGTGGTACTGCACGCCCACAGCGTGCCGGCTGCATCATCGGCAAACACGCCAAGCACATTGGTGATGCCGCCCGCACCCTGTGCGATGAAGGGCTCTGCCTGGCTGCGACCGGGCGGGACCCGGTACACCTCGCCGCGGCCCATGCTGCCGATGTACAACGTGCCGTGGCGGCTCGCGGTGATGCTCTCCGGAAAGATGCCGGTTCCCGGAATGCTGATGTCGCCCGAGCGTGTGGTGGAATCAGCAGGGGGTGCGCATGCAGCAACCCCGGCAGCCAGCGCACCAGCGCAAACCAGTGCCATGAATGTACGCATACCGGGTGCCATGGGTACTCGCCTTCGCTGCAGCCGCGATACGGATGGTACTGCACTTCAGCCTGGAGCTCCGATCCGCGCCAGCGGCTGACGATGTAGACTTCCGGGCGGAAACGGAATGTCAATCCAGTTACTGAAGCGAAAGGGGACTCACATGCGTGGCATAGCTCTAGCGCTGTTGGCAGTACTGCCGGTCAATGCGGCACTCGCTGATATCACCCAGGCCAGGGTCACTGGCGGCGCCGTCGCGGGCGTGGCCGACAACGGCATTTCCATCTTCAAGGGCATTCCCTTCGCCGCGCCTCCGGTGGGCGACCTGCGCTGGAAGGCGCCGGCGCCGGTGGCGCCATGGGCGGGCGTGAAGAAGGCCGATGCCTTCGCGAACGCCTGCATGCAGGCACCCAATTCCCAGGGCAACACGGCACCGGTCAGCGAAGACTGCCTGTATCTGAACGTGTGGACGCCTGCGAAGTCGGCCAGCGAGAAGCTTCCCGTGATCGTGTGGATTCACGGCGGTGGCTACGTCGGCGGCTCCACCAGCATTCCCATGTATGACGGCACGGGCTACGCGAAGAAGGGCGTGGTGCTGGTCAGCCTGGCTTATCGCCTCGGCCCCTACGGCTTCATGGCGTCGCCCGAACTCAGCAAGGAGAGCGGGCATGGTTCAGGCGCCTACGGCATCCTGGACCTGGTCGCTGGCCTGCAGTGGGTGCAGAAGAACGTGGCGGCATTTGGCGGCGACCCGAACAACGTCACCCTCTTCGGACACTCTGCCGGTTCCGGGGCCGTGAACTTCCTGGCCGCCTCGCCGCTCAGCAAGGGCCTGTTCCACAAGGTCATCGCCATGAGCGGCGCTTCGTTCACGCCGCTGCAGAGATCGGCCCAGGGCGGCTTTGGCATGAGCATTCCGGCCTTGCAGACCGCCGAGTCCACCGGCAGCGAATTCCTGTCCAAGCTGGGCGCCAAAAACATTGCCGAGGCGCGCAAGCTCAGCGCGGCGACCATCCAGGCTGCCACCGGCGGTGGCATGGCATTCAGGCCCGTGGCCGATGGCTACGTGATAGCGAATGACATCTACAGCCTGTACGAACAGGGCAAGTTCAACGACACGCCGGTGCTGCTCGGGCACACCTCGGATGAAACCCTTGCCTTCGGTGGCAGGGGCGGCACGGTCACGCCGACAGACTTCGAAAAGCAGATGAAGGATCAGTTCGGGGCTTTCGCCCCGGCCGTGCTGGCCGCATATCCCCATGCCACGGATGCCGATGCCGCGCGCGCCGCGCGCCACGTGCGCAACGAGACTTCCTTCGGCTGGAACATGTGGACCTGGGCGCGCGAACAATCAAAGAAGGGCAAGGGCAAGGTCTACAGCTACTACTACAACAACCATGCGCCAACGGCTGAAGGCTCGGGGCACGGCAGCGACGTGTCCTTTCACTTCCAGACGCTGGGCGGACGCACGCCGCCATCGGCTGAAGACGTGAAGCTGTCCGACCTGATCAGCTCCTACGACGTGAACTTCGCGAAGACCGGCAACCCCAACGGCAAGGGGCTGCCCGAATGGACGGCCTTCACCGCGCAGAACAACCAGGTGATGGTGTTCGACGCCACGCCCGGCACGCGCCTCTACCCGCTGCTGGACAAGGTCAAGGTGTACGACCCGTTCTTCGAGTCGCTGCGCAAGCAGAAATGATCCTGCAAGAGCTTGATCCGGCGCCGCTTGACGGAGCTACTCCACGATCTTGCGGCGATGGATCAGCCACTTGCCGTCGCGCTTGACGAGCTCGTCCTCGTAACGGCCTTCAGCGGCCACCCGGAAGCTGTTCAGCTCCGGGCCGCCGGACACCGTCATCCAGTAGCAGTGGTGCAGCGCCCGGTCGGCGCTGACGATGTCGATCACCGCATTGCTCATCACGTGGTGCATGATCGGCGGCGGGTCGTTGGCCGGGTCCTTGTCCGCCAGCCGTTCGGCGCGGCCGGCCTTCATGCCCTTGATGATGCCGGCGATTTCCTCCCGCCCGCGATACACCTTGTCTTCCATGGTGAACTCGGCATCCTCGGTGAAGGCCGAGGCATAGACCTCGGCATCGAAAGTGTCGAGGCCGGTGGAGTAGCGCACCAGCGTCGTTTCGATGGCCTGGCGGTCGACGTAGTTCTGGATGGCTGCGCTCTGGTCGGTCGGCGCGGAGCCGCAGGCAGTCACCAGGACCAGAATTGCCATCATGCCGGCCGAGGCCAGGCGGGTCGTGTTCATGTTGTCCTCCCCCGTTGTGCGGGGAGTCTTCCACGGCACAATCGCCGCAGTCAAACCGGCTTTCGGGAGCAGGCATGGTCATGAAGAGCTTCAAGACAGTGTGTTCGCTGGCGCTTTGCACGTGCGCAATGACGACATTGGCAGCGGCACCAGCACCCGGAAATTCCGTGGCACCCGGTGAAGTCATCGTCGAGGCGCCCACACTGCAGGCGCTGGGCTTCGAGTGGCCGCTGGCCGGCGATGCGAATCGCAACGCGTCGGTGAGCCTCCGTTATCGGCGCAAGGGAAGCGACGCGTGGCGTGACGGGCTGCCACTGCTCAGGGTCGGCGGCGAGGAGACCAGGTACCTCGCCGTGGATTTCACCGCGCCACAGATGTTCGCCGGCAGCCTGTTCGATCTGGAGCCGGATACTGCCTACGAGATCTCGCTGCGCATCACCGACCCGGACGGAGTGACCGGCAGCGCCGAGCGGCGGGTCGAGGCGCGCACGCGCGCCGAACCGCAACCGGCCAGCGATGGCCACACGTATCACGTGTACCCGCCGGGCTATCAGGGCGAGCGCCAGCAGCCGGCCTTCAATGGTCTGCTCGCCGCCTACTACACCAGTGCCTCGCACTCGGACTGGGCGAACGCCGCCCCGCCACGCGTGCAACCCGGCGATGTGATCATGGTGCACGCCGGGCTCTACAAGGACGACCGGCGGCGCTACGGCTCCGGCATGGGGACGGTGTTTGACGGCACCTACTACCTGACCGCCAGCGGCACCGCGCAGCGTCCCATCGTGATCCGCGCGGCGGGCGACGGCCCGGTGATCTTCGATGGCGACGGCAATGGCGTGCTGTTCGACGTGACGGCCGGCAATTACACGTATTTCGAGGGCCTGACCTTCCGCGGCAGCGAGATCGCGATACTCGCCGGCCGCAAGCGCATCGTGGGCTCGGAAGGGCTGACGGTGAAGCGCTCGCGCTTCGAGGACGTGGGCATCGGCATCATGAGCGACTGGTCCGGTTCGCGGAATTTCTACATCGCCGACAACGTGTTCGTCGGCCGGCAGCTTCCCGACCACCTGATGGGCTGGATCGGCCGCACCTGGCAGCAGTTCCCGGATTTCCCCGTGCCGCTGCTGTCGAACTTTGCGGTCAAGGTCTACGGACCGGGCCACGTGATCGCGCACAACGATGTCTCGCACTTTCACGACGGCATCGATCACGCCACCTATGGCAACCCCGAGGTGGATGCGAACGGGCAGCCCATCCGCGCGAACATGCCCGTGTCCATCGACATCGTCGGCAACGACATCCGCGACGTGGATGACAACTGCATCGAGACCGACGGCGCCATGTACAACGTGCGCGTTCTCGGCAACCGCTGCTTCAACCAGGCGCACCGCGCGCTCAGTACCCAGCCGGTGTTCGGCGGCCCCGTGTATTTCATCGGCAACGTGGTGTACCACGCACCCGAGGGTGGCTCGACCAAGTTCACCGCCAATTCCTCCGGCATCCTCGTCTACCACAACACCTTCATCGGCGAGGTGCACGACATGGGCGCAGTGTCGAACATCCACTATCGCAACAACCTGATCCTGGGCCAGGGCGCGTACCCGGAAGTCCTCACCATGGACACCTTCACGAACTATTCGAGTTCGGACTACAACGGGTTTCGTCCCAACCCCGGCGCGGCGCAGTCCTTCGCGTGGAATTCTCCGCCCACCGGCGTGGTGGCCGACTTCACCAGCAACCGCGAGAAGCGCGGCTTTGCCAGCCTGCGCGAGTACGCGGCCGCCACCGGCCAGGACACGCACAGCGTGCTGGTGGATTACAGCGACTTCGTGAAGGTTGCTGCGCCGGATCCAAAGGATCCAACGCACTTCTACAATCCGCAGCAGTTTGATTTCTCGCTGACCGCGAAGTCCGCCGCCGTCGATGCCGGTGTGGTGCTGCCCAACGTCAACGATGGTTTCACCGGCAGGGCGCCGGATCTCGGCGCCTGCGAACGTGGCAGGCCCATGCCCGTGTTCGGACCGCGTCCGCAGTAATCACTGCTTCAGCGGGCGGCGATTCCGGCGGCCTGCCTCACCGCATCGTTCGCGAGCGGGTGCATGCCGGTGGCATCCAGCCGCCACTTGTCGAAGTACTGGGCGGGCCTCACCAGCTGCACGCCCGTGGATTGCAGCAGCGCTTCGAGCGGCGGATCGGAATAAGGCTGTGGCACGCCAGCGGCGAAGGGATTCCACAGTCCATCCCAGTGCACCGGCAGATAGGCCTTGGGTTTCAGTACCGGCAGCACGAGCCTGGCGATGGCCTCGCCGCCGGTGCCAATCCACAGGTCCACTGAAGCCAGGTTCTCGGCCTGCAGCGCATCCTTCAGGTTCTGCAGTGGGGCGCCGTAGTTTCTGCCGCCGACCATGACGGGGGATTGCAGGTCCGCGGCGCTCGCCGAGTCCTGATACACCCAGCTGATGCGCCCATTCGGGCCGTTCATCACGAACAGGAACGCGCGGCCGCCACCACCGTTGGGAAAATCCTCGGCCACGCCGCCATGCAGACCGCCATTGGCCGCGTCCGGCACCGGCACGCCCGCCAGTTCAACGGGATCATGCTGCTCCGGGTTGGCATCCGAAGTGCCGCTGTGGTTCCAGCGGATCACGCGCAGGGTCACGCCGGCGGCGATGTCGATCTTCTCGCCGCCATACACGGGCGTGCAGCGGCTGGCGGGAATCTTCTCCGCCTGCGCCTGGAAGCAGGTGGTGGGCGAGCCGATGATGGCAGCGCCCGTGAGCCGCGACCAGGTGGCGGTATCGAAGGAATGATCGAAGTGGCTGTGGCCGGTGAGCAGCAGGTTCACGCTCTTCGGACCACCCAGTGCGTTCAGCACGCGCGTAACCGCCGCAACGTCTGGCCTGAAGGCCTGGCTGGTTCGCATCAGCCCGCCGCCGCCACCGGAGAAGATGTTCTGCGGCAGCCGCGTGACGTAGCCATCGACCAGAATGCGCCGCTCGCCGACCGCGAGGTACAGGTTGGCGATGGAGAACCACGTGATGTCGACGTGATCGGGGCCCCTGCCCTGCGCAACCGGTGGTGACTGGCAGGCTGCCAGCACCAGCACGATCAGCGCAGCCAACCTCTTCATTGCGCTACCGGAACAGCAGCGGCGCGAATTCATGCAGGTCGCGCCGCCAGGTAAGCCACTCATGCGCCGTGCCTGGCGATGAATAGAAGGTGTACTTCACGCCGGCATTGTCGAGCATCCTGCGAAACGCGCCGATGGAATCCGGAAACGGCAGGGGTTCCGCGGTGCCCATGCCCAGCCACAGCAGCTTTACCTTGCCGTTGAACGCTGCGGCATCCTTGAACACGCCACCGAAATCCTTCGCCGCATCCACCGGGTCGGTGCTGAGGCCATTCATCGTGCCGCTGAAACCGCCGAGGTAACTGAAGAGGTCAAGGTGGCGCGTACCGAGCTGCAGCGCCTCGTTCGCGCCCATGGACAGCCCGGCGACTGCGCGATGCTCGCGGTCGGCCAGCGTGCGCAGGCTGGCGTCGACCATCGGGATCACGTCGCGCACCATCACGTCTTCGAACACGGTGAAGTCCACGCTGGCGCCCACGGTGGGCGGCGCCACCGGTCCGCCGCCCGCCGGGCGCGAGGCATAGCCGTTGTCCATCACGATGATCATCGGCACGGCCCGGCCATCGGCGATGAGATTGTCGAGGATCAGGTTGGCGTAACCCTGGAAGGTCCAGCCGGTCTCGTCCTCGCCCATGCCATGCTGCAGGTACAGCACCGGATAGCGCCTGGCGGTGTCGGTGTCATAGCCGGGCGGTGTGTAGATGAAGGCCCGCCGCCACTGCCCCGTGACGGATGACAGATACGGCCGCATGCGCACATCACCATGCGGCACGGCGCGCGCGAGGTAGAAATCAGCGTCGTAGTCCGGCACTTCGATGCCGCTGGCATCCTTGCTGGTGCCGAAGAAGGCATGGCTGCCCGGGTCGTTGATCGAAAGACCATCCACCACGAACTGGTAGTAATGGAAGCCCACCACCTGCGGCGGCGTGACCACGCGCCAGACGCCATCGGCATCGCGCTGCAGGGGAATCGTCTTGCCGCCGATGCTCACCGACACGGCGCGCGCTTCAGGGGCATTCAGCTCGAACGCGATGCTGTGGTCGGGCAGCACGCGCGGTGAAGTCGCGCCCAGCACATTGGTGGAAGCCGGCGTGGCATCCTGCACCTGCGCGGCGCGACTGCCGGCCGGTGTGCGGCGGTATGCAAAGTATTCGTCCAGGATCTTCAGCCCCGCCTCATCCGGCACCGGGCCGACCTGCGGCTGGCCCTCGAAGCGCATGGACTGCGGCTTCGCTGCGGTGAACGCCGGCCAGGCCGGCACGCCCTTGCCATTCGGGTCGCCGCGTTTGGCGAAATTGGTCCAGTAGGTGGCCATTGCATCGGAGATCACTTGATCGGCGGCCGTGGGCGTTTCGTTGCGCAGGGTGTTCAGGTGTCCGAACACGTAGGCGATCTCCCGGCCATGGGGGGCGCCCTCTGCACTGGCCGGGTGCTGGTTGAAGAAGTACAGCCACGCCTTCGACTTGCCGTG
>Ga0164241_10000643_pt1 | contig 56930 bp, 55 predicted proteins | sample OricomyardsoilBY_FD_108780 | JGI IMG/M metagenome (GOLD analysis project Ga0164241, IMG submission 108780) | Backyard soil microbial communities from Emeryville, California, USA - Original compost - Back yard soil (BY) | ecosystem: Environmental > Terrestrial > Soil > Unclassified | place: USA... | reverse complement strand
CGGCACCATCGACGGACGCCAGGTCGCCGTCTACTCGCAGGACTTCACCGTGTTTGGGGGCTCGCTCGGCGAAGTGCACGGCCAGAAGATCGCCAAGATCCAGGACTTTGCGCTGCGCACGGGTGTGCCGCTGATTGGAATTTCCGACGGCGGTGGCGCGCGCATTCAGGAAGGTGTCGCGGCGCTTACCCAGTTCGCGGAGATCTTCCGCCGCAATGTCGCGGCCTCCGGCGTGATCCCGCAGATTTCCATCATCCTTGGCCCCAGTGCGGGTGGCGCCGTCTACTCCCCCGCACTCACCGACTTCATCGTCATGGCGGACGGCACCTCGCAGATGTTCATCACCGGACCGGACGTCATCAAGGCCGTGACGGGTGAGACCGTGACGTTCGAGGAGCTTGGCGGCGGCCAGACGCACAACGTGAAGTCCGGCGTTGCGCACTACCTCGCCTCCGACGAAGACGACGCGATCAACTACGTGCAGCACTTGCTGCAGTTCCTGCCGCAAAACAACCTCAGCGACCCGCCCGCGTGGGGCGGCGAAGCGGACCTCGAACTGAACGACACCGACACCGCGCTCAACACCCTGATCCCGGACAGCGACAACCAGCCATACGACATGAAGACGGTTATCGAAGCCGTCCTCGACGAGGGCGACTTCTTTGAGGTGCAGCCGCTGTTCGCGCCAAACGTCGTCGTTGGCTTTGGTCACGTCGAGGGTCACTCGGTGGGAATCGTCGCAAACCAGCCGCTGTCGATGGCCGGCACGCTCGACATCAACGCAGCAGAGAAGGCCGCACGGTTCGTGCGTACCTGCGATGCCTTCAACATCCCCGTGCTGACCTTCGTTGACGTCCCCGGCTTCCTTCCGGGCACCGACCAGGAGTACCAAGGCATCATTCGCCGCGGCGCCAAGCTCATCTACGCCTACGCCGAGGCCACGGTGCCGCTCGTCACCGTCATCACCCGCAAGGCCTACGGGGGCGCGTACATCGTCATGGCGTCAAAGCAGTTGGGTGCGGACGTGAACCTCGCCTGGCCAACCGCACAGATCGCGGTGATGGGGGCGTCGGGCGCCGTTAATATCCTGCAGCGGCGAGAACTCGCCGGGGTGGCCGACGCTGGGGGCGACGCAGAGGCCCGGCGGGCCGAGCTTGTGGCTGAGTATGAGGACGCGATCGTCAACCCGTACGACGCTGCCGACCGTGGCTACGTCGACGCAGTGATCGAACCCTCCGAGACGCGAGCGCAGGTGGTGCGGGCGCTGAGGGCGCTGCGAACGAAGCGTGCCGCGCTGCCGCCAAAGAAGCACGGGAACATCCCGCTGTGAATCAGGCAGAGAACGTCGCGGCGTCGCTCAAGATCGTTCGCGGAAGCGTTGACGAAGAGGAGCTTGCGGCGCTGCTTGCCGGGGTTGTTGCGGTGGCGAGCGCAGGCTCTGGCGACGACGAACTGCCAGGTGCACCAACGTCGGCCTGGATGGACCGCATCCGAACCATGCGCGGCCGACGGATCATTGGTCCGCTCGGTCGTGGCGAGTCCGCGTGGCGGAACTCGCTGCGGTGACTGACGCGCAGGTCGTCGCGACCCATTCGCTTGGTGGCTAAGGTTGCCGCAGACCCAAGGGGGGTCCTCGCGGTGATCCGCGAAAATATTGGGACGTGAACAATGTCCAAGCGCAAACTCATATCGGTTCTGGCGGGCGCTTGCGGGCTCGCGCTTGTGGCCGCCGTTCCTGCTAGTGCAGCGGGAACCCTTACGTGGTCCACCGCTCCGCTGGGCCACATCGTGTCCGTCGACAAGTCGCAGAACGGTTGCAAGGCACGGGGCATCGCAAATCCCAGCAAGGGCTACGCGAGCATCACCTTCACGGACCACATCGCGACTGCCCCGTACGACTGCATCTGGGTCAAGGCACGCGGCTACATCCTCACCGGCACGCCCCAGGCGACTTGGACCTTGTGGGACAAAGACGGTGCCAACGCCTACGCCGTAGCGCCGAGGCTCACAACTGGCCAGCACCAGCAATTCGTCGAGTGAGGTCATTGGTACGGCGACCGCACCTACGCCTGGCAATAGGGATCGTCATTGGGGTGAGTTCAGTCTTCACGGCGGCGGGTTGCGGCGCGGCCGACCCTGTCGTCGTGAATTCGCCTGAGGGCGACGCTTTTGTCCACCTTGTTGACATGCAGATCCGCGATGCACAGGCCGCCCACGCAGCCGAAAGCCAGATCGAAGTGCTCGAGAGTGCCCGCGAATCCGGCGTTATGACCCACGAGGCGGCACTTGGCAGCTTCAACGAGTTCGTGGACTGCCTCACCGCAGCCGGCATCAAAGGGGACTTGCAGCCAGACTCACGCGGCGGGGACTTTCCCCCGATCCGGTTCGTGTTTTATGCGGATGACCCCACGATTGCCGACGCATGCAACATCAAGTACTTCGACTTTGTTGACACGGTCTACCAGGTACAGCCAGCAGCTCAACAAGCTGAGACCGACACTCTTGAGGCGAACCGTGAGGCCATAGTCGCGTGCCTCGAAGAGCACGGCGTCACCGCGGAACACGTGGGAACGACTCAAGAGCTCACAGATGAGGTCCTTGCACTGTTCTTCGGCTATCTGGTCGAAGACCCGGACACCAAGCGTCCGGGTGGTGAATTCGACTGCCTCGGGTCCGTCGGCCTGACCCCAGCTGACATTTGAACCCTAAGGGAACCGGACGCATGAGCCGTTCGAGTGTTGGCGCCCAGCGCCTGTTGGTCACGGTTGGCGCCACGGGGCTCGCCATGCAGTCGGCTAGGGACTATATGCAGTGTCTCAGCGATGTGGGACATCGACTGCCTGACACCTTACGGACTAACCGACGAGGATCTCTAGGAGAGTTACCAAATTTGCCGTCGCATGACGGCACACCATTGGAATTTGGTGGACCTGTCTGCAGGAGTGGCGTGGCAGGATTCGTGAATGGGACTGTTCAGCAGGCGCGTCGCGCATGATGAGAATTACCCGTTCCTGACCGCTGATCAGGGCGAAGCGATGCGCCAAGCCGTGCGCGACACGCTCGACGAGCTCGATGAGGCAGGCGTCGTCACCGAACAAGAAGCGATGCTGGCCGGCGGGGGCGGGATCGGCTTCGACAACCTCGCCCGCTCGATCGCTGATATCCCTGCTGCGTCTCCAGAGCTCGCGGCCGTGTGCGGTCACTACGTGATTTCTGTCATCGCCTCGATGACCGCTGAGAAGGAACCTCTCACGGAGGCGGTGCTCGCCGAGCGCGGATACCTGCGCCTTGTCGACGCGACGATGATCCCGCCAGCCATCGAAGATGGCTACGCGTATGCGGAGCGGATCGGCGACCGTGCGATTGCGATCATCGCGGTCGACGAGCCCCACACGATCCGCACGGTGCCCCTTGAGGACCTTACGCCCGTGGGCGTTGAGCGTGCTCGGCAGGTTGGTTACGTCAATCTGCTCAGGGATGCTGGCTTTGTCCGCGAGCAGATCGAGGTCGACGGCGGCCTGATTGTGTCGCTCTCCGGCGAATCGATGTTCGTTGGCAGCCGCCTGCTTGCGCTGTCTGAGGAGACTGCGCTACTTGGAGAAGAGGCGCCGCACGGCGTCGTAGCCATCGCTCCGGACCGCCACCACATGCACTTTCACGTGATCGCCGACCTGGGCGTGGTCAAGGTGGTGAACCTGCTGCAGAACGTGGCCCTGGCCGCGTACGACGAGGAGCAGGGTGCCATTTCCCCTTGCGTGTACTGGTGGCATGGGGGTCGCTTTACCCAGTTGACGCGGATCTCAGACGATGGTTCCGTGTCCATCGACGTGCCGGAAGGCCTGACCGAGATACTGAACTCACTCGCGTAGGGCGGGGGGTCATGGGGGGATAGCAAGAATGACTGATTCCGCTGCGGACTCGGCTGCGACTCGACTGCGTAGGTTCGCAGCGGCTGCCATGCTGATAGCAACGTGCGGTGCGGTGGCGACAGGGTGTTCTGCGCCGGCTCCCGCGCCGACGACCTCAGAGCCAGACACGCAGACCGCCGCAGAACCGCCCACACAGACGGCCGAGCCCGACGCCGTCTTCACTGCGCTCGTGGACTCGCAAATTGCATACGCCAAAGAGGCCGGCGCAACAGAGGCCCAGCTCGCGATCCTCGACGAGGCGCGCGCGGCGGGTGTGATGTCGCACGAACTCGCGATGCAGTCGGCCCGGGACTACATGCAGTGTCTCAACGATGTGGGAATCCGCGCGGAGCTCGTCCCGTCAGACGACTCCGGCGACTTCCCCGATATTGACTACCGGATTTACACCCAAGACCTCACGGTCGCTGACCAGTGCGACATCAAGGCCTTCGAGTTCGTCGATACGGTCTACCAGCTGCAGCCAGCGGTTCAAGATCACGGGCGGCACGTCATGGCCGACTACTCGGACGACTTCATCGAGTGCCTCACGGCCGCTGGCATAGACGTCCCGATCAACGTCGACGATGCCGTGCTCGCCGGCGCAGTGTTCTCGGCATCGCAGGGCATTCAACCATTTGGCGACGGCATGCTCCCCGGCGGACCCATCGACTGCCTGACTCCATACGGCCTCAGCGACGAGGACCTCTAAAGTGTTGCCGGCACACGGCGGCGTGAAACGAGACCGCCTGCCCTCCCGGTATCGGTGGCGAGTCGCCATCGTCGTGGCCGTGTTCGTGATCGCACTGCTGCCGTGGCTCGCTATCCGTGCCCAGACCTGGACCGACATCGCACCCGTCGCGGCCTCCCACGATCACGCGGACGCCGCGCTGGTCCTGGGCGCTCGCGTCTACGAGGACGGCTCGGCGTCGCCCTTCCTCCGCGAGCGAGTTGCGGCAGGCGTCCAGCTCTACAGGGACGGGTACGTGGACCGCATCATCATGAGCGGCGACGGCGAGGACTCGAGCGGCTTTGGCGAGCCCGCCGTCATGCGCGCAATCGCTGAGGAGATGGGCGTTCCGGCTGACGCGATCGTCGAAGACCCGCTGGGACTGGACACCTACGCCTCATGTTCGCGCGCCCGCGATGAGTTTGGCGCCGGCTCGGTCATCGTCACCACCCAGGAGTTTCACGTCTATCGCGCGCTTTGGCTGTGTGACCGCGCGGGGCTCGATGCCCAGGGCGCGTACCCGCCGATCACGATCCGCAAAGGCACCTTCATAGGCAACGGCAGGGAGTTCCTCGCGGCCGTCAAGGCGTGGAAGGACGTCGCCACCGGGGACTCCCCCGCCGGCTGACGCCCCGTAGTGTTCGGAGGGTGACCTCTCGCCTCGTGCCTGCCGCTGCCGTCGGCGCCGTTGGCGCGGGCCTCGTCGTTATCGCCCCCGCCCTCACCGCACGATTGGCGACAGTTGGCGCGCGGCACGCCATAGCGTCGGGCAATTTCAAACCGGCCGACGCTGCGCTCGTCTTGGGTGCGCGGGTTTGGGCGGACGGGCGGCCCAGTAGGTTTTTGCGCGAACGCGTGGTCGTGGGCGTGCGGCTGTACCGGGCCGGACTGGTGAGCCACATCATCATGAGCGGCGCCGGCGAGGACTCCTCCGGGCATGGCGAGCCGCCTGTCATGCGACGCGTCGCAGAAAGCGCTGGCGTGCCGAGCGACGCGATCATCGAGGATCCGCTCGGTGTGGACACGTACTCGTCATGCATCCGCGCGCGCGATGAGTACGGGATGCGGTCCGTGATCGTCGCGAGCCAAGAGTTTCACCTACCGCGCGCGGTGTGGCTGTGCGAGCGGCTCGGACTAGAGGCGCAGGGCGCCTTCCCGCCACCGATTCTCACCGAACACACAATCCGCGGGCACGTTCGCGAACTGGGAGCGACCGCGAAGGCGATGGTTGATTTCGCTCGCGGTCGCGAGCCGCGCTAGAGCCAGACGATGACGGCTAGTACGCCGGATACCAGCGCAAGCACGCCGAACACGATGTTGGGGATGATCGTCTCGTTGAGCTTGAGGTGAGCGCGCGCCGCACCCACCTGGATGACAACCAGACCAAGCGCAGCGAGAGGGGCGAGCCACACCGCTACGCCGGTGAGCGGAGGCAGGATCAGCCCAAGTGCTCCAAGGATCTCCGCGACCGCGATGCCACGAATGCCGTTGGCCGAATACGAGTCAGTCCAGTTCATACCGGCGGCCTTGAGCTGGTCCTTGGACTTCACGAGCTTGAAGGCACCAGTGAAGGCGAAGCCAAGCGCGGTTATGCCCGCAGCGATCCAGTAGGCGATTTCCACAGCGATCCTCGATTCGTTGACGTTTCAATGGCTACCCTAGTGACTGTGGAAACGAGCGAGCGCGAGCGGTTGCTGTGGAACCGCTACAACGCGGTGCTCACCACCGTGCCCGGAATGATCGACGAGCGGATGCGCGCCGCGACGGGCCTCTCACGCTTTCAGTTCACGCTCCTTGAGACGATCGAGCGCAACCCAGCAGGTCAAGTCCAACTCGCCGACGTCGCCCGCGCAACGGACTCGTCTCTGTCCCGACTCAGCCACGCGATCACGCGCCTCGAACGCGCAGGGCTCGTGGAGCGTCGGACGTGCGACGAGGACCGCCGCGCGTCATGGGCTGTCCTGACCCCTGTGGGCGCCAAAGCGGTTGCCGACGCTCGCGAGCGCTACGCGAGCGTCATGCGGGAGGTGTTGCTTGACCGGATTCCGGACGATCAACACGACGCGGCGATCACGCTGCTCACGGCGCTCCTGCCCACGGACGTCCGGGGCGCTTGCGACGTCATTGACGGGGTAAATCCGTAGCGACGTGTCGCACCCTATGGGTAGGGTGAACGCGTGACCGAATCGTTTCGCGCGCGTTTGAGCGCCTATCGCGAAGAAGCCATCGTCGCGCGGGTGCGCATCTGGAAGATCATGCCGCTCGCGGGCTGGTGGCGCGTGGTTGCGCTCGCGGGAATTGGGCTAGTTCTTGGCTTGCTTCCGCTTGCTTTCATGGTGACGACTTCAGCAATGATCGGCACAGTGCCCGACGCCGTTGCTGGGGGCCTCGGTTCGGCGCCGTGGGAGCGGGTCGTCGAGCTCTTCCTCATCGCTGCCGCGACGTTTGTTGGCGGCCAGATTCTCGCGCCAGTGCAGCAGATGATCGGCCTCGCCGTGCAGCGCCACGTCGACGGCGCGATCCGCGATCAAGCGGTCGCGGCCGTGACGGGTTCCGTTGGCATTTCCGCGCTCGAAGACGGCGAGGTACTGGGCACATTCTCAGAGGCGCGCATGCGATTCGAGAACAACTGGCATACACCGGGTAATGCCGTCGCGGGAATGCTTTACCTCGTCGCTCGCTACACGCAACTGGTGGGGCTCATCGCGATCGTGTGGGTCTTGCTTGGGCCGTGGATTGCCCTCGGGATGGCCGCGGCGGTGATGGTGCTGCGCACCGGAAACCGTGGTGGGCTGCGCAGTTACTCGCGGCTGTGGAAAGACAACGGCCACTTGCGGCGTCGCCTCGTGTACTTCCGCGACATCTCAATGGGCTCGCTCGCGGCAAAAGAGATTCGCGTGTTCGGCGCGATGCCCTGGGTGGCGTCCGGCCACGAGGTCGCACACCACAAATTTGCGGACCCGGTTGACCGCGAGCGGCGGCGCATCTACCTCAAGCCTTACCTCGTGTACACGGCGATCGCTCTCGTCGCGATCCTGTGGTCTCTGCTCTCGCTGACCGTGCGAGCCGCGGGCTCAGGCGGGGACGCAGGCGAACTCGCGACTGGTGTCATGACGCTCGGGCAGTTCACGCTTGGGCTGCAGGCTTTGATAGGCGCGCTCATGCTTGGTCGTGACTACCCAGAGTCAGACACGTCTACTCAGTTCGGAATGAACGCCCTGAGCGCGGTTCGCTACGTGGAGAAGGCTGTCGCGGAAGCAGACACCGCGCCCCGCGGCCATGAGCACCTTCCAGAAGCCGCGCCGGTTCATTCAATCGAGTTCCGCGATCTCCACTTTTCTTATCCGGGCTCGGATCAGGCCGTGTTCGCGGGCCTCAACCTCACGCTTGAAGCGGGGCTGACGACTGCGATCGTCGGCGTGAACGGGGCAGGCAAGACAACCCTCATGAAGCTGCTCGCACGGCTTTACGAGCCCACGAGCGGAGCGATCCTTGTGGACGGCGTCAACATCGCCCAAATCGAACTCTCCGAATGGCGGCAGCGCCTGTCAGTGGTGTTCCAGGACTTCGTCCGCTACGAGTTCAGCGCAGCGGACAACATCGCGATGGGAGCGGCGTTCGAGCCAGCGGACCGCGCGGCCGTGGAGGCGGCGGCCGCCAAGACGGGAATGCTCGAGACCTTGACCGACGCTCCGCTCGGGCTCGACACGATCCTTGCCCGTGCCTACGAGGACGGAATCGACCTCAGCGGCGGCCAGTGGCAGCGGGTCGCGATCGCGCGGTCGCTCTACGCGGTCGACAAAGGCGCTCGTGTTCTCGTTCTCGACGAGCCCACCGCCGCCCTTGACGTTCGCGCCGAGGCCGAATTCTTTGACCAGTTCGTAGAACTTACGCAGGGACTCACGACCGTGCTGATCTCGCACCGCTTCTCCTCCGTACGCCGAGCCGACCACATCGTCGTCGTTGAAGAGGGTCGCGTCGTCGAGTCCGGCTCGCACGATGACCTCATGGCGAGCGACTCTCGCTACCGTCGGCTCTTTGAGCTCCAAGCGCGCCGCTTCCGCGAGGGCCTCGATGCGGACGAAGACGCCGACGCCCAAGTGATGGAAGGCGCGTGATGGAACTCCTCAAGGGAATGAAAGACACCGCAGCCTTCGCGTGGCGAGCGGGAAGGCTCAACTTCATCCTCGGGTTCGGCCTAATGATGGTCGCTCCGCTCGCGATGCCGCTCGCCGCCGTTGGACTGCGCGGCATCGTCGACCACGCGATTGCCGGCGAGGCTCAGGCGGCCGTGACGTGGGCGATCGTCGTCGCCGTACTCGCGGTCACCGCGCTCACCGCGGAGCACTTTGCCCACATCTTCTATTTCAAGACTGCCGAAGACATGGCGTCGCTCATCGAGAGAGAGGTTGGTCGTCTCTCTAACGGCTCCGTCGGCCTCGAACACCATGAGCGCTCCGATTATGCGGATCGCATGGCGTACATCCGCCGCGAGGCAGACCGCGCCGCATGGGGAACCGTGTCCACGCTGTACGGGGGTGTCGCGATCATCGTGGCTCTCGTTGTGACGGGTGCGCTGCTCGCAACCTTGTCGCCGTGGCTGCTCCTCCTTCCCGTGTGCGCGATCCCTCCCCTCCTCCTTGGACGCAAGGCGGAAACGATCGCCAAGGCGGGCCGCACTGCAGGCGCACCAGCGACACGACAGGCGAACCACCTCTTTGGACTTCTCGCCGACGCCGGGCCCGTCAAGGAGGTCCGGACGTGCGGGCTCGAAGACGAGGTGCGGCGACGTCAACTGGCCGCGTGGAACGAGGCGTCTCGCGCGGAGATGCGCGGCGAGTACAAGGCGGCGTGGATTCGCGCTACAGGCCAAATCTTCTTCGCCGTGGCGTACGTTGGCGCAACCCTGCTGGTGCTGCGCGATGCCGTGCAGGGCCACGCAAGCGTCGGCTCCGTACTCATGGTCATCACCCTCGCCGCCCAGGTCAACGCGCAGGTGACGGCCGCGGTGGCAATGCTCCAGGGCCTCCAGCGCACTTCGTCGATGTTCGCTGAGATCCGCTGGGTCCGCGGCGTCGTCCAGCGTCAGCAAGGCAGGCCCGCTGACAAGGCCGTGCCCCAGGTACTCACGGACGGAATCACGCTCAGCGATGTGACCTTCACCTACCCAGGAACCCCGGATCCCGTGCTCCGCCACGTAGACCTACACATCCCTGCTGGTGCCACAGTCGCGATCGTGGGCGAGAACGGTGCTGGTAAGTCAACTCTCATCAAACTCCTGTGCCGCTTCTACGACCCAGACTCGGGCGTCATCGACGTTGACGGCACCGACCTCGCGCGGATGCCCGTCGACGAGTGGAGGCAGCGCGTTTCCGCCGGCTTCCAAGACTTTGCCAAACTCGAGTTCACGGCCCAACAGACGGTCGGCTTTGGCGACATCCCCAATATCGATGACGCGGACGCGGTGGCCGGTGCGCTGCACCGCGCACGCGCCGAGGACGTCATGCGGCGGCTCGGGGACGGCCTCGAAACGGTGCTTGGCAAGTCAAATCAAGGCGGCACGGATCTCAGTGGGGGGCAGTGGCAGAAGCTCGCTCTCGGCCGCGCGATGATGCGTGACTCTCCACTACTCCTGCTTCTCGATGAACCGACCTCGGCTCTCGACGCGCAAGCGGAACACAACCTGTTCGAGCAATACGCGCTCGGAGCGCGTCGCGTCGCCCAGCGCACGGGAGCCATCACGGTTCTGGTGTCGCACCGGTTCTCGACGGTGCGCATGGCGGACACAATCCTCGTTGTTGGTGACGGCCGAATTCAGGAACACGGCAGCCACGAGGAGCTCATGGCCAACAACGGGCTCTATGCCGAGCTGTACGCGCTGCAGGCCAAGCAGTACTCCTAACGGAGGCGCCGCCGGTCGCGACGCGCGCCCTGCGGGGACATCAGGTCCGGCTCGCTGAGTTTCCCGCGCCCTGCGGGGACATCAGGTCCGGCTCGCTGAGTTTCCCGCGCCCTGCGGGGACACCAGGTCCGGCTCGCTGAGTTTCCCGCGCCCTGTGGGGACACCAGGTCCGGCTCGCTGAGTTTCCCGCGCCCTGCGGGGACACCAGGTCCGGCTCGCTGAGTTTCCCGCGCCCTGTGGGGACACCAGGTCCGGCTCGCTGAGTTTCCCGCGCCCTGCGCGGAAACCTGGCGTAAGTCGACTGCGGATGGCGCCGAGCGCAGCGCGACCAGCGTGGGGCTCCCCCTGCACCCGGAGCCGGACCTCATGTCCCCGCAGGAGCCAAGAACGTCAGAAAGCCGGACCTCATGTCCCCGCAGGAGCCATGCAGCGGCGGATAGGCTCGCGGCATGCCCGTCCCATTCGTCCTTGCGTCACAATCCCCCGCCCGCCTGGCGACCCTGCGCGCGGCCGGAATCGAACCAATGGTGATCGTCTCGCACGTTGACGAAGACGCGGTGCTCGCCGCAGCCGGCGCCATCGCACCAGCCAACGCGGTACTTGCACTCGCGCGCGCAAAGGCAACAGAAGTCGCGGCCAAGCACCAACCCGACGCCATCGTGCTGGGTTGCGATTCGATGCTCGAGTTCGACGGCGAGATCCTCGGCAAACCGGCCGACGCGGCGACAGCTACCGAGCGCTGGCGCGCAATGAGGGGCAACTCGGGAACGCTCCACACAGGGCACTGGCTGATCGATACCCGGGGGCCAGCCGGCGTCTCACCCACCGGCGTCTCACCCTCCAACGACGCCTCACCCTCCGACGGCGCGGCACAGACCACGGGAGCCACCAGTTCCACGCGGGTCCACTTTGCGGACCTGAGCGACGCAGAGATCGAGGCGTACGTGGCAACGGGCGAGCCGCTTCACGTGGCCGGCGCGTTTACCGTCGACGGCCTCGGCGGGCCCTACGTCGAGGCGATCGAGGGCGACTACCACGGTGTGGTCGGCGTGAGCCTGCCGTTGCTCCGCCGCCTCTTGCTTGACCTCGGCGTTGCGTTCCACGAACTGCGCACTTAGGCTCGCAAGAACGACCGGGGGATCTCATGAAACGCATCGCGGTAGCCATTTGGCACGCTCATCGTCGCAACGACCCTCGCCGCGTGCAACGCGCCAGGCGACGCGAACATCGGCCCAAGCGGCGCGCCGCAATCGGCCATCAGCCCTGGTTCCGGTGAGGGCCTAGCTCCGGAAGACTTCGCTACTTCTGTAGCGGAGACCAGGGCGGACGCCCAGGCCGACGGAGCGAGCGATGCCCAGCTCGAGGCACTTGACCAAGCAGCGGCAGCGGGTGAGGTGACCATGGAGCAATTGCTTGCCGCGCGCGCTCCCTACGCGGAGTGCCTCAACGCGATCGGATACACGCTCGAAGAGCTGGGCGTGACAGATGCCCACGGGTTTCCCTACCCCGACTATCGCGTAGGCGTCCCATCAGAGGGCGAGAACGACGCCCTGATGTCTGAGTGCGAAAGAATCCATTACTTCTATATCGACATGCTCTACCAGATCCAGCCCGCTTCGGTGCAGGCCCAAGAGACCGAGTTCGTTGCCGCGATGCCCAAGCTCATCGCGTGCCTCGACGATGGCGGCCTGCCCATCCCCGAGGACACGACCGCGGATGAACTCAAACACCTCATGCTTGAGGATCTGCGGGCGCATATTGGATCTGAGACGGACCCCGCTGCGAGCCCTCGCGCGATGCTTGTGAGCGATTGCCTCACCGAGGTCAGCATTAGCGGGTTCTAGGGGACCATTTGTAGAACGGCCACAACCTACGCGGGCGTAACCACCGCGTCGGGCGAATTCATTGTTGATAACCTACAACGGCGTTTGAGAAGCATGGTGAGGCCGGGCAAACTTACGGTCGCGTCGCGTGGGGGTTCGCCCGGTACAAATGGGGCGCGCTACCGTTTCCCGGTGACTGCCTTCAACTCTGTGCTCATCGCCAACCGCGGAGAGATCGCAGTTCGCATCATCCGTGCGTGCGCTGACGCTGGACTCACCTCCATCGCCGTCTACGCGGATCCGGACCGCGACGCGCCTCACGTGCGACTCGCGGACGAGGCATTCTCGCTGGGCGGCAACACCGCGCGCGAGACCTACCTCGACATCGAAAAGCTCATCGACATCGCCGAGCGCTCAGGCGCGCAGGCCGTTCACCCCGGCTATGGATTCCTCGCAGAGAATGCAGACTTTGCTCGCGCGGTCATCGCGGCCGGCCTCACCTGGATTGGCCCAAGCCCGGCCGCAATCGAGGCTCTTGGCGACAAGGTCAGCGCCCGTCACATTGCGCAGCGCGCAGGCGCTCCCCTAGTCCCTGGCACCCCAGACCCCGTTGAGACGGCCGACGAGGTGGTTGCGTTCGCGCAGGAGTACGGGCTTCCGGTGGCCATCAAGGCGGCATTCGGCGGTGGCGGTCGCGGGCTCAAGGTCGCGCGCACCCTCGAGGAGATCCCCGAACTATTCGACTCGGCAACGCGGGAGGCGGTAGCGGCCTTTGGTCGCGGCGAATGCTTCGTTGAGCGTTTCCTTGACCGGCCGCGCCACGTCGAGACCCAGTGCCTCGCGGACAGTCACGGAACGGTTGTCGTGGTCTCCACGCGCGACTGCTCACTTCAGCGCCGCCACCAAAAGCTCGTTGAGGAGGCGCCAGCGCCGTTCCTCACGGACGACCAGAACGCTCGCCTTGTCGAGTCCTCCAAGGCGATCCTCGCCGAGGCAAAGTACGAGGGTGCCGGCACGTGCGAATTCCTTGTTGGCGTCGATGGAACCATCAGCTTCCTTGAGGTCAACACTCGCCTCCAGGTTGAACACCCAGTCACCGAAGAGGTGACCGGAATCGACCTGGTCCGCGAGCAGTTCCGCATCGCCGCTGGCGAGCCCGTCACCATCCCCAACGCTCCGCGCGGGCACTCCATTGAGTTCCGCATCAATGGTGAGGATCCGGCGGCAAACTTCATGCCCGCCCCTGGCACCATCCGCACCCTCAACTTTCCCGGCGGTCCCGGAGTTCGCGTCGACGCCGGCGTTGTCGAGGGCGACACGGTGAGCGGCAACTTCGACTCGATGATCGCCAAGCTCATCGTCACGGGAGCCACGCGCGAACAGGCAATCCAGCGTGCCCGCCGCGCGCTCGCCGAGCTCGAGATCGTGGGAATCCCCACTGTGGTGCCGTTCCACCGCGCGGTCTTGGAAGCACCGGAGTTTGTTGCCGCTGACGGCACCTTTGGCGTTTACACCACCTGGATCGAGTCGGAGTTTGCGGACACCGTCGCAGCTCTGGGCTCTGCCAACCAGGCCACCACCGAGCCCATTGAAGAGTTCGCGACGGAGCGGGTGATCGTTGAGGTTGGCGGCAAGCGCCTCGAAGTGGTTCTTCCCGCGGCTTTGGCACAGGCTGGCAGGCAGCGCGCTGGTGGTCCCGTGCGTCGTTCTGCCCGACGCTCGGCCGGCCCCGCACGAGCGGCCTCCGGGGCGTCACTCACCTCTCCCATGCAGGGCACGATCGTCAAGGTTGCCGTTGTGAATGGCGATGAGGTCGCCGAAGGGGACCTCATCGTGGTGCTCGAGGCGATGAAGATGGAGCAGCCGCTCACGGCTCACCGCGCGGGATTTGTGCGCAACCTGGTCCTCGAAGTGGGCGCCGGCGTGAGCGCAGGCACCCTGGTCTGCGACATCGCAGACGCCGAGATCCCCGAATAACGCAACGCCCTACTTGCACAATTTGCCTCACCTTCGCTAGTGTCGGCTGGGCGCATTGCCGCGCCACTTCCCACACTCGTCGCGTGAAGGCACGGTCATGTTCGCCAACTTCCTCATCGGCCTGCGAGAAGGCCTTGAGGCCTCGCTCGTGGTCGGCATTCTTGTCGCGTACCTCGTGCGCACGGAACGTCGCCACCTGCTCAGCCGGGTGTGGATCGGAGTTGGCGCAGCGATAGTCATCTCGCTCGCCTTCGGCGCCCTGCTGACGCTCGGCCCCCAAGGCCTGAGCTTCGAGGCCCAAGAGGCAATCGGCGGCACTCTCAGCATCCTGGCAGTGGGCCTCATTACCTGGATGATCTTCTGGATGGGCAAGAACGCCCGCTCCCTCAAGGGAGAACTTGAAGGCTCCATGGAACGCGCCATCAGCGTCGGCTCCGGTGCCGTCGTGATGATGGCCCTGCTTGCCGTGGGCCGCGAGGGTCTAGAGACCGCTCTCTTCCTCTGGGCCGGAATCCAGAGCGCGGGAACCACTGCGGGCCCCGTGATCGGGGCCACTCTTGGCCTGCTCGCGGCCGCCGCTCTTGGTGTGCTGATCTACCGCGGCGCGGTCAAACTCAACTTGCGCGTGTTCTTCCAATGGACGGGCGTGTTCCTCGTCGTCATCGCCGCAGGGGTGCTCGCGTACGGCGTTCACGACCTCCAAGAAGCCGGAATCCTCCCCGGTCTGCACAACCTCGCCTGGGACGTCTCCGCCCAAGTGCCGCCCTCGTCCATTCACGGCACCTTCCTCAAGGCGATCTTCAACTTCTCCCCACAAACAACGGTCCTCGAGGTCGTCGTGTACTTCGCGTACCTGATCCCCGTGATGTTCCTGTTCGTTCGTCAGGCCTTCACACCTCGTCGCCCCCAGAACCAGCCAACCCCCGCTCTCAAGAGCGCCTGAACTCAAGGATCAATGTGCGTTTGAAGTCTCCGGTCGCCAAGACCGCCGCCCCTTCCATTGCGGTAGTTGTTGCCGCCCTCGCGCTCTCCGCTTGCGTGCCCAACGACCCGGCCGCAGATGGCATCGCGGTCAGCTCGACGGCCACCGACTGCACGGTCGCGACCGCCACCGCCGCAGCGGGCCCCGTCGTGTTCCACGTGACCAACGACGGCGAAGATGTCACCGAGTTCTACCTCCTTGCGGAGGACGGCCTGCGCATCATCTCGGAGGTCGAAAACATTGGCCCCGGCATCACTCGCGATTTGGTTGTTCGCGTTCCGGAGGGCGAGTACCTCACCGCGTGCAAGCCCGGAATGGTCGGCGACGGTATTCAGGCGGCATTCACGGTCACGCCATCGGAAGACGGTGGCGAGCTCACGGGCGACCGCGAAGAGCAGCTCACCGCTGCCTCGGAGCAGTACATCCTGTACGTGCGCGACCAGGTGCAGACGCTGGTCCAGAAGACCGATGACTTCGTGGCCGCATACGAGGCCGGCGACTATGACGCCGCCCGCGAGATCTACGCGGACGCCCGCGTCCACTGGGAGCGCATCGAGCCGGTTGCTGAGTCATTCGGAGACCTAGACCCCAAGACCGACGCTCGCGAGGCAGACCTCGCAGAGGGCGACGAGTGGACCGGCTGGCACCGCATCGAGAAGCACCTGTTCCCGCCGGCGGAGGGCTACGACCTCACGGCCGAGGAGCAGCAGGCCCTCGCCGAGGACCTCAAGGCCAACATCGCGACCCTCTCTGACGAGGTCAACGCAGAGGACTTTGCCCTCGACGCTTCTCAGATCGGCAACGGAGCCAAGGGGCTCCTCGACGAGGTTGCAACGGGCAAGGTGACGGGCGAAGAAGAGATCTGGTCGCACACCGACCTGTGGGACTTCCAGGCAAATGTTGACGGAGCGCTCGTGGCCTTTGGCGTGCTCCGCGACGTCGTCAACGAGACCGATCCCGAGTTGGTCGCTCTGCTCGACACCCGCTTCGACGACCTCAATGTGCTGCTCGCCAAGTACGGCTCCGTCGATGACGGCTTCGTCCTCTACACCGACCTCACTGACGACGAGGTGCAGGAACTCTCCCGCGCCGTCGACGCACTCAGCGAGCCCCTTTCGCAGCTCACCGCCGCGGCGGTACTGTAACGCCTCGTGACTGACGCCCCACTGCCCGACGCTGACGAGACCCCTTCTGGGCCGTCGCGTCGGGCGGTGCTTGGCGTTAGCGCCGCCGTAGCCGGCACGGCAGTTGTCGCGAGCACGGCTGGCTTCGCACTTGGCAGGGCGACGGCATCAGATCTCACGCTCAACGCGTACAACTTCCGCGGCGACCATCAAAGCGGAATCGTCACTCCCCAGCAAGACCGTCTTCACTTCGCGGCATTCGACATGACGAGCGACTCGCGAGACGACCTCATCACGCTCCTCAAGGCCTGGACTGTGGCCGCGGAGCGGCTCATGTCCGGCGGCGAGCTCGGCGATGGGGCCGCCGGAGGCTCCTACTTGGCCCCTCCGGACGATACGGGCGAGGCCATGGGGCTACCAGCGTCGGGCCTTACGATCACTTTTGGCTTTGGCCCAACGCTGTTCGAGAAGGACGGCGTCGATCGCTTTGGCCTCGCGGCAAAGCGGCCCGAGCAGCTCATTGACCTGCCGCACTTCTCTGGCGACATGCTCGACGAGGCATTCGTTGGCGGCGACCTTTGCATTCAGGCCTGCGCCGACGACCCTCAGGTGGCGGTTCACGCGATCCGCAACCTCTCTCGCATCGCGTTCGGGACGGCCGCCATTCGCTGGGCTCAACTCGGCTTTGGCCGCACGTCGTCGACCACCAAGGCGCAGAACACGCCACGCAATCTCATGGGCTTCAAGGACGGCACCCGCAACCTGCGTGCCGAGGACACGGAAGACATCGATCGCTTTGTATGGTCCGACGCTGGTGACGGGCAGTCGTGGATGGCGAGCGGTTCGTACCTGGTAGCGAGGCGAATTCGCATCCGCGTCGAGATCTGGGACCGGACTTCACTGAAGGAGCAGGAAGACCTCGTGGGCCGGACCAAGGGGTCTGGATCGCCCCTGAGCGGCGGCAACGAGTTCACCGAGCCCGACTTCACGCGCGAGGGCCGCGATGGCGAACCGCTGATCTCCCCCAGTGCTCACGTGACGCTCGCGCACCCTGACGCCAACGACGGCCAGCGGATGCTGCGCCGTGGATACAACTTCACCGACGGCGCGGACGATCTAGGCCGTCTCAACGCTGGACTGTTCTTCCTTGCCTACGTCCGCGACCCGCGCACGCAATTTGTGCCGGTTCAGGAACAGCTCTCGAAGTCTGACATTCTCACGGTCGAGTATCTGAACACCACTGGATCGGCGCTGTTCGCGGTTCCCGGAGGCATCGGCTCAGGCGAGTACGTGGGCCAGGCGCTTTTCAGTTAGCGCCTAGAGCCGCCCCGCTCGCCTTTGCTCCCAAGCACAACCTCTGCAAAAGTTTGACTTGCCACGTTAGGTACTTTATCTGATACAGTACTTGACGTGACCGAAACAGATCCCTTCGCCGCGGACCTTCTCCGCGGCAACACCGACACCATCGTGCTCGGCGTCCTGCGCGGCGGCGACAGCTATGGCTTTGAGATTCACAAGGCCATTCGCGAAGCCGCTGGCGGTGACCACGAAATCAAAGAAGCCACCCTCTACGCCACGTACCGCCGCCTTGAGAAGGACGGCCTGGTCGAGTCGTATTGGGGCGACGAATCCCAAGGCGGTAGGCGCAAGTACTACCGCATCACCGACGCCGGCCGCGCGGTCTACCGCGCCCGCGTCGCCGCGTGGGTAGCCACGCGCCGCATCATCGACACCCTGCTTAACGTGAAGGAAAGCGCATGAACACCCACATCCACCGACTGCTCGACGACGCCTTTGAAGGCGTCGAGACGACCGCGGAATCCCGCGAACTCAAGGAAGAAGTACGAACCAACCTCATGGCCCGCTCAGCAGAGCTTGAGGCGAGCGGCCTTACGTCGGCCTCGGCTGCGCAACAGGCAATCGACGAACTCGGCCCCATCGAGGACCTGCTCGGCACCTCGGGCCGCAGTGAGGCGATGTCAATGGCTGAGCTACATGCACGCAACAAGGTTCGCCCTCAACCGGGGTTCGTCGTTCGCACAACTCTGCTCAGCGTCGGCGCGGCCGTTGCCACAACCCTCGCCGTTCTCGCCGGATTTGACGTGTTGAGCGGCGGCTCTGCCGCGGTTTTGGGCCTTGGCCTTGCCGCTGCCGCCATGCTCGGTTTCGTCACCGCGGATTCGCTCCGCCAAGAGACATCGACGAACTACCCGATGCCCACGGCCCGCGCGGTCGGCTACGGGCTTGCGACGTTCGGAGTGCTCGCGAGCGCCGCATCCTTTGCGGCGTTCGCCGCCGACACCGGCAGAGTCGTGCTTGCGATCGTCGGAGGCGTGCTGCTGCTCGCCGCGCTCGGCCTGTTCTCATGGCTCGGGGCCACTCAGACCAACCGCCACAAGCAGTGGGTGCGCACAACCACTGCAGGAAGTGGCAACCGATTTGAGAGGGATGAGGACGCGGCCGCGCGCTACGGGATCTACTCTGGCGTGATCTGGGTCGCCGGCATCGGCGTAGGGATCGCGTTGTCGATTCTGTTCGCTTGGTGGTGGTCGCTCGTCGTGCTTGGCGTGTGCATCGTGGCCTCGATGTTGCTGCTCGCGACCATGCTCTTTGGCTCGAAGGCCAAGGCCAACAACTAACAACCCCCCGCTGACCTGGCGCCATGCGAGACGAAAGGCTCGCGTGGCGCCAGTTTCGCTGCTAGCGCTTGTTCTGCGGGTCCGTCATGTTGTGCAGGCGGCGAGCCGCCTCCGCGACGGTCCCACTGAGCGACGGGTACACGGTGAACGTGTTGGCAATGTCGTCCACCGTGAGGTGGTGGGCTACCGCGAGTGCGAGCGGGAAGATGTGCTCGGAGGCGCGCGAGCCCACAATCACGGCGCCTAGCACCTGACCCGTGACCGTGTGTCCAAAGATCTTGACGAAGCCCTCGTCGATGCCGAGCATCTTGGCTCGCGGGTTACGCGCGAGGTCCAGTCTGGAGACTTCGTAGAAGATGCCGCGCTCAACGAGTTCAGCCTCACTCGCTCCAACGGACGCGATCTCCGGCGCCGTGAAGACGTTGGCCGCGACCTCTTTGACCTTGATTGGCGTTACGGCGTCACCGAGAGTGTGCGCCATGGCAATGCGGCCCTGCGAAGCCGCGACCGACGCGAGCGGGAAGACTCCAGTGCAGTCACCGGCGGCATATACGCCGCGAGCGGTAGTGCGCGACACCTTGTCTACCGCGATGTAGCCGCGAGCGTCGAGCTCGACACCCGCCTCCACCAGGCCAACGCCCTGAGTGTTCGGAATCGAGCCCACGGCCATGAGGCAGTGCGAACCCTCAAGAACGCGACCATCCTCGAGGTACACGACAACGCCGTCCCCCGTGTTGTCCACGCGCTCCGCGCGAGCGCGGCCAACGACGTGCATGCCACGGCGCGCAAAGGTCTCCGTGATGAGCGATGACGCCTCGGGATCCTGCGTGGCGAGCACGCGGTCGCCGGAGGAGACGAGCGTGACCTCGGAGCCGAGCAGGTTGTACGCGCCTGCAAACTCCGCTCCAGTGACGCCGGAACCGACGACGATGAGGTGCTCCGGGAGTGTTGTGAGGTCGTAGAGCTGGGTCCAGGTGAGGATCCGTTTGCCGTCCGGCTCCGCACCCGGGACCACCCGCGGGGAGGCTCCAAGAGCGAGCAGAATCGCGTCGGCCTCAAATTCGTCATCATCTGTCGCAACCACGGACGGCGACACGAGGCGGCCCGTGCCGCTCACAACCTGAATGTCGTTCTTCGCCATGCGCAGCGAGATGTCGTGAGACTGCTTGAGGACAAGCTTGCGGATGCGCTCGTTGACCGCGCCCATGTCAACACGAGACCGCAATCGATCGGCAGTGCCCTCGGATCCGGCGATGCCAAGTTCAGGAGCACGGCCCGCGATGGTGAGCCATTCGGCGGTGGCGATGATGGTCTTGGACGGGACAACATCGGTGAGTACGGCGTTTCCACCGAGGCCCTGACGCTCAATGAGCGTCACCTCAGCTCCCGCCTTTTTTGCCACCAATGCCGCCTCATAGCCGCCGGGGCCTCCCCCGACGATCACAATGCGTGAGGTCATGACTCCATTGTGGCCGACGCCGCGGCATCCGCGAGTCCGCGCGGCTAGGGTTGACGATATGGATACCGCCCTCGATGCAGCGGCGAATGCCGCATCAGTCGTCGCCTCCCTCACCGGCGTTGAACGCCACGACATTGCTTTGGTCCTGGGCTCTGGGTGGGGTGGAGCTGCCGATCTCGTTGGGGACGAGGTCGCTGCGGTTGAGGCCGCGCACATTCCCGGCTACGACGCCCACGCGGTTGCCGGCCACTCGTCGCTCATGCGTTCACTGCGCACGCCCGACGGCAGGGCCGTGTTGGTCTTGGGCGCTCGCCAGCACTTCTACCAGGTACGAGACGCGGCCAAGGTTGCACACGGGGTCCGTATGGCGGCCGCGGCCGGTTGCAAGACCCTCGTCGTCACCAATGGTTGTGGGTCAACAAATCCCGAGGTTGGGCCCGGCTCCGTTGTGGTCATCAAGGACCACATCAACTTCACGGGGGCCACTCCACTGGAGGGCGCGACTTTCGTTGACCTCACCAACGTCTACACGCCGCGGTTGCGGGATCTTGCTCGGGAGATCGACCCCTCGCTCACCGAGGGGGTCTACATCCAGTTCACCGGCCCCCAATATGAGACGCCTGCAGAAGTGAGAATGGCAACACTGTGGGGTGCCGACCTCGTTGGCATGTCGACCGCGCTCGAGGCGATCGCAGCTCGCCAGGCGGGCATGGAAATCCTTGGGCTTTCGCTCGTGACCAATCTTGCTGCGGGCATTGGCGCAGAGGAACTCCACCATGGAGAGGTGCTCGACGTTGGGCGCGAATCCGGACCGCGCATCTCCCGGCTGCTCGCCGACATCGTCGCGAGGCTCCCATGAGCGCAACCTTTGACGCCGCTCGCGCGTGGATCGACGACGATCCTGATCTGACAACGCGCGCAGAACTCGAGCCGCTGCTCGCCGCCGCCAAAGCCGGCAAACGCGAGGCGATTGTGGACCTAGAGGATCGCTTCCGCGGCACACTGCAGTTCGGTACAGCGGGCCTTCGTGGTGCGGTGGGCGCGGGCCCCAACCGGATGAACCGAGCGGTCGTGATTCGTGCCGCAGCCGGCCTTGCCGCCTATCTCAGCGACAGCGTCGGGCCCGGCGCTGTGGTGGTCATTGGCTATGACGGTCGCCATGGTTCCGTTGAGTTTGCGGTGGATACCGCCGCAGTGATGGCCGCGGCCGGCCACCACGCCCACCTGATGCCGCGAATGCTGCCCACGCCAATGCTCGCTTACGCGACGCGCGCGCTCAACGCAGACGCCGGCGTCATGGTGACGGCCTCTCACAATCCGCCGCAAGACAACGGTTACAAGGTTTACCTGGGAGGACGCGCGGTCACGGGTAGCGGGCAAGGCACTCAGATTGTGGCGCCCTACGACGCAGAGATCGCGTCACGCATCGCTGCAGTCGAGTCCGTTCTCGCCGTGCCGCGCGCAGCCGACGGGTGGGAAATCGTTCCCGATTCGCTCATCGACGACTACGTGGCCGCCGCGGCCGCTAACGGCGGAGTCGCCACCGACGACCGCCGCGCAAACACGCGCATCGTGATCACGAGCCTCCATGGCGTGGGCTCCGAACTCATGAATCGGGCCCTTACGGAGGCCGGCTTCACTGACGTCCACGAGGTCGCCGAGCAGGCGGTTCCGGACCCCGACTTCCCCACCGTCGCCTTCCCTAACCCTGAAGAGAAAGGCGCGATCGACCTCTCGCTCGAACTCGCGCGCAAGGTTGGGGCAGACATCGTCATCGCGAACGACCCTGACGCGGACCGGTGCGCCGTCGCGACGGTGATCGACGGCGAATGGCGCATGCTGCACGGCGACGTCACCGGCTCACTGCTGGGTGAGAACGTCGCGAGGCATCGTGCAAAACTGCGCATGGCGCCTGGTTCGCAGGTCTTCGCAAACTCGATCGTCTCGTCTCGCCAACTCAAAGCGATCGCAGAGCGCCACGGCCACTCGCACGTCAGCACGCTGACCGGTTTCAAGTGGCTGAGCCGGGTGCCGGGTCTCGTTTACGGCTACGAAGAGGCGCTTGGCTACTGCGTGGATCCGGCGCACGTGCGGGACAAGGACGGAATAAGCGCTGGAACGCTCATGGCGGCCTTTGTGGCAGACCTCAAGGCGGAGGGTCGCACGCTTTCCGACGCTATCGATGACATCGCTCGCGAGTATGGGGTCTACCTGACGCGACAGGTCTCGGTTCGCTTCACCGATCTAGCTCAAATACCAGCAACGATGGCCAGCGTCCTGGCCTCGCCGCCCCAGCAACTCGCGGGCTCCCGCGTGGTCGCTACCGACGATATGGGTGAAGGGTTCGCCGGGCTGCTGCCCACGACCGGACTTCACCTGGGCACTGAATCGAACGCGCGCGTCATCATTCGGCCCTCCGGCACGGAGCCCAAGGTCAAGGCCTATCTTGAGGTGGTGCAGCCGGTCACGGATGGCGACGTCGCGTCTGCGAGGGCGCTGGCGGAGAAGGAGATGGCCGCCCTCGAGGCGGATGTTCAGGCAGTTCTGGGCCTCTAGGTGTTGCCGCGCTAAATCAGCGCCTTCGTGTGCCACACCGTCTTGGTCTCCGTGAAGAACGTAATGCGCCCGAGTGTTGCGTCAGGCACGCCAGGCTCGGGGGGCAGAACGCGCTTGAGGGTGTCAGCTGCGGTCGCCTGAAGGTCAACCCAATCAAGATCCTCGGCGCCAGCTAGGTCAACCGCGTTGACGTCCGCGTGGCCCGCGAGCCACGGCGCGATCTCGGCCGCGGAGCCCGTGAGGACGTTGACGACACCAGCGGGCACGTCGCTCGTGGCGAGCACCTCTGACAGCGTGATGGCGCTGAGCGGTGAAGTCTCGCTCGCGACCACAACGGCTGTGTTGCCGCTGACAAGTACCGGCGCAATCACGCTGACCAAGCCCAGTAGTCCCTGAGTAGCAGGGGCGATGATCGCAACCACGCCCGTCGGCTCTGGGGTTGAGATGTTGAAGTACGGTCCGCTGACAGCGTTGCCATTACCCGTGACCTGAACGTACTTGTCTGCCCAACCGGCGTACCACACCCACGTGTCGATCGCGGTCTCAACTTGCTTGAGTGCCGCCGCGGCCGTGATGCCATCGGTAAGTCGCAGCTCTTCGACGAACTGGGCACTGCGACCCTCGAGGAGCTCGGCGATGCGGTAGAGAACCTGGCCACGGTTGTACGCGGTGGTGCCAGACCACCCGCCGAACGCGGCCCTCGCGGCAACAACCGCATCTCTCGCGTCCTTTCGGGAGGCCTTTGCGGCATTGGCGAGGAAGTCGCCCTTCGCAGTCGCGACCTCGTAGACCCTGCCCGATTCGCTGCGCGGGAAGGCTCCGCCGATGTAAAGCTTGTAGGTCTTGGGAACGGGGAGGTGGCTCATCGCGATGCCTTCCGAGTGGAGCCGCCGTTTGAGCCGCTCTTGAGATACGCGGCAAGACCATGCCGCCCGCCTTCGCGGCCGTAGCCCGACTCTTTGTACCCGCCAAAGGGGGACGCGGGGTCAAAGCGGTTGAAGGTATTCGCCCAAATGACGCCCGCTCGCAGTTGGTCTGCGACGGCAAGGATCTTTGAACCCTTGTCCGTCCAGATTCCGGCGGAGAGGCCGTAGGGGGTGTTGTTTGCCTTGGAGATCGCCTCTGCGGGGGTGCGGAACGTGAGCACGCTCAGCACCGGGCCAAAGATCTCGTCTCGTGCGATGCGGTGGCTCGTCTCCACCCCGGTGAAGATCGTTGGCGCGAACCAGAAGCCCTTTGACGGGATCTCACATGGCGAGGTCCACCGGGTGGCGCCTTCGGCCTCGCCGATGTCAGAGAGTTCACGAATGCGGTCGAGCTGCTCTCGAGAGTTGATCGCGCCGATGTCAGTGTTCTTGTCTAGCGGGTCACCCAGCCTCAGCGTCTTGAGGCGGTCTTTGAGTCGCTCAACGACCTCGGCCTCGACGTTCTCTTGCACGAGCAGCCGAGAGCCTGCACAGCAGACGTGGCCTTGGTTGAAGAAGATTCCGTTGACGATTCCCTCGACGGCCTGGTCGAGCGGGGCATCGTCAAAGACGATGTTCGCCGCCTTCCCGCCAAGTTCGAGGGTGACGCTCTTGCCCGTGCCGGCCGTCGACTTGGCGATCATCCGGCCAACTGCGGTCGATCCCGTGAACGCGACCTTGTTGACGTCTGGGTGGTTGACGAGGGCAGCGCCGGTTTCGCCGGCGCCCGTGATGATGTTGACGACTCCAGGCGGCAGGTCCGCCTGTTGGAGGATCTCCGCGAAGATGAGCGCGGAAAGAGGCGTTGTCTCTGCGGGCTTGATCACCACGGTGTTCCCGGCCGCGAGAGCGGGAGCGATCTTCCACGCGAGCATCAGCAGCGGGAAGTTCCAGGGAATCACCTGTGCGGCAACGCCAAGTGCGCGCGGATTGGGTCCAAGACCCGCATGATCGAGCTTGTCCGCCCAACCCGCGTAGTAAAAGAACCAGGCGGCCACCAAAGGCACGTCGACGTCGCGGCTCTCCTTGATTGGCTTGCCGTTATCCAGGCTCTCCGCCACCGCGAGTTCTCGCGCCCGCTCCTGAACCAGCCGCGCAATGCGGAACAGGTACTTGCCCCTGTCTGCTCCGCTCATGGTTGACCAGGTGCGGTCGAACGCGCGGCGGGCGGCGGCCACTGCCAGGTCAACGTCGTGAGCGTCCGCCGAGGCAATCTCGGTGATCTTCTTCTCCGTCGCGGGCGAAATCGTCGCGAAGGACTTGCCATTGGCCGGCACGAACTCACCATTGATGAAGAGGCCGTAACTGTCAGCGAGGTTCAGAATCGAGGTCGACTCTGGGGCCGGTGCGTAGTCCAGAAAGCTCGTCGTGGAAGCGGGCATGGTCTCAGTCCACCGTTACGTAGTCGGGGCCGCTGTAGCGGCCGGTTGAAAGCTTTTGGCGTTGGAGCAACACGTCGTTGAGCAGGCTCGACGCCCCAAAGCGGAACAAATCGGGCTGCAGCCACTCCTCGCCAACAGTCTCCGCCACCGTCACGAGGAACTTGATCGCGTCCTTGGAGGTGCGGATCCCACCAGCCGGCTTGACGCCAATTCGCTCCCCCGTGAGGCGATGCCAGTCGCGCACAACCTGAAGCATCAGCAGCGTCACCGGAAGCGTCGCCGCCGGGGAGACTTTGCCCGTTGACGTCTTGATGAAGTCGCCTCCCGCAAGGATCGACAACCACGACGCCTTGCGCACGTTGTCATACGTATTCAACTCGCCAGTTTCAAGAATCACCTTGAGGTGGGCATATGAGCCGTCGTCGCGTCTGCAGGCTTCCTTTACGGCAACGATCTCGTCAAAGACGAGTCCGTAGTTGCCCGCAAGGAAGGCTCCGCGATCAATCACCATGTCGATCTCGTCGGCACCAGCCGCCACCGCGTCCTTGGTGTCCATGAGCTTGACCGCCAGGGAGGAGCGACCGCTGGGGAACGCCGTGGCGACCGCTGCAACGTGGACTCCGCTGTTCTGTCCAAGGGCGGCAACCGCGTGCGGAACCATGTCGCCGTAGACACACACTGCCGCCACGCGCGGAGTTGTCATATCCGACGGGTCTGGCGTCAAGGCCTTCGCTACCAGGGACTGAACCTTACCTGGCGTGTCCGCCCCCTCAAGCGTCGTCAGGTCAATCATTCTGATGATCGCGTCAAGCGCCCATGCCTTGGAAGTCGTCTTGATTGAACGGGTGCCAAGCGAGGCCGCGCGGGCTTGGAGGCCTACCGCGTCCACACCTGCGAGGCCCTCAAGGTGGAGCCTCAGGCTCTTCTCGGTAAGCGACCCGCCGATGACTTCAATTGCGCGAGCGGCGGGCGCTAGGAATGCGGGCTCGAATGCGCTTGGAACACTTGCGCCGGTCATCACGCCTCCTGGCTTGGTTGCGCCGTCGTTCGTGGCATGACCTGCGTCGACGGTCGTCGGTGGCTCGTCATGCCATCAGCCTATGCCGGTGGTGAACCAAGCGGTGTCCGTGCCTGGTTTTTCTTGCCACGAGGCCGTGTCGCCGTTCGTGTAGGCCGGTCATCGTCAGACCAGGAGCAGCGATGGTCAGATGGGTCACACTGCTGGCCGCCCGCGCCCCAATGTGAGAACCTGGAAGTCAAGCCGAACAACGGCTACCGGACGAGCGCAACGTACCCGGAACGCGACAAGACGATGCCTGAAGGGATCGCCATGCCGTGGCTCATTCTGATTCTGTCCGGAGTTCTCGAGGCCGTGTGGGCAACCGCGCTTGGCCGCACCGAAGGATTCTCCAAGCCCGCGCCAACCGCGGTCTTTGTCATCGCCCTTGCCATGTCAATGACCGGCCTTGGCTTCGCGATGCGCAGCCTTCCCGTGGGAACCGCGTACGCGGTGTGGGTGGGAATCGGCGCGGCACTCACCGTCGGCTATGCGATGGTCAGCGGTGCAGAGCCCACATCCATTGCGCGAATAGCGCTCATCCTTGGAATCGTCGGCTGCGTCGTGGGCTTAAAGGTGCTCCACTAGCCGGCTAGAGCTCCCCGTACGCCTCGAGGATCAGCTCGGCCAGTTCGCCGCGCTCCTCATAAGGCAGGAACGCAGACCAGGCTGCGGTCAGGGTTGCCTCGAGGAAGTCTTCCCTCGCCCAACCGGCCCCAGCGAGAGCGTCGAACTCTCCGCTTAAGGACACGTTCGACACCAATCTGTTGTCCGTGTTGATCGTCACCGCGAATCCAAGGTCTCTAAGCCCGTGGATCGGGTGTTCCGCGATCGACTTTGCCGCAGCGGTGTGGACATTGGAGGTGGGGCTACATTCAAGGGCGATTTGGCGGTCGAGGGCGTCCTGCGCGACCACACCAAGCGTGGGGTCGTCCGTGCCGAAGTCCTCGATGTCCTCGTGAATCCTCACCCCGTGACCAAGGCGGCGCGCAGAGCCGAGCCCCAGTGCCTCCTTCATGCTCTCCGGACCGTCGGCCTCTCCCGCGTGAATCGTGACGGGAACCAGCGCCTCTCGCAGTAGGGCAAACGCCTCGCGGTGCTGCGACGGAGGGAAGCCGAACTCGGGGCCGGCGATATCGAAGCCAACGCAACCGGTGCCGCGATTGTCCAGTGCCAGTTGGGCGATCTCGAGCGAACGGTCAAGGTGGCGCATGGCGCACAGCAGAGCGGCGGCGCGAATCGCAAAACCCTCTTCGAGAGCGAGTGCGATCCCCTCTTCGATTCCTGCTTGCACAGCATCGACGACCTCTTGAAGGGAGAGCCCGCCCTCAAGGTGCTGCTCGGGTGCATAGCGAAGCTCCACGTAGATCACGCCATCACGAGCAAGGTCCAGAACCGCCTCACTCGCAACGCGACGGAGGTTGGCCGCGGACTGCATCACGGCGGTGGTGTGCGCGAAGGCCTCGAGATACCGAACTAGGTCTCCCGAGTTCGCGTTCTCCGTGAAGATTCGCTGAAGCTCTTGCGCGTCGGTTGATGGCAGCTCGTGGCCGATTTCTGCGGCCAACTCGACGACCGTCTGGGGGCGTAGCCCGCCGTCGAGGTGATCGTGGAGCAAGACCTTGGGCATGGCGACGATCTCGTCGTGGGTGAGGGTCATGCAACCAGGCTAGCCCGCGCGTCGGGCGTAGGCTTGACGCATGCACAAGATCTACGGGATGGCCGTCTCCCGCGTCTATCCGCTCTACGTAGCGAAGCTCGCGAAGAAGGGCCGCACCGTTGAGGAACTTGACGAAGTCATCGAGTGGCTCACGGGATTTGACGACGCGCAGCTCAAGCAACACCTCGATGCCGACACCACCTTCACGGACTTCTTTGCGCAGGCGACCATCCACCCCAACGCCACCCTGATCACGGGCGTCATCTGCGGAGTGCGCGTCGAGGAGATCGAGGATCCCCTGATGCAGCAGATCCGCTACCTCGACAAACTCGTCGACGAACTCGCTCACGGCAAAGCCATGGAGAAGGTGCTGCGCACGCAGCCGATCACGGCCTAGCGCGGCGGCTAGCGAGCGCGCGGCGTAGGCAACACAAGCCACACAATGCGACTCCAGTTGCCGAGCGCCGTCAAGCGGCCGTGCGGTTGCGATAGCCCGCTGATCGGCACCTCATGGATAGCGCCAGATCCTGGCTCATAAATGCGAAGAGAGTCGCCAACGCGCCCCGTGATCAGCACCACGTGCCGCGGCACCACGGAATCCATTCCGCTCTTGGAGTCGCCGCCCACGTACACAGGCACGGGAATGCCGTCCCGGAGCGCAGCCGACGCATGCGCCAAGCCCGCGGCCAGATCGTCCGGTTTGGCGTCGTTAATCACAAAACCCCGCAGCCTCACCCCGGCGCAGCGCGCAACGTTATCGACCCGCCAAGGCGGCGTGCCAAACGCTCGCGGCCACGGCAGCGGGCCAATCGCTGATCTTGTGGTCGCCACGTGGGTCGCTCGCTGCAGTGAGTTCCAGCGCGCGGTCACCGAGTCGGCAGGGAAGCCCGCGTCCTCGCTACGCGACACCTCTTGCGGCAGGTGATCGCTGATCACCATTCCATTCACGACCCACAGGGCTACGAACGGGTCCGCAAGCATCGCCATAAGCGTCATGCTCGCAGCGCCACAGGTTGTTTGGTCAACCTGCTTTGCCGCGGTACTCGCCCATTTAACAGGCCCGACGCTGGTGCCACCGAGCGGATTTGTCACCCAGTCTCGGGTAGCGGTAGGCAACCTCTCCCACACGCCAGCGAGCCCAGCCACCGCGGCGACCGGAGCTCCTGAAGAAATCGCTCGCTCAGCCACGCCCGGGGCGCCCGCGAGTTCTGACATTGCGGTCTCGAGCGCCTTGCGGTCCGCTGGGCCAGCGGCAGCGATGCGTCGCCCTGCGACGCGAGCGAACACCGTGTCGCGCTCGCGTGGACCGCGCTGAGCCAAGCCAGAGGCAGCCGCGACGGCCGCCTGCGACGTCCACCTGCGTCGGCCCCCAACGGCGTCCGCAACCGCCGCAGCGACGCCGGTGACCGTCCAGCCCGTCACGTCTTTGTGCCCACCTTGTCGAGCACTATCGACCGGGTGGGCGCGGCGTCGCCGATCTCCACTGTGCCTGCGCCGTCGCATGCCTCGGTGAGCGCAGAGAGCCCGCGCGGCATTCGCTCGGGCGTGTCCGTGTGAAGGGTCATCAGCACATCGCCCTTGCGCACCGGATCACCGAGCTGCTTGCGAAGCATGACCCCAGCGCCCGCCTGCACCGGGTCTTCTTTGCGCTCGCGACCTGCCCCCAGGCGCCAGGCCGCAATTCCGACGCCCAGTGCGTCGAGACGAGTGACGAAGCCGTCCCGTTCAGCGCGAACCTCCTCGACGTGCGTGGAGGTGGCGAGCGGAGCGTCGGGATTCCCGCCTTGCGCTGCGATCATGCGGCGCCACGAATCCATGGCACGGCCATCATTGAGCGCTTCTGCCGGGTCAACGTCAGTGATGCCGGCGCCCGCAAGCATCTCCTTCGCGAGAGCGACGGTGAGCTCAACGACGTCGGCAGGTCCGCCGCCCGCGAGCACGTCCACGGACTCCGCGACCTCGTTGGCGTTTCCGATGGCGAAGCCGAGCGGCGTTGACATGTCGGTGAGGATGGCTGACGTCACGACGCCCGCGTCCGTGCCAAGGTCAACCATCGTGCGCGCGAGCTCGCGAGCGCTGTCGATGTCCTTCATGAAGGCTCCCGTGCCAACCTTGACGTCGAGGACCAGCACTCCAGTGCCTTCGGCGATCTTCTTGGACATGATCGAAGCAGAGATCATGGGGATCGACTCAACAGTGCCCGTGACATCGCGAAGCGAATAGAGCTTCTTGTCAGCGGGAGCCAGGCCAGTGCCCGCCGCGCACACCACCGCGCCGACTTCACGCAACTGTGCGTGCATCTCGTCGTTCGACACGTCTGCGCGCCATCCGGCGATCGATTCGAGCTTGTCGAGGGTGCCACCTGTGTGGCCAAGACCGCGACCGCTCAGCTGGGGCACGGCCACGCCGTAGGCGGCTACAAGGGGCGCCAAGGGCAGCGTGATCTTGTCGCCGACGCCGCCGGTCGAGTGCTTGTCTGCGGTCGCCTTCCCAAGGCCAGAGAAGTCGAGTCGCTCCCCCGTCGCGATCATCGCGGCCGTCCAACGCGCAATCTCCCTGCGGTTCATCCCGCGTTGCAGGATCGCCATGCACAGCGAGCTCATTTGCTCATCCGCGACAACGCCGCGCGTATAGGCGTCTACGACCCAGTCAATCTGCGCGTCAGGAATCTCGCGACCGTCACGCTTGGTGACAATCACCTGCACTGCATCGAACGGCTCGGCCATTACCCCTCCAAGTTCTCTGGCCCGAAGGCCCACGGGAGCATCGCATCCATGCTCACGGGACCGTCGGGACCGTCGAGCAACAACTCTTTGCCGCCGTGTTCGAATAGCAACTGTCTGCACCTGCCACACGGGGCGAGCGGTGCACCGCTCGCGTCAACACATGCGAACGCGACAAGGCGGGTGCCCAGCGCGTCTGTGTGTAACTTCGACACGAGCGCGCACTCCGCGCACAGTGTGAGGCCGTAACTCGCATTCTCGACGTTGGCTCCAGTGACAATGCGGCCGGTGTCTGTCAAAGCGGCCGCGCCAACCCGATAGCGCGAATACGGGACGTAGGCGCGCCCGCTCGCGGCCCGCGCGGCGTCGCGCAGGGCCTCCCAATCGATTTCGGTCATTTCTTGTACGGAATGCCTTCTGCGGCGGGTGGCCGTGCATGGCCAACAAACCCTGCGACAGCAAGAATCGTGGCAAGGTACGGGAGCATCGCAAGGAACTGTGACGGGATATCAGAGCCGACGATTCCGAGTTGATCCTTAAGCGAGTTGGCGAAACCGAACAGCAGGGCAGCCGCGAGCGCGCCCGTGGGCCGCCAGCGGCCAAGGATCATGGCGGCAAGTGCGATATAGCCAGCTCCCGAGGTCATCTCCTGCCCAAACGCTAGGCCCGCCGCGACGGTGTAGAACGCGCCACCTAGACCGGCGATCGCGCCACCAAGAATGGTGTTGCGCACTCGGGTCCGGTTGACCTTGATACCGACCGTGTCCGCCGCCTTGGGGTGCTCGCCAACCGCGCGAACTCGCAGGCCCCACCGCGAGCGGAAGAGCATCACAGCTAGCACCGCGACGGTCGCGTACATGATGTACACGAGAATCGTGTGGTTGAAGAGCGTGGGACCAATGACGGGGATCGCCGACAGGCCGGGGATCGGCAGTCGCGGAAGCGGCATCGACTGGTTGAGGTTGTCGTTCTCGCGAAGCAAGGTGCCGAACAGGAAGTTTGTGATGCCCACGACGAGCACGTTGAGGACTACACCGACGACGATCTGGTTGACCCAGTACTTGACCGCAAACAGGGCAAGCACGGCGCCCGTGAGCGCGCCTGCGATGGGAGCGGCAAGGAGGCCCAGGTATGGGCTGCCGAGTGCCGACGCTACGACTGCAGCGGTAAATGCGCCCGCAAGCAACTGTCCCTCGATCGCAATGTTGATCACGCCAGAGCGCTCACACACAACACCAGCGAGCGAACCGAAAACGAGCGGTACGGACAACACCACCGCGCCTGTGAGCAGGCCCGTCACCTGGATGCTGGTGTCGGTCTTGCCGGCACCCGCCCAGGTGAGCAGCGCTCCCAACACCGCGACCCCGTAGAGCGCTGCCGCCCACAGTGGGAAGCGTCGGGCCGTTTGCACTGCCCATGCTGCATACGCGGCGATTGCAAGCGCCAAGACTGACAACGCAGTGGCTGTGGCCGACGACGGGACTGTCAGGGTGGGAATCGTGACGAAGTCGGTGGACCTCGCGAACGCGAACGTCGTCGACTGACCAGACTCGGTGCCGAGTCCAAAGACCCACAGCGAGATGACTCCAATCACGCCAAGCGCGATGGGAACGCCCCAACTACGGGCCGCTCGCAGGGTGATCGTAGGCGCCATAGAGGTAGGTGCGGCTGCTGCGGTCATGCCGCCACCTCCTTAACGATCCGAGGGCTGGGCAATCGGAAGATGAACCTCACGAGCGGGGGTGCTGCGATGAACAGCACGATCAACGACTGAATGACGAGCACGATGTCGACGGGGAGGCCAGCTTGCACTTGCAGAGCCGGACCAGCTGCCTTGAGCCCTCCGAACAAGATCGCCGCTAGCACGGTGCCCAACGGTCTCGAGGCGCCAAGCAAGGCAACCGTGATGGCGTCGAAGCCGATAGATCCAGCAATGCCGATTGTCAGCGAAGGCTGGGTTCCCAAGATTTGCGCAGAGCCGGCAAGACCGGAAAATGCACCGGCAACAACCATTACGAGAATGGTGATGGTTGAAACCTTCATTCCCGCGGTCCGCGCGGCAGACGGGTTGGCGCCTACGGCACGGAACTGGAAACCGAGGGTCGACCGCTCCATGAGCCACCAAGCGAACACTGCCGCGAGCAACGCCAGGATGAATCCGAGGTGCAGCTGGAACTGACCGCCAAAGAGCGTCGGGTACATCGCAGTCTCGTCCATTACCGGCGACTGCGGGTTGTCGCTGCCCTCGCGCTGAAAGGCCTCTAGCGACAGCAACCAACTGACGAGGTTCAACGCGATGTAGTTGAGCATGATCGTCGTGATGACCTCGTGTGCACCAGTCTTCGCTTTGAGGATGCCGGGAATGAAGCCCCACAGTGCACCACCAAGCATGCAGCCGATTACCGCGAGGATCATGTGCCAGGGGAAGGGCATGTGCCACATGAAGCCGACCATCGCGCCGAGCGTGGCACCGATGATGATCTGGCCCTGTGCGCCGATGTTGAACAGGCCAGCGCGGAAACCGATGCCGATACCGAGCCCAGCGAACAACAGCGGAGTCGCCATCGTGAGCGTCTGCATGAAGGGCTTGATCTTCTCAGCGAAGTCGTCGCCGTCAGTGTTGTAGACCGCGCCCTGCCAAATGGCGCCGTATGCGGCGCTTAGCGCGGATATTGCCTCTTGGAAGGCGTCTGCCGGACGGTCGAAGAAGTACTTCAGGGCCTCGCGGAACTCGGGGTCCGCGATGAGGATCAGAACGCCGCTGATGAGCAGCGACGCCACGATCGCAAGGATGATCAGCAGAGTCGAGCTCTCCGCGATCTCACGAAGGAGGTTCCGGGAGTCGCGCTTAGGCGCTGCCTCGGTGGTGGTCTCGCTCACGCTGCATCCTCCTCGGTGTGCGCGCCAGCCATCATGAGGCCCAGCGTGTCCCTATCGGTGTCCGGGGGCACTATTCCCACAATTTCGCCGTGGTACATGACCGCGATGCGGTCGGCGAGCGCGACAACCTCGTCGAGTTCCGCGCTCACGATGATGACGGCCGCACCCGAATCTCGCTCTTGAATGATCCGCTTGTGAACGAACTCGATTGAACCGACGTCAAGTCCACGCGTGGGATTGGACGCGATGAGTAGCTTGAGCGGTCGCGATAACTCTCTCGCGAGCACAACCTTTTGCTGATTGCCTCCGGAGAGTGAACCCGCGGTGAGAAAGACGGAAGGCGTGCGGATGTCGAACTGCTCTACGTGCTTCTTTGCCTCTTCCTCGACAACCTTGGGCTTGAGTACGCCCTTGCTCGAGTACGGCGCCCTGTCGTAAACGTCGAGGATCAGATTGTTGGCAATCGTAAAGGTCCCAACAAGACCGTCCTCTGTCCGGTCTTCAGGGACAAAGCCCAAACCGGATTCGAGCACTTCGTCGATTGTCAGGCCAGTGATGACCTTGCCATCAAGGGTTGCGGAGCCAGCTGCGGGCTTCACCGCGCCGAGCAACGCCTCAGTGAGTTCGGTCTGTCCATTTCCCTGGACACCGGCGATCGCCAGGATTTCGCCCGCCTTAACCTCAAAACTCACGTTGTGAAGTTGGGTCACCCCTAGGTCGTCAACGACCGAAAGCGCATCGACACTCAACACTGTGTCGCCGGGCGTCGCGGGGGTCTTGTCCACCGTCATCGTCACTGCACGGCCCACCATGAGGGAGGCTAGTTCTTCTCGCGACGCGCTGGGCTCCGCGGTGCCCACTACCTTTCCGCGGCGAATAACGGTGATCTTGTCCGCGATCGCTTTCACTTCGCGCAACTTGTGGGTAATCAGCACGACTGCAGTCCCGGAGTCTCGCAACTGCTTGACGATCGTCAATAGTTCATCGGTCTCTTGCGGAGTGAGCACTGCGGTGGGCTCGTCAAGGATGAGGACCTCTGCGCGCTGCGAAAGCGCCTTGATGATCTCAACGCGCTGCTGGGCGCCCACGGGAAGGTCTTCGATGACCGCATCCGGGTTGACGTTGAATCCAAATCGCGCGGAGATCTCACGCACCCGCTCGCGTGCGGAGTCGAGGTCAAGCAACTTGAACGGACCCTTGTACTCCTCGTGGCCGAGCATGACGTTCTCGGCAACGGTGAAGGGGTGGACCAGCATGAAGTGCTGGTGGACCATCGCAATGCCCGCGGCCATGGCGTCGCCGGGCCCAGCGAACAAAACAGGATTGTCGTCGATGAGGATCTCGCCCTCGTCGGGATCGTAGAGCCCAAAGAGCGTGTTCATCAGGGTGGACTTGCCGGCGCCGTTCTCGCCGAGCAGAGCGTGGACCGTGCCGGGTTCGACCACAAGGTCGATCTTGTCGTTGGCAGTGAAATCACCGAAGCGCTTGGTGATGCCCCTCAATTCGAGTTTCACGAGTGCTCCCTTGCACCTGGGTCCATTGCCCCTAGTCAAGCACTAGGGGCGCGCCGCGTCCACGCGGCGCGCCCCTGCGCTTGGTTGGCCCTCAAAGAGCCGGATTTCCTGGTGTTACGAAGCGGAGACCGCGATCGAACCGTCGATAATGCCGGCCTTCAGCTCTTCGAGCTTCGTGACAACTTCAGCGGGAACTGCAGCCGCGCTCGGGCCAAGGCCCACGCCCGAGTTCTCAAGGGTTCCGACGTAGAGCTCGCTGTTGAAGCCAGCACCAACTGCTGCCTCCTGGACGACCTCATACACCGCGGGGCCCATGTTCTTCATGACCGAGGTGAGGATGATGTCGCCGTAGTCGGTGGTCTGGGTCCAGTCGGAGTCGACACCGATGATCCACGTGTTGCCAGCGGCCTTAGCAGCTGCAGCGGCACCAAGGCCAACCGGGCCAGCGACGGGCATGATGATGTCGGCGCCCTGGTCAATGAAGCCCTGCGCCAGGTTCTGGCCCTTGGTCTGGTCGGCGAAGTCATCCGTGAAGGAGTCCATGCCGAGCAGCTTCACGGCGGTGCCGTTCTGCTCATTGAAGTAGTTCACGCCGGCCTCGAAGCCCGTCATGAAGATCGTCACCGTGGGGATGTTCATGCCACCGAAGGTCGCAACGGTTCCCGTCTGGGTCGAGCCAGCAGCGGCGTAACCAGCGAGGAACGCGGCCTGGTCGGTCTCGAACACAAGACCCTTGACGTTCGGAATTGCGGGGTCGTAGGCGAAGTCGATGATCGCGAAGTTCGAGTCAGCGTTCGCCGTTGCCGCTGCGGCAGTTGCATCCGCGAGCAAGAAGCCGACGGTGATGGTGATGTCACAGCCGGACGAGAGCATCTGGTCGATGTTCGTCGCGTAGTCAGCCTCGTCAACGGATTCCGCGGTGGCCATCTCGAGACCGAGGTCGTTGGAAACGGCCTGCAGCCCTTCGAAGCCAGCCTGGTTGAATGACTTGTCGTCGAAGCCTCCGGAGTCGGAGACCATGCAGGCCTTGTAGTCGATCGGCTCAACCGTGGATGTTGGCTCAGCGCTCTCGCTCGTGGTTTCCTCGGGCGCGCTGGAGCAGGCCGCAAGGGCGAGCGCCGTGGCAGCCGCGAGGGCTCCGAAGCGAATCGTGTTCTTCATGAGTGATTTCCTCACTGGTAGGGCCCGCAAACGCGAGCAGTGGGTACCTCAACAATAGCGAGGGATTGTTACGGCTTCTCGCTGTGTAGATTGCGAAACGGCTACGAACCAGGCTTCTGGAACAACTTTGCGGCGTCCTTGACCAACTGCGCGCTCGCTCTCGTCGTCACGAGGATCGCATCCTCCGTTTCGACAATTACAGCACCTTCAATCCCAACCACCGCCAGAGCCTTGGTCACCCCAATCGCAATCACGCCGTCGGCCGCTACCACCCCAACCGGAGCGGAGCCAGCTACACGGATCACGCCGTCAGCGTCGGGCTGCAAAATATCTGCCACCGATGCAAAGTCGCCAACATCTCGCCAATCAAACGATCCTTGGACTACCGCCACGCCTCCCTGGGCGGCGACGGGCTCCGCAATCGCGTGGTCAATCGCAATCCGCGTGAGCGTTGGCCACACGTCGGCGAGGACGGACTCCTTCTGAGGTGAGTCCCACGCGGCAGCAATTCTGCGCACTCCCTGCTCAAGCGTCGGCTGGAGCTCGGCAAGTTTGCCAAGCAGCACGTCGGTACGGACCACAAACATGCCTGCGTTCCAGACGTAGCCGCCACCCGCGAGCATCACGCTTGCCGTCTGAGCATCCGGCTTCTCGGTGAACGCGATGACCCTCTCCACGCCCTCGGAATACTCGGAACCAACCTGTATGTATCCAAAAGCGGTTGAGGGTTCGGTTGGCTCTACGCCGATGGTCACCACATAACCGTCTTGCGCCGCGCCGACGGCGGTGCGGACGGCCGCGCGGAAGGCAAGGGGGTCGCCAATTACGTGGTCGGCGGCGAATGAACCAATCACTCGCGGACCCATTCGCTGCTCGATTACGGCGGCCGCAAGGGCAATCGCCGCCATCGAGTCGCGAGGACTTGGCTCGGCGAGCACGTCCGCTTGGCCAAGCTGCGGGCACTGCTCCAGCACCGCATTGGCGTGTGCGGCACCTGTCACCACCACGACCTCGCCCGTTAGCGGCGCGAGGCGCTCGAGCGTGGCCTGCAACAGGCTCGTGCCGGTGCCAAGCAGGTCAAGGAGGAACTTTGGGCGCTCCGGACGGGACAGCGGCCACAGTCGTGAGCCGACCCCACCAGCAGGAACTACGGCTACGAACCCGTCGATGGGCGATTCGGTCATGGCGACCAGATTATGATGAAGCGACAAGATCGCGAATTTCAGGGAGAAGCCGTGCCGTCGTTGCCGACGCTTTACCGCGGCCGCGAGGGCATGTGGATGTGGGTGGTCCACCGCACAACCGGCGTGGCAATCTTCTTCTTTCTGCTGATCCACATTCTGGACACCTCGCTCGTGCGAATCTCGCCAGAGGACTACAACGACGTCATCGGTTCGTATCACACGCCGTTGTACGGAATCGTGGAAGCCGGGCTCGTGGCGGCGATCATCCTGCACGCATTCAACGGCGTGCGAATCATCCTTGTTGACCGCTGGACGTGGGCGCTTCGCAACCAACGACTTCTCACCTGGATCGTGTGGGGAATCTTTGTGGTGCTTATGGCCGGATTCCTGCCGCGCCACCTCGCCAACGTGTTTGGGGCCGCATGATGGCCACCGCACCCACGCTCACACCGATCCCCTCCCGCCGAACCATCGGCAAGGCCCAAAAGTGGTCCTGGATGTACCAGCGCATCTCTGGTCTCATCCTGATAGTGCTGGTATTCACGCACTTGTTCGTCAACCTCATCACCGGAGACGGTGTAAGCCAAATCGACTTTGGGTTCGTTGCCGGCAAGTGGGCAGATCCACTGTGGCAGTGGTGGGACTTCGCGCTGCTGATCCTCGCGCTCACACACGGTGGCAACGGCATGCGGATGATCATCGAGGACTACGCGCATGGCCCGCGATTGCCGCACATTTTGCACTGGGCACTGCGGATCTCCGTGGTCGCGCTCGCCGTTCTCGGCACCCTTGTCATCTTTACCTTTGAACCCTGCCCTGCCGGCGTCGATCCGTCGATCCTGCCGAGCTTCTGCGCCGACTTGTAAGGAGTGCAATGGCCGAGCACGAGTTTGATGTCGTCATCGTGGGAGCCGGCGGTGCCGGTATGCGCGCCGCACTCGAGAGTTCGCAGCGGGCCCGCACGGCAGTGCTGACGAAGCTCTACCCCACTCGCTCGCACACTGGCGCCGCACAGGGCGGCATGGCCGCCGCCCTTGGCAACGTCGAGGACGACTCCGTTGAGTGGCACGTCTTCGACACCGTCAAGGGTGGCGACTACCTCGTTGACCAGGACGCCGCGGAGATTCTTTGCGCCGAGGCCGTTGACGCCGTTCTCGACCTCGAGAAGATGGGCCTGCCGTTCAACCGTACTGAAGACGGGCACATCGACCAGCGCCGCTTTGGTGGACACACGCGCTCCCATGGCGAGGCCGCGGTTCGCCGGTCCTGCTACTCCGCGGATCGCACTGGCCACATGATTCTGCAGACGCTTTACCAACAGTGCATCAAGCAAGAGGTGGAGTTCTTCAACGAGTACTACGTGCTTGACCTGGTGCTCACGGAAGACCCGCAGGCGGCGGCTCCCGGCGCCGAGGTTGCCGTCGCGGGCGTTGTCGCTCTTGAGCTCTCGACTGGGGAGATCCACACGTTCCGTGCCAAGTCGGTGATCTTCGCCACGGGCGGCGCGGGCAAGGTGTTCAAGACCACCTCAAACGCGCACACGCTGACGGGAGACGGCATGGCGATCGCGCTGCGCGCCGGCCTGCCGCTTGAGGACATGGAGTTCTTCCAGTTCCACCCCACCGGCCTCGCCGGTCTAGGGATTCTGCTGTCAGAGGCCGCGCGCGGCGAAGGTGCCATCCTGCGTAACTCTGAGGGCGAGCGTTTCATGGAGCGCTACGCGCCGACGATCAAGGACCTTGCTCCTCGAGACGTGGTCGCTCGTGCCATGGCCAACGAGGTGCGCGAGGGTCGCGGTGCCGGTCCCAACAAGGACTACGTACTGCTTGACCTCACTCACCTCGAGCCCGCGCACATCGACGAGAAGCTGCCAGACATCACGGAGTTTGCCCGCACCTACCTGGGCGTGGAGCCGTACACGGAGCCCGTGCCGGTCTACCCCACAGCTCACTACGCGATGGGCGGCATCCCCACGAACGTTCAGGGCGAGGTGCTGCGCAACAACACGGACGTCGTGAAGGGGCTCTATGCCGCAGGCGAGGTCGCTTGCGTGTCTGTCCACGGCGCCAACAGGCTGGGCACCAACTCGCTCCTCGACATCAATGTGTTTGGCCGCCGCGCTGGAATCGCCGCCGCGGACTATGCGAATGCCACTGCCGAGGCTCCCGAACTCCCCGGCGACGCTAGCGAGGCCCTCGCCGCCCGCGTCGGGCAACTAAAGGCAACTGTTGGCACAACGGGAGCCGAGCGCATTGCCGAGCTCCGCAAAGCATTGCAAGAAACCATGGACCGCAATGTCCAGGTATTCCGCACCGCGGAGTCGCTTGCCGAGGCAACCGGTGTCATCGAGGAAATCAAGGGACGCTACGCAAACATCGCCATCCATGACCGCGGCAGCCGCTTCAACACGGATTTGCTCGAGGCAATTGAACTCGGCTTCCTCATCGACCTCTCCGAGGTCGTCGTAGCTGGCGCACTCGCCCGCGAGGAAAGCCGCGGTGGCCACTACCGCGAGGACTTCCCCACGCGCGACGACGAGAAGTTCATGGTGCACACCATGGCCTACGTTGGAGCTGATGGCGTTCGCCTTGACCACAAGCCCGTCGTCGTGACCAAGTACCAGCCGATGGAGAGGAAGTACTGAGATGACGGCTGTCGCGGAGACTCCCGCCAACGCTGGCACGGTTCCCACAATCGAGGTCACCCTGCGCATCAGGCGCGTTGATCCCGAGGGCACGGAAGACAGCAAGCCCGGCGAGGAGTACTGGTCACAGTTCACCGTCACCGCGCACGCCACCGACCGCGTTCTCGACGCGCTCCACAAGATCAAGTGGGAGCGCGACGGCTCGCTCGCGTTCAGGCGCTCGTGTGCGCACGGCGTGTGCGGCTCGGATGCGATGCGGATCAACGGCAAGAACCGCCTGGCGTGCAAGACGTTGCTCAAGGACCTCAACCCTGCGCGGCCCATCACCGTAGAGCCCATCGCGGGCCTTCCGGTGGAGAAGGACCTGATCGTGGACATGGAGCCGTTCTTCGCGAGCTACCGCGAGATCATGCCGTTCCTGATGACATCGGGACCCACGCCGGAGCGGGAGCGCCTGCAGACGCCAGAGCAGCGCGCGCGTTTCGATGACACCACCAAGTGCATCATGTGCGCCGCGTGCACCACCGCGTGCCCCGTGTTCTGGACCGACGGCCAGTACTTTGGCCCCCAGGCAATCGTTGGCGCGCACCGCTTCATCTTTGACTCTCGCGATGAGGGTCAGTGGGATCGGTTGGAAATCCTCAACGACAAGGCTGGCGTGTGGAAGTGCCGTACGGCCTTCAACTGCACCGAGGCCTGCCCTCGCGGCATCGAGGTCACCAAGGCGATCTCCGAGGTCAAGAAGGCGCTGACAACCGGCGAGATCTAGCTGTTCGCCACCAGCCACCACGGCTGCGAACCGGATCCCGGCAGTTTCAGCGCACCGTTTGGGCCGAGTTACGCCGCACATCCGGTTCACAGCCGTGGTGCGCGACACGCCTCGCCGAATAACGCCGGCGCACCCGCGCTAGACCTCCGCGGCGTCCTTGTCGCGAGTGTCCGGAGCCAGGGACCCCGTGGTGGGCCGCGGTGGCAGCACCTCGCCGGATGCGATGCGCTCCTCGTGTTCGGCCACAGCACCGATCCACGCCGCCGATATCAGCAGCGTGCGGGCGGTCAAGTCTGTAAACAGCATGAGCGCAATCACCGGCGCGAACGGAGCCAGCAACGCATTCTGCGATGCGGACGAAATGAGCAGACCGCTCGCCGCTTGGAGCAGCGCAATCGCGAGCCCACCGAGCAGGATCGTTGGCAGGATCACGCGTCGACGACCCTGCGCCCTGCCGAGGACCAACAGCACAAGTGCAACGAACACACAGTCCATGAGCGCCGCGACGGCAAACGCCACGCCAGTGACCAGGAGCCCGGTGACACGGTCACTGCCGAAAAGCCCAGCGACGAACTCCGTAAGCGTGACCGCAATTACCTGCAGGATCGTGCCGACGACCGCGATCAGAACTAGCGCAATGAGCACGATGATGTCGCGAACCGTGCCCGGGATCTTCTGCGCAGCCGCAGAGCCGAGCATCGTCCGCACGCCCCCGCGCAGGCCGCGCAGGAACCGCGTGGCCGTGTAGACAAGGATGACAAGGGCGATGAGTCCCACAAGGCCCGTGGAGGTGGTGGGTTCGAGCGTTTCAGGGTCTACGAGCCCCTTCTGTTCCCCATCGGGAAAGAGGCCGGGAATCGCATTGCCCACGTACTCCACGACGCTCGCACGGAACTCCTCGTTGTTGAACACCGCGTAACTAGCGATGGTCACTGCGAGAACGAGCCCGGCCGCGATCGACGCCAACGAGTAGTACGCAATGCCGCCGGAAAGCACGTTGCCGTTCTGGCGCACGTAGCGGGTTCCGGCAACGCCCACCGGCCGGTTCTGAAGCCACAGAGCGAAGGCCTTGAAGTACGCGAAGCGGCCCTTGGCCGACGCCGTGACTTTCGAGGTTCGTTCACCCATGCTGGCTAATACCTCCTTGGGCGCAACAGCCCGACGCTGTCGTAGATCCGCGCGAGCGTCACCTGTGCGATTGCCGAGGCCTTTGCCGCGCCTTCCGCAAGGACGCTGTCGAGGCGATCTGGCGACTCGAGCCAGTCAAGGGTGCGCTCGCGGACGGGCGCCAGGGCATCGACCACGATCTCCGCGAGGTCCGTCTTGAGGTGGCCATACATCTTGCCCTCATAGTCCGCGACGATGTCCGCCACCGCGCGTCCAGTAAAGGCCGAGTAGATGGTCAGCAGGTTTGACACACCGGCCTTGTCTACCGGGTCAAAGGCGATGACCGTGTCGGAGTCCGTCGTTGCCGATTTGATGTTCTTCGACACCACCTTGGGGTCTTCGAGGATCTCGATGATGCCGCGCGGGCTCGAAAAGGACTTTGACATCTTCTTGGTGGGCTCCTGCAGATCGAAGATCTTGCCGGTGTCCTTCACGATATGCGGCTCCGGGACCACAACGGTGCCCTCGCCAAAGCGTGAGTTGAGCCTCTGTGCAAGGTCTCGCGAGAGTTCAAGGTGCTGACGCTGGTCCTCGCCAACGGGCACGATGTTGGTGTCATACAGCAGAATGTCCGCTGCCATCAGCAGTGGGTACGTGAACAGTCCAACGTTCGTACCGGACTCGCCAACCTGCGCGGACTTGTCCTTGAACTGGGTCATGCGACCCGCCTCGCCCATGCCGGTGAAGGTCGCCAGGATCCACGCGAGTTCCGCGTGCTCGTGGACGTGAGACTGCACAAATAGCAGGGACTTCTGCGGGTCCACTCCCGCGGCGAGGAACTGCGCGGCCGTGACGCGGGTGCGGCGGGTAAGGACTGCGGGGTCCGGAGACAGGGTCAGCGCATGCAGATCAACGACGGAGTAAATCGCCTCTCGGCCCTCTTGCAGCTCAACCCATTGCACCAGCGCTCCAAGGTAGTTGCCGAGTTGCAGAGAATCGCTGGTTGGCTGCATCGCCGAGAACACACGCTGGGTCATGACGCCATTCTTCCAGGTCTAGCCCACACGGCCCGACGCTGCGGCCGGGTTAGAACTCAGGTCGCGTCAGCGTCAAAGGGCGCCGCGGCTGGCGCCGGACCCGCAGGCTTCGCGGGTGCCGGCGCCGGCAGCGGCTCGTACAGCGCCTCGCGCACAATGCGACGAGGGTCGTACTGACGGGGGTCGAGAGCCTTCCAATCGATGTCGTCGCCAACATCGGCTTGAAGTTGCTCCTTGCCCTGCGCCCACATGGCACGCCCCTTCAACACCCACTCGCGCAATTGGCGCGAGTAGGCGGGAAGACGCTCGGGTCCGATCACGACGATCGCAACGAGCGCGAGGAGCGCGAACTCCCCAGGGTTGATACCGAACATGGCTCTATTGTGCCCCGACGGTTAGTCCTCAGTTGGCGCCGGGCTGGGATCGCCGCTGTCACCGAAGTCGACGTCGGTGTTGGAGGCGAGCGTGACAGTGATGTCCTGCTCCTTGCCGTCGCGCTTGACGGTCAGCACAACGTCGTCGCCCGGCGCCTTGGCACGGATGGCGACGATGAGGTCGTCGTCGCGAGCGATGGTGCGGCCGTCGATCGCGGTGATGACGTCGCCGGGCTTGATCCCTGCCGCCTCGGCGGGGCCGCCAGGCACAACGCCGGGGTCACCCTCGACAGTGGTGGCAACGAGCACACCCTCGCCTGAATTGCTCGGGTCGAGCATCACGCCAACGACCGGGTAGGTCGCGGAGCCGGTCTCGATGATCTCCTCGACGGTGCGGCGCACCTGGTTCGAAGGAATTGCGAAGCCAAGGCCCACGGAACCCGCCTGCTCCGAGCCTGTTGCGAGGCTCGCGATTGCGGAGTTCACGCCAACGACCTGGCCGGCCCCGTCGAGGAGTGGCCCACCCGAGTTACCGGGGTTGATCGCGGCATCTGTCTGAATGGCGTCGATGAACGCCGTGCCAGACGCCGTGTCGGCGCTCGTCGTGACCGGGCGGTGAAGTGCCGAGATGATGCCGGTGGTCACCGTCGAGTCGAGGCCGAGCGGCGAACCGATAGCGATGACCGGGTCGCCTACGACGAGAGCGTCAGAGTCAGCAAGGGTCAGCGGGGTGAGGCCGGTCTTGTCGATCTTGAGGACCGCGAGGTCGTAGTCGGCCGTGGAGCCAACGACGGTCGCGTCAAGGACTTCGCCGTCCGACAGCAGCACCTTCACGGCGCCACCCTCGGTGCCCTCAACCACGTGGTTGTTGGTGGCGATGTAGCCGTCTTCGCGGACTACGAACCCCGAGCCAGTGGATGCTCGGCCATCGCCAGTGCTCGCCTCAATCGACACCACCGACGGCATCACCGCGGCGGAGACCGCAGCGATTGAGCCCTCCTCGAGGTTCTGCGGGGAGTCCTTGACGTCCGACGCCGGCAGCGCAGCCGTCTCCGTGCTCGCGGAGGAGTCGGGGTTGGTCTGGTCATAGACGAAGGCGGCACCAAAGCCGCCGAGCGCACCGAGTACAAGCGCGCCGCCAGCGATCGCGGCGACGGCACCAGCGCCGATGCGGCCCTTTGCCCGCTTGTCTTGGACTGGGAAGTTCGACGCCTGGGCAGGCACAGCGTCGGGCGTTGTCACGGGCACCGCAACTGCAGGCGCGACGGCAGCGTCGGGCATTGCGGGCGCGGGCGCCGCACTAGGTGCCTGCGCAGAAAGGTCCTGCGGCGAGGCAAAGGGGTTGTCAGACATGAGCGTCCTTCTCGTGAGTTATCAGTGGCCGGTGAGCGCATCGCCAAAGACGCCGAAGCCGGCGCCAATCTGGTCAATTGCGCTGGGGTCGTCGGCCTGTGGGAATGCGGCGATGGCAGTCGCGAGGGTGTCAAGCGCGCACGAACACGTCGCGGCGATCACCACCGAACCCGACTGCCACAGCACCTGAATCGGTGCCGAGCTCACCACGTAAACGTCGACGCCATTGACAGTGATGATTGGAGCGTTCTCCACCACCACTGCCGCAAGGCGGCCGCGCTGCTCGATGATGACCACCGGTTGGGGGCCAACGAGCATCGAAGCGACGAGGATCTCAGCGCCACCATGGCGCTTGATCTTCGCCTCAACCGGGATGAGTCCACTGGCCTGCCAGTCCGGTCGGACCCAATCGGTCATGGGTGCGGAGTCCATTGACTCTGCGTCCATGACCGCCGTGCTGCGACCGTCGCTGGATGCGGCGATCGCTACAAGATCTTCTGAAACAGTGTCCGGGGTGCCTGCGAGGTACGCGGCGCCCACGGTGAAGCCAAGGATGATGGCGGCAGCGGCGGCAACCGTCGCAGGGCGCTTATCGCGGCCCTTCGCGGCCCGCGCAACATGCTTCGACTCACCCTTGGCGATCTCAGCCATGCGGTCCTTGTCGAGCAGCATCTGCGCAAAGCGCATGTCGATGCCCGCAGGTGCTGAGTTCAGGGCCTCGCGCGCTGCCCGCAACTCTTGCCAGCGGGCCGTGCACTCTTCGCAGACGGCGAGATGCTCCATGGCAACGCGCGACTCTTCAGCGGACAGACGTCCGTCGAGAAGTTCGTGAATGCGTTCGCCGAGATGTTTGTCCGTCACACACCACTCCGCACCGGCGCGCGGTGAGCCAAAGACTCACGTAGCTTTGCACGGGCGCGGGAAAGGCGGGAGCGAACAGTGCCCATCTTGATACCAAGAGTGGCGGCGATCTCCTCGTACGAGAGACCCTCGATGTCGCTCAGCACAACGGCTGCGCGATACTCCGGGGGTAGCTCGGCGAGTGCCTGCACGATGTCGTCACCGAGGTGAGACATGTCGTAGGCGTCCTCCGGCTGACCCGAACGCTCGTGACGATCAAAGCTTGCCGACGTCGGCACTGCCGCGTCGTCTTCCGCCATGAAGTCGAACCGAATGCGCTTCTTGCGGCGCATGCGGTCCAAAAAGAGGTTCGTGGTGATGCGGTGGAGCCAGCCTTCGAACGTGCCGGGCTTGTATTGGCTGAGCGAGTTGAACACCCGGATGAAGACATCCTGGGTGAGGTCCTCTGCATCGTGCTGGTTGCCCGTCAGGTGGTATGCCAAACGGTAAACGCGAGCCGAGTGCTGCTCAACGATGTTCTCCCATGTCAGTTCCATGGGAGCCGTCGCCTCAGTCGCGGCGGTCGCAGATTCAATCGCGACGGATGTCATCAGGCTGCCTCCTCCACGGCGTGAGAACGGATGGGTGTTTATTCATGTTCCCATGTTTCGCCCCGGAGCGGCACCCCTTTATGCGGAGTGTGACGGATACCATGCTCAGATAGAGGAGGCATCATGAGCGCCGACGCCGCGAACTGGGCTTTTGCCGAGGACTTCGTTCCAGAGGATTCCGTTTTGCTCGCGGCGAGGGATGCCGCAGACCATTTGGGTTGTGTTCCGGTGATGCCGGGAGCTGGCAGAGCCCTGCAACTCTTCGCCGCCGCACTCCAAGCGCGCACCGCCGTTGAGATCGGCACCGGCGCGGGCGTTTCGCTGGTCTATCTGTTGCGCGGCATGGCGCCCGACGCTGTGGTCACCACCATCGACGTTGAAGCAGAGAACCAAAAGGCGGCAAAGTCGTCGGTTGCGGCCGCTGGGTTTGCGCCCGAGCAGGCGCGCATGATCACGGGCCGGGCCCTTGACGTTTTGCCGCGCCTTGCCGATGGCGCCTACGACCTCGTGCTCATCGACGCTCGCAAGAAGGAATACCCGCAGTACCTTGAGCAGGCGCTCAGACTGGTGCGCGTTGGCGGGCTCATCGCGATCGACAACTCGCTGTGGCACTCGCGCGTGCCTGATCCCGCGCAACGCGACCCAGACACGACTGCGGTCCGAACAACGCTGAAAGCTGTCAAAGACAACGAGGCGTTGGAGCCGGTGTTGCTGAACGCGGGCGACGGACTGCTCGTCGCCATGCGGACCGCGTAGACGCGGTCCGGCTGCCACATTCCGGCGCGGTGTTCCTATGGGGACATCAGGGCCGCTTTTCGGTCGCCCGGTGTTCCTATGGGGACATCAGGGCCGCTTTTCGGTCGCCCGGTGTTCCTATGGGGACATCAGGGCCGCTTTGCAGGACGCGGGCGCTCATGGGAATGCGGTCTGCGCGGTCGCGGTCCCGTATCGCGCGCGGCTACGGGAGCGGGCACGTGTGCGGCCCGATGCGGTGTCGCGAACCCCTGATGAACCTCATGTCCCCCCAGGACTCGTCCAGCGACGAAAACCGGACCTCATGTCCCCATAGGAGGCCTGGCGCTGGTGCGCTGGCGCCTGGGCTCGCGCGAGGTGGGGTCGCGCGAGGTGGGGTCGCGCGAGGTGGGGTCGCGCGAGGTGGGTACTCGCGCTGGCGATTGGTTCGCGCGGGTGACTCGCGCGGTGAGGGGCGCGCGCTAGCGCAGCGCGCTACTGAAGCGCGCCGAGGAGCGCGGTGCCGAGTTCTTTGACCTCGTCTGCCGTGATCTCCACGACGAGGCGACCGCCGCCTTCGAGCGGAACGCGCATCACGTAACTGCGACCCTCCTTCACGACCTCCATGGGGCCGTCGCCGGTGCGGGGCTTCATCGCAGCCATTGTGATCTCCTCGCGGGTAAGCGCGCGGGTAGCGCGGCATTGCTGTCTATTCTACCGCCGCCCAGAGCCCCTGCCCAAACCCCCGGTGCCATGACTGCCCTGGCAGTGACCAAGCCGACATCCGTACGCGAACCAATCACGGCGTCGGCCCGACGCTGTGACCAGGTGGCAACTTAGGATTCCGTGCCGCTCGGCTCGGTGGATTGAGGCGTTGTCGCCAGCCGAACCGCCTCTTCTGCGTCATCGGTGACGAAAAACAAGTCGAGGTCGGTCGCCGAGATCATGCCTGCCTCAAGCACTGTCTCGCGGATCCAGTCCACGAGTCCGTCCCAATACGCGTGGCCAACGAGCACCACGGGAAAGCGGGTGATGGTGCGGGTCTGCACAAGGGTGAGCGCTTCGAAGAGTTCGTCAAAGGTCCCGAACCCGCCTGGCAGCACGATGAAGCCTTGCGAGTACTTGACGAAGCAGGTCTTGCGGGCAAAGAAGTACCGAAAGTTGATTCCAAGGGTGACGAACTTGTTGACGCCTTGCTCGTGGGGAAGCTCGATACCGAGCCCAACGGAGACGCCGCCCGCCTCGAACGCGCCCCGATTCGCGGCCTCCATCACGCCGGGCCCTCCCCCTGTGATGGTCGCGTAGCCCGCCTCGGCGAGGAGGCGGCCAACCTCCACGCCCTTCGCGTACTCGGCCGTTCCCTTGCGCGTACGCGCGGAACCGAACACCGAGATGGCGGGGCCGAGTTCGGCGAGCGCGCCAAATCCCTCAACGAACTCGGATTGAATCCGCAGCACTCGCCAGGGGTCGTCGTGCAACCATGACGCGTTTTCTTGGTCCTTGAGGAGCGCTCCCGTTGTGGACTGCGTCGGCACGTTCTGGCCGCGCAGAATCACGGGGCCCTTACGGTACGCGGGTGCCATCAGTCCTCCTCAGTGAGCCACGCGGCAAGGGCCGCACGGCATTGGTCGATTTCCGAAACCGGGCAACTTTCGTTGTCAGCGTGCGCGAGTTCTGGGTTGCCAGGGCCAAAGTTCACCGCGGGAATCCCCAGCTCTCCAAACCTTGCGACGTCTGTCCAGCCAAGCTTGGCGCGCGCCGGCATGCCCGACGCCGCAGTCACCGCTTGCACGAAGCCCTCCGCGAGAGGATCGTCCAGTCCGGGACGCGCTCCGGGGGCAAGGTCGGTGAAGGTGAGGTCCCATGAGGACAGCCCCGCGTTCGCCACAACGTGCTTGAGCCGGTCCTGCGCCTCCGCAACGGACCATGCCGGAGCGAACCGGTAATTGATCGTCACCACGCACTCATCAGGGATGACGTTCCCGGCTATGCCCCCTCGAATGCCCACGGCGTTCATGCCTTCGCGGTACTCAAGCCCATCGACGGTCACGGTCTCCGCGTTGTATGCCGCGAGGGTTGCGAGCAGCGGCCCCACTCCGTGTATTGCGTTGACGCCCTTCCACGAGCGGGCGGAGTGTGCGGCAACACCCGCGACGCGCACCTCTGCTCGCAGCGTGCCGCTGCAACCGCCCTCGATAGCGCCCGACGTTGGCTCACCAAGGATCGCGAAGTCGCCTTCCAGCCACGCTGGGTGGTTGCGCGCGATGCGGCCAAGCCCGTTGCGGGTGGCTTCGACCTCCTCGAGGTCGTAGAAGATCCACGTGAGGTCGTAGGTGGGCTCGGCGAGCGCGACAGCAAGCGACAGGAACACCGCGTCGCCCGCCTTCATGTCACATGCGCCACGACCAATGAGTTCGGTGCCGTCCGCGCTCATGGTGGCCGGCACGTTGGCCTTGATAGGCACCGTGTCGAGATGCCCCGCAAGGATCACGCGGTGAGCGCGATCTAGTGCGGTGCGAGCGAGGACGGCGTTCCCGTCGCGGAGAACCTCAAGGTGTGGCGCGGTTCGCAGCGCGGCCTCTACGGCGTCCGCAATGGCGGACTCGTCGCCACTCACAGAGGGAATGTCGATGAGCTGGCGCGCCAACTCTGCCACCGGGGCGTGCGGGTCCAGCTCCATGGTGGCCAGCCTAGCGAGGGCGTGACGCTCGCCCCGTACCATTAACGCCATGACACGCACCGCCCACGGCTACGGCCTTGCGACCATCGCCGCCGACGGCACTGTCCTCGATACCTGGTATCCCGCACCCGCGCTCGGCGAGGCAGAGCCCGGCCACTCGGCTCCGCTCGAACTGAAGGCGCACGTCGACGAACTCCGCGGCGTAAGGGTTGAGGTGGTCTTCACCGAGGTCAACCTCGACGCGGCCCCAGCCACAGCGTCGGACGCTTATTTGCGCCTGCACCTACTGAGCCACCGGCTGGCGCGGCCCCGCAGCGTCAACCTTGACGGCATCTTTGGCCAACTCGCAAACGTCGTGTGGACGTCGGCGGGCCCGTGCGCGGTCGAGGGCTTCGAGGCGGTCCGCGCCCGGCTGCGTGCCGCAGGGCAGCACGTGACCGTGTTTGGCGTGGACAAGTTCCCGCGGATGGTGGACTACGTGGTGCCCGCAGGCGTCCGCATTGCCGACGCCGACAGGGTCCGCCTTGGAGCGCACCTCGCGGAGGGAACCACCGTCATGCACGAGGGCTTTGTGAACTTCAATGCCGGAACACTTGGCGTGAGCATGGTGGAAGGGCGAATCAGTGCTGGTGTGGTGATCGGCGACGGGTCTGACGTTGGGGGCGGCGCCTCGATCATGGGAACGCTTTCCGGCGGCGGCAAGGAAGTCATCTCCGTGGGTGAACGCTCGCTGCTTGGCGCCAACTCTGGGCTGGGAATCCCCCTGGGCAACGACTGCGTGGTTGAGGCCGGGCTGTACGTGACGGCAGGATCCAAGGTGCTACTGGTGGGGCAGACAACCGAGTCAGGCGAGCCGCTCGTGGTCAAGGCCAAGGACCTCGCAGGGCGTGACGGCATCCTGTTCCGCCGCAACTCGCTGACTGGCTCTCTTGAGGCCGTCCAACGTCAAGGCGTTGGCGTGGAACTCAACGCGGCGCTACACGCGAACTGATGGCTCGCTCCGGAGGGTTCTGGGCCGGGGTGGTGTTCGGCGGAGCCACACTAGGCGCGGTGGTCGCAACTGGGTACTTCGTAGCAACCAATGAACCGGTCACTCACGACGGGACATGCTTGGTGAGCGCGGATGGTGAACGTTACGCGCGCACCGCGGAGCAGGCGAACAATGCGGCACTGATCGCCGCGGGCGCGGCACGACTTGACCTGGGAACCAACGCATCCACCGTGGGAATCGCCACCGCGATGCAGGAGTCGACGCTACAGAACCTCGACTATGGCGACCGCGACTCGTTGGGGCTGTTTCAGCAGCGGCCATCGCAAGGGTGGGGTACGGCAGACGAGATTCGCAATCCGCACTACGCGACCGTGAAGTTCTACTCCCGGCTCGTCAACGTTGAAGGCTGGGAAGAGATGCGAGTGACCGATGCCGCGCAGGCCGTTCAAAGCAGCGGGTTTCCCGAGGCCTACGACAAGCATGCTCCAGAGGCTGCGGCTTGGGCGGCCGCCTTTAGAGGCGATGAGCCATTCGCCGCCGTGGACTGCGACCTCGATGCCGTAGCGGTTCCGAGCACCGTAGCCGAGCTCGCTGAGCGCATCGATGCAGACTTTGGCGAGGGGCGTTACGAGCTTGCCGTGCTGGGTCGCAACGACCGCGCTTCCCTGGTGGGCATCACCTCCGTGAGTGGATCCCAAGCGGAAACTGACGGCCTGGCTAACTGGGCGGTCGCCGTTGCCGATGAGCAGGCGATTGCCTCAGTTGCGTTGGGCGATGTCGAGTGGTTGCGAGAGCAGGGAGTCGCTGCCCGCGATCAGACCACGGGCTTTGAAGGTGTGCTGATTGGCGTCGTCGAGACGGTGGCCGCCGACTCAGACTAGGTGCCCTCGATGCGGGTCAGGACAGCGCGTGGGCCTTGGCCGCACGAAGGTCTTCTACCCACGCGGCGACGACGTCTTCCGAGCCGCCCGCTTTTGCCTGCATCTTGAGCGCGAGAATGTCGCGCTCTTCTCCATCTTTGTAGACAATCTGCACGCCCACGAACTTCACGCGGCCCGGGGTGAGGCCCTTGCGAATTTGTGACACCTCGCCCCATGGCGTCAGGTACTTGAGCCTGAACGGATTGGGCTCCCAGATTCCTTGTTCGTCCATGCCAACGCGCAACGTGGCCGTGCGCAAGCACATGTAAGAAAAGAACACTGCGGGCACGGCCAGCACGATGGCGGCCAACTTGACCAAGCCTGGATAGTTGGCGAATCCCACGAGCGCGAAGAAGCCCGTAATGAGGGCGAGCACGCCCATAAGTATTGACTGTTGCGTGGCCCTTGGGTGGCGCAGGTACGTCATGCTTCGCGGTCAGCGAGAGGCACGTAATCGCGCTCTACCTCGCCAACGTAGATCTGCCGCGGACGGCCGATCTTGGTGCGAGGATCTTGCAGCATCTCGCGGTAGTGAGCAATCCAGCCAGGCATGCGCCCCAATGCGAACAGCGGCGTGAACATCGGCGTGGGGAAGCCCATCGCGGAGTACAGCAGTCCCGTGTAGAAGTCTACGTTTGGGTACAGCTTGCGCTCGATGAAGTAATCGTCGCTAAGGGCGATCTCTTCGAGGCGCTTTGCCATCTCGAATGTCTCACCGTCCGCACCGAGATGCGCGAGCACCTCGTCCGCAACGGTCTTGACGACGGCGCCGCGCGGGTCGTACGACTTGTACACGCGGTGCCCAAAGCCCATGAGGCGGGCACCCGCAGTCTTGTCCTTCACCTTGGCGACGAACTGTTCGATCGTGTCGCCAGACGCCTTGATGTCGTCAAACATGCGCAGCGCAGCCTCGTTGGCTCCGCCGTGAAGAGGGCCGGACAGGGCTCCAACTCCGGCGGCCACCGACGCGTAGATGTTCGCGTGCGAGGAGCCCACGATGCGCACAGTTGACGTGGAGCAGTTCTGCTCGTGGTCCGCGTGCAAAATCAGCAACAAGTCGAGCGCCTTGCGCACCACCGGGTCAACGTCGATCGCGCCAGCCTCGTCCGAGAATGCAATGCGCAGGAACTCAGCGACGTAGTGGCCGCCCGCGAGGGGTTCGATGATCTCGCGACCGGTCGCCCGCCGCTGCAGGTACGCGATGACCGTGGCTGTCTTGGCGAGCAGCAACACGGTCGCCAGCTCGATCGCGTCCTCGTCCGGGCCCACAGACTCCGGGTAGAAGGTGCTCAGCGCGCTCACGGCCCCGGACAAAATCGCCATGGGGTGGGCGTCGCGTGGGAAGGCCTCGAGGAACGTCTTGATCCCCGAATGGACGTGCATATGCCGTGCAACGCGGTTGTTGAACGCTGCAAACTGATCCTCGGTTGGCAATTCGCCGTGGATCAGGAGATACGCAACCTCAAGGAAGGTGGACTTCCCTGCCAGCTGCTCGATGGGGTAACCGCGGTAACGCAGAATTCCCGCGTCTCCGTCGATGTACGTAATGGAACTCTCGCATGACGAGGTGTTCATGAACCCGGGGTCGACGGTCACGAGGCCGGTGTCGCGCATCAGGGAACTGATGGATACGCCATCGTTACCGATGGTCGCACGCTCAAGCGCGAGTTCCCTGGTACTCCCGTCCACGGTGAGCCGAGCGTCGACGACCGTGCCCATAGATCCTCCCAATGAGAAGCGGAATTTGTCGCCAGTTTACCTGGCGTTGGTAAGCCGCAAAGCCGCCGCCTGAACCCGTTCATCGGTGACTGTGAGGGCAACCCGCACGTGGCGTCGGCCCGCTTCGCCGTAAAACGCGCCTGGTGCAACGACTATTCCGAGTTCAGCAAGCCACGCGACCGTGTCCCAACAGTCCTCGTCTCGCGTTGCCCACAGGTAAAGGCCGGCCTTCGAATCGTCAATGCGGAAGCGCGCCGCCGTCAGTGCTTCCACCAAGGTTGCGCGGCGTACCGCATAGATGCCGCGCTGCCGCGCAACATGGGCCTCGTCGCTCAGAGCCGCCACCATGGCAGCCTGCACCGGTGCAGGGACAATGACGCCGGCGTGCTTGCGCACCTCAAGGAGGCGAGCGATGACACCGCTGTCCCCCGCCGCAAACGCTGCGCGGTAGCCCGCAAGGTTCGACTGCTTAGACAGCGAATACACGGCGACAACGCCCTGTGTGGAGCCGCCACATACCTCGGGATCGAGGATCGACGGGGCTGTTTCCGCGCCATCCCAGGTGAGCTCTGCGTAGCACTCGTCAGAGAGCACAAGCGCACCAATGCTGCGGGCCGCCTGGACCACGCGAGCAAGGTCCTCGCGGCGCGCCACGGCACCAGTGGGATTTGACGGGGAGTTGACCCACACCAGCTTGACTCCTGGCACAGTCACCCAATGGTCGGGGTTGTCCGACGGGAGCGGGGTAGCGCCTGCGAGCCGCGCCCCCACGTCGTACGTGGGGTATGCGACGGTGGGATGAACAACAACGTCTCCTTCGCCCAACCCGAGCAAGGCAGGAGCCAACGCAACGAACTCCTTTGACCCAACCGTCGGCAAGACGGCTTGCGGGTCCAGACCTGGAACACCACGGCGTTGGGCAAACCACGAGACAACCGCGTCCCGCAGCGCTTGGGTGCCATGGGTCGTGGGGTACCCAGGCGCGTCCGACGCAGCAGACAGGGCCTCCTGAATGGCCACAGGGGTGGGGTCGACGGGGGTTCCGATTGACAGGTCAACGACCCCGTCGACGTGTTCCGCTGCGCGGGCGCGGAAGGGCGTGAGGGAATCCCACGGGAAATCGGGAAGCGAGGCCGGATTGAGGCCCATGAGGCTATTCGCCTTGCGGCGCGAGAGCCTTGATGATGTCGTGATCGTGCTCGATGAGCCCCATCTTGGCGGCGCCACCTGGGGAACCGATCTCTGAGAAGAACTCGACGTTGGCGGTGTAGAACTCCGCCCACTTGTCCGGCACGTCGTCTTCGTAATAGATCGCCTCAACGGGGCACACGGGCTCGCACGCACCGCAGTCGACGCACTCGTCAGGGTGGATGTACAGCGAGCGCTCACCCTCGTAGATGCAGTCCACGGGGCACTCGTCGATGCACGCCTTGTCCTTGACGTCCACACAAGGAAGGGCGATGACGTACGTCACTTATGGTCTCCTCGGATCGGGCTGGCCAAAGGCCATCATAGCGCGGCAAACAGAGCGAAAAACGGCCCTATTCGCGGACGCACTTGATGGCGTTGTCCGCACGGTAGGTCCACGTCCACGACCGCTTCTCTGTGAGCTCGTCATCGTGGTAGACCCAGCGGGTGTTTGTGATGGTGAAGCCGGGTTCGCCGGGACCTTTGGCCTCACAGTTCTTCGCTTTGGACACCGTCACGCCGGGCTGCCGGTAATTGGTCTTTGGCGATGCCTTGGTCTCGACGCGGTAGTACTTCGTGGACCAAATGTCGACGTTGAGGTGGCCGTTCGCGACGTAGGAATTCATGATCATCGCGTACGGCGTGGTGTTCTCAAAGACAACATTGATTGAGCCGTTGAGGACGGTGCTTTCACGGCCGGCAGGGTAGCGCTGGAACCACACAGAGTGCGGACGGTGCTCGATGTCGTCGTAGCCCGCGAAATAGCCCGCGTTGTACGTCGTCGTCGCCATTTGCGAAAGGCCGCCGCCAATGCCAGTGGTGAGGACGCCGTTGACGATGACATGCGCGTCGTAATAGCCGTTTGCGGAGGTGATGGGGCCGATTGTCTCCGTCAGATTAAAGCGCTCCCCCGGCTTGACGATGGTGCCGGTGACGAGTTGCGCTGCTCGTTTGAGGTTCAGGGTGCGAATCGGCTCCGCGGTGAGGGGCGTCGCGAAGTGCGAAATGCGCGTCTTGAAGTCCTGAGTGGGCAGTTCTTCTGCCGTGACGTCAGGCGGGGTCTCGATGTACGGGATGGGCGCGGTGCGCGCAGAGGTGCCACCCGCTGCAACGACCGCCTCATCAACGCCGTCAACATCGAGCTCACGTTGCGGCACGCCCTTTGTCACCTTGAGCTTGTGCGCTGGCGTGAACCGGTAAGAGGCATTCGCGGCTTTGTTCTCGAGCTTGGGGTATGTCTCGAGCATGAATTCCGCGATCGGGGCACCGTCGACCTGCCAGACCAGGGTTCCGTCCACCTCGTCCACCGTCGAATTCTCCGCAACCAATTCTGCGGGGAGCAGCACGTCTCCGTTGGGGCCCGTGAGCGTCGTGGGACCCGCGAACACATGGGCGTTGAGGGCTGCCGCGCGCGCCTTCGCTTCTTGCGTCGTGACGGCGGGGTCCATCACCTCGGCCGTAATCGGAATGGACTGCAGCGTTGGCCAGACGTCAAGAACCTCGGCCGCTGCGGCGTCGCGATCGACCACAATCGACTGCGACCCGTCAGTGACGACGGCCTGGGTTCCGTCAATCGCGACCGAAGCGTTCGCCGCGGTCGAGTCCAGTGCATCTGCGGCCGCGTCCATGGCGTTCGCGTACGCGTTCTCGTCAACGTCAACCGCTAGTTCGTGGTCTGTACCGTCACCGCGCAGGCGATGCCACAACGTCGCCGGGTTGAACGTGAATCCGCCAGCTCCGGCCACCGTGGCTTCTACATTCACGGTCAAACCGGCCGACGCTGGCTCAAGATCGGTGGAGTTGTCGCCTGCCGTGAGTGTCACCGGGGTGGTCGCGGCGAGATCGGCGAGTTCTTTGGCCGCAGCAGTTGCCGACGAGACCGTGGTGCCAGCGGGCAGGCCCTCGATAGTGGTGCCTGCCGGGATCGTGTCACGCAGCGCAATCGCCAGTGCGAGGTACGCCGCCCCAATGACGAGAAGGACGATGAGCCACGGCAACCAGCGGCGACGACGGCGAGGCTTTTCCGGGGAACCCGCGAGCGTGATGGCGAACGCTTCCGTTGGCGTGGGGTCGGTCGCTGATGGCTGGGTCGCGTAGGGCGAAATCTGCTCGGGCGTTGGTTCGGGCTCGGGCTCGGGCTCAGGTTCAGGCTCAGGTTCAGGCTCAGGCTCAGGCTCAGGCTCAGGCTCAGGCTCCGGCTCAGGCTCAGGCCCAGGCGCATGCTCAGGCTCAGCCTCAGGCTCAGGCCCCGGCGCAGGGCCAGGCTCCGCCTCAGGCTCGGGCTCAGGCTCGGGCGCGGGGTCGGGCCCAGGCCCAGCCTCAGCCGCCGGCCCAGGCGAGGG
>Ga0164241_10000642_pt1 | contig 57183 bp, 47 predicted proteins | sample OricomyardsoilBY_FD_108780 | JGI IMG/M metagenome (GOLD analysis project Ga0164241, IMG submission 108780) | Backyard soil microbial communities from Emeryville, California, USA - Original compost - Back yard soil (BY) | ecosystem: Environmental > Terrestrial > Soil > Unclassified | place: USA... | reverse complement strand
GCGGGACCCGCGCGATGCAGGTCGGCGTGGGCCTGGCCATGGTGTTCGTGCTGTACATCGTGGCTCAGCTGCTCCAGCTCGTGACGGTGCTCAACATCATGGGCGCGCTGATCTCGAGCATGATCCTGATCATCGTGGTCGTATTCCAGAACGACATACGCCGCGGCCTGCAGCGCGTCGGTAGCCGCGCCTGGTTCGGCGGCTTGGTGCGCACGCAGGAGTCCAAGTTGATCGATGCGGTGGTGGAGGCCGCTACCGATCTGGCACGGCACCGCATCGGGGCCTTGATCACCTTCGAACAAGACGCAAACCTAGACGAATTCGTGGGCGTGCACAAAGGCCACGTGCTCGACGCGCAAGTCACGCGCGAGCTCTTGGTCACGCTGTTCATCCCCGAAGGCGTGAACAAGCTGCACGACGGCTCGGTCATCATTCGCAATTACCGCATCGCCAAAGCGGGCGTGTTCTTCCCGATGCCGGAAGGGCGCGTGGTCGATGACAGCTTCGGCTCGCGCCATCGCGCCGCACTCGGCATCACGGAAGAGACTGACGCCGTAGTCGTGATTGTGAGCGAGGAACGCGGCACGATCAGCTTTTGCTTCAACGGTAACATCGCGAGCAACCTCGACGGCGCCAAACTCCGCACCATGCTGGAGGCGATTTTCAGCCCGAAAGTGCGCAAGAAGAGCCGCAAGGCGCAAACCAAGACGGCGCGCGACAGCACCGTGGACGCGCCGCTCTCACGCCGCACCTTGGACGCCGTCACGTCGCGCCGCTCCGGCGATACCTCCGATGTCGGTCGCCTGTCACGCCGCTCGACCGACGCAGAGCCCGCTCACCCGCGCATCAGCCTGGCCGAGCCAGATCCGTCACCCGTGCGCTCGCGCCCCCGCCCGACGAGTGAAGCGCCGCCGCCCTTGCGCCCGTCGATTCCCCCGCCCCCCGTCGCGATCGCGCCGCTGCGCACGCCCATCACCACTTCGGTTTCGACCCCAGAAGCGCTCACCCGACACGGCAGCGATCCTGACGCCGCTGATGAACCCGAAGGGGATGGCGGCTCTCGCCAAAGTGAACCCTGATGTTCTCGTCGCTCTTCGCCAACGTGCTCTCGTTTTTGCGTGAGTCGTTCACCGAGAACCTGGGCCTCAAAGGCTTGGCGATGACCTTCGCCCTGGGCCTATTTGCGTTCTTGCAGGGACAAACCGACGAACAGCAACGCACCATCCCCGTGCCGATCGTGATGCGTCTGCCGCCCGAGAGCGCCGAACGCGAGCTGATGACTCCGATCCCAGCCAGCATTCACGTAACGCTGCGGGGGCCCGCGCGCGCGATCGATCGCCAAATCCAAACCGGCATCGTCCCGATCGAAATCGATCTGCGCGACGGCCACCGCGAATCGATCAGCTTCGAGCCCAAAGACTTCTCGTTTCCGCCCGACACGACCATCAACATCATCGATCCGCCGGCGATCGAGCTCGAGTGGGAAGACGTCGTGACCCGACAAATCCCGCTGCAAGCGGCCATCACCGGGCAACCCGCCGAAGGCTACGTGGTCAAAGGCGAGCCCGACGTCGACCCGACGCAGCTCACCGTGCGCGGCCCCGTGAGCGTGGTTGAGGTGATGCAGTTCGCGCGCCTCTCCGCGTTCGACGTCTCCGGCCTGAGCGCGGGCGTCCATCGCCGCCGCATCGCGATCGACGCCGCCCCCGTCCGCGCACGCTACATCGGCCCCGCCTCAGCCAATGTCAGCGTCACCGTCGCGCGCCGCCTCAGCGAAGCCAAATTCGAAAATCGCCCCGTCGAAGTCGTCGGCATGCCCGGCAGCCAAACCGTCCCCCGCACGGTCGACGTCACCGTCACCGGCCCGCCCGAAGTGATCCACGCCCTCCGCCCCGAACAAGTCATTCCTCGCGCCGACGTAACCAAACTCGGCAACATCGACCTCAAAAAACACGGCTCAGCGGCGGTCAAGATCAGCGTCGAGCTCGGGCACGCGGACGCCGAGTTGCAGCCGCCAAGTGTGACCGTCAAGTGGTAGTTGCAACGATGCGACTCCGCTAGTGGAGTTGAATCGATTGGCGAAGCCCGGCGACGGCCGCGACGTCGCGCACGAGCCACGTCCAGTTCCGATTTCGGCATCCGCTACCGGTCGAGTAGAATCGACCAGCAGCACTTCCTGCACCTTCGACACGAGGCTGGTTCAGCGCGAAATCTCAGTTCGAATTCGAACCGCATCCGCGAAGTGGGGCAGCGTCGGGCACCAGGGACGGCACGATGCCCGGCGATCAAAGACTCGGCGGGCTGGGACTCATTCCGGCGTTGCAATCGTCCACCGCAGCCGCGCGCCGCGGGTACAGCGCAGGCTTCGAGGTGCGCTGCTGGATCGCGATCGCCCACTCTCTTCAAAGATCGACAGAGGTGTGGGTCACTCGTGACCTCACCCGGGGTCAGGCCTGGGTCACGAGTGACCTCACCCGGGGTCAGGCCTGGGTCACGAGTGACCTCACCCGGGGTCAGATCGCGCGGAGGGAGAGGTCTTGGGTGGCGTCGTAGTCGCTGTCGGGTTCGATGAAGATGCGTCGCATTTGGGGCTCGGCTTCGCGAACGCGGGCTTCGATGTCGTCGATCACGCTTTCGACGTCTTCGAGCGGCATTTTGGGCTCGAAGCGGACTTTGAGGGCGAGGATGACGGCTTCGGGGCCTAGGTGCATGCTCAGGAATTGCGTGACTTTGAGCACGCCAGGGGTGCCTTCGACGAGCGCGAGTGTTTTGTCGCGGACTTGCGGAGTAACGCCTTCGCCGAGGAGCAGGCTGCGGGTGTAGCGAGCCAGTAGTAGTCCGACGGTGCACAGCAAGAAGCCGATGATGATTGAGCCTAGGGCGTCGGCCCTGGGGTCGTGGGTGAGGGCGGAGATCCCGATCGCCGAGAATGCGATCAGCAAGCCGGACACGGCGGCGGTGTCCTCAAGGAGAACGACTGGGATGGTTGGATCTTTGCTGCTGAAAAGGGCTTTGAAGAAAGGCGTGTCGCCGCGGCCTTTGTTGAACTCTTTGAAGGCAACGAAGAAGCTGCCGCCCTCCATCAACAGCGAAACCAGGAGCACGCCGAGCGGAATGAGGAGCGAACCGTGGCTCGCCTCGGCATCGAACAGCTTGTGGAAGCCTTCGTAGATCGCGAACACGCCGCCCACGAAGAACAACAGCAACGCGACGATGAAGGCCCAGAAGTAGGATTCCTTGTCGCGACCGAGTGGATAGAGGTCCGGGCGGTGCTGTTTGGCCAGGCCCATGCCCACGAGCAGCAAACCTTGATTGCCAGTGTCCGCGAGTGAATGCACGCCTTCTGCCAAGATCGCCGTGCTGCCCGAGAGCCACGCCGCAACGAACTTGGCCACCGCGATGCCGAGATTGCCGAGCAGCGCTGCAATGACGACCTTGTGCGCGTCGGATTTCGAGTGAGATTTCATGCTGCGGCCCCGATGTTACTCGCAGGATCGAGCCAATGACTATCGTTGCAGAATCGTTACGTCGATGCGAGAGCGCGCGTTCTCGTAAAACGAAGCGACTGCCGCGTTGAGACGGCGAGAGACGTACCAACGCAAGAGCGCCGGGCGAATCGTGTCGAAGGGCGCACCTCGAAACGGCGTATTGGTCGACTTGTGCAGACTGCGCAGCTCGGCTTCACTCGGCTCGAGCATGGGCGTGACCATGCGATCGAGGTACAGGCTGGCGCGAGCCTTTTGCAGTAAGAGCCGGCTGAGCTCGCGTTCGGTGAGTCCTTCAGCCTCGAGCGCTGCGTCGAGCGCCGGCGCGCCACCCGCGCGATCGCTCAGCATGCGGCGCGCGAGCTCGGTCTGCCGTTCGACGTCACTCAGCGTGGGCTCCGGCTCGATGCGCAGGGCGCCCAAGATCGTTTCTGCGATGTGACGGTCGAGCGCGGCGCTCACGTGCCGTTCGAGGTATGGCGCATCACCAATCGCCGCGCGATCCGGATCGGACAGCGCTTCGAGTCGCGCCTCGAACGAGAGCTCGCGCTCGAACACGAAGCGCGGATGCCGCGTGCCGCCAGTCTCCGGCGCTTCGAAGCGCACCACGGCGCGGTCGACGATCACCGGCTCTGCGCCGAGTGAGCCGGAAAGAACGGACAGCGAAAACGCGAGCCCGATCGCCGGCGCCAGCGAGCGCTTCATCGAGCAGCAGGGCGTTTGCGCGATGAAGGAGTCGCTTCTTCGTCGTCGTCGGCGTCTTTTTCTGCGGCTGCTGGTGACGACACTGCGTCACCCGTGGAAGCTGCGGGCGGCTCGCTGTCGGTGCTGCCAGTGCCGCCGTCAGTGCGATGAGCAAAACCGCGCGCGGCGCGACGAGCCTTCACGAACTCCGCAAATGCGGTGACCTTTTCCAGATCGCGAGCGCCGAGCGTGTCGGCAAGTTCGCGTAATTGCTTGCGGAGCGCCTCGGCGCTGCTCTTGCGACGCGCGACGAGCGTTTCTTGTGCGGGAGCCGGCTCGGGCGGCGCGTCCGGCGGCCAAACAGGGCGCGCGACGGGGCTCAGCCCGTGGGCGGTCAGCCACGCCTCCATGAACACGCGCAACCGCTCGCTGCGGAACGCGAACCAACGCTCGCGCTCCGTACCGTAGGTCATCAATACGTCTTTGAAACGCCGGAAAGCGCCTTTGCCGTCGATCGCGGCGGTGAGCTGATCGCGCAGCTCCCCTTCTTCAACCATGGGGATGAAGCGCTCCATCCACCGGTATTGTTCGCGCGAGCTCACCGGCTCGATGCGCATGTAAGTCGTGTCGGAGGCGATCCGCGAATGCATCTCGGGATCGGCAATGCCATCGACCACGCGGAGGACTTCACCGCTCATCAAGTGCAAATAGCTGTGCACCTCGGGCGCGTTGTTCTCGAAGGCATCCTCGAGCGCCTCCCAATCCACTGGGATATCGCGCAGCTGCTGGGCCCCGCCCGTGCCCGAGTCAGAGTCAGCCATTCTTGTCCTCTTTCCAAAAGCTCATCGAGACCCTATGCGTTCATCTTGGGGCCAGCGACGGTTACCGGAAAGGGGAAATCCACGCCCGCAGCAGTATCAGTGCGAGCGCGCCCGACACACGGCAGCTGACCGCCGACCAAACGCGGCATTTTCTCGCGCTCGAGTCGGTCTAGCGAGTGAACGCCTGACCTGCGCGACTCATTCTCGTGGCGTTTTCTGGCATGAAATAAGCTAGGCCACGAGGCCGACTGGGATGAATTGCGGTTGGCTCGCGCGGCGGTTCCGGTCGGGCGCTCGACCGCCAGAGGCGCGCCAAGTCAAAAATCACTCTGCCTCTGCAAAACGTGGGGTTGTCGGCTGCCATGCTCGCATCGCGCGCGAACGCAACAGCTTTGGCCGTTGGTGCGGCGCGCAAGTGCCTCGATTTCCCGCGCCGAAGTGATTTGCTCACGCAGCGTTCAGCTGCTCTTGTCGGCGAGTGCCGAGAACGGTAGCCTTTTTGCCCCGATGGCCCGCATTCTGCTCGCGACACCCGAAGGCCAGCAGGTCGTTGAGTTACGAGACCACAACTCGCTCGGGCGCCATCCTAGCAACACCATTCAGCTTCTCGACAAGATCGTGTCGAAGGAGCACTGCATCCTGGAGCGTCGCGTCAACGGCTTCACGTTGCGTGACCTCGGTAGTCTGAACGGAACGTACATCAACGGCGAACGCGTCGTCGGCGAGCAAGATCTCAAACACGGCGATGACATCGCGCTCGGCGCCACGCGCGCGCGCTACGACGATGGCTCGGGACGGCCTTTGCCGCCGCCGCCGAACTACGGAGCGCCTCCGCAAGCGCCGCCGCCTTCAGGCTGGCAACAACCGACGCCGCAATCTCAACTCGGCGCACCGCCTTCTACTGTCGGCGCGCAGCCGTACGGACAACCGCCAGCGGGGCCGCACGGCACGCAACAGGTGGCGCAATTCCCGAGCCCGTCGAACTTCATCCCCGCGCCGGGCTTCACGGCAACTCCTGGCTTTGCCCCCGCGCCCGGCTTTGCCCCTTCGCCAATGGCGACCGCGCAGATGCCAGCGGTCCCCTCGCCCGCCACGCGCGTGGACGTGAACGACAAGGCGCGCCAGATCGGCACGCAGATCGCGGCGACCGCCAAGGGCTTCATGCCCTACGACAAACTGGCGGGAAATACCGACCAACTCGCGCAGGACTACGAGCGGCTCCGGCTCAGCCACGAGCTGTCACGCGAGATCGCGCTCGAGCGCGACCTGCCCGCGCTGCTGAACAAGATCCTGCTCACCATCTTCAAGTTCGTGCGCGCGGATCGCGGCGTCATCTTCCTGATGAATCCGCAGGGTGAGCTGGTGCCTGGCGCGAGCCAACGCCGCGACGGCACGGACGCACCGATCCCGGTGTCGTCCACGATCATGAATCACGTGATCAAGGAGCGAGCCACCGTGCTCACTCACGACGCCGCGATGGATTTCGCCGCGTCCAAGGGCAAGAGCATGATCCTGAATCGGATCAGCTCTGCGATTGTGGCGCCGCTCTTGCACAACAACGAAATCTTGGGCGTGCTGTGGCTCGACAGCGAGACGCTCGCGCAATTCCAGCCCAAAGACATGGAGATTGTCACGGCCATCGCCGCGCAAGCCGCGATGTTCATCGAGATCAACATCCTGGGTAAAAAGGTGGAGCTCGAGCTGGTCAATCGCGAGCGTTTCAGCCGCTTGCTCTCGCCCAACATCGCGCAGCGCGTGATGTCCGGCGAGCTCGAGGTGAAGAAAGGCGGGCAGCTCGTCAACGAGTGTACGGTATTCAATTCGGACATTCGCGGCTTCACTCCGCTCAGTGAAGGCTCGCGCCCGGAAGCGCTAGTCGACCTGTTGAACGAGTACTTCGAGCAAATGGTGGAGGTGCTGTTCAAGTACGAAGGCACGCTCGACAAGTTCATGGGTGACGGCATCATGGCGCTCTGGGGCGCGCCCGTCGCTCACCCGGATGACGCGCTACGCAGCGTGAGTTGCGCGCTCGAGCAGATGGAAGCGCTCGGCAAGTTCAATCGCACACGCATCGAGCTCGGCGCGCAGCCGCTCGCCATCGGCATCGGTATTCACACGGGGCCGCTCGTCGCGGGCTACATCGGCAGCTCGAAAGCGCTCTCATACACGGTGATCGGCGACACCGCAAACACCAGCGCGCGCCTGTGCGGCGTCGCCAACTCCGGTCAGGTGTTGGTCAGTGAAGCCACGCTCCTCAAACTGAACGGCAAATTCGTGTACGAGGAGCTGCCGCCCGCGCACCTCAAGGGCAAGGAGAAGCCGTTCCGCGTGTTCGACGTGAAGGGCTTGCATCCGAGCGTGCAGGTTCCTGTCGCGGTCGGGACCTGAAGCGCTCCACGCCGTACTGGAAATACGTGGCATCGATTTCAGCGGCGTAGGCTTTGCGCGCGAGCCCGCGCGCCGCGAGCGATGCCGTGAACAGGCCGCCAAAGGGCTCCCAAATCACATCCCCTATTTCGGTAGAGGACTCGATGATGCGCGCCATCAAATCGAGCGGCTTCTGATTCAGATGCACCGCTCGCCCACCGTCCACCTTGACACGCTCTTCACCGCGGACGGGGTTGCGCTCCCAGACGTTGGTCACGCCGTGCGGGCAGTTGAACTTCGCGCGCATGCGCGCCCAGTCCGCAACTGAAACGGGCCGCACGCCGTCGAGTGAAAAGTAAGGTCTCCCCCCGCGGTCGCCGAAGCGATTGGCAAAGTCGCTCAGCTTTTGCATCACCTCCGGAGGCGGGAAATACCAGAGGTGGCCTTGATCGAAATACTTGCGCGTCGCGGCGTTGTTCACGCCACACGCCTCGTTCGCGCGTCGCAGCGGCAAGCCCGTGCGCTTCCACTCTTCGAGCAACCATTGCTTGAGCGGCTTGCCCGCGATGCGCGCTTCGAACACGTACTGGACGCACACTTCAGTGACCACCGGAAAGCGCCGAATTTTCTGGGTGTTCACGTTGCCGGCGATGTGTCCTACGCCCTTGTTCCAGGTGTTGGAATTGACGTAACGAAATCCGTACTTCTCCAAAATCGGATGCGCCGCTGCCCAGCCGATTTCTGAATTCCAGAACCAGAGTGTGGTCGCAGCGGTCGCAGCCCGGCTCCAAGCGGCGACGTGCGGTTCGTACCAGAGCGGCACGTCGAGGTGGTCGGACGTGTCACCCTCGAAGCCGAGCACGCCGTATGCACCGTCCGAGACAATCGCAGTGGGTGTCGGCCAACCTGCGTAGCAAGACAGGGAATCGGCGTGGCTGAGCGAGACTGCGCGATCGGCGTAAACCGACGCGGTGGGCAGTTCTTTTCGCACCACGGCTCGACCGCGACCGACCGTGCTCGGCGCCGCGCGTTTCGGAGCTGGGCCGTTCGGCTGCTTTTTCTGGCTCATTTTGGCTCGAAACATACCATCCGTCGTTGCGCTGCGAAACGCCATGACGCAACGCGGCGCCTCCCCAGCGCGGGTGAGAATCCCTCGACAGCATCGCATTCTCGGGCAAGAGTCCCGCCGGAATGGCTCATATCCTCGCCTTCGAGCGTCCCGTCGTGGAACTCATCACGCGCGTCCGCGAACTGCGCGAACTCGCCCATGAAGACGACCGCTTTGGTTCGGAGCTCAAGCGGCTCGAAGACAAGGCCGCAAAGCTGGCCCGCGAAGTATTCGCCAAGCTTTCGCCGATGCAGAAGGTGCAGCTCTCGCGGCACCCCAATCGTCCGTACACGAATGACTACGTTGATCGTCTATTCACGGATTTCGTAGAGCTGCACGGCGATCGTCGTTTCGCCGAAGACGGCGCGTTGATCGCCGGCATCGGCAAGTACCACGGGCGAAGCGTGGTCGTGGTTGGCCACCAAAAAGGCCGAACCAGCAAAGAGCAAACGAAGCGCAACTTCGGTATGCCGAACCCGGAGGGCTACCGCAAAGCGATTCGCATGTACGAGCTCGCCGAGCGCTTCAACATGCCCATCTTCACCTTCGTCGACACGATGGGTGCTTACCCCGGCCTGGGCGCGGAAGAGCGCGGCCAGAGTGAAGCCATCGGCGCCGCGATCGAGACGATGTCGCGCATGACCGTGCCGATCATCACGGCCGTGATCGGCGAGGGCGGTTCGGGTGGCGCGCTCGCACTCGGCGTGGCCAACCGCGTATTGGTCCTAGAGTTCAGCTACTACTCGGTGATCACCCCTGAGGGTTGCGCAGCGATCTTGTGGAAGAGCGCCGAACGCGCCCCGGACGCCGCCGCACGCTTGCGCATCACCGCGCCGCACTTGCTCGAGTTCGGCATCGCCGACACGATCGTCGAAGAGCCGCCAGGCGGCGCGCACCAGGACCACGACGATGCGGCCAAGCGCCTCGATCGCGTGCTGTATTCGTCGCTCAAAGAGCTGTCGGCGTTGTCACGCGATGCGATTCGGGAAGATCGCTATCAGCGGTTCCGGAAGCTCGGCGCGTTCGTGGCTTGAGGTTGAGTCTTAGGGGGGCGGCTGCCGTCCTCCCGCTTTGCGCTGCTGACGGCAGGTGTCGCTTTGCCCACTCCCGCCTGTGACCGCTTGGTACTAAATTGAGCTCGAGCAAAGGGGCTGGTGATGATTCTAATCGGGCAATATGACTCGCCGTTCGTGCGCCGCGTGGGAATCGCCCTGCAGTACTACGGCTTGAAGTTCGAGCATCGCCCGTGGTCGGTTTGGGGGAACGCCTCGCAGATCGCCCAACACAACCCTCTCCGCCGCGTACCAACGCTGTTGCTCGATGACGGTACCGCGTTGGTCGAGACCTTTGCCATCCTCGACTATGTCGACGAGCTCGAATCTGCGAAAGGAACGCGCTTGCTCGTCCCGCGTTCCGGAACGAGTCGCCGGGATATTCTGCGAGTTGCGGCTCTCGCCGGGGGCGTCGCGGACAAATCCGTGACCTTGCTCTATTCATCGCTCGATTTGATGGCACCTTCGCTGATTTGGAGCGAACGTTGTCGGACTCAAATCGTCGAGTCACTCGCCTTCCTCGAGGCTGAACGAGCGCGGCACCCCTCGACGTATTGGTTTGGTGAAACCCTCAGCCACGCGGACATCGCGGTTGCTTGCGCCTATCGCTTCACGCGTGAAGCGCATCCGGATTTGCTGGCGCCGGCGCCAATCCCGAGCATCGCCGCGTTGGCCGATCGCTGTGAGGCGTTGTCGGAGTTCAGGGCGGTGTACTTGCCGATCACCAACAACCTCAACAAGTCCTGAGTCGGCACTCGTCCAAGAGTTCGCGCGTGCGGCTCGAACCGCAGCGCGTGACGCCGATTTCGCGCGCTGCGAGCACGAAGGACAGCTCGCGCACTCCGCCGGAGGCCTTCACTTGTACGTTCGCCGGCGAGTGCGCACGCATCAAGCGCAGATCGTCGAGCGTTGCACCGGAAGAGCCGAAGCCCGTGGACGTCTTCACCCAATCGACCCCGAGCTCACCGCAGATTTCACACAGTCTGATCTTCTGCGCGTCGTTCAAATAGCAATTCTCGAAGATCACTTTGAGCTTCTGGCCGCGGCCGTGGGTCTCGGCGAGCACCGCGGCGATCTCGGCGCGAACATAGGCCCAATCACCGCTCAGCGTGCGATGCAAGTTGATCACCATGTCCAGCTCGGCGGCGCCGTGCTCGAGCGCGAGCTTGCTCTCTATGACTTTGGCCGCGGTCGCCTGCCCGCCGTGCGGAAAGCCAATCGTGGTGCTCGCCTTCACGTCCGAGCCAGCCAAGACCTCGACGCAACGAGGCAAGTAAGACGGAACTAGGCAAACGCTGGCCACGTCATACTCGAGGGCTAGGCGCAGGCCGGCTTCGAAATCAGCCGTGGTCATCGTCGGCGACAGCAGTGAATGGTCAATCATTTTCGCGATGTCGCGATAGCTGAACGGCGGGCTTTCGAGCATGACGGTCATACAGTGACATAAAGCACGCTTCGCTCGCCAGCGCGGACGGCTGCGGAGTGAGTTGCCTTCGACGCGGAAGGCGTTATCGTGCCCCGGCAAACAGGGAGAACCAAATGCGGGCTGGGAACCTATCGCGAACGACGATTGTCATGCTTTTGTTGCTCGGGGCTTGCTCCAAAACGAGCACGACCGCGTCGAAAGTGCCCTCCGAACCGGCCGCGCCTCCACAGCCGGCGGCGAGTGCAGCGCCGACTGTCGCTCACGCCGAGGCGCCCTCGCCCCCCAAAGCGGCGCCCGCGAGCAGCACAGTGAGTCCCACCGGCACGGCCGCAGCCACCACGACGGCTGCATCAACGAGCGACTCAACGAGTGAGCGAGCAAAAGTAGAGGCGGCTGTGGCCGCGGCACAATCATGGTTAGCGTTAGTTGACGCGGCGAAATACGACGAAAGCTGGCGCGCTGCCGCAGCTCAGTTTCAACGCGGTGTGAGCGAAGATCAATGGCCGACGCTCGCTTCGAAAGCACTCACGCCCCTCGGCAAACTGCGCACGAGGCACCTTCACTCGACCACGTACCAAACCTCACTTCCAGGCGCGCCGGACGGCAAGTACGTGGTTATCCGCTTCGATGCCAGCTTCGAAAACAAAGCCCGAGCGCTCGAGACCGTCACCCCGTCTCAGGGTCAAGACGGCGCGTGGAAGGTCGCGGGTTACTTCGTGAAGTGAGCGCGACCCTTGCGTTTCGTTCCGAACCTGGCATCTTGAGCAAGGAATGTTCGCTTTGAGCACGCGCACGACGACGACCACGACGACGGGGATCTCCCGGGCTTCGTCTCGTCGGCGCACGCTCCCGTAGCGAACGCTCAAACAGACCGAAAACCCGCCGGAGAACGCGGGTTTTCGGAGATGTCAGCCGAGCCCCGTTTCACCGGCCCAACGAAACGGAAGTGTCATGCTCGACTCGGATCATCGGAACTTAGGCCAAAAGCTCGATCTCTTTCACCTGCAAGAAGAAGCACCGGGAATGGTGTTTTGGCATCCCCGCGGGTATGCCATGTACCGCGCGCTCGAAGCTGCAGTGCGCGCGTGGACTCTGTCCGCCGGCTTCGAAGAAGTGAAAACCCCGGAGCTCATTCGCAGCGCGATTTGGGAGCAAAGCGGGCACTGGGAAAACTTTCGCCAGCACATGTTCGCGTTCTCGGACGAAGGCAAAAGCGCGGCAATGAAGCCCGTGAATTGTCCGGGCCATGCCCAAATCGTCAAGAAGCGCTCGCTCTCGCATCGCGACTTGCCGCTGCGGCTCTCGGAGTTCGGCATCGTGCACCGCGATGAGCCGAGCGGCGTGCTGCACGGGCTATTGCGTCTGCGCCAGTTCACCCAAGACGATGGCCACGTCTTTTTGGCTGAATCTGACGTGGAACGCGAGGTTGCTCGCTTCTGCAGCTCGCTTCACGATTTCTACCGAGCGCTCGGCTTCTCGGAGATCGCCGTCAACTTCGCGACTCGACCCGCGCAGCGCGCCGGCTCAGATGCGGTTTGGGATCGTGCAGAACAGGCGCTGTCGAACGCTGCGCGGCGCGCCGGGCTCGCGTGTCAGGTCAAACCTGGAGAAGGCGCCTTTTACGGTCCGAAGTTGGAATTCGAGTTGGGCGATCGACTCGGGCGTCGCTGGCAATGCGGAACCATCCAGCTCGACTTCGTATTGCCGGAGCGCTTCGAGCTCTCGTATGACGATAGCTCCGGCGTGCGCGCGAGACCGGCCATGTTGCACCGCGCGATGGTCGGGAGCTTGGAGCGCTTTCTTGGCATCCTGCTCGAGCATCACGACGGGCGGGTGCCTGCGTGGCTTGCGCCGGAACAAGTGCGGGTGCTTCCAGTCCACCTCGAGCAGCGTCCCTATGCTGAAGAGGTCGTGGGTCGTCTCAGGGAGCATGGGTTACGAGCAGGGGTCGACGGAAGCAACGAAACCCTCGCGCGACGAGTCGCGGAAGCGCATGCGATGCGCGTACCGCTATTGTGGGTCGTGGGCGCGCGGGAGATGGCCGAGCGCAGCGTGACTGAACGCGGCCAGTGCGATGAGCGGCGCGCGGTCCCGCTGCTGGAAGCGATTGGCCGGGCGCGGGTCGTGTGCGCAGCGCCAGTCGCGACCCAGGACGGCGGCGGTGCAGCACCGGGAGCGGCCGTTGACTGAGAACGGCCCAACGCGAGATGCTGAACGTGCGGCGCGTAGCCGCTGAGCGCCGCACGTTTCAGCACTTTTGACGCGGGTTCGGTGTTTCTGGGCGGTGACCGGGCGCGCGCCCCACAAGCTCGAAAATCGGCGACGCGATCGGCTTGACCCACTCGAGGCTGATAGCTAGGTTCCCCCCGCTCGCGCGGCCGTTTCCCCGTCTTCGCTTGCTAGATCCAGCATGGGCACCCTCGACGGCATCCGCACGATTGACGATCTCCGCTTAGAAAATCAGCGCGTGTTCATCCGCGTTGATTTCAATGTACCGCTCGACAAGTCCGGCGCGGTGCTGAACGACGAACGCATTCGCGCGTCGCTTCCCACGATCAAGAAAGCGATTACCTCGGGAGCGCGTGTGATCCTCGGCTCACACCTCGGGCGCCCCAACGGTCAGCCGAACCCCGCGTTCAGCCTGGAACCGGCGGCATTGCGCTTGAGCGAGCTGCTCGGCCAAGACGTGTACCTGCCTGATGATTGCATCGGCGACGCCGCCAAGAAGCTCATCAGTGACCTGCGCCCCGGCCAGCTGGTGATGCTGGAGAACCTGCGCTTTCACGAAGAAGAAGAAAGCAACGACGAAGGCTTTGCGCGACAAATCGCCAGCTTCTGCGACGTGTACGTCAATGACGCTTTCGGCACTTCGCACCGCGCACACGCTTCGGTAGCCGGCTTGCCGCGCGTCATGCGCGACAAGGGCATGGGTTACCTGCTGCGCGATGAAATCACCGCGCTTGCCCGCGTTACCGAGAGTCCGGCCAAGCCGTTCGTCGCGATTTTGGGCGGCGCCAAGGTCTCGGACAAGCTCAAGGTGATCGGCTCGCTGCTGCAAAAGTGCAACGCGATCTGCATCGGCGGAGCGATGGCCAATACGTTCTTGGCCGCCGCCGGCAACAACATGAAGGATTCCAAGCTGGAATCGGATCAGTTGCCGCTCGCTCGCACCTTGCTCGAGCAAGCACGTGATCGCCGCGTACGCATCATCTTACCGACTGACGTGGTGGTCGCGGAAGACAAGGACGCGACCGCGGGCGAGGTCGTCAATGTTCGTTCGATCCCGGATCAGTACATGGCGCTCGACATTGGCCCTGCCTCGGTCAAAGCGATCGCGACCGAGGTGAGCAGAGCCAAGACGGTTTTCTGGAACGGTCCGATGGGCCTGTTCGAAAACCCGGGCTTCGCTGCCGGAAGCATCGGAGTCGCGCAGGCGCTCGCCGAGAGTTCCGCGTTCACTGTGGTCGGCGGCGGGGACAGCGTGGCAGCCGTCGCTGCGGCGGGTCCCGAAGTGGCGCAAAAAATCAGCTTTATTTCCACGGGCGGCGGCGCGTCGCTCGAATTGATCGAGGGCCTTAAGTTGCCGGGCGTCGAAGCCCTGCGAGGAAACCAATAAAATGGCACGAAAATACCTGATCGCTGGCAACTGGAAACTCAACAACGGCGGCCTCAAGGGCGTCGAGCTCGCCGCGGGCGTCGCCAAGGCATCGAAAGAAGTCGCCGGCTTGGTCGAAGTCGTGGTCTCGCCGCCCTTCACGGCGCTCGCCGCGGTGTCGAGCGAACTCGAGGGCAGCCACGTGGAAGTGGCCGCGCAGAACTTCTATCCGAAGGATAGCGGCGCCTTCACCGGTGAAGTCAGCGCGCCGATGCTCAAAGAGTCGGGCGCCTCTTGGGTGATCATCGGCCACAGCGAGCGCCGTCAGTACTTCGGTGAAACCGACGCGCAGGTCGGTGAAAAGACCGCGGCCGCGATCGCCGCTGGTATCAAGCCGATCGCTTGCATCGGCGAAACGCTCGCCGAGCGCGAAGCCGGCAAGACGCTCGATGTGGTGTTCCGCCAGCTCGAGACCATCGTCCCCGAGTTGCACAAGAAGCCGGGCTTTGGCGTGATCGCGTACGAGCCGGTTTGGGCGATTGGCACGGGCAAAGTCGCGACCAACGAACAAGCTCAAGAAGTGCACGCCGCGATTCGCTCGCAGCTCAAGAAGACGAGCCCCGAGCTGGCCGAGGTCACCCGCATTCTGTACGGCGGCAGCGTCAAAGCGGACAACGCCGCGGGCCTGCTCGCGTGCGCGGACATCGACGGTGCCCTCGTCGGTGGAGCAGCTCTGGATGCCGAAGGCTTCTCGAAGATCGCCAAGGCCGCGCCCGTCAAGAACTGAGGAGCTCGCGGCGGTGTCGCAAAGTGGCGCCGAAGTTCGTCGGTGCCGCCCGATCTAGAAATAGCTCGTCGCTCTGTGTCAGCGATCGCACTTGAAATTTCGAATTGCGATCGCTGACGGCGAGGACGTGCGTGGCTCGTCCCGCCCCTGCGGAAACTGACGAGCGTAGTTCGAATTCGAACCGCGAATTCTCGTACAGTTTCGCCAGACGAGCCGGGGTTGGCCGGGATTTGTTGATGGTCACAGTGTTCGTCACGGGGCGGCAGAGCCTTCGGCGGCGCGGTCCGGTACCCTTCGGGGGAGTATCAAAGGGCGGAACAGCGGCGAAGAGGGAGGTGCGATGCTGGATCGCGATCGCCCCCTCCCCTCGAACGCTGCGATCCGGCAAAAAATCCGAAATAATTCGCGGACAAGAGTATGGCCGAACGCCGATCCTGCGACTACACTGCCCCGACCGGAGCACCCGCATGGCTGATTTTCTGCATACCCCGTTCACTGTTCTGCACATCACGGCCTGCGCGTTCTTGATCCTGGTGATCTTGATTCAGCCGGGTAAGAGCGGCGGCTTGGGCGCGCTCGGCGGTGGCGGTGCGCAGCAGGTGTTCGGCGGCAGCGGCGCGGGTAACTTTCTGACCAAGACCACTTGGGTCACGGCCGGCATCTTCTTCTTCACCAGCATTTCGCTCGCCTACTTGTCGTCGTCCACGGACGAGTCGATGCGCAAGCATTCGCAAGCGTTGCAGAAGCAGCACGAGCAGAACGCGCCGCTCGGGCCGACCGCGCCTTCGAAGTCTGCACCGCCCGCTAGTAGTTCCAAATAATCGGTCACTCACGGAGTCGCGCGGCAATGCCGGAGACTCGGCTCCGTGAACTGTTGCCGAATGCCCGCGAGCTCGCGGTGCTCTTCGGAGCGCGCGGGCTCGCTTGCGTTGCGGCGTGGCGTTCCGGCTTTCGTGCGCTGAGCGACGACGACTACGCGCGCATCTCGATCGCGCAACGCTTCGCACAGGAGCCGCACTTCGATCCGAGCGGCACGAGTTGGTTGCCAGCACCGTTCTGGGCGTATGGGGCTGCATTTCGCGCTTTTGGGACTGGCCTCGGAGTCGCGCGCGCCGTGGCCATCATTCTGGCCCTAGCCGCCGCGGTGTTGGTTTACGTCGCGGCGCGCGCGCTCGGAACGAATCGCTTGGCTGCAGCCGTCGCGGCAGTGTTGAGCTGCGTACTCGTTCCGTATTCGACGCTGCTCGGGGTCGCGGCGCTGCCTGAAGTTCCTTGCGCGGCGCTTTCGCTCTTTGCCGCTGCGACGCTCGCAAGCAGCGACTCGCGCTTGCGAGCTTTGGGCGGGGGCGCGCTGATCTTCGCGAGTTTGTCGCGCTACGAGGCTTGGCCGATCGCGGCGGTCTGCGCAGGCTTCGGGCTGTGGGACGCGATACGGCAACGGCGCGCGGCATACCTTGCCGGCGCCGCGTTGGCGCTCACTGGACCCGTACTTTGGATCACGCTGGGCAAGCTCAATCATGGTGACGCTTGGTTCTTCATTGGCCGCGTTACCGCGTATCGACACGCGCTCGGTGGCAACGAAGTCCCGCTGTGGCAACGCTTGCTCGAGTATCCGTGGGCGCTGATCTGGAATGCGCTCGGGCTGTGCGTTCTGTTTCCGATCTTCTATTTCATGGCTCAAAAGGCGCGGGAACTGGACGGTCCGCGTTACGCGCGCTGCGCCGCCGCGTTGCTAGCGATGCTCGCGTTCTTGATGTTGGGCAGCGTTCGCGACGGCGTTCCGACTCACCACGCGGCGCGCGTGCTCTTGCCCATTTGGTTCTTCGGATGCGTCGTCGCAGGGCGCGAATTTTCGCGGCGCGCGAAAGACGCGATGGGCCACCTGCGAGTGATCGTGGTGGTCAGCGCGATCACCAGCATTCCGCTGGCCCAGGGCGTACATCTGCCGAGCGGTGAGGGCTTTGCGGCGCGCTCGCTGGAACTCGCGGCAGGCGACGCGGCGCGCATGGAAACCAAGCACGGCCTCGCGATCGACACCACCGACTACGGCTATTTCGCCGTTCAAGCCGGCTTTGGAACGCCGGTTGGAACCAGCGTGCTCGACGACCATGATCCGAGGCGAGCAAAGCTGCCGAGCATGACCCCATTTTCTTCGAGCGAGGCGCTCGAGGCGAAACTTCGAGAGCTCGATGCTCGCTTCGCGGTCCTCACCAGCGAACATGCGCCGCTCTTGGCCCCGCGCTGCGACGAGGTCTGGCGAAACGCCAAATTCGTGCTGTTTCGCTGCCCTGCGAGCGGTTCAGGCGACGGCTAAGTACGCAACAATTTGGCCAGCGTCGACGCTTCGTGCCTACGATGCGGCGGTGCTCGGAGTACTCGGTCGGCGCGGCGTCGAAGCGTGCATCAGCTTGTTCGCGGTGCTCGGCTTTTGCTACGTCCCTCTGGGCGGTCACACCGGTCTCGAGCACGCGAAGGCGATTTTGACGACGCCAGCGGCAAAACGCGCTGGCGTCGAACTGCTCGAAGCGTTGATTCGAGTGAGGGCTCGATTGACCGGTGAGGTGCAAGAGCTCACGAGTGTCGGTGGCCCGGCGGCCATCCCTCCCTCACTGCCGTCCCCGAAACACGAAGGCAGCGCGCGGCCCGATCACCATCGCTCGGTGGCTACCCCCTAACGACTTCGAGTTTCCGGCCCACAAAAGACCAAACCACCGGGGCTCGCTGCGGAGCGCCGGTGGTTTGAATTCTCAGCGAGTCTAGTCTTGCTGGAACCAGAGTGTCAACGCAATGTCGCCTCAGTGACGCTGATGCGCTACGAGTAACCGCTACGTTACCATCCCGAGGGGTTATTTAACCGTCAGGCGCGCAGAGCTTCGGCGCCGCCGATGATTTCCATCAGCTCCGTGGTGATCGCGGCCTGGCGAGCGCGGTTGTACAGCAAGGTGTACTTGCCGATCATTTCGGCCGCTTTCTTGGTCGCGGACTCCATCGCGGTCATGCGCGAGCCGAGCTCGGAGGCCTGCGACTCGAACAGCGCGCGCAGGATCGACACCTCGATGTAGATTGGCACTAGCCGCTCGAGCAACGCCTCGCGCTTCGGCTCGAACAGGAACTCGGGATGCGAGCCCCACTCCGGGGTCTGTCCGTGCTCGTTCGTCACTGCCGGCGCTTCCGTCTTTTGCAACGGCAGCAGCGGTTCAGCCACGACACGTTGGCTCATCGCGCTCTTGAACTCGTTGTACACGACGTAGATCGAGTCGACCTCGCCCTGCACGAACGGCGTGAGCACTTTGCGCGCCACGACGCGGGCTTGCTCGATGTCGAGCTTTTCCCAAATGCCGCTCAGAACTTCGAGCACCGGCGCGTTACGACGACGGAAATAGTCGCGGCCCTTGCGGCCGATGGTGATGATCTTGACGGTCTGCCCGGCCGCTTCGCGCTCTTTCCAGAGTCGCGTCGCAGCGCGCAGGATGTTGGTGTTGAACGCGCCGCACAGACCGCGATCGCTGGTGATCACCAGGAGCAACACGGTCTTTTCGGCGCGGCGCGCGAGCAGCGGGTGCTCGTTTTCGTTGGCAGCCGCTTCTTCATCGGCGACCTGACCTACGACGTCGTTCAAGACCTGCGCGGTCTTCACGGCGAACGGACGCAGCGCTTGGATTCGTTGCTGGGCGCGCGTGAGACGAGCGCCTGCAACCATCTTCTGCGCGCGCGTGATCTTCTGCGTCGATTTGACGCTGGAGATGCGCTTGCGGATAGCCTTGAGGTTAGCCAATTCGGCTCACTCCTTGCTCGAAACGAACGACTTTCCGAACGCCTTGAGAATGTCGACGAGCTTCTTCTTGATCTCGTCGGTGATCTCTTTCTTGGTGCGAATGTCTTCCCACAGATCGGCGTGCTTCTCGTCGATGTAGCGGTAGAGCTCGGCTTCGTAGCTGCGCAGCGACTCGACCGGCAGCTTGTCGACGTAGCCCTGAGTACCGGCGAAGATGATCACGACCTGCTTTTCGACGGCGAGCGGGACGTACTGCCCTTGCTTGAGCAGTTCGACCAAACGCTGACCGCGATCGAGCTGCGCGCGGGTCGCGGCGTCGAGATCGCTCGCGAACTGCGCGAAGGCTTCCATCGCGCGGTACTGCGCGAGATCCAAGCGCATCGTACCGGCGAACTTCTTCATCGCCTTGATCTGCGCGTTACCACCGACGCGGCTCACGGAGATACCGACGTTGATTGCCGGGCGAACGCCCGAGTAGAACAAGTCGCTTTCGAGGAACATCTGACCGTCGGTGATCGAGATCACGTTGGTCGGAATGTACGCGGAGACGTCACCTGCCTGGGTCTCGATGATCGGCAGCGCGGTGAGCGAGCCGCCGGAGTGCGGGTCCTTCTGGATCTCGAGCTCGGCTTTGTCGGCATGCGCTTCGAGCGCCTTGCTGGCCGAGTGCTTGGCTTCTTCGCCGATGTAAGCTTGGCCGTCGACGCCCTTGAACTTGTGGTCGCCGGCGGGCACGGTCTGGCCCTTCTTCACGAGGTAGTAGCGGTCGGCGAGCTTGCAGGCGCGCTCGAGCAAGCGCGAGTGAACGTAGAACACGTCACCCGGGTAAGCTTCGCGGCCTGGCGGGCGGCGGAGGAGCAGTGACATCTGGCGGTAAGCAACGGCTTGCTTCGACAAGTCGTCGTACACGACGAGCGCGTGACGGCCGGAGTCGCGGAAGAACTCGCCGATAGTGACGCCGGTGTACGGCGCGAGGTACTGCAGCGGAGCGGTTTCCGCTGCAGTTGCCATCACGATCGTCGTGTACTCCATAGCGCCGTGCTGGGTCAGCTTGTCGACCACCTGTGCAACGGTCGACGCCTTCTGGCCGATGGCGATGTACACGCAGAAGACGCCTTTGCCCTTCTGATTGATGATTGCGTCGACGGCGATCGCCGTCTTGCCGGTCTGGCGGTCGCCAATGATGAGCTCGCGCTGACCGCGGCCGATCGGAATCATGGCGTCGATCGCCTTGATACCGGTCTGCATCGGTTCTTTCACCGGTTGGCGTTCCATGATGCCCGGCGCTTTGAGCTCGATGCGGCGGCGCTGCTTCGTCTCGATCGGACCCTTGCCGTCGACGGGCTGGCCGAGCGCGTTGACGATGCGGCCGAGCATCTCTTCACCCACCGGCACGTCTGCGATGCGGCCGGTGCGCTTGACGACATCACCCTCTTTCACCCCCGTGGCTTCACCCAAGACGGCGACGCCGACGTTGTCGGACTCGAGATTGAGCACCAAGCCGATCACGCCACCCGAGAACTCGACGAGCTCACCGGCCAGCGCGCCTTCCAAACCGTAGACGCGCGCGATGCCGTCACCGCTGGTCAACACCGTGCCCGTCTCGCTGACGAGGGCTGCACGGTCGAAGTTCTGGATCTGCTTCTTGATGATCGATGAGATCTCGTCGGCGCTGAGCTGCATGGCTATTTTCTCGGAATCTTTCGGGTCTGGTTACGGAGTGTAAATTTATTTGGTGATGGCCTTTGGCCAATCACAACGCGGAGAGTTGGCGCTGAATCTCGGCCAAGCGGCCCCTGACGGAGCCATCGATCGTGTTGTCGCCGATCCGGGTAACGATACCGGCGATCAGCGAAGGATCTTGCTGACGGTCGATGGCGACTTTGCGCGAGGTGGCGCTCTCGAGCTCCTTCATCAGACGCTCGTAGAACGACTCGGGCAGCGGCGCCGCCGAGGTCACGACCGCGCGAATGACGCCGGCTTTCTCGTCCGCGAGCGAAGCCAAACGGCGCGCAATCGCCGGCAGTGAAGCGAGCCGATTGCGCGCTGCGAGCAAACGGATCGCGTTCAGGCCCACGCCGGACAAGCCGACGCGGCTCGCGATATCGCGTAGGATCGCTTCGCGCTTTTCGAGGTCGACCATCGGGTTGTCGAGCACGGCCTGCAGTTCGCGGCTCGCGGAATACGAGTCCGCAAAGCTGCGAATTTGCTCGGAAAGAGCGACGACCTGTCCGGCTTCGACGCCGAGTTCGAAAATCGCCCGAGCGTATCGCTCGGCAACCGTACCGTCGCTCATACTTTTCCTCGCAATGCGGTGGCGGCGGTCTTGATGCCCGCCAAGTAGTCCTCAGCCAGACGCGCTTGGTCGGCCGCGGTGATCTTGGTGCGCAAGGTGGTCTCGGCGGAGCGCAGCGCGGCGCGCGACATTTCGGCGACCAAGCCCTCGCGCGCGGATTTCAGCTCTTGGCTGATCAAGGTCTGCGCGTCGCGTTCCATGCGCGCGCGCTTCTCCTTGGCCTCGGCCAAGATGCGCTTGCGTTCACTCTGACCGGCAGCGCGCATGTCGTTGCGAACGCGCTCGATCTCTTGATCGACGTTGGCAAGCTTCTGCTCGAAGTCGGCGAGGCGCGCCTCAGCCTCCTTCTTCATCTGCCCGGCTTCTTCCATGCCGCGCAAGATGTTGGCCTTACGAGCCTTGAGGGCGTCCGCAATCGGCTTCTTGGCGAAGCGGATGAGCAGCCAGTACAAGACTGCGCTGTTCAGCAACATCGCGCCGAACGGCAGCGGCGTGCCTGCCGGGCGCCAGAGAATGCTCGGCTCTACGTCATCACGTTCACCCAAGAAGCCGTAGAAGAAGTTGTACTCTTCGAACTTCGGGACATGGTGCTCGTGGTCTTCGTGACCTTCGGCCTCTACCTCGGTACCAGAGGCAGCGACCTCGGCGTGGCCGACGTGTTCAGCGGCTGGTTCGTCGGCGAATGCCGGCAACGCGAAGGTACAACCAGCGGCTAGAGCTACCCCCAAAAACCAATTGCGTAGGACTGAGGCGCGCATCAGTTGACTCCCTGCCCCACGACTCGTTCCACGATCATTTGAGCCACTTTCTCGGACTCCGCGCCGACAGCGATGCGGATCGAATTCACTTCGGCCTCGATCTTGCGCCGGCCATCTTCAACGATCCGCGTCGTCGCCTCGCGGGCCTCGTTCAAGATTTCGGCTTCGAGCTTGGTTGTCTCCGAACGGAGCAAGTCGCGCTCGTCAGCGGCCACTTGCTTCACTCGTTCGAGCTCCTTCTCGTAGCGCTGCAGCAGCTCGCCGGCCTTTTCCTGCAGCTCGCGGGCCGTCGCACGGGCGCCTTCGGTTCGTTCTTCACGCAAGGCGAACACCTTGAGCACGGGATCGAAGAGCAGCGGCTTCAGGACGACGATCAGCACCGCAAACACCACGATCTGCAACAGCACGGTGCGATCGAAGTCGAGCGGTACGCCACCGGACATGGCCTTCGTGGCGCCATTCAGAGCGCTCGCGGCAGTCGCGGAAACCAGTTCAAAAAGCATGCTTCGTCTAACCTCGCTCCCGTGGGCGGCGTGATGAAGTAGCCGAAATACGGGGCAAATCTTCGCGCGCACTCAGGACGCGCGGGCGGCTCGTACCACCTTGGCGCCGGTGTGTCTAGACCAGCGCTGGTCGGTGTTCAGCAGCGCCAGGCGTCATTCCAGCCAACCTGCACGGCTGTTTTCCACTTCCCGAACGCCGGTTCGGTCGAGCTCGACAGCCAGGTCCGAATAGGGACGCCCGCTTGCGGGATCGCGAGCGTTCGGCATCACGTCCAAGAGAGGCAACAGCGCAAAGGCACGCCGGGTCAGCTCGCGATGGGGAACGACCAAGCGCGGCAGATCGACCGTCTGGCCGGCGATGAACAAGAGGTCCACATCCAGCGTACGCGCGCCCCAGCGCTCGAGGCGCACGCGGCCGGCGGCGCGTTCGATTTCTAGCTGTAGCGAAAGGAGGGCCAGTGGCTCGAGCGTGCTTTCGAGCCGGATCGCGGCGTTGAGATAGTCCGGCTGCGGCGGCCCGAGCGCCGCGCTCTCATAAAGCGCAGAAACGGCCGTAATCGTGGCATGGGGCTGCAAATGTCGCACAGCGGTGCGGAAAAACTCCAGGCGGTCGCCCAGGTTGGAGCCAAGCCCGAGAACGTAGTCCTGTGCGTTATACGTCACGTCTTTGCAGCCTAGCAGTCGAGCGGACTTGCTCGCGACCGGAACCTGCCTTACTCGATGCCCGTGTTTGGATTGAGCGGCGGCGAGTTGTTCATCGTGTCTTTCGTGACCGCGATGGTGGTCTCGGCACGGTATTGGCCGGCCTTGGGCTTGCGGATCGGCGAGCGATTGGGCGGCCCAGCGGCTCGCTCCAGTGAATCGCCGCGCTCCAGTCAACCGCCACGAAATGGGTAGCCGCGATTTCGCGGGTGAAACCGCCGCTTGAAAGCCGCTACACTCTCATCGTAGTGACACCGCACCTTGAGGCCGGCGGAGACACCGGCAACAACGAGGAAGGTGGCTCGCTCATCTTCGTGAGCGACGCCTCGGCGGAGGCCGAGCGTCTCATGATGGCACTACGAGCCCGCGGTTATCCGGTGGTCGATGTTCCACTCGCGCTGCTGGTCAGCCGAGTCTCGGTACAGCGACCGTCGTTGATCCTATGCGACGCGGATGCCCCTGCAGCGCTCGAGACGATTCAACGAGTTCGCGAGACGCCCGGAGGGAATCGTGTCGACGTGCTCTTCCTCGGCGAGCCTGGTCGGACGGTCGAGCAGAATGCGGCCGCGTTGCAGCAAGAGGCGAGCGGAGTGTTCGTTCGCCCCGTCGACGACTTCATGCTGTTGCGAAAGGTCGAAGCGCTGATCGGCGTGCCCACCGGACGCAATGATTTCAGCCTACGCACCACGCCTACGAACCGCGCACCCGTGCTCGTCGCCGCCACGCGCCGGCCGTATCGCTACGATGCGGGGAAAACCGAGGCACCGCGGGATCCGCCATCGTCGCCGTCATCCCCGTCGGCGTCCGCGCCGAGCAACGTCGCGCCAGCGACCAATCCAGGAACCGAACCGGGACCGCCGAGCGTGCGTCACTCGGAGATTCCGGATAGCCAGCCTCATTCCAGTCGACCGTCGGCATCGAGCCACCTACTGCCCCCTCGCCCGCAAGAGCTGCCTCAAGCGAAGCTGAGCCCGGCGCTCGAGTCGTTGCTGGCAACCGCCGAGCGGCGCGTGCTCTCGGTCCGCAATTCGTCCATTCCGCCTTCCGATCGTTTGTCGCCAGAAGCCGAGCTCGAAGCGATTCTGCCCGCTGACGTACTCGATGCTTTGGACGAGCCGCTCGACTTCGATGACGACGATGACGACGACGATAGCTCGATCGGCACGCACAACGGAGTGGATGCCGACGGGAGTCCACGCTCGGCAACGAAAACCACCGGCGCGGGGACTGCCACGGGTGGCAGCAATCTCGCACCAGAAATCATGGAACCGGTGGTGCACAGCGCACGTGAGAAGACCGCGGCTCCACGTACGAGCACGGAACTGCCCCCCACGGATGGGCCCGAGTCGCAGTCGTCGCGCGCCACGGAACCACCGGCAACGCCACCGCGCCACACCAATCGCATGCGCAGCGAGGCTGAAGCGCCGCGCTCGACCTTCGAAGAACCCGCGTTCAGCCGAGCCGCGAACTCGCTGAGCGGAACGACGGCACATGGCCCGATCACCGATACGCCACCGAGTGTCCCGGCGCCGGCATCCGAGAATGCTGCTTCGTTGTCGACCGTGCCGCCCGCAGCGCGCGTCGATCGCCTGCCACCCGCCGATCGGAGCATCGCGCCGCCAACGATTGCCGGCGCGCAGCTCGTTTCCGCAGTTCTGCCAGAGTCTCGCCGAGAAGCGCCGAAGCTCGAAATTCCGGCGTCGCTCGGCGCGGGCGACGCCGTGCGAGCCTTCGCGCGCGTGGTGCGAGTTCGCTACACGGGCGCCCTGGCGTTCGAGGACACCACAGGGATTCGCCGTGTGCTGTTCCGTGATGGTGACTTCGTTACCGCCGCCTCCGGGGCCGACGGTGAGTCGCTAGTTGCGTTTCTCACTCAACGGGGCGACTTGCCTGCTGAAGTGGCCGCGCGCGTTGGTCGGAAGCTGCCGCAATTCGGTCGGCATGCGGGCGCTGCGCTGATCGCCCAAGGGCACCTTCGACAAGACGACTTGTGGCCAGTCTTGCGTGCCCATGCGGAATGGCTCGTCGCCCGAATCGTCCTTTTGACGAGTGGGGCGGTGAGCGTTGAAGGCGACGTGCCGGTGCGATTGCAGGCGGAGCCCGCGGTCTTCGGTGGTGCCACCGGGGCAGAGGTCTTGGTCGAGATCGTTCGACGCGCAGTCTCTCCCGAGCAAGCCGTTCAGCGTCTTGGCGGCCCAAACTCGATCTTACAAAAGGGGGATAACCCAACCCTGCTTGGCGAGTGCGCAATTGCTGACGCAGAAGCTGCGATCATCCGCGCCATCACTGAGGAGCCTCTCGCCGAAACGCTGCGCCGCGCGGGAAACAAGGATTTTGCAGCAGTGCTTTACATCCTCGTCGAGCTCTCGGTACTCGGCCGCTCGAGCGGCGAGCGTCGCGCGCCGCGCGAACCGCAAGAAAAGCGAGCCGCCAAGCTCGACCACTTAGACCAAGCGGCCCTTCGCGCGCGGATCCTGGCGCGCAAAGCGCTGAGCGAAGAAGGCGACTACTTCGCGTTGCTCGGAGTTTCGCGGAGCGCCACCAGTTACGATATCCGGCGCGCATACAGCACACTCAAAGACGAATACGATCCAGCACGGATTCTGACCAACGAGACCGTCGATTTGCGTGACGATGTGGAACTGATTTTGGAAGTGCTGGCTGAGGCCTTTGAAATTCTCGAAGACGACCTCAGACGCGAACGCTATCGACGCGCACTCGACGCGAGCCCGTAGCACTGCACTCTGATCGCGCTTGGCAACACTCGATCAATCGTGTGTGCACGTTTGATTTCCAGCGCACTGGGAAAAACACATTCGATAGTGTTGATCACGTTGCACAACTCGTGCACTGCAGTGTGCAACTGAGGAGTGTGCGCGCGCGCTGTCAGGCGAACTAAAAAATCTGCGATGAACAAAAACGCAACGGTGTTCACACATCTGACAACCCAACTGTGTTACGCGATGCACGGATGGGGATCGCCTTGGAGATGATATGTCACACCAGAATATTGCGGAAACCGAGTTAGATCCCAGTGAGGAAAGTGCTCCGCAATCATATATTGCCGAACTAAATCCAAAACGCAGTCGTCAGGCGCCGCCAGCGCGTGATCTTCGCGAACCACGCGAGCCGCAGCAATCCGAAGTGATCGTCGCCGCACCCGCGCTCGAAGCGGACGCGCCGGCTGCGCACCGCTTGGTCCGCGCACTGGTCGCGGCGGGTGTGGAGACGTTCTTCGGTATTCCAGGTGGCCCCGTCTCGCCTGTCTTCGATGCGATTCTGCACACCGAAGGTGCGCGCCTCATCGAATCGCGTCACGAGACCTCTGCGGTATTCGCAGCCGCCGACTACTACCGCGCTTCGGGTCGCGTTCCAGCAGTGGTGGTGACGGCTGGCCCTGGCGCGACGAACGCCGTCACTGGTGTGGTATCGGCCCACCTCGAGCGCATCCCGATGCTCGTCATTTGTGGGGATGTCGCCTGGGCGGCAGAAGGCGGCCGCCTGCTCCAGGACAGCGGTCCCGAAGGCATCGCCATCGAGAAGATGCTCGGCCACGTGACACGCGCGACAGTGCGCGTCACGCAGTCCAGAACCGCTACCACGCAATGCCTGGCAGCGCTGAACGCCGCGAAAAATCCAGCACATCCGGGACCGGCGTTGCTCGTACTCCCGATTCAGCTCGGCCGCGCCGGTGCACCGCTGTCGTTGGTCGAAGCGCCGCCCTCGCAGTTCGTGGCGCGGGCCTCGGCGCAAGTCGTGCAACAGACCGCAGATTGGTTGGCAGAGGCTGAACAGCCGCTGCTGGTGATCGGCGCGGGTTGTCGGCCATACGCATCCACCATTCGCAAGTTGGTCGATGCCTTCGACATTCCGTTCGTGACCACTCCTCAAGCAAAGGGATTGGTGAGTGAGCTTCATCCGCGTTCTTTGCGGCATGGTGGCCTCGCGGCCTCCATGTGGGCACGCGAATACACCTCCCGCGGAGTCGACGCCGCACTGGTACTCGGCACCGACCTCGATGATTGCTCGATCGGGCCAACGCGCTTCATCGCCGAAGGCGGCCGCCTCATTCACGTGGACTTGAATGCAGCCGTGATCGGCAGGAACCTGCCGACGACGCTGGGGGTGGTGGCGGATCTCGAAGCCTTCGCCGAGGATCTGCAGGCCTTGGTCGTCCGCGAGGGTCTGCGAAACGGGCGAACTCACGCGCGGTTACGCGAACTGCGTCAAAAGTCGGCTTGCGAGCATGCAAACTTCGCTTCCGACTCGAGCCCGCGCATCAAGCCGCAGCGGGCGATCGCCGATTTGCAAGCCGCAGTCCCGGAGAACACTGCGTTCATCACCGACATCGGTGAGCACATGCTGTTTGCTCTGCACTACCTGACCGCGCGCTCGCCGGACAGCTTCACGATTCACCTCGGCTTGGGCAGCATGGGCTCTGGAATCAGCGGTGCCATCGGACTGGCCCTGGCCAATCCGGAGCGCCCCGTGGTGTGCGTGTGTGGTGATGGTGGGATGCAAATGGTCGGTATGGAAGCGCTGGTCGCGCTCAAGTACCGATTGCCCATCGTGTACGCGGTGTTCAACGACGCGCGCTACAACATGGTCTATCACGGCTATCGCCAAGTGTTCGGGCGTGAAGCGGAATGGGAGTCGCCCTGGACGGACTTTGCGGCCTGGGCGCGTTCGATGGGCATGGCAGGGCTCCGCGTGAACCACCCCGGTGAGATCAGCAGCGAGCAGCTCGCGCGTTTACGCGCGGCGCGCGTGCCGGTAGTGCTCGACATTCGCATCGACCGCGACGTGAAGCTCACGGGCGGCGGCAGAAACGAAGCGTTGCAGCACATGTCGATGTTGAACAAGGGGAACGGTTAGTGCACGCACGCATCGCCGGACTCGGTCAGTGGTTCCCGGACCGAGTCCGCACCAACGCCGAATGGCCGGAGGCTTTCAGCGCTGCGAGTCGCATGAAACAGGGCGATCGCGCGCTGGTCGACGTGCCTAGTGACGAACGCGATCCGACGCTGCGCATCGTCAAACGCTACTTGGCTGAGGAAGAGCACGACCCCTTTCTCGGCGCGCGTGAGCGACGAGTCGCGGACTCGGCCATGACTTCGGCGGAGGCCGAGGCCTTGGCGGGACGAGCCGCGCTGGTCGACGCGGGCGTCGACGCTTCGGAGGTCGACGCCATCTTTTCGTGGGCTTTGGTGCCGGATCGAATCATGCCGAGCAACGCCTGCCGAGTCGGCGATTTGATCGGCGCCAAGCGCGCTTGGTCTTCGAGCGTCGATTCGGCCTGCGCGAGCCCAATTACGCACTTGAACCTAGCAGCGGCGCTGATCGAGTCGGGGCGCGCGCGCACGGTGCTGCTCACGCAATCTCACCTGTGTACGCGCACGTTCGCGATGTTGCACCCCGCTGCACCGAGTGTGGGTGACGGCGCCGCGGCCATGCTGGTCACTGCCAGCAAAGTTCCGGGGATCTTGCAGACCCACAGCATGACGCACGGTGAGCATCACGACGCGGTGGTTTGGTGTCGCGGCAAAACCGACGAAACCGATCCTCCGTGGTGGGAGCCCGGTGGCGCGCTATCGATGGGCAGCCGCTCGCCCGACGCAACGCGCGCGTTGATGCAAGACACCGTGCCTACCGCTGCGCGAACGGTCGCGGAGCTCGCGCAGCGCGGGGGTTTTGCGGTGGATTCGATCGACGCACTGCTGAGCGTCCAGCCTCGTCGTTGGGTTCCTCTGGCGATCGCGGAGGCGCTCGGTTTGTCGCCGGACGTCGCGACCGAGACGTATCGACGCTATGCCCATTTGGGTGGCGTGGGCCCTGTCGTCAATTTGATCGCCGCGCGCGACGCGGGCAAATTGCGAGACGGCGCGCGCGTCGTGATCTACGCGCAGGGCGCCGGGTTCACTCGCGCGGCGGCGGTCTTGAACTGGTCGACCTCTGGCTGACCAAGTTCGCGAGCGCGGTCCATAGGTCATTCGCGCTCACCGGCTTGGTCAAGATGCCGTTCATGGTTTCCGCGAGGAAATTCCGATAGCGCTCGCGCGTCGCGTCCGAGGTTACGAACACGGTGCGCGCCGCGAGCGCCGGTCGCTCGCGGCGTAACCACTCGAACAGCGCGCGGCCGTCGACCTCGGGCAGCGCGATTTCGGTCACGACGGCATCCGGGCTGGAGCCGGAGCTGAGTAGATCGATCGCTTCTTGGCCATCACTCGCCATGATCACGTCGCAAGAGCTGGCAAGCATGCGCGCGTACGCCTTCAGGATGCGCTCATCGTCGTCGATCACGAGCACGGTGTGCCGCTTGCTCAACGGGCGCCGAACCGCGGCGTCGCGGTTCTGCAAGTAAGCTTTGCGCATCGTGGCGTGATCCGGGAGCGGCAACAGCGCAATGAACGTCGCGCCCGAACCGTGCACGCTCTCAACGATTAGATCGCCGCCGAGGTCACGCATGATCGAGCGAGAAATGCTGAGACCGAGCCCCGTGCCGAGCCCGGAACGCTTGGTGGTGAAGAATGGATCGAAGATGTGCGATAGCGCTTCCGAAGCGATACCTGGACCGGTATCGGAAATGGAGATCGCGACGTACTCGGTGTCGGCCCGGGTCGTGATGCGAACACGGTGCACCTCGCGCTCGACGTCGTTGATCGCGTGTGCAGCGTTGATCAAAATGTTGACCAACACTTGCGTCAAACGACCGTGAGGCACCACCACGCGTGGCAACGCTCGCGCATAATCGCGCTCGATGTGCGCCACCATGCCGATCTCACGACCGACCAGCCGTAGCGCTTGATCTACGACGTCGTTCGCGTCGAGCATCTGCGCTTCTTCTTTGTCGCCGTCGGAGCGGGCGAACACGCGCAGATCGCGAACCACGCTACCGATGGCCGAGGACGCGGCCAGCATTTCTTCGAGCAGCTGACGGCCTTCGACGCGTGGTGCGCCGGTGAGCGCTAGCTCGTGAAGCATTTGCACTTGCTCGGGCGTCGCCCCCCAACCGCGAGTGGCCCAGACGCTCAGCTCGTGCACCACGTTCGCGAGCGGTGTCATCAGCGCCATGCAAGCTTCGATGCTCAGCTGCAGCGCCATCAATGGGTTGTTGATCTCGTGGGCCACGCCCGCGACCAGAGTGCCGAGCGCCGAGAGCTTCTCGGTGTGGATCATCGAAGCGCGGCTGTGTTCCTGCCCTTTGCGTAGAGCAGCGCGCAGCTGTGTGCGGTCGAAAAACCCATGAATCGCCCGATCGTCGGCGGCCGGCCAGACCAGCACTTCATCCGCCCCGTGGGACAAGGCGTCGAGGGCCGCGACTTCATCCACCGCGACGAAACCTAGCGGTGCGCCGCCGACGCGCTCGCGTAGGCGGGGCAGCAGCTCCGCGGCTGCGCCGTCCACGACAAGAATCTGCGTGTCGTGCGTTGCGTAGCGATCAGCGAGGGTTGCAGAAATGCGATCCGCTGCCGCGGCGCTCGGCGCTAGCACCCACACGCCGACTCCACCTTCTGTCTCGGACAGGTTTGGCTCGTCGTTCTTGATCACGGAACCGCTGGCTGCTCCGCCGATAGTCTTACCACGTGATCATGGTCGAACCGTCGAATCGATTGAGCAATTTCGTTTCGAGCTTGGCCTCGATGCCGCACGCCTCGTAGGTGCCTACCGCACCACCGGCCATCGCCGACTCGATCCAGAGATATTCCTCACGGTATACCATCTCCACCGCACGTGGACCGTGACGGACGATTTCCCAGTGCCCGTATTGAAAGGTTTGACGACGCGCGGCGAGGGCCTGCTCCGTGAGCCGAACCGGATCGTGCGAAAGCAAGCGCAACATCGTCCGGCCGAGCAAGCTGGCCGCGAACGTGCTCGCGTTGGTACGCCAGATGTCGTGTATGCCCTCGTGCACCTTCTCGGGCGAGCGCAATGACGCGCCGGCAACGGCCAGCCGAATCATGTAGTCACGCAATGGATACATTCGGACTGGGGACCAACGCTCTCCTTCGAAGCAATCACGATAGAGCTGCGGTCGCCCCGCACGTTGCAGCACGGTTTCGAGTGAACGCAAGTAGAGTCCCCTCACCAGGGCGGACGGCGGGACAACCTCGAGGCGACTCACGAGATCGCAATACGGCGCGACGATCTGGATGGCGCTCTCCACTGGATTATTCCGAAGGCTGAGGGGATCCATAGCCGCCATCTGGTTCTAGCGTTTCCGCGTCCGGTGTTCTGCTCAGTTGCCCCTAAAAATATCTTCGTCGATCCGAATAGGTAACACGACGGCCGGTCAAAAGTGAACTCGTTCGACCCCGGCGGTCTCCTACACCGACCCACCCACGCGAGTGATGCGGTATGAGTGATATTCGCGCTTCGTCTGAACGCTGCACCACCGACGCTCCCGAGGCTTTGGACGCTTCCCGAGCTCGGGACCTCGACGATCGCGGAGAGCGCGACGACCCGTGCACTCGGGAGATCTGGGCCGCTAACCCCCTACCCTCTCTTCAGAGGTACAGCCGAATAGCGGGCAGTATCGGGGTTTGGGCAGTTGCCTTTGCGGCCCGCTACCTGGCGGGAAGCGCCAGCGGGATGTGGCACTACTCCGCAGCGCTGCTGGCCGTCGCGTCGAGCACGTCACATTCGAGTGATTCGCCCTCGACCGACAGCAGCAAAGTACTTTTGGGGTGCAGCTCACCGCGTAGAATTTTCTCGGCGAGGGGTGCTTCTACCAAACGCGCGATTGTCCGTTTCATCGGCCGCGCGCCCAGCGTGGGATCGAAGCCACCGTGATCCAACAAGAATTCGATCACGTCGGGATCATAATCGAGCCGCAACCCGCGCTGCGCGGACAGCGCACGACCCACACCATCCAACAATCTACGAGCAATCTCCCGGACTTCATCGCGAGCCAGCGGAGCGAACACCAGCACCTCATCGATGCGATTGTAGAGCTCGGGAGCCAACGCACCTCGCGCCGCGGACACGACGCGTTGCTCGAGGTCGGCCCGATCTTGCGCATCGTTCCCGAATCCGACCCGACGACGCGGCGAGCTACCGCTCTCTTCCGCACCGAGGTTCGACGTCATCAGGATCACGGTGTTCGTGAAGTCGACGGTTCGCCCGCGTCCATCGGTGAGTCGACCTTCATCGAACACGGCCAAGAACGAGGTGAGCACATCGGGGTGAGCTTTTTCGAGCTCATCCAACAAGATCACTTGGTACGGCCTGCGGCGTACTGCCTCCGTGAGCTGTCCGCCAGCCTCGTGTCCGACGTAGCCGGGCGGTGCGCCGATCAAGCGCGCGATCGCGTGCGGCTCCGCGAACTCCGAAAGGTCGAGCCGTGTCATTGCGGTATCGCAATGGAACAAGACTTCGGCGATGGCCTTCGCGCACTCGGTCTTGCCGACCCCGGTTGGTCCGAGCAACAGGAAGGTCCCGATGGGACGTTGCGAGCCCAAACCCGCGGCGTTGCGTCGCAAGATGCGCGCGATGCGCCGAATTTGATCGCCGTGCCCGACGACTCGCTCCGCCAAGATCTCCTCCAAGCGAAGCATGCGATCGCCGTCCGCTTCGAGCAGGCGATCGATCGGCATATCGGCAAGCTCGGCCACGATTTCCGCCACGCTCTCGGCAGTCACTTCCGGCTTGCCGCGACGTCGAGTGCGAGCCCCGGCCAAGTCCAGAATCGAAACCGCTTTGTCCGGTAGCGCGCGCCCGGGAAGATAGCGCACCGACCAGCCCACACCGAGCGCCATGGCTTCGGTCTGATAGCGGACCTGGTGATGAGCCTCCAATTTGGGTTTGAGCGCATCGACTACCAGATACGCTTCCTCGCGAGTCGGCTGCTCGACCTCTACCAACGAGAAGCGCCGAGCCAATGCCGGATCCGCGGCCAACGCCTTCTGATAATCCTCCGGAGTAGTCGCACCGATGCACGGCAATTCACCGCGCGAGAAAGCGAGCTTGAGCTCGGAAGCGATCTCTTCTGCGGCTTCGCCGATGAACAATTGGTGGATCTCGTCGAAAAAGATCACCACCCGTCCCTTTGCACCCAGCACTTCCTTGCGCAACGCGCCGATGCGGGACGCGAGCGCACCGCGCACACCCGTACCCGCGACGAGCTCGCTGACCGGGATCTGAACGATCACGCGATCGTCGAGCGACAGCCCGTCTTCGGCCGCCGCGATGCGTTGCGCGAGCCCGCGCACGATGCTCGTCTTGCCCACGCCAGCGACACCCACGAGACAAGGATTGTTGCCCTCGCGTTTGGCTAGTACGTCCAGTGCTTGCTCGATCACGGTATCGCGAGCCACGACCGGATCGAGTTCGCCGCGCGCAGCGGCCAGCGTGAGATTTCGGCCCAGAGCCGTCAGCGTCGGGAATTTTTGCGCGTCCAGTTCGAAGCGTTCCCACGGTTCCGGCTCCTTGTGTACGGGCTTTTCTAGCACTGGAACTGGATGCAACGCGCGCGTGGACGTCCCGCGCTCCCGCTTTGCGTGGCTCCGCAAGCTCATCACCGGCACGACCACGCCCGCGCCACGCTTTTCGGGCGCCGAGGGAGCATTGGCTACACTCGCCTCACCGTTCGTCGACTTGCGCGGCGGCGGGTAGAGCGGCACCTTGATCGCCTTCGAGACGCGCCGCGGCAAAGGTTGTGGCACTTCCGGCGGCTGCGAAGGAGACACACGACGTCGCCCCACCAAGCCCAACCCGACTTGCACGGCTTGCGTGCGTAAACGCGAGGTGTCTACGTTCAGCCCTTCGAGGATTCGGCGTGCAGATGAGCGAGGCTCTCCGACCAGCGCGACCAGCAGATGGACCGCGGCTGCATCGCCGTCGCCCATGCGACCTGCGATCTCACGAGCTCGCTGCAGGCATGCCTTGAGCGGATCCTCGAGCTCCTCTTCGACTCCCCGAGCCGCGCGCAGCAGCTCTTCGACGCCAAGCTTGCGCTCACGGAGCAAATCCGAAGCCGGGCTTGGACGAGCCGCGATTGCTGCCAGCAGATGTGCGCTCGACGCGCGTTCCTTCTGCTGTTGCGCGAGCTCATCCGCAATCCGTTTGACGAGAGCGAGTTCGGACTCGAAGCGGGCACCGGTCATCACCTGAGCGATCTGCCCGGCGCCGAAAAAATGGCCAACTTTTCCAGGGTTTGGCCGAGCGGCCCAGCTCGGCTAGCGGGTAAACCGCTCACTCGCCCGCGCGTAGTCCCAAACCGTCACGCGCCGCGATCCCCCAACAGCGATCAGCGGCTCGAACGTGGAAATCGCTAGGTTTTTGTCTTCGACCAAGGTCGCGAGCCAGTCGTCTTCCGCACTTGCGACCGCCCCCGAAAGCTCGGCCTGGAAGCGCACGTGTCCGTCGAAATCGGTAACCAACACCGACCAGCTCCGAGTTTGGTCGGGCCGTGGGTCGCTGACTAGGACGAATGCGAGGGCTTCGGTATTGGCAGCGGCGGCGTACGGCGGCGCGGCCAACCGAAACCGAGCCAGCAGCGACAAGCCACCTGCCAAACGCAAATGTAAAACCTCACCCGCACGGGTTACACCAAAGAACTCGTCGAGCCGCATACCCGGCAACAAGCGAATCAACGGATCGTCATCACTCAGACCTTTGTACTCGAACTCGGCGCGGCTCCCGCGCGGTGCCTGTCGCACGAATCCGTTCGCGCTTCGGCATACGATCGCGCCGTCTCGCAATTGGGCGAGCGGCTCGTTGCAGCCCTCCAAATGAAAGCTCGCTTCGATCGGCCAAACGGCGTTGGTCTCAGCGACGAAGGGATAGGAGTAGAGTTGGGAAACGTCCGGGTAGTAAACGAAGAAGTGACTCGAGCTTTCGAGATCAGCGAGCAACCGTGAACCAGGGAGGAACGGAACGCGTGGAAACCGCGTCGCAGTCTTCGCGCGCGGCTCGAGCAGCGCTCCGCCCGACGCTCCAAGTGCAAAGAGTGCTCCGAGTGGACCGTGCGCAACGGCGCGAACACTGCCGATGCTCGCCTCCGTGATCACTTGGCCGTGTTCGCTTTCGCGAAGAGTCACCTTGTCGCCGCTTGCTTGCAGCAAGCGCTGGGCGCCGAACGACAGAAGTTCCGTCTGAACGAGCGGGGGAACGATCTCCAGCCGATGATCTCGCAACGAGCTCAACGTTTGCGCCACCTGGGGCGGTTTCGGCAGCGCAGCCGGCGACGCTTTCGGCGCTTCCGCCGAGATTTCGAGGCCCATTGCGGACGCAAAGCTATTCGGCACCTGAACGGCCCGACGCTTTGGCGCTTTGCCCAGGGGGCGGCAGGCGCCGAGCAAGACGAGACAGGTGATCGCCGCAGCGACGCGCCTGATTGTTCGCGTAGCGCCCATGAGCTAGGTTCACTTTCCCGCCCGCTCACGCCCGAACGCAAGCACAATGTTCCGTAATTTCTCGTTCGCTCAGCTCTTCACGCGCCGCGCAGAGCTCCTCACGCCATTGCTATTCGTCGCGGTCGCCCTGGAGACGAACGCCTGCAGCCGCTACACGCGCACCAAGCAGTGTCGCGCGCTGATCGCTCAAGTCAATCCGGCCCTCGACGACGTGCTCACCATCACCCATAGCGGAGGCGCTGGTGGCGTGGGCGGAGGAGCAGGAGCGAGCGCAGGCGGCGTCGGTGGACTCGGCGGTTCGAGCGGGGCGAGCGCAGCGAATAACGGGTATGTCGCCGCGGCGGGCCGCTACGAGCGCCTAGCCAAACAACTGGGACCCATGGAGTTCGGCAGCGAGGAAATGGCCAAGCTCGTCGCCGAATACGCGGGCGTCTTGAACAGCGCCGCGGAAACCCTACGCTCGCTCGCCGCAGCTCTCGAGTCGAACAACAGCTCCGAGGCAGAGCGCCTGAACCGCGAACTCGAGCGCATCACCGTTCACGAACGTTCGCTCGTCGCGCGAATGGATGCTTGGTGCCAACCATAATCATGCGCGCGACATGTGGCGGCTGGTGACCGCAGCCAGACTCGTGCGGTCCTGGCAAAGCACGGCGTAGAGCAGCCCTGCGTTCCACCAGACCAGCACCGAGTCCCCCTTCGACGTGACGGCCAGGGTGAATGACGGGGCAGCCGCGAGTTCTAGACTGGCGTTCGGCATCGAGCTTGCCCAGCGCGCCAGCGCTCTCAGATCCTCCACGGTATGATGCCCGACTTCGACTACCGGCAGCAGGCAATCACTCTGCGCTTGGAAGACGAAGGCAACGGCCTGAGTCCCTGGTTCCACGAACGCTTCGAGCTCGCGGCGCGCCTCCAGTTGGCGCTCGGGAAAGCATGCACCGACGGTATCGAGCAACAGATCCAGTGGACGAAATGTGAAACGCGGCGCGTAGCCACGCCCGGTGTGGGCACGAAAGCGAGTCGGCAAGGGGGATCGGCACAGCTCGAGCAGCGACTCGGCGGAATGATGGCGAAGCGCGGACTCGAGCTCCTCCGACGTGATCAGCCCCTCTTCGACCAGGGTTTGTCCGACCATGCCTCCGCGCGCGCGACATTGCTCACACACACGGTCGAGCTCGGCCTCATCGATCTCCGAGTACACCAGGATCAAGTTGCGGAGCCGGTGTCCCAAGCCACTCGCTGCGACCCAACACACTCGGCCTTTCTCTACGAAGATCCCGCCACGTTGCTCGGCGCCGAACTCGAGCAAGCCGGAGTCATCACCGCCCAGTCGCTCGATTCGCAGGAGCGCATCCGCAAGCGCGCTCCAATCGACGTTTTTCGCCGTCATAGCCCCCATTGAACCAGCTCCGGATTCGCCTCGATGCAACCGAGGGCTTGTCGCGTCGCACTGAGCACGAACGCCAAATTCGACTCGCGCGCACAGGCCAGCGCGAGGGCAATCGTCGGACGAAGTGTGCCGCGCAGAATGACGACGATCTGCCGCTCACTCACGAACGCGTACTCGACGAATTCGAGCGCCTTCCGCGAGGGGCGTGGAAGCGCGTTCGAAGCGCCCAAACAGCGCAGGGCTGCGCGAACGAGGGGCTCACGATCGATCGCGCCACCTGGGCCGAAGCCACCGAGCAGCATACCCTCGGCGAGATGTACCAGCGCACCGTTCTGCACACTCGGTACCCGCTCGCAAGCTTCAGCAGTGACGTCATCGATCGAACTGACCGAAAGGCGTTCTGCGCTCAGCGATCTCTCGTCCGCCATTCTCGATACAAAGAACCGTCTGCAACCTGCGCGCCATCTGCTGGAATTTGCCTCGACTGGAAGGTGGCGGGCGCACGCGCCGAATCCGCCGAGCATTCTTCGCGCAACACGACGAACGGCCCTCGTCACGTGGCAACAGTGGTCTCCTTCCGAGACGTGCGGAGATCGAGCCGTCCCCGTTCTAGACGGCTCAATCGTCGCGCAGCAGCGGCTCGCGCACCGACGCATACTCTTCGATCAGTGCGCGCGCTTCTTCGGAGACTTCGCTGAACCGGACACCAAATCCAGCAGGGAAGTCGTCATTCAGCTCGTCTTGTGTGTAAGCGACAGCGCCGTATACGCTACATGTGGGACCCGACGGAAAGGCCAGAGAGAGCTCGACGGCGGCCCCGAGCGCAGGTGGCTTCTCGTACGTCGCCACGAACAGGCCACCGAGTGAGCAGACGTCGCTGCTGGACACAGGTCTGAAAAAATTCGTCTTGGAATGATTGACGAGAGAAACGTCGATGCGCTCGGGCCGACTCATGCCGCGCTCGATGGTGCGCTGCATACCCGCTATTGCCGAGGCGATCTCACTCAGTCGCTGTGCTTGGTCGTCGTTCGCTTCGCCCCTGGTCGCCAAAACCGGCGACAAAAGCTCGCGTAACAGCGAAAGCTGCTCAGCTGCGAGGCGCACGAGTTCTTGTGGGCCAGTGTTGTGCAGCGTGACCTCGAGTTTGGGTCGCGTCAGCGATTCGAGGCTATCGAGCAGCGTGCCTTGCCCTGCACTCGACGACTGCGTAGCTGCGAGTGCACGCGCCAAGGCTTCACGGATTCCCTTCAATTGATCGTCTAGCAAGCTCAACGAGCCGGTGATGCGAGCCACGGGATCTTCGTCCTTGCCGCCCAGCCGCTGGACGCGCACGAACGCTTCCTTGATCTCGGCCCAGCGAGCCTTCTGTTCTTCGCTCTGGCGGCCGCGCATCTCCGCGAGCTTCAGCAGGTTCTGCTCCGCACCTCGAGTCAAAGTCTGTGCTTCACTCGCGTAGTGATCGTCGACCAGCCGTTCGAGCTCTGCCTCGTTCATGGCAGCCGCCAGCTTCTCGGCAAGCTTGTTCATGTTGCGATAGCTGCCCTGCAACTTGAACGCTGGCTCACTGCGGTAGCGATCGTCCTGTGAGGCGGAAGCGATGTACTCCTGGTTCACACGAAGCAGCGTCCGCTGCACTTGGAACAGGCGCTGGAAGAGCGCGACGAATTCCTCGATCTCCGCGGCTCCGTAGTCGTGTGAAAGTTCGGATACCGGCACCTCCTCACCTTGAGCCATCGCGACGAGTTTGTGCACGTCTGCCGGATCCCGACCTGACAGCGGCGCGAGCACGGCATGCGATGTGAGCGCGTTTTCCAGATAGCTGAGCGCAAAGGCCTGCTCTTTGCCTTGCAAGATATCGCCCAAGTTGTACGTATCCGCGCGATTGGCAAGCATGTCGGGGATCTGAAAGCGTGCGCCCGATTCCGTGTACGGGTTGCCGGCCATGACGATGCAGAACTTTTTACCGCGTAGATCGTACGTGCGCGTGCGGCCATTCCAGACGCCCTCGATACGCCGTTGTGCGTCGCACAACGAGATGAACTTCTGCAAGAGCTCGGGATTCGTGTGCTGAATGTCGTCGAGATAGAGCATGACGTTGTTGCCCATCTCGAGCGCGAGATTGATCTTCTCGACCTCTTGGCGGGAGGTCGCGTTGTGCGCTTCGCTCGGGTCGAGGGAAACGACAGCAGTTCCCAACGCGGGGCCGTTCACCTTGACGAACACCAGGCCGAGCCGGCTCGCCACGTATTCCATGAGCGTGGTCTTGCCGTAACCAGGTGGCGAAACCAGTAGCAAGAGGCCCATCAAATCAGTGCGCTTGGTCTTGCCGGCAGCCCCCAATTGCTTTGCCAAGTTGGCGCCCACCAAGGGCAAATACACCTCATCGATCAAACGATTGCGAACGAACGACGTGAGCACGCGCGGCGCGAATTCGTCCAGCCTGAGGCGCGCGCGCTCACGCGCCGCGACCTCGGCTCGCAGCTTCTTGTAGCTGCGGTAGCGCGGCGCGCGCTGTTCGATGAATACGCTGACCCGTTCGAGTAGCTCATCCAGCGCGAGCGCGAGTTCGCGGTTGACGATCCGAGGATGCGTGCCGAGAAGTCCGGAAACCACCGCTTCGGTCGGCGCTGACGACACGTTGACTTGGGTGCCCGAGAGCGCAATGTAGCGCGCGACCACCTCCAAGCGATGTTTGTTCAGTGCAGAGTTTGGTCGCTGCTTCAAGAAGGCGTCGACGTAGGCCAGCGCAATTCCAATTCTCTCCGGGCCGTGAGCCTCTAGTAGCGAGAGATCTTCCTCGAAGCCGCGGCGTGCGGCCAGCTCTTCGAGGTGCTTTTGAAATTCGCCCTGCAGTTGTTCCGCGCGCGCGCTGACAGTGAAGCTCGGCGGCGATTGAGCGAGCTCTCCGATTAGATAGCGTGCGGCAAACGCAGCCGGCACCGCTTTGCCCAAGCCCACGCTCGATGCGTAGTCTGCGATCGGCGATTCGAATTCGCTCGCGAGCGCCAGGCTCGGCGACGAATCGCCAAAGATCGCGCGCAAGCGACCAATGCTCGCGGCGCGCCGCGACAACAAGTCTTGCTTGTCTTCCGATAGGGAGTGCCAGTAGAGCCATGCCAGCCCGCGCGCGTCCGCGGAAAAGCTCAATAGGCCCGCTGTTTTCTGCAAACTGAGCAGTTTGCTCAAGATACTGGCCGCATCCGCGTCATGGACTCCGGGCTCGTACCCCTCGTCCAATCGATCCGCCGCGTATGAGCGCACGAGCTCCGGCAGGCGCTCTTCACGGACAGCCGCCACCAAAGCATTCACGCTCAGACCGGCGCGCCCGGACTCCGCATCCAGTAAGAGCGCGACTGCAAGGTATTCACCGCGATAGACCTCGGCGCTTTCGGAGACCAGTGCTTGGTCCCAGAATTCGCGACCGAGTGAGAGGCCTGGGTCGCTGAGCGGCTCGTAAAAATCGGTGCCCGTCAGGTGACTGAACAGGCCCCCCTCACGCGCGACGATCGTCAGTTCGAGTGGCTGCGTGTTGACTAAAAAGCGATGCTCACCGAAGCGGAGCGTGTCGTCGTCACCACCCGAGAGCTCGGTCTTGTCACGCAACGAGCGCAGCGCAGTCTGGCGAGCTCCCTTCAGCTTCGAGTCGAGCTCTTCGGCGCGCACCGAATCACCCAACTCCAGCAGCTGCGCGCGTAGCTCTTCGAGCTTACCGAGTGTCGGATCCGAGACGAAGAACGCATTGAGTTCGTCGAGCTGCTTGAAATTCTGCGCGCGACGCACGATCCCCGACAAGATGCGCTCCGCTGCGAGGGCAAAGTTGTGCGCCCGGCGCTGCCGCTCTTCCACGATGCCCTGGCGTCGTGTCGCGATTGCGGCCAGCACTTCTTCGCGCTTTTCGGCGATCTCCGGCGCAAATTCGGCGAATTCTCCGAACCGGCTCTCGAGCTCCTCGAGCTGGAGCATCAACTTGCCGAGTTGCTCGTCGCAGCTCTCGGGGGTCTTGGCCAGACTGAGCGCGCTGACCACGTTCTGCCCGAGCAGTTTGAATTGAACCGCAAATTCCGCTCGGCCTTCGTTGACCGAGAGTTCCTGGTAGCGACCGTCGAAGATGGCGCGCGCGCGGTTTTGCTTCGCAAACGCGGTGCTCGTTCCCTCGAGGATTGCCGTGCGCGCCGTTGGGTCGGCAACCTTGAGTCCGTTGATGGTCTCGGCGAGCAGCGTCAGCCCGTCGTGAATGCGGTCCAGCTCTAAGCGCGAAACAGCGAGTTCGCCAGCCGTCTTGGTAGACTCGATACTTTTGACCAGCAGGTCGAGCTCGTCGAGCAACGGTTTGAACGCGTCGACCGACAGGAAGAAACCGACACAGGTCGCGCTGACCTCGTCGAAGCGCTTGGCGATCTCCGTCTCGAGCTCGGCGATCCGCCCTTGATCGACCGAGCGCACGTCTTTGAGCGAAACCAGCGCGCCGCGTTGTTTCTTCAATGCGCTGAGCGCGTCCAAGAAGGCATCAACGGAGCGCAGGTCGGCAGGGCGAAGCCTATCCAGCAGCTGTTTTTGGCTCTCCTCTGAGGCTCGAACGGCGTCACGCGCTGCCTTCTCGAGCGCGCGCAACTTCTCGAACTCGTCGATGATCAACGCGGCTGCGGCCTGCACCTCGCGCACCACGGTCGCAAGATCGAACGCCTCAGCGTGCCCGAGCCAATGATAAGCGTCCAGCAGTCGCTGAGAAAAACTCACCACGTCTTCGAAGCTGCGCCGCGTGGGCTGTTCGAGCTTGGCCAGCTTCTGCACCGTCAGTGCTTCACTGATCCCCGCCACGAGATCGGCGTTGCCGACTTTGGCTAGGTACGACCCGTCCGTTGGTACAGACGCCGCAAACTCGAGCGTCGTAAACGGCGTTTGCCACACCTGAACCGGATGTACGCGCGTCGGTTCTTGTCCGGGCGTCGCGCGGAAGATCAGCATCGTCCCGTCCGGGAACAAGCTGTAGCCGTGGCAACGGATCGGAGTCTGTACATCCTTCTTGATCAGGTTGTACGGCATCAGCTCGTACTCACCTTCATCCTCGCGATAAAAGACGAACAGCACGTCTTCACCGTTGGGGGAAGGCAGCACGCGCTCGATGCGCAGGTCGGCGACGCGCTCGAATACCTTGTATTCGCCCGACGCCAAGTAGTACCCAGCAGGGAAAATGATGCCGTGGTTCTCCGGCAACTCGAGGCAGGACTCCCCAATCGAGTCTTCGCGCAAAACGTGCCCAGTGCGGGTGTTGTAAACCAGGTACCGCGTGCGTTCCTCACGGAAGGGGCGGATCTTGAGCAAGATCAAGCCGCCGAGTTTGGCGTATGCGATCTCCGCGTCGTCCAGCGTCTGATTCGGATCGTCGACCGGTTCGCGGTACACGCCGAAGCCATCTTGGGTGTTGTTCTCGATCTTGACCGTCAGATCGCCGCCCACCGTTTCGACGAACACCTCGTTCAGGATGTTGACGTGCGGGTGTTTGCCCGAAACCTGGTTCTCGCGTGTGGTCGGGGTCCAAGCGAATGCGTGCGGACGCGGCGGGATTGCGTCCTCCTCGCCTCTCGCGTCCATGTACGAGACGCGGCTCTGCGCATCGATCGCAAACCGAAACACCTTCACGTCGCGTGTGGACGCGCCGACCTGCGTGACGATCAAGAGCCGCGTATCCGTGCGTCGCAGCTGCAGCAGCCGAGCGTCCTTGTAATAGCGAAAGACGTCGCTGAACTCGCGGGAGAAATCAGGATTTCCTAGGAACGAAAGCGGGCCGTCGAAAGCCGCGCCCGAAAGATCGAACCCCTCGCCGGTGCGCTGAAAACGGTACGTCGAGAGCGCGTCACTGGGTTTGGTCTCGCTCTTCAAGCCAATGAAAACCTGGAAGCCGAACAACAAATACCCGGCAACGCTGACGACGTCCCTCGGCACGCAGTTGTTCTCGGTGCGCACCCGATCGGTCGCGAGCAACGCCAGCTCGCGACTACCGAACAGCTTGGAGCGCGCCGCGTTCAGCGCTTCACAGCGCTTGCCGAGCTCGGCTGCGCGATCCAGCAAGCGTCGGCGAATGACGTCGTAGCTGCCACCCTCGAGCTTGGTCTCGCTGGCGGCCGTTTGCTCAACAGGCATGGTGCAGTTCGCTCAGCGCGACCGTGGTTTCTGCACTTCTTCGACAACGATGTCTTTGTTGCCAACTTGGGTTACGAGAGGAGCGAGCTTGTCGAGCGCCTCGGCGAGCCCCGCGCCTGCCCCATTTCCGCTCATCAAGCTTTGCACCAGCTCACGCAGCGTTTCGCTCTGTTCGAGCGCGCCGTCTACTGATTGGCCCATTGAAATGGCGTTCATGAAGCGCTCGAGGAACTGCCCGTCACCACCGACGATGTTGACGCGCGCGTTGCCCATCGCCTGCGCGAGGATCTGCGCCTGAGCTGCCACGACCTCCTTGCGGGTGCGAATCTTTTCCAGCTCGACGCTCTTCTCTTTGTCGAGGCGCAGCCGGAATTCCTCGTGGCCGCGCCCGGCGCCATCGAGCAGCTTCATCGACTCGGCCTTTTGCGCGAGGCCCGCGGCTTCTGCGACCAGCTTTTCACGGGTGACCTTGGCTTCGACCAAGCCTTGCTTTTCGATGGCTGCGGCATCCGCCTCACGAACGCGCACTTTGGCCAAGCCCTCCGCCGCCGACTCGGCCTGAACGCCTTCTGCGATGCGGATCTTCGCGCGCGCTGTCTTGTCCGCCGTGTCGAGCTCGGAATCAGCGAGCAAGACTCGCTCGCGCGCCTTGTACTTGGCCGCCTCCTCGCTGGCTTCGGCGGCTTTGACCTGCTTGACCAACACCTCTTGCGCTTCCGCTTCCGCAGCGATGCGCACGACTTCCTTCTTACGCGTCGCTTCGGAGCTATTCCTGAGATCTTTGATTTGCTCCTCTTCGGCGGCCACGCTCTTTTCGACCGCGATGCGATCGCGAATCACGTTCGCGATCTCCTTCTTTTGGAGTTCGACCTCTTTGTCACGAGCGATACCTACGAGCGCGACCTCGCGTTCGCGGCTGATCGCTTCCAGCGCTCGCGCCTTCTCGACGCGTTCGGTCTCGACGGCGATTTCACGCTCACGCGCCTTCTGCGCGATGGCTACGCCGCGTTCCTTGTTCTGGCCCGCAATCTGCGCTTCTTCATCGTTCTTGGTGGTGATGAGCAACGTCTTTTTTTGCTCCTCGCTGGCCACGCGCAAGGCTTCGTTCGATTCACGCGCCTGCGAAACCGCCACCTCTTTGTTCTTCTTCGCCTCTGCTTCCGCGCGCCGCTGTTCGAAGCGAAATACCGCCTCGTCGGCGGTCAAATTTTGACTACCGGTCTCCATGCGCTCCTTTTGGCGGAGCTCATTGGTCTTCAAATTTTGGATCACCGTCAGATCGGTGATCTTGCGGATGCCGTCGGCATCCATGATGTTGTCTTTGTCGAGCGCCTCGAGCGGCGTCTGCTCCAAGTAATCGATGGCGGCGTCGTCCAAGATGAAGCCGTTCAAATCCTTACCGATCACCTCGATGATCTTGTCTTTGAAGGCGTCGCGTTTGGTGTACAGCTCCTCGAAGTTGAAGTGCTTGCCCACCGTCTTCAGTGCTTCCGCGAACTTCGCGGAGAACAGCTCCGACAGCGCCTCTGCGTCGCTGGCACGTTGACAGCCGACCGACTGCGCGACCTTGAGCACGTCATCGACGGTCTTGTTCACACGCACGAAGAACGTGACGTTGATGTCCGCGCGGATGTTGTCGTTGCAGATAAGGCCTTCCTTGCCGCGGCGATCGATGTCGATCGTCTTCACGGACAAGTCCATGATCTCCGCGCGATTGATCACCGGATAGACGATCGCCCCGGTAAAGGCCACCACCGGCTCACTGCGCATCGTGTTCACCACCAACGCGCGCCCCTGATCGACCTGGCGATAGAAACGCGACAGCAATGCCAACACTCCGAACAGGAGCAGGACGATGACGCCGACCACGATCAGAACCGGAACGAGCCCAACGACTTGAGGATCCCCAGTGTTCATTGTCGCGAAAGATCGCACGACTTCGGGCGCGGCGGACCCCCCAAAACGCAAAACTGAACAGGCGTGAGGGGGATTAGCCGACGCGCGTGCGCGAGCGTGGGCGTTCATCGCCCGGCTCGAGTGCGTCGAGCGGTTCGACCAAGAACGACTCTCGCTCGCGGTCCCATTCCACGATCAGCATCTGATCGCCACGCTTCACCGGTAGCTCGCGATCGACACGCACACGCAACACGAGCCCCGCGCCGCCGTCTTCGAGCGAGGCCTCACCGAAGGTAGCGGTCACGGTGCCAGTGCGCACGACACACGTCTTGCCGATCAGGTCCGAATGAGAGGTCGCACTACGATGAGCGAACACTTTGGCCAACGGGCGGGCCGAGAGCGAGGTGAGCGGTAAAGCCAGGATGGGCGAACCGGCGAGCACCAACCAACCCAAGAGCGCCTGAGATCCAGGCGCCATGGCGCGCGAGACGAGCTGCATGGCAATGGTACAAACCAGCCAAGAAAAGGTGATGATCAGGCTGAAAATCACGGTCGCAGGCACCGAGCGCAGATGCAAAGCGTGAATCAATGCCGCGACGGCCGATCCCTCGCTCGCGTCTCCGTCGCCGATGTCACCACCCTCGCCGCCATCGGCAACGTCGCCGCCGTGGTGACCTACGTCACCTACATCTGCGCCATGATCGCCGATGCCGTCGAAGTGACCGTCCGCCGAGCCATCACCCAGATGGATTGCGCCCATCACGACGAACAACCAATACACGAGCACCACGCCCAGTAGCACCGTATAAACGACGCCAGGAAACGACAGCGCGAGCTGCACGACCTCGTTCATAGCGGGCGCGCACGAAGCTCAGCCAAGATTGCATCGAGGCTGGAGGCGATGCGATCGAGAGCGGCGTCATTGACGGTATTCGAATGCGTTGCCGAATCGGCAGTCGCTGTCGACGGTCCCGGTGGATCGAGCGCGCGCGTGGCGAGCGCTGGCCCATAGGTCATGAGCAGCGCGCCAATGGCTTTCCCGGCTGGCGTCTTGGCGAAGATGTCGGAGTAGCCGACGGACAAATTGGTCGCCGTGTAGATGAGCGCATCGTAGAAGGAGGTCACCTTCGGATTGCGACCGCGCTCAGCGAGGTAGAATGCCGCCGCGGATCCGAGCGCTGTCAGCAAGATAGCGTTGGCGGGATCCCGCGCCTGATAGTCACGCATCTTCTCGTGCAGGCGGGTCATCGCGCTCTGCGGACCGCCGCGGAGGGTGCAGGCAGAGAGGAGCCCCAGCGTGACTAGCGCGCGCTCGTTCATCGAGAACCCCGAGCATAGCCCCGCTTCGGAGCCGCGTCGGAAAATCGCGCGACTTTTTCGCTGATTCGCTTGACCTATCAGTCGATAGCCCACAGACTATCGATCGATAGTCTGTGAGTCAGATATCGGGAGGAGCGTCATGAAAGAAACTACATCCGAGGTGCGTCTCAGCTACCCACTGCATGCCTTGCTGCTGATCGGCATCAGCTGGTGTTTTTTCGCGGTCGTGACGCTGGCATTGGCCCTGTTCATGTTGCCAATCGTGCCGCTCGCGCCGGTGTTCGTAATGGTCATGGTCGCGATCGGCGGACTGTTGAGTTCGGTCCACGAGTACGCGAGATCCGTGGCAACGCCGGTGCAAGCGACTAGGCTGCGCAGCCGAATCGATGGGCAAGTCCCCCAAGTCCCGCGCCGCGCCGAAGAAGCGTGCTGAAGCCGAGCCTCCCGCACGTCGGGAGGAAGTGCTGGAAACAGCGCTCACGCTGGTTTCAGAACATGGTGTTGCCGGCGCGTCTTTGCGCAAACTCGCGGCCGAACTCGGGATCAGTCAACCGAGTCTCTATCACTACTTTCCGAGCAAGGACGCGCTGGTCAGCGCCGTTGTCGAGTATTGCGCCGACAAGATGCTGGCCTCGGCGCTCGATCTTCCGCTGCCGCAGCGCAAAGAAGACATTCCCCGCTTTGCCATGCGCGCGGTGGTCGATGTGTGGTCGACCGAACGTCATCCGCGCTTCGTGCGCTTCATGTTCGTCGTCGCGCTGGAGAGCAAGGAAAACCGCGCGTTCATTCAACGCGTGTTCGAAGAACGACTCTATCCGGGCTTCACTCTGCTCGCCAACGCATTCGGTCGAGATGAAGCCGAGCGCAACGAGCTGCGTCACGTAATCTGGATGGTGGTCTACTCGCTCGGGCTCTCGTTCTTGGAGCAGCGGGCGCTGTTCGGGAAACCCAGCGCCAGCCAGGACGTGCTGGATCACGCGGAGTGGATCGTGGGAGCCGCGGAGCGGTTGTTGCGTTCGCCGACGAGTGACGCTCGGTAGCGCAAGCCAGCACGAACCAGGCACCGCGCTAGCCCTTCTTCTTCTTCTTCTTCTTCTTCTTTTTCGTGCTCTCGCGGAGTCGGTGTTCCTCCGCCGTCACCACGACTGCGCCGTAACGGTATTGGACGAGTCGCTGAAAGGTGCCTGTTTCGTCTCCGCCGATTAGCCATAGATCGCGAGGATCTCGGTCCGTTTCCGCGCTCGGTAGCCAGTGGCGAGTGGATGCCCAGGAAAGTAAAGTCACGCGACCGAGCAAGGTACGCGAGATAGCGACGCCGCAGGCTGGTCGCCTGCCGAGACCCGAGCAAACGCGCGTGGCGTATAGCTCCTCGTTGCCCACGGGTCGCCAAAGCCATTGGTGATCGACGCTGATCCCCGACCGCGGCCCTAGTTCAGCATTGGTCTCCGGTGGCAAAGCATCCAAGATCTGCGTCAGCTGCGGCTTGTCGATTCGGTGTAAGAGCTCGATGCTCGCGCCATGCCTGATGTTCAACACGACGTCGATCGTGTTGGGCGGCCCCGCGCAGCAACGAAAGCCTACCGAGCCGTTCGCCGTGGTCGGCCGCTCTGCGCGAGCATTCGCGCAGCGACCCACGATCTCGCCGTCGATGGCGTTGCCACCGCGTAGGCTGACCCAGCCGCCGCTCGTTCCTCGACCCCATGCGCTCGCTGTCCATTCCCAGGCGCCCCCATGCATGTCGCGCGCGCCGAAATCACTCCGACACGCGACGCGAATGCCCGTGGGCCTGAGCAGCGGAACCGCGCCGGTGCCGCAGCGCTCAGCGCGATAGTTTTCTCCATACTCGTAGCGGCGATTGTCCGGCCCTTTGCAGGCGCGCTCCCATTCGAGCTCGCTACACAAGCGTTTACCGCGCTCGACACACAGCGCGCTCGCTGCAGCTTGCGTGACGTTGGTGAGCGGAATCGCACCCTCTTCGTTGGGATATGGGAAAACGTCGACATAATAACCCTTGAGGATTACTTGCTCACCCGGCATCTCCGCGTCCGCTGCGCGAGGCAAGCTGCCCTCCGGTGTGCCCGCCACGAGCGGTCCACGCGGCACCCAAACCATGCCTTGCCGCGGTTCGGGGGCCGACTCGGGCGGGGCAATCGAGGAACTGGCCGAGCTCTTCGGAGCAGTCTCGTGCGCTGCGGTTTCGCGGTGTGCGCGACAACCGAGGCACAGCGCGAGGCAGATGCAGGTCGCAGCAGAGCGACGCTGGGTCACGACTCCGAGCGCTCGTCGCGCTCGCGCAAACCGAGCTCCTTCATCTTCAGCTGCAGGCCTTTGCGAGAGATCTTGAGCAAGCGCGCGGCGTGCGTGACGTTGCTCGACGTCTGATCGAGCGCCTTGACGATCAGTTCGCGCTCGAGCCGGCTCATCGCGGCCTTGACCTGTTCTTTCAGACCGTCTGTCGCCGAAGCGGCGGAGCTCTCGTTCACCGCTTGTGTCGCCGGCGGTTCGGGAGTGGAAACGTCACGCACCTCCGAAGGCAGATCGGAAACCTTGAGCTCGCTTCCGTCGGAGAACAACACGGCCCGCTCGATCACGTTCTCCAGCTCGCGAATGTTGCCCGGCCAGGGATAGGATACGAGGTGGGCTTCCGTGTCGGCCTCGACACCGCTCACGTTCTTCTTCAAGCGCGTGTTGAACTTGTCGATGAAATGCTTGGCCAAGAGCGGAATGTCGCTCGCGCGTTCGCGCAGCGACGGCAAGCGGATGGGCACGACGTTCAGTCGGTAGTAGAGATCCTCGCGGAACGCGCCGGCCGCGATCTCGCGCTTCAGGTCGCTGTTCGTCGCCGCTACCAGGCGCACGTCCACGCGAATGGTCTTCACGCCACCCACGCGTTCGAACTCGCTCTCTTGTAGAGCTCGCAGCAACTTGACCTGCATCTCCACTGGGATCGAGCCGATCTCATCCAGGAATAGCGTGCCGCCGCTGGCCAGTTCGAAACGACCGGGCTTCGAGCCCACGGCGCCAGTGAAGGCTCCCCGTTCGTGCCCGAACAACTCGCTTTCCATCAGGTCCTTGGGAATCGCCGCGCAGTTCACCTTGATGAACGGCTTGTCGCGTCGCGAGGAGTTTTCGTGCAGAGCGCGGGCCACGAGCTCTTTGCCCGTGCCGCTCTCGCCCGTGATCAGGACCGTGGTCGGCGTGTCCGCGACCCGATCCAGCACCGCGTACAGCTCCAAAATGCTCGGACTTTGGCCGATGATTCCGTAGCGCGCCGATTCTCGAGCGTCCGACTCGGGTCGTGTGGCCTCGGCTGCCGACAAGTCTCGAGTGCGGAGCGCCTTGCGCACGATCGCGCGAACCTCCGCTTGATCGAACGGCTTGGTCAGGTAGTCGAAGGCGCCGGTCTTCAGCGCTTCGACGGCGTTGTCGACGGTACCGTGCGCCGTGATCATCACGACCGGCAACTCGTCGTCGATCGCAACCGCGCGGCGTAGCAGCTCCATGCCGTCGAGCTTCGGCATGCGTAAATCGGTGATGACTAGATCTAGGTGATGTTCCTTGAGGACCACCAGCGCCTGCTCGCCATCTTCCGCAGTATGCACGTCGTAGCCGTCGCGCTCGAGCTGGGCACTGAGCACACGCCGAAGGTTCGGCTCATCGTCGACAACTAAGATCTGTTTGCGTTCAGGAAGCATCGACGGGTCCGGGTCTTGGAATGTTGCGGGGAGTCACGGGCAGCGCGAGCCTCCTGCCCCAGGGGGCAGGAGGGACGAACAGTAAAAGAGCGCTGCCTTGCCGTGGCCCGGAGCGCCGGCGGCTATGATGTCACGCTTGCCGACGTGCGGTGCAACGATCGACCGGCCGAGTTCGTCTCCGCTTTCAGCGGAAGACATGAACTTGGCGTCCACGGGGGCCGTCTCCGTCACCGAGTCCGCGTCAAAAACCAGCAGTGCCCCGGCACTTTCCTGACCGCGCGCGGTCATTCTCGGCGCGCCGACGATCACTTCACCGTCACCGTCGCCATCCAAGTCGCCGATCGCGAGGGCCGCGCCGAACTCCGAGCGCTCGCACCCACCAAGCTCATTGGTCAGACCACAGCCGAAAGACCCCAGCCGAGTCCCCGCAATCACCAGCGGGCGGTCGCAGTCGCTAGCATCCGATTCCGGCAGCTGAAACAATGACGAGCCGTCGAGCACGTGGACCTGAGTGTCGTCCGAAACGACCAGATCGTCGTTGCCGTCGGCGTTCACTTTTCCGGAGGCGAGCGCGCGCCCCATGCCGCTCGTTCCACTCCAACAACCGAGGTAGCGCGTATTCGCGTCGCTGTCGGTCTTCCACAACAGGACGCGAGACTTTCCAGGCACGCCGACGGCGAGGACCCGACCACCATCGACCGTCAGCACGGCCAGGGAACTGCCAAAGCTCGGATCGTCGACCTCCACGCCGTCGGGCAGGGGGAGCTCGCTAAAGGCGTTGCTCTTCTCGGGATAGAACCAAGCCAAACGCTTGTCCGGAAGACTGGCGAGCAGCAGCGGATCGTCCGAGCGATCCGTCGCCATGGGGAAGTCACGTGGTTGGTTCTGCGCGATCGCCGTCGCCAGCAGGTCCTGCGCGGGCTGAGGCATGTCGAGCGTGTACTCGCCACCGTCTTGGCAACGCATGACTAGGCCCTGTTTTACGACCTCGCCGCTACCGGCCGCAAAGCACAATGCTCGAGAGCGATCGGGCCCCTGTGCATTGGCTAGGCCGCCGATGAGCGAAGAAAGAAAGCAGGGCTTTCCGCTGCCCGAGCAGTAGTTGGTATCGCTTGCCTTGGTGTTGGGCGCGCTATCTTCACCGAGCTGATACAGCGCGGCGCCGGAGCTCGTGACCGTTCCGCCAACGAGCAACTCGGTCTGCGCGTCTTTCGTCGCCGTGGCGAGACTCACGCCGAAGCCGTTCTTCATCGAGTCTGGCTTTTCGAGCAGCAGCACTGGCGCATTGTCGGTCAAGTCATCGAAACGGGACCAAGAACAAGCTGATACGCCGAGTGCGAGCGCGCCGAGCAGAGCGAGCCGGATCGAGAAAGAGCGCATCAAAACCGCCCTCCCAGAAACAAGCCACCGCCCGTGGTCGCTGCGCTAGGCGTCAGCTGCAAGGCAGGCGCGTGCTCGACGGCGACGGCGTTCCGCGCTGCCTGGTGCGGCGCTAGCCGCGCCACGGGTCGAGTCTTCAACGGGTCATCGAACTCGAGCAACTTGTCCTCGCTCGCTGATGATTCCGGAAGCGGGTCTTTGATGAAGTTGTACGTCGCGAGGCCGCCCAGCACGCCCGCGATCACGAAGCCCGCGTCTGCGCCCACCGCCAACCATTTGCCGCGCGTGGCGCGCTCATCCGTGCTTTCCAAGCTGCCGTTCTGATTGTCGCTCTTCAGGTCGTTGTACAAACGATTCGATTCGGCACCCGCGTAAATCGACGCGCCGAGAAACGCGGCGCCGATGATCGCTTGTGTCCAGGCAGCACCTCGCGGGTATTTGGGAATCATCTTGACGTGCAGCGGCAAGATTTGACCGCGCGGAACGACGACTTTGCCTCTGAAGGTTTTGCGCCCATCGCTCTCGACGGTCAACCAGTGGGCGCCCGAGTCGAACCGCACGTCGAGCGGTTGTGTACCACTGCGCCAAACGCCTTTGGGTTGGTCGTCGATGTGGACGGTCACCACCGGCGCAGAGGCGTCGATGCGCAAGACGCCGTAGTTGACGCGCTCGAGGCGTACTTCGAGCTCCTTCTGTTCGCCGTGCTCGAGCTCCACGCTCGACTGGAATGGCTCGAAGCCGGGCGACTCGACCAGCACGTCGTGCTTGCCACCGGGGACCAATTCGCCGTGCGGCGTGTCGCCCCACAATGAACGTTCTTTCTTCTTGTCGTCGATCCAAACGTGCGCCCCGAGCACGTTCGAAGAGACGCGCAGAAAGGCCATGAATTTACCTTGTGACAAATTCGCCTTGAGTTGATGCACGTGACCGGGCGAGACGGTCATGTCGGCTTCACTAACGTTGAAGTCGCGAAACTTCTCGACCACGATGTGATACTGGCCGACGTCCAACGTCAGATTGGCGGGAGCGTGTGTCGCAATGACTTCCTTCCATCCGGGATTGTCCGCCGCACCCAAGGTGAAGCGCGCGTTCTCCTCCAGCCGTTGGTAGATGCGGAGCGGCGCGCCATCCGGCTCCGTCTCGATCATCACCAAGGACTTCATCGAGCTCTGATCGTCGGTCGACGGGAGGACGGGGGGTGACGCAGGCGCGCCCGCGTTGGCGCCGGCGCCCGCCTCACCTACGGGTGCCGCAGCCAGCGCTGCTGCTTTTGCAGCCTCGAGCGTGGCGATGCGCTGATTGACCTTCGTGAGATCCGGCGCGTTCGGATCGACCTTCACGTATTCTTTGAATTTTGCGAGGGCTCGGTCGACGTCATTTTGCTTCTGATAGCAAACGCCTGCGTTGAACAAAAACGCCGAGTACGGGTACGCGGCGTAGCCGGCTTCGAACACCTCCGCAGCACCTGCGTAGTTGCCCGCAGCGAACAAACTCTGGCCCCTGTCCATCTCGGAGCGAATCGCTTCCAAACGCTTGCCAGGGGCGTCCTTGGGTTGGGCTGAAGCGCCCGTCGCAAGCGCCGAGAGTGCGAGCAGGAGAAAAACCGGTGCGCCTCGACGCGACAAAAAAACCAAATTCACCAGGGCAAACATGAGCCCGGATCGTCGTCCGGCACAAGTGCGTCCTCGAGTGCGATTTTGCATCGATGTAGGCAAAAAGGCGCCACGTCGTGCGCAAAAAAGCGCACAGCAGAAATGCGCACCCTGGCCGCACGGCCGGGGGCGCGCAGCGGACAGCGAAGCATTTGGGTACGGACCGCGATTGCTCGTATGCTGTGTCTTCTTGGACGCGCCCTTGAGATGAAGACGATTAGAATGCGGAAGCACTTGAGCCCTTGGTTGATCGGCAGCGCCATTGCGATGACACCTGCGTTCGCGCACGCAGAGGATGAACCGAAGGCGTATTCCGAGTGCGTCAAAGTACCAACCGAGTCGGAGACCGCCGCCGCCAAAGGCGCATATCAGGCTGGCAACGCCTCGTTCGACGAAGCGGATTACCCGCGCGCCATTACCTATTGGGAAGATGCCTACCGACGCGACTGCACCGCCAATTTATTGTTGAAGAATCTCGCGCGCGCCTACGAGCTGTACGGTCAGAAGCGCCAGGCGGTCGTCGCGCTCGAAACGTTTTTGGTGCGCGAACCAAACGCCGCAGACAAAGAGCAAATCCAACGCCGCATCGAGGTGCTCAAGAAGCAGATCGCCGCGGAAAAGGCGACGCCCGTTGCTGCGGCACCCGTTGCTGCAGCGGCTGCGCCAGCCGCTCCGCAAACGCAGCCGGAGCCCGCATCAGCGCCCGATGCTCAGGGCAAGCGCTCCATCGCGCCGCTGATCGTTGCGGGCGCCGGTGGCGTCGTGTTCATCGTGGGCGCGGCGATGTACGGCAAAGCCTCGAAAGACGTCAGCCACTACGAAGAGATCTGCCCCAATCGTGATTGTGGAAATGGCGCCGATGCGGCAGCGAATAGAGAAGCCGCAAACAGCGCGCGAAACCGTAAGATTTGGGGCGGAGTCGTCACCGGCGTCGGAGCCGCGACGCTCGCAGGCGGCTTGATTTGGTATTTCGTGCAACCACGGCACGGAACAAGCGCGGCTACTTTGCGCAAGCCCGAGTTCAGCCCCGCGGTGGCGCCCGGCTTTGCGGGTGTAGCGCTCAGCGGCGCGTTCTAGTCAACGGCGCCGGCCGGTCGATCATTGTCCAGGTGACCGCGGTGCCGCTTTGGGATCTCCGACGGGAGCCGTCCCAGGCGCGTCACCCGCGTCACTCTCTTCCGCGGCTTGTCGGCTGGAGGCCGGCGCGTAACGAAACCCAGCCGGATCTGGCTGCAATGGCGGCGGTGTTTCACTCGATGAACCGCCGCACGCGGCGAGCGCGGCGCCGGAAAAGACGGCAAGCACGGCTCCAAACAGAAGGCGACAATCCATGGTGGCCGGCTTAGCACGGGATTGCTCGAGCGATCAAAAGCCACTACCGTCCGCCGAGTTGTCACCGCCCGCTTCTCCCACGGTTTCCATGCGCGTCGCTCCGAGCCTCGCGTGGAGTCATCCCTCACGGGGCATCGCGTGATCGGTCGCCTTCGAGGTCGCGTAATCACCGAGGAAGCAACCGGCTCGGTCGTGCTAGACGTTCACGGCGTCGGCTATGATGTGTCCACGCCGGTCGGCACGCTCGGACGCGCCCGCGTCGATACGAACTCGGACGTCGAGTTGTGGATCCACACGCACGTGCGAGAAGATGCATTGGACCTGTTTGGCTTCGCCACAGAAACGGACCGCCGCGTGTTCCGACTCCTGCTGGGCGTACCCAACGTTGGGCCGAAGACCGCCTTGGGGGTGTTGAGCGCCATGCCGGTCAACGAGCTCTCTCGCGCACTCGAACGTGGCGATCATGCGCGGCTGGGCAAGATCCCCGGCATCGGCAAAAAAACGGCCGAGCGGCTGGTTTTGGAGCTCAAAGAAAAGCTCCGCGGTCTCGATAGCAACGTCGCGAGCGCACCGGTAGAAGCATTGGGGACCGAAGCCGATCGCTTGCTCAGCGCCCTCGTGAATATGGGCTATCGCCCTGGGGAAGCCGAACGCGCAGTGTCGGCCCTCGGTCCGAGGCTCAGCACCGAACCACTTGGAAACTTGCTGCGCGAAGCGCTCGCCAAGCTCACGCCATGAGTTCGAGACCTTGACCCTGGCAAAGGGCCGTGGATAATCGCGCGGTTACGAGGGAAGTTGTCTCCTTCGTCTGCTCGGTCCGTTCCCCTGGAGGACACCTGTGATCACGTGTTTGAAGTGCGGCAAGGAGAATCAGGACCACTATAAGTTTTGCTTGGGCTGCGGAGCGGAGCTTCCGCGTGCAGCTGCAGCGAAACCATTTACGGCGGCGACACCTCCTCAAGGTGTCCCGGCGGTTGCTGCGCCTGCAGCCGCGCCGCCTCCGCCCGTTGCACCACCGCCGCCGGCCGCAGCGCCACCAGTCGCCGCCCGACCGTCAGCGGCGGCTCCCGCCGCCGGAGCGAGTGCCACCGTCACGTGCCCGCAGTGCGGCCACGTGAATGGAACCGGTAACCGGTTCTGCGCGTCGTGCGGCTACAACCTCGGAGCACTTGCCGGTGCGCATCCTTCCGCAGCACCACCCGCGGCTGCGCCGGTCGCGTCGGCCTATCCGCAGATCATTCTGACTGCCCTGCGCGCCGACGGCAGCGAGGCTGGCACCTATCGCTTGCCTGACGTGGCCCAGATCACACTCGGTCGCGACACGGGGTCGATCTTCGCCGGTGACAGCTACTTGTCGCCGCGCCACGCGACCTTCACTCGTCGTGGCACTCAGCTCTCGGTCAAGGACGAGGACTCGCTCAACGGCGTTTACTTGAAACTTCGTCCGAACGAGCCCTGCCCGCTCGAGTTCGGTGATTTGTTCCGCATCGGCCAAGAGATCATCCGCCTCGAAGAGCTCAAGGGACAAGGGCGTTCACCCGATAATGTCGAACGTTTCGGTAGCCCCGCCAAGGGCTACATCGGGCGCCTCGCGCTGGTCATTGGTCGCGACACGACCGGCAACGCATTCCCCATCCCAGAGCGCGGCGTGCACTGCGGCCGCGAGCGTGGCGACATCTTGTTCTCGGAAGACGGGTACGTCTCCGGCTTGCATTGCAGCATCGCCAAAGGTCCGGACGGAAAGATCTACCTGACGGACGTTGGCAGCTCGAACGGGACCTTCGTGCGCCTGCGCAGTGAACGTTCGGTGGGCGCCACCGATATCCTGCTCATGGGTCAGCAGCTGTTCCGCATCGACTGCTGATCTCGGCAACATGAGCTCGTCGCGCACGATACGAGTCGTGGCCGCCGTGATCGAACGCGGCGGCCGCTATCTGATCACTCAACGTCGAGCTTCGGCAGTTCTGCCGCTGCTCTGGGAGTTCCCCGGCGGGCGCGTCGAAGAAGGCGAGAGTGACGCGGCAGCGCTCAAGCGTGAAGTGATGCATCGGCTGGGCGTGGACATCCAATCCGGCAAGCTGATAAGCTTCGTGAGTCACCCCTACGAGCACTACGTCGTGGAGCTCTACCTGTACGAGGGGCGATTGCTCGATGGCCACCCGAGCGCCGTCAACGTCGGTGACTTTCGCTGGGTCACGAGTGAAGAGTTCGAGTCCTACCAGTTCACGCCGGCGGACGAAGCCTCGATGACCCAACTGCTCGGGCTCTGACGAATACGCGCAACCGCAGCTCCTAGCGCGCCGAAGCAGCTTCGGTGAACGCTCGAAGATTCGGCAAAGCTCTCGCCACCGCACTGCTGAACTTGCTGGCACCCGTGCGGTGCCTCTCGTGTGAGGGGCCCGATCCGCGTGTTTCGGGGTTTTGCGCGGAGTGCGGCGAGCCGGAGCCGCTCTTGGATGTCGCGTGCCACGTCAGTGGTGTTCCGGTATTCGCCGGTGCTCGCTACGCCGAGCCGCTGGCCTCGGCAATTCATCGCTTCAAGTACCTGAGGCTTCATCGCATTTCCTCCATGTTTTGAAGGCCCGTGGCCATGACCATCACACGGTCAAGCCCTCGACCGAGCACGGTTGGACCAGGATGCTTGCCGGAATATTTGCCGGTGAAGCCT
>Ga0164241_10000641_pt1 | contig 57264 bp, 50 predicted proteins | sample OricomyardsoilBY_FD_108780 | JGI IMG/M metagenome (GOLD analysis project Ga0164241, IMG submission 108780) | Backyard soil microbial communities from Emeryville, California, USA - Original compost - Back yard soil (BY) | ecosystem: Environmental > Terrestrial > Soil > Unclassified | place: USA... | reverse complement strand
GCGACCTGGGAAATTTGAGCCCCCGCTCCGCCTGAAAGCTGCTAGGAAGCCGACAACATGGGAAGACCGCAAGCCCCACGCACCGCCCGTCGCAAGCGCGAACGCGCCGCCAAGAAGAACGCTCTCTGGGATCAGAAGCGCGCCGCCGAGAACGCCGAGGCCGCCAAGCCGAAGGCGCCGCCGAAGAAAGCTACCTGAGCGGCGTTTTCACCGCGTGCCGGGCCGTCTGACCCGGTCGTTCGGCTAGGTTTGCACGATTCGTGGGCGCCTCGGGCGTACTGCCCCTCGACAACGGGGGGCAGAGTGCTCAAATTGCCTCGTCCACGCATGGCAACCGACAAGCCGAAGGTCACGCCCGAAGAAGAGCTGGACGTCGCGACGCGTCCCAAGACGGAGAAGCCTCGAAAGTACGTCGTCGTCTTGCACAATGACGACTACACCACCATGGAGTTCGTGGTGCACGTGCTCGAGAAGTTCTTCCACATGGGCGAGACAGAGGCGACGCGGGTGATGCTCCACGTCCATCACAAGGGCTACGCCATCGTCGGCACGTTCTCTCGCGACGTGGCCGAGACCAAGGCGTCTCAAGTAACCGCTTACGCCAAGGAGCATGGGCACCCGCTCATGGTCACGGCAGAGCCAGAAGGCTATGGGGGTGAAGCGTGAAGGTCAGCGCTGAGGTCGAGATCGCGTGTTCGCTGGCTCAAAGCGAGGCCGCCCGCCGCCGCCACGACCTGATCACCGTCGAGCACCTGCTCTACGCGCTGCTGCACGACGACGCGACGGCGCGCGTGGTGCGCGGCGCGGGCGGCAACGTCGATCGGCTGAAGAAGGAGATCGATCGACTGCTCGAGAGCGAGCTCAACAAGGTGCCCGGCGCCGAGCCGGTCACGCCCGCCCCATCGCGCGGCTTTCAGCGCGTGCTGCAGCGCGCCGCGATCCACGTGCAGTCGAGCGGCAAAGAAGAGCTCAAAGGCTTCAACGTGCTGGTCGCGATCTTCGCCGAGGTCGACTCGCAGGCGGTCGAGGTGCTGACGGCAATGGGCCTCACCCGCTACGACGTCGTGAGCTACGTGTCACACGGGGTATCGAAGGACGGCTCCGACGACGCCCTCGAGACAGCCGGCTCCGAAGAAGACGAGGACGAAGACGGCGAGGGTGACGCGGAGAAGGTCTCCGACCCGTTGACCAAGTTCGCCGTCAACCTGAACGAGGCCGCCGCCGCCGGGCACATCGAGCCGCTCGTCGGCCGTGAAAAAGAGCTGCGCCGGGCGATCCAGGTGCTGTGCCGCCGCCGGAAAAACAACCCGATCTTCGTCGGCGACGCCGGGGTCGGTAAGACGGCGATCGTCGAAGGGCTGGCCGCCAAGATCGTCGCCGGCGAGGTGCCCAAGCACCTGCTCAACGCCACCATCTACGCCCTCGACATGGGCGCGTTGGTCGCCGGCACCCGCTTCCGCGGCGACTTCGAGAACCGCGTCAAGGCGGTGCTGAAGCAAATTCAGAAGCAAGAAGGCGCGGTGCTGTTCGTCGATGAGCTGCACACGATGGTCGGAGCCGGCGCCGCCAGCGGCGGCACGCTCGACGCCGCCAACTTGCTGAAGCCAGCGCTCGCCAACGGCACGCTGCGCTGCATCGGCGCGACCACGTTCGAGGAATACCGTAGCCACCTCGAGCGCGATCGGGCGCTCGCGCGCCGGTTCCAAAAGATCGAGGTCATCGAGCCCACGCTCGAGGAGACCAAGCAGATCCTCAAGGGCCTGCAGCCCAAGTACGAAGAATTCCACAAGGTCCACTACGCGCCCGAGGCGATCGAAGCGTGCGCCGTGCTGTCCGATCGCCATTTGCGCGACAAGAAGCAGCCCGACAAAGCGATCGACCTGCTCGACGAGTCCGGCGCCGATACCAAGCTCGACGCGGGCGACGACGCCCAGGTCACGGTCGAGCGCGTGGAGGCGGTCGTGGCTCGCATCGCCCAGATCCCTCCCCGCCAGGTGTCGACCGACGACAAGAGCGCGCTCAAAAACCTCGACGCCGACCTGCGCAAGGTCGTGTTCGGCCAGGATCGCGCGATCACCGAGCTGGTGACGGCGATCAAGCTGTCGCGCGCCGGGCTGCGGGCGGCCGAAAAGCCGATCGGCTCGTACCTCTTCACGGGGCCGACCGGCGTCGGGAAGACCGAAGCCGCCAAGCAGCTAGCCAAGACGCTCGGCATCGAGCTGATTCGCTTCGACATGAGCGAATACATGGAGCGCCACACCGTCTCGCGGCTGATCGGCGCGCCGCCCGGCTACGTCGGCTACGATCGTGGCGGCTTGCTGACGGAGGCGATCGCCAAGACGCCGCACGCCGTCCTGCTGCTCGACGAGATCGAGAAGGCTCACCCCGACGTGTTCAACGTGTTGCTCCAGGTGATGGATCACGGCACGCTGACGGACAATAACGGCAAAAAATCCGACTTTAGGCACGTCGTTTTGATCATGACGAGCAACGTCGGCGCGCAAGACCTGCAGCGCGGGCTGATGGGCTTCGGTAGCCGCGACGAGCAGGGCCGCGACGATCTCGCGGTGCGCAACACCTTCAGCCCCGAGTTCCGTAACCGGCTCGACGCGCGCATCTCGTTCGACCCGCTCTCGCCCGACACGATGACGCGGGTGGTCGACAAATTCATCGTCGAGCTCGGCGATCAGCTCGCCGAGCGTGACGTGTCGATCGAGCTATCGCTGGCGGCCAAGGCCTATCTGGCCGAGAAGGGCTACGACAAGCAGAACGGCGCGCGTCCGCTCAGTCGCTTGATCCAGGACGAGGTAAAGAAGCCGCTCGGCGACGAGCTCTTGTTTGGCGCCCTGGAAGACGGCGGGCACGTCCGCGTCGACGTGAAGGACAAGAAGCTCAGCTTCAGCTTCAAGTCGAAGGCAGAGTCCGGTCCCAAGCTCCTCAACTGAGCTGACGGCGGATGGCCGACGCGCCGCGCTGGCAGTTCTACGTCGACCGCGGCGGTACGTTCACCGACTGCATCGGTCGTGATCCAGCGACGGGCGCGCTGTCGGTGGTCAAGGTGCCGTCGAGCGACGATGCGCCCCTGCTCGGCATCCGGCGGTTGCTTGGTCTGTCCGACGCGGCCCCGATTCCCGCGTGTGAGGTTCGGCTCGGCACCACCCTCGGCACCAACGCGCTGCTCGAGCGGCGGGGAGCGCGATCGGCGCTGCTGCTCACGCGCGGCTTCGGTGATCTGCTGGAGCTCGGCGACCAAACCCGCCCCGACCTGTTCGCGCTCCGTGTCGTCAAGGCCGCGCCGCTGTCGGAGCGCGTGGCCGAGGTGGCAGAGCGGCTCGACGCCAACGGCCAGGTGCTCGAGCGTTCCTCACCCGCGGAGCTGGCTTCCCTGCTGTCCGAGCTCCGCGCGGGCGGCATCGACAGCCTGGGCGTGGTCGTGCTCAACGACTACAGGGAGGGGCGACTGGAACGGGAGCTCGCCGAGCTCGCGCGAGCGGCCGGGCTCAGCCACGTCGCCACCGGTTTCGAGGTCGCGCCCGGCGTCGGCTACCTCACGCGCGCCAGCAGCACGGCGATCGACGCCTACGTCACGCCGCTGCTACGGCGCTACCTCACGACGCTCGCCCAGCAACTGCCCGGCTCACGGCTGCTCCTGATGCAATCGAGCGGCGGCCTGTGTGAGCGAGAACGCTTTCGCGGGGTCGCCTCGGTGCTGTCGGGGCCGGCCGGCGGTGCCGAAGCCCTCGCGGCGGTCGCGCGGCTAGCGGGGCTGTCGTACGCAGTCGGCTTGGACATGGGGGGCACGTCGACCGACGTCACCCGCGTCGCCGATGGCGTGGTGGCGCGCCTGCACGAGACCGAGGTAGCTGGTGCCCGCATCGCGGCGCCGATGGTCGCCGTCCACACTGTCGCCGCTGGCGGGGGCTCGGTCTGCCAGCTCGACGGCGAGCGGTTGCGCGTCGGTCCGCTCAGCGTAGGCTCGAACCCGGGACCGCTGTGTTACAGCCGCCCGGGCGCGAGCCAGCTTTCGCTCAGCGACGTCAATCTCGTGCTGGGGCGGCTGCTGCCCGACCGCTTTCCTTTGCCGTTGTCCGCCGACGCACCGCGAGCTGCGCTCGAAGCGATCTCCGCCGAGCTCGGGCGGCAAGGCCACCCGTACACCGCCCTCGACGTGGCGGAAGGCTTCTTCGAGATCGCCAACGCCAACATGGTCGAAGCGATTCGCGAGGTCACGGTCGGCCGTGGCTTCGATGTGCGAGAGCACGCGCTCGTCGTGTTTGGCGGTGCGGGCGGCCAGCATGCTTGCGCGCTGGCGCGGGAGCTCGACGTGCGTGAGGTGCTGTTCCATCCGCTTTCAGGCGTACTTTCGGCGTGGGGCATCGGCATTTCGCGGCTGACTTGGGAAGGCAGCCGCGACGCCGGCGGGCGCCCGCTCGACGGAGCCGCGCTGCAGGCGCTGGCCATGGCCTTCGAGCCGTTGTTGCAAGAGGGTCGCGCGTCGCTCGTGCGTGACGGCGCTTCGCTCGCGGAGCTGTGCGAGGACCGCTACCTGGGCGTTCGGTACGCCGGCACCGAAGCGGTGCTCGAGGTCGAGCTCCGGAGCGATCCGGCTCGGCTCGCGGCCGATTTCGAAGCGGCGTTCGCGGCCCGCTTCGGCTACGTCGATCCCAGCCGCAGGCTGGAGATCGCGGTGATCCGCGCGCGACTCGCGGAGCGCCGCGCGCAGACGGCGGCCAGCCGTCCGCCCGCGGCCCCCGCCGCGGCGCCGGTGGCGGTGCGAGCCACGCGCCTGCGTCTGGGCGGCCGCGCCTACGACGCGGTGCCGGTGTACTTCCGTGAGTCGCTCGCGCCCGGCACCGAGCTACGCGGCCCCGCCATCATCGCCGAGGCGACCGGCACGATCGTGCTGGAGCCCGACTTCGTCCTTCACGCAGCGGAAGACGGCCTGCTGCGCGTGGTCCACGACACGTCGGCGGCCGTGCTCCAGCCGAGCACGGCGGAGGCCCGCGCAGGCGCGCCGGATCCGGTGCGGCTCGAGCTCTACGCCAATCGCTTCATGTCGATCGCCGAGCAGATGGGAGGCACGCTGCGCCAAACCGCGAGCAGCGTGAATATCCGCGAGCGCCTGGATTTCTCGTGCGCCGTGTTCGACGCCGCCGGCGAGCTGATCGCCAATGCGCCGCACATTCCCGTGCATTTGGGCGCGATGAGCGAGTCGGTCAAGGCCGTAATGCGCGCTCATCGCGCGCTCGAGCGGGGTGATATTTTCGTCACCAACGATCCCGCGCAGGGTGGCTCGCATCTCCCCGACATCACGCTCGTTGCTCCCGTTCACGACGGCGGCGTGCTGCGCTTCTTCGCCGCCGCCCGCGGCCACCACGCCGACGTGGGCGGTACGACGCCCGGGTCGATGCCGGCTTTCTCGCGAAGCCTCGACGAAGAAGGCATCGTGCTGCGTTGCCCGAAGGTCGGCACGAAGGGGTATTTCGATCGCGAGCTGCTGCGGTCGCTCTTCTCCGCCGGCGCCCTGCCCGCACGGCGCATCGAAGAGAACCTGGCCGATCTGGAGGCGCAGCTCGCGGCCGTCCAGACCGGCGCGCGATTGCTGCTCGAGCTCGGCGCGGAGCGCGGCATGGCGCAGGTCACGCGTTACATGGACTTCGTGCAGGACAACGCCGCCCGCGAGGTGGAGCGCGCGCTCTCTCGGCTCCCCCCCGGCAAGAGCCGCTTCGTCGATCGGCTCGATGACGGCACCGCCATTTCGGTCACCCTCGAGGTCGCGGATGGGCGCCTCACCGTCGATTTCACCGGCACCGGGCCCGAGCACGCCGGAAACCTCAACGCTCCGCGGGCCGTGACGCTGGCTTGCGTGTTGTATTTCTTACGCGTGCTCGTCGGTAAGCCCATCCCGCTCAACAGCGGCTGCCTCCGGCGCGTACACGTCGTGATCCCCGAGCCGAGCTTGCTCGCGCCGGGGCCGACACGCGCCGTCGCGGGCGGCAACGTGGAGACCTCACAGCGCGTGGTCGACGTGCTGCTCGGTGCGGCCCGACTGCTGGCGGCGAGCCAAGGCACGATGAACAACCTCTCGTTCGGCGACGGCAGCTATGGTTATTACGAGACGATCGCGGGGGGGGCGGGGGCGGGGCGCGACTTTGCCGGCGCTCACGCCGTGCACACCCACATGACCAACACCCGCATCACCGACGCCGAGGTGATGGAGCGTCGCTTCCCGGTGCGGGTCGTCGAGCATGCGCGACGGCGCGCCTCGGGGGGAAGCGGCGCGCACGACGGCGGCGACGGCGTGCGCCGCACCATCGAGTTTAGAGCCCCCGCCCTCGTCTCGATCCTGTCGGAGCGCCGTGCCGTCGCCCCGTTCGGCCTCGACGGCGGCGGTGCCGGCGCCCGCGGTCACAACTCGTTGAACGGCCGCGAGCTGCCCGGCGCCGCCTCGTTCGAGGTGAAGAGCGGCGATCGGCTGACCTTGCTCACGCCGGGCGGGGGCGGCTACGGCCCGCCGCCTATTTCCGGCGCGTGAAGCTCGGCTCGCCTGCCAACGACGACAGGTAGTCGACGAACCCGATCGAACCGGCGACGAACTCGGCTCGCCGCCCCTCACCCAGGCACGCGACGCTGTTGGCAAACGTGTAGGCGCCGACATAGCCGCTCGCGCAAGCTCCGACGCCGGGCTGCGTCGCCAGGTTCGTGGCCAGGTCGTCCAGACCGGTGAACGTGAAGACGGGTTGCCCGTCCTTCTTCAGCGTGCCGGACGAGTCGATCGGTAGCCCGCCCTCGTTGTCGCGGTATCGCCCCGCTTCGTCGAAGTGCTCGAAGCCGAAGCCGAGCGGATCGAACAGCTGATGGCAAGCGGGACAGGCCGTACCGGCCGCCATGTGCTGCTGCTCGTAGCGTTGGCGCGTCGTCTTCACCCGCGGCGACGCTTCGACCAACGTCGGCACGTTGTCCGGAACCTGCGGCCGCACGCCGCAGAGCAGCCGCTCGAACACCATCAGCCCGCGCAAGGTGGGTGACGACGCCTTCTCGTGCGAATGGGCGGCGATGACCGACGCCTGCGCCAGCACGCCCACGCCTTGCCCCGCCGGGCGAGCGACCTTTTCGTAGTCGGCGCCAGGCGCGGTCCAGCCCTGGTAGAAGCTCTCGGCCGTCGCCTTCGCCGGCATGGAGTACGGCGCGGTCAGCAGCTCGGCGGTGCCGCCGTGTTGATTGAGCACGACCTCTTCGATGAACGCCCGCGTCTCGCGCACCAGCGTCGGCGAGGCGGCGTCGTAGCCCTGGGCGTTCGGCAACGAAGGAGGTACCTGATCGTAGCCGAGCCACAGCCGGAAGAAGCGGTGCACCTGTTCCCGTCCCGCCGGCGTCGCCAGCATCTGCTGCGCCACCGAGACGAGCTGCTCGGGGCTGCTCAGCTGCCCCGCGTCGGCTTGAGCGAGCAGCTCGGCGCTAGGCGTGGTGCCGGTGAACATGTAAGCGAGCTCGGTCGCGATCTCGTGCTGCGAGAGCTGGTACTCGCCGTTCGTGCTCGTACCGATCTCGCGCCGGTAGATGGCGTGCGGCGATTGGATGAGGCCAATGGTCATCCAGCGCAGCGCGGTCTTGAAATCGGACGACGCCAGCCGAGCATCGAAGAACGCCAGGTAACGGTCCTGGTCGGCTTGCGTCAGCGGACGGCGAAACAGGCGCCGCCCGTAGCTCGTCAGAAATGTCTGCGCGCAGGCGTGATCGGGCGAGCTCGAGGCGCACGGCAGCACGTTCGGCAGCACGTCATCGGCCGTGAGCGCGGTAGCGACGCTTTCGGCGGTGTCGAGCAGCTTCTCCGCGACCTGTCCGCCAACGGTGAGCAACGCCGGATCGTTGTCGAAGCCGAGCGAGAGCGATTTGACCTCGGGAAAGGCGACCGCCCACTTGCCCTTCACCTGCGGAAAGATGTCATCGAGGGTATTTTGGAGCTCGGCGCGCGTGAGCCGGCGAAGCTGCGGCTTCCCGACGGCAGAGGAGTCGCAGGTCTGTGCGAGCTGACCGACGCCGATGGCGCCCGGGCCGGAGCCGGAACCGGCGGCGTTGCCGCTGCCACTGCCGCCGCCAGTCGTGGTCCCGCTGCCAGCGGTGGGGCTGGACATGTCGGGCGGGTCGTTGCCGCCAGCTGAGCAAGCCGCGAGCAGGGCCACCAGCGAGCCGACGCCGAGCCCGCCCCGAGCGGCGCGACGGAGGGCGCGCTCCATCACAGCACCACCCCCGGCACGACGCCGGTCGAATCACCGAACTTCGGAATCGAGGCGCCCATCGCCTGGGCGAGGGTGATGTACAGGTCGGTCGCCGGGCGATCCATGGCGTTTCGCACGACCTGCCCCGTCTTGATCATGCTGCCACCACCGAGGGTCACGAGCGGGATGTAGTACGACACGTACGGCGTATTGTCGGGGTGGTAGTTCGGTACTTCTTGCGTGCTCAGGTTGTGATACTGGCCGTCCGCGATTTCGCTACACCAATAGATGATGGTGTTGTCGATAATCTTGGTGCCCGGCGCCGCCGGGTCGTCGGCGAGCATCGGCTTGAGCAAGCCTTCGACAATCTGGTTCGTGAACCAGGTCTGCGCCTTGGCGTAGTCGAGGACCATCGGGTCGGACGGCATCGTCGCGTTCTGATCGGGGCCGACGTGCGAGACGCCGAGGTGATGCGGCTTGGCGACGCCCATGAAGCCGAAGTCGACCTGCGACGTCGAGAACATCGCTTGAATCGTCACGATCTGGGCCGCGTTGCAGGCGATCGCCTGCGCCGCCACCTCCATTTGCGCCGCGAGCAGCAGGGGGAAATTCGGATTTTCGCCCTGATATCCGCCGAGGTACCAGTTGGGCATGCCCTCCGGAGTCACGTCCGGCTGGTTGAGGGCGCGGATCTTCTCGACATTGGGCATCGTCGGCATGCTGGTGCAGCTGACCGAGCCGCCACCGCCGCCTGGACCGTCGCGGAGCGCCGTGATCGCGTCGAGATGAGCCTTGAGCTTCACGTCCTCGGTCGTGAGCGACGACAGCTCCGTGCGCAGGTCTTGGATCTCGCTCGCGGTCAGATCCAGCAGCGCCTGGCGCGCGGCTACGTCCGGATTTTCTTGCTGGGCCGGGCCCGAGTGCAGGCTTCCGAAAAGCTTGTCGGCCGCCTTGACGGGGTTCTTCTCGGCGTCGATGTAGCTCGTGCCGTCCCAGAACACCTTGGAGTATTGGCTGACCGCGCCGAGTGGCCGCGCCGAGGCTCCCAGATTCAACGGCTTGATGCCGAGCTTCTGCCCGATCGCATGGTCGATGCTGAGCCGGGACACGTTACCGTCGATGTCCTGCGAATCGGTCAGGAAGTTGACGGCGTCGAAGTGGGGACCGCCGAACGGCGGATACTTGAAGCCCTGATAAACGTTGACGTACTGCTTGTACTCTTCGAGCGGCCCCAAAATACTCGCGAAGCTGTCGTTCAACACGAACTTCGTCAGGTCGCCGCCCATCACCTTCGGGTTGTAGTGAACGTTGGGCACGCCGTGCGGCATGTGGAAGATCACCAGCCGCTTAGGGGCTCCGGTGGGCGCCGCCACCGCGAGCCGGCTGAGATTCATCGCCGCCGGCGCCGCCAGGCCAACCGCTGCGGCACGTAAAAACATGCGCCGCTTGATGATGTTTTCGGCGCGAGTCACGCGGGTCATCTGACGAGACTCAGTCAAGCGTGCCTACCTTCGGAACCGTTGTGGGCGATCCGCGCGAGCGCGAGGCGGATTCACCTGGGGAGTGATATTCTACTCGTTGCGCTCGTCACCCTGTCTTATCACGCGAGTGCCGCCTGGGCCCGTGTCGGCGAGCCATTCGCCGGGCCGAGCACGCCCAACGCCATCGCTATAAATTTTTGCTGTCGCAAAACCCGCGTCGCCGATCGACGGTGGCCGATGGTGTGGCACTCGGTCACGGACATTCCAGAGACGTCCGTCGACTCGCATCGTCTGGCGCCAGCCATGCTAATCGTTGCGGCGTGGGAAGGTGGCAAGATGCCTGGGGCGGGTTGATGCTGCTGGCCGCGTGCGGCGGTCGCGAGATCGGAGACGACGACGCCGGCCAACGGCTTGGAGCCAGCAGCGGAGCCAGCGCGACGGACTCATCGCCGGCTTCGGGCGCAGCGGCGGGCGCCTCGAGCGCCGGCCGAACCAGCGGCGGCGGGCAAACGAGCAGCGACGGGCGAGCCAACGGCGGCGGCTCGAGCGGCGGCAGCGCGGCGGGACACGCCGGCGCTGGGTCGGCCGGAGGCATCTCTGCCCTACCCAACGCGGCGTGCACCGACGCCATGCTCGATGCGCCCTGGCCGATCATCGCCGGCTGTCTCTCCCAGCCGACCGGCACCATGCTGCGCTGTGCGTTCCCGCGCCAGCTCAACGAGCCAAGCTACGGTTCCTTCATCGGATGCTGCCCACTGAGCTTGCCCTTTGGTTGCGCCAACGGCACGCCGCACAGTTGCTTTCCGAACGCCGAGCAGGCCGCGGCCTCGTGCGGCAACGACAACTGCCAGCAGTGCGCCCCCTATTGACGTGGAGCGCCGCTACTTCGGCGGCGCTGGCGCCGGCTCGATGCGAGCGCGCACGGCGAGCGCGAGCGCGCAGCTGTTGGCTTGCCGCGCCTGAGCCGCCGCCGTTTCGGGGCTAGTCTTCGCGTGGCCACCCATCGCGACGAAGTCGGCCGCGGCCTGGGCGCGCAGCCGCAACAGTGGGGTCTTGGTCGCGATGTCCCAAACCCCGATGCGCGCGAAGTGCGGCGTGCGCTGCAATCTTTCTTCAGCGGTCTCGGTCTTGTCGACCGGCTCGCTGGAGAGCCCGCCCGGTGGGTCTTCGTCGATCACCAGCGTCACGAAGCGCGCCTTGTTCATGATCTCGGCGGCGACGGGCACGTCGTGCTTGGCGACGCTGTCGAGATCACGGTCGTAAGCGTTGACGGCCAGGTCGCTGTCGGCAGCGTGCAGCTCGTCGCTCCAGTCGCTCGAGAGCACCCGCAGGGCGCGATACGCCAAGCGCATGTTGTACGGGCGCGGCGGCGGCGCGCAGACGTTCCACTCATTGCAGAGCTGCCCGGGCAAGCACTCGCTGGTGACGTGGCAGGTCGTGCCTTCAGTGGGCAAGCCGGTCGGGCTCACGAACAGACAGGACGTGAAGCCGTCGTGCAGCGACGCTTGCGCCGCCTTGCGGATCTGCTTGGTCGTCTTGGCGTTCTCGCGTCGAAGCCGCAGATAGACCCCGGGCGCTTGGCGCAAATCCTTCAGGGCGTCGCCGGGAGCGACGAAGTCGCCGGGGCCGTCGGCGGCGAGCTCGCGCACCCAGCCTTCGACCTGATCGCGAAACGGTTGAATCTGGGGGCCGAGCGCGACAGCGATCGCGCGTTGCTTGGCCATCACCGCGCTCTTGCGGCCCTCGAGGCGACCCTCGGCGACGCGCCAGTAGATGACGCCGAAAGCGGCCATGCCCACCACGGCCCACAGCCAGAAGTGGGGTGGCATCGCGCGCAGCGCGACCTTCCCATAAACCAACGCGCGCCGACGTTCGGCGCGCGCTTGGTTCAACGAAGGGAGCCCTCGCTCCCGCATGCTCAAAAGCTCCTCAGCCTTGTTGGCCGAGGCGCCCGACCATGAAGCTCACGTTCGGATAACCAGCGAACGCGGCGGTCTGAAACACGCTCTTGACCACCAGGGCCTCGACCTTGCGATCGACCTGCAGCACCACGACCCCGCCGAACTCTTTACCGGGGTTCAGTTGCTTCCAGAGCTCGCGCTTGTTCTTGAGCACGTTGAACAACTCGTCGACGCGTTGCAGCCGGTTGGCTTCGACGATCGCGCGGGTGTTTCCGGCGGGCGTGCCGTCGACCAGGATCTGCGTGCCGGTGATGGCGACCATCGGCGCGTCGGTCATGTCGAGCACGTTCTCGGCGTTCGGCAGCTTGACGTTCTTGTCGACCGGCAGCTCGCCACTGGCCGAGAAGCTGGCGAGCAGGAAGCAGACGATACAGAGCAAGAAGTCGATGAACGGGATCAGCGGGATCTCTTGGTTCACCGAACGGGCGCCGCCACCGGCGACCTTCTTACGTACGAAGCGGAGCGGGACGTGATGAAGCAACCGGCGGCCGGGAGTGGCGATCGGCTGATGGAAGCGGCTGAGCGGTTTTTCCGACATTTCAGTTCACCGAGAAGGTCACGTTGAAGCCGGGCAGCTTGACGGTCTTGCCGCGTTCACACACCGAGCAATCACGCTTGGGGGTGTAGATGGCGTCGATGACGGCCACCACGTCGGCGAAGGGAGTGCTGTTGTCGGTGTGCAAGATGGCCTGATCGGTCTTCTTGTCATCCTTGAAGTCGCCGCGGTGCGACCCGTTTTGGGTCCACTCTTCCGCGATCTTCTTGGCAAGGTCGGGGTAACGGATGTCCCCCTCGCTGCCAACCGGCACGGCCTTTTTGTCGACGTCGATCGTATTGACGACGGTGTTGCCTTCCTTCCAGATAAGCTGGAATTTGGTCTCACCCTTCATCTCTACGTGGAGCTGTTTCTCCTTCTTGATCTCTTCTGGCGGCTCGTCCTTGGGCGGACCAGGGACGCGCGCGTCCGCGTTGATGCGAGCCATCTGCGACCAGACGGCCGTCACCAGCAGGAACGCGACCAGACAGAGGAGGAAGTCGATGAACGGGATCAGCGGGATCTCGTGATTGGTCGCCCGCTTGCCACCGTGACCGCCGCCGACGTCAATACCAGCCATACCGATGCTCCTTCACAACCAACAGCCCAACGAACCAGGTGGACACGGCAACGGGCTACGACCTTGGCTGGTCATAGCCCGAAGCCGAGGCGAATCAGCCCTCGATGCCCTGGAGGTTGACCTTCTGGCGGTTGGCAACGACCAGGTTGAGCACCTGGACCGACGCCTCGTTGATGTCGTCTTCCATCGTCTGGGTCTTGCCGTTGAGGAAGGCGAAGCCCATCAGCGCCGCGATGGCCGAGAGCAGGCCGAACGCGGTGCAGTTCATGGCCTCGGAGATACCTTCGGCCAAGATGCGGGCCTTTTGGCTCGGATCGACCGACTCGCCGCCGACGGCGCCGAACGCCTTGATCAGACCGACGATCGTGCCGAACAGGCCGCAGAGCATCGCCAAGTTGGCGAACAGGGCCAAAAAGCCCGTGCGCTTCGCGATCTTCGGCATTTCTCGGAGAGCCGCCTCGTCCATCGCCGCCTGAACCTCTTCGTCCGGGCGATTCACCTTGACGAGACCCGCCTGCACGATGCGAGCGAGCGGCGCGTTGGCGGCCGAGCACATCTTAACGGCCTTGGCGATGTCGCCAGCCAAGATGCACTTCTGCATGGTCGCGAGGAACACCTCTTTGTTGATCGACGCACCGAACAGATACACGGAGCGCTCCGCGATCACGGCGATCGAGCAGATGAGCCAAAACAGGATGAGATACATCGCCCATCCGCCTGCCTGGAAGTGATGCCATGCTGCCGACATTTTTACGTTTACCTTCCGCCTGATGCTTCGTTTGAATAACCCCGGGGATTTCGGCCTAGAAGACGCCTCATTCCCGCCTCTGTCGCCGGCCAATGGCCGTCACGATTTCGGGACGCCCGCCGCCCGCACAACGGGGACCGGGGGTTTTGGGTGCGGGGCATCTTGCTAAACTGGAACCCCGCCAGTCAAGAGAGATTGGATTTTACGAAGCTGTTCGCGCTCTATCAGAAAATTTTTGGCCGCGCGTGTGGAGACATCAGACCGGGTCCGACTCTGACTTACATCACCTCTTTCTTGGTTGATTTGGTCGCTTTCCTCAGCCCGGCGTCGCGCCGTTCGCGCGACGGCCACCGGCGCTCGCGCGAAGCGCGCTCATCCCTCCCCCCGGGCAGCGCTCTAGGAGCCGTCCGGGCGCCGGCGGCCGATGGGTCTCGCCGAAGCACAAGGCGGTCATCACGCGACAAGCCTGACCACGAGCGCGTCGAAGGCGCGATCAAACATCGAAGCACTTACGCATGCTGCTATTTGCTCGGCCGGGTGTTCGGCGATGCGCGGCGGAAACGAAGCGCAAACTCGAGACGCGAGCGCCCCACTTGGGGCAAAGCCGCCGCGCCGGGCTTTAGCGGAGCCGAACGCGGTCGTAGCGCCGAGAGCGAGGCGAAGGACGCAAAAATGCTGGGATTAACGTGGACTTGTAATCTTCGTTTTCAGCCGGCTATAGTCCTCGGCTCAGTAGTGATCGAGCGCGAAGTTTCAGTGCTCGGGCACCATCAGCACCCAAAGCAACAGAAGGGACTTGGGGAATGCATCTCCTGCTTCTAGCGGCCGAAGGCGGACATAGCCAACTCGTCGAAGCGTTCAAAACGAACCCGACCTTCATGGTCCTCAATCTTTGCACGTCCGCAATCGTGCTCACGATCGTGATCGAGCGGTTCGCGTTCCAGATGACTCGCTATCGCGTCAACTCCAAGGAGTTCTTCGCGCAGGTGAAGAAGCTGGTTTCAGCCGGCAATATCGATCGTGCCATCAAGCTCTGCGAGGCGGACGACTACCCCATCCTGCAGCTCGTGAAGGCTGGTCTGACCCACGCCAACAAGGGCCCGGACGAGATTGACGCCTCGCTGAGCGAGAAGCTCTCCGAGCTCAAGCCGCAATCCGAGAAGCGCATCGGCGCGCTCTGGTCGCTGGCCAACATCGCGACTCTGATCGGCCTACTTGGCACGGTCTCCGGTCTGATCGCCACCTTCGGCGCCATCGCCGCCCCCGGCCTGAGCCAGGCTGACAAGCAGCGCATGCTGTCGAACGGCATCGCCGAGGCCATGTACAACACCGCGCTCGGCCTGGGCATCGCGGTGTTCTGCATGATCACGCACATCATTTTGCACACGCGCGCCAAGACGATTCAGCACGACCTGGAGACGACCATGGAGCGAACCTTCAACATGCTGACCATCTCCAAGTCCGGTCAGTACTGAGGGCCCCGTAAGGCACCATGTCTCTCAGTGCAGCGCAGCGCAGCAAGGTCCGCCGCCTGAGTCAGCCGAAGGAGCTTTCTCCCGACGAGGAAGGCGGCGAGCTCAACATCGTCCCATTCTTGGACATCGTGGTGAACATCTTGATCTTCGTGCTGGCGACGGTCGCCGTGACCTTCACCGCCAGCATCGAGACGAATCCGCCCGCCAGTAAGGGTGCCGGCGTGCGGCAGGAGATCGCGTCAGAAGCGCTCAACCTTTCGGTCTTCATCGTCAGCGACGGTTTCTCCCTCAAGGCGTCGGGCGGTAACATCGCACCGGGCTGTCAAGATCGAGGAGCCGGCATCGCGGTGCCGAAGGCGGGAGGCAAATACGACTTCGGGGCGCTGACGGCGTGCGCCGCGCGCCTCAAGGGTCTCTCGCCGGAGTTCGCGGACGAGACCCAAGCCACCATCACCGCCAACCCCGGCACGGAGTTGCAGACGGTGATCGCCGTGATGGACGCGCTGCGCAGCACGCCGTCCGGTGACACGTTGTTCGAAAATATCCAATTCGGAGTGCCGCGATGAGCGAACCGACGGGTCCGGGAGGGGCAGCCGCTCCGGCGCCGAAAGGCGCTCCGATTGTCACGTACAAGGCCGAGCTACGTAAGGCGATTCGACGCAACGCCCACGAGCACGAGGTGAACTTCCTCAACATCACCGCGATGCTCGACATCATGACGATCATCTTGGTCTTCTTGTTGAAGACGCTGGGTGAGTCGAGCACGTCCGTGCCGCAGAGCGACGACTTGCGGCTCCCCGCGTCGATCATGAAGAAGCCGCCGGCTCAGGAAGGTGTGCTCGTCACCGTATCCAAAACCCAAATCTTGGTCGGCGACGACAAGATTCTCACCCTCCCCGGCCGGGAATCACTGGCGCAGGCCGGCGTCGACGCGCGCTTCAAGCGCAGCGGACCGAACGATCTTTCATCGTGCCGCTCGGCAACGCCTTGATGGCGGCTCGCAAGACCGACGTCGCCGTCCGTCGGGCGAAGGGCCTCGACCCCTCCTCGTCCGAAGCCATCGTCATCGCCGACAAGGGCACCCCCTACCGTTTACTGATGGAAGTACTGTTCACGCTAGGTCAGAGTGAGTACGGCAAGTACCACCTGATGGTCATGCAGTCGAAGACCCTCGGCGGCTGAGGGGAGCGCCCTTCAGTCCGCCGAGCCGCAACCGCGCTTGCGAAATTCCTACTCAATCAGGGATTTGGAGCCAGGCTTCGGCGCGCTACTCGAGCTTTGGCGGGCCTGGTCAAGGCGCCCCCGCATCGAGCCGCGGAAGAGCCGGACGTCGCCGGAGAGATCCGCTTGCCGCCTGGCCGGATGCCGTGGTACGTACGCCGGGTCTCATCGAGGCTAACTCCTGTGGGAGTGCCGAGAGCCACCGGTGGCCCTGTCGCCGGGCGCTGCTCCGCGAAGCCAGTGATGGTGGGTCGAGACCTGCGGCGCTCCGAGCGCGGTCCACTCACGAAGTCCCTGATTAGCGGCAGCAAGTGTCCAGCAGCGGACCACCGCATGGCCCGAGGACTCGAGAGTGGGGCCGAGACGGCGGCTGCCCAGCGGTGGCGCAGGCGTCGGCTCTAAGCCCCTCGGCCCCAAAACCTCAATTTTCCCGTGACTCAGCTCGCGCTCCTGCTCGCACTCAGCCTGATTGGCTTGGTGCTCTCGTTCGTCTTCGGGCGGCTGGAGGTGAAGCGAGCGCCGATTTCGACGACGTTGAAGCGAGCGGAAGGCGCGCTCGAGCGGGCGTCGCTCGCGCTGCTCCGACTCGCAGCGAGCCGCGGCTTGCTGCTGCTACTCGTTCCGGGCTCGGGGTTGGTCGGGTTCGCGCTGCTCGGCGAAGCGCGTGGCGCTGTCTCCGGCGCCGGGCGCGCCGTGTTCGTGGTCGTGGCGTTGATGACGGGAGCGCTGCTCACGCTCGTCCATGCCCGCTTCGCCCTGGGGCTCGGGGCGCGCGCGGCGTCCAGCGCCGCCGGGTCGCTGGCGCGGGGCGGCGCACATGCCATGCGACCGTTGATTCGCGCGTCCGTCGCCATCGCCGTATTCGGCGAGGCGCTCGGGCTTCTTGGCGTCGCCGCCGCGTTCGCCAGCCTCTACGCCGTTCGCGGCGGCTTCGCGGCGGCCGAGCCGAACGCCGCCTTGGCGAGCGAGGTCGTCAAGCTGCTACCGGCCTTCGCGCTGGGCGCCGCTATCACGGCCCTGTCGCTCTCCCGCGCCGGCAGCGTGGCCGCCGCCGCCACACGCGTCGGTAGCGCGCAGGCCCCCCAGCTCGACGGCGCGCTCGACGCCGGCGATCCGCGCGATCCGGCGCTGCTGGCAGGATTGATGGGACATCTCGTCGGCGAGCTGTTGCCGCGCGCGCTTTCCACCTACGTGTGCGGTCTGACCGTCACGGTTTCGACGGCGCTGCTCGCCGTCTCCGGAACGCGACCGGCCGCCGGCACGTTGGCGTGCCTGGTGCTCGTCGCGCTGGTTCGCGCCTTCGGCGGGCTGGGCTCGGTTTGCGGGGTGTTCGCCGCCCGCGTCACCGACGAAGAACCGCCCTCGTTCGGTTTGTGGCGGGGTCTGGCGAGCGCGGGCATGGTGGCCTGGTTCGGCCTCGGCGCGGCGCTCTTCTGGCTCGAACGACAGTATTTCGGCGCGTTGTTCGCGGCCGGAACGCTCGGGCTCGTGTGCGCGACCTTGGTGGCACAGGCGGCCTGGTTGCCACTTCGGCGCAGCGCCGCGACGCCGCGCGACTTGGTGGAGGCACGCAGCAGCGGCGAAGCGACGACCATCGCGCGCGGGGTCGGCTTCGGCGTCTCCAGCCTGTGGCCGGTGTTGCTCCTGCCTGCGCTTTCGTTAGCCCTGTTGGAGCGGAACCTGGCGACGGCGGCGCCCGCAGGTTTGGTGCTCGTCGCCTTCACGGCAGGCGCGCTCGCGCTCGGCCCGTTCGCCTCGTCGATGTCCGGCTTCGGGCTATTGACTGCCCACGCGCGTGGCGTCGCGGCGCTGGCGCGCCTCGACGTCGACCCGCGCCGCCGGCTCAAGTTGGACGATGCCGCCGCGCTCGGCGGTGTCGCGGGCGGGACGCACGCCTCGCTGGCGCTAGCGATGAGCGCACTGCTGGGGCTTGTCTCGCTCGGCGGCGCCGCTAGCGACGGCCACACCTTGCTCGGACCGACCGGCGTCGCGACGGGCCTCGGCATCGCTCTAGTGTTGCTGCTCGGAGCGCGAGCGGCGCAGAGCGCGGCCTCCGGCGCCCGTGTCGTGGCGAGCGAGGTCGAGCGCCAGCTGCGCGAGTTCCCGCGCCAGCAAGGCGCCAGCGCCGTGCCCGCCGACTTCACGCCGAGCTACAAGGGCTGCGTCGAAGCGGCTTTTTCCGCCGCGCGCGGCGCGTCGCTCGTCGAGCTCGGCGGGCTGCTCGTCGCGCCGTTCGTGCTCGGCGGTTGGCTGCGCTGGGGCAGCGGCGGAGCCGCCGACACCTCGCTCGCCGGCTTCGGCGTCGCGGCGGTGGTGTGCGGACTCATCTTGACCCTGAGCGCGCGCGCCACCAAAGCGATGTTGAGCGAGGTCCGGCGTCGGCTGCGGGGCAGCGATTCGAGCCTGGCTCCCGCCAGCGCCAATCAGGCTCAGTCGTTCGGCGATCTGGTCGGTGTCTCGGCGGCTTGCTGCGTCGAGGCCCTCTCGCTCGTGCTCGCGCTTACGGTTCTGTGTTTGGCCCCGCTGTTACGCTGAGGCCGCTCGATACTTCTGAAACGAGGCTACGTTGTCATCACTTGCAGACGCTCTCTCCACTCTCTCCGACCGCGGTCTCCGGCGCTTGCTGGGCGCCCGCACCTTCCTGCGCGGGCTGGACTACGAAAAGCGCAAGGTCGTTGACGACGTCAGCTTGGAGGAGACGCACGCTCAAGGCCGCGTGAAAGGCTCCGATCCCGAGCCGTACGAAGTGGCGATACGGCTCGGCGGTGAGGGCATCACCTCCAACTGCACGTGTCCCGCCTTTCAGAAGACGAACCAACACTGCAAGCACGTGGCCGCGCTGCTGATCACGGTTCGCAATCGCGCCCGCGCTCACCTGCCCCGCCGCGAGGCGCCTGCCCCCTCCCCGCCGCCGCTCCCGCACGTCGGCAACGGCGGCGCTCTGGCGGCTGGCGGTGGCGCGGTCGCGAGCGACCCGAGCAAGGGTGGGCGGCGCCGCGATCGGCGCCGTCGCGGCGGCCAGCAGCCGCCCGTCACGGCTCCCGCCGGCGGCGGCGGTGGCGGCGGCCACTACGTCCCGCCGCCCGCCGACGTCAGCGCCCGCCCCACCGGCATCGGCGCGTGGCTCTCACCCGAGGGCTCCAAGCGGTCGCTCAATTTGGAGTTCCGCGTCCACGTGCGTCAGGGCGGCCTGACCGTGACCGTGCTCGACGTCGACAACCGCACGCCGATGCTGCCGAGCCACGCCCTCACCTGGCAGACGTTGTCTCCCACCGGCGATCGCAACGCCCTGCGCGTGCTGTCACGGTTCGAGAGCGGCAACCCACGCCACCCCGCCGTCGACATCCGTGGCGAGGACGCCGCGGAGCTGCTGCCGCAGTTGAAAGATCGACGGGTCTTGCTCGAGCCGGCGCTGATGCAGCTGCGCTTCATCGACGAGGTCCTCAAGCCACGTTTCGATCTCGAGATGGTCGGGTCGGACACGATCGTGGCCAAGGTCACCTTCGAGCGCCAGGCCGACGGCCGGCGCTTCAGCCTCACCTCGGGCGGTTGGTTCGAGGGCGCCCCCGGGTGGCACATCGACGGCAGCGAGGGCGTCGCGCGGCGACTGGACCATCGGGTGTCACCGGCGGCGCTGCGCCGGCTGCTGCGGAGCCCGACCATCGCCGAGCCGTCCTCGGAGCTGATCAGCATGATCACCTACGGCCTGCCGCGTGTGGCGCTCGAGGTCGGCGCAGAGCTGCCCGAGCTGTCGCAGGTGGCGGACGTGATCGACCTCGAGCCGACGTTTCGCATGCGCGCGATTGGCTCCCTCACCGAAGCCGAGGTGTTCCTGAAGGCGGCTTACGGCGATCAAGAGGTCGAGGTGCGAGCCGACGGCATCTCGCCGCCAATCCTGATTTTGCCGCCTGAAGAGGGCCAAAAGCGCGCCCGCTGCATCCGCTGCGACATCGCCGCGCAGCAGCGCGCGGTGCAGCTGCTGCTCGATCTGGGGCTCAAGCCCACGGAGAGCGGCGACCATTTCACCGCCTTCACCGAGAAAGCGATTCACTTCTGGTCGGAGGGCGTGGGCTCGCTGCCCGAGGACTGGGATCTTTACGTGCCGGAGCACCTCGTCGGCACCCACGTGCGCAGCAAGCCGGTGCTGGCTCACGCCCGCGTGTCGAGCGGCGTCGACTGGCTCAACGTGAAGATCTCGTACGAGGCGGAGGGCGTGGGCGTCGATCGCGAAGAGCTCGAGCGATGCCTGCGGGAAGGGCGCAAGTTCGTCAAGCTGTCGGACAACTCGTTCGCGCCGTTCGATGCCGACTCCATCCAGCACATGATCGATCGCGAGGTGGAGCTCATCGCCGCTGGCGGCAAGAACGGCAAGATCCCGCTGTCACAAGCTGGCAGCGTGCAAGACCTGATTCAACAGGCAAGCTCCGCCACCGTCGCCGCCACGACCAAGTCGCTGTTTCAGAAGCTCGCCAACATCGACGAGATCAAGACCGCCAAGAAGCCCAAGGGCCTCAAGGCGACGCTGCGTCCGTACCAGGAGCAGGGCCTGTCTTGGCTACAATTCCTCGACGAAATTGCGGCGGGCGGCGTGCTGGCCGACGACATGGGTCTCGGCAAGACGGTGCAGACGATCGCCCTCTTGCTGGCGATCAAGCAGGAAAAGAAGGCGGAGCCGCTGCGGGCGTTGATCGTGGCCCCGACCAGCGTCGTCACCAACTGGGTGCGCGAGATCGAGCGCTTCGGCCCCTCGCTCACGACCGCGCTCTGGCACGGCGCGGGCCGCAAAGAGCAGATGTCGGAGATGGAGAGCGCCAATGTCATCATCACGAGCTACGCGCTGCTCCGGCGCGACATCGATCTGCTCAAGAAGCTCCGGCTCAACTACGCGATTTTGGACGAAGCGCAGAACATCAAGAACCCGCTCAGCGCCACTGCCCAAGCGGCCAAGGAGCTCGACGCCGAGCGGCGCCTGGCCCTGACCGGCACCCCGATCGAGAATCGGCTCAGCGAGATCTGGTCGATTTTCGAGTTCGTGAGCCCCGGCCTCTTGCCGCCGCTGCCCAAGTTCGAGGAAAAGTACGCCCGTCCGATCGACAACGGCGACTCCAAGCAAGCGGCGCGGCTGCGCTCGGTCATTCACCCGTTCATTCTGCGCCGCACCAAGGTCGAGGTCGCCAAGGATCTGCCGCCCAAGATCGAGGTCGACAAGATCATCGATCTGGCCCCCGATCAGAGGGCGATCTACATGCAGGTGCTGCGCGAGGTGCGGGCGACCGTCATGGGCGAGGTCGAGCGGGTGGGCGTCGCCAAGAGCCAGCTCCACATCCTGGCCGGCTTGACCAAGCTCCGCCAGGCGGCGTGCGATCCGCGTCTGCTCGGCTTGCCACGCGAGTTCAGCCACGACGACAGCGGCAAGCTCTCGGCGCTGCGCGAGCTGGTCGACGAGGTCGAGTCGGGCGGACACAAAGTACTCATTTTCAGCCAGTTCGTCTCGATGCTCAAGCTGGTGCGCGACGCGCTCGACGAAGACAAGATCCGCTACGAGTACCTCGACGGCAGCACGATGGATCGCTCGGAGCGCGTCGATCGCTTCCAAGAAGATCCCACCATCCCCGCGTTTTTGATCAGCCTCAAGGCAGGCGGCTCGGGCTTGAACCTGACCGCCGCCGACACCGTGATCCACTTCGATCCGTGGTGGAACCCCGCCGTCGAAGATCAGGCCTCGGATCGCGCCCATCGCATCGGCCAGAAGAAGGTCGTCACCGTGTATCGCCTGGTCGCGGCCGGCACGATCGAGGAGAAAATCTTGCAGCTCAAGGCCAAGAAAAAGGATCTCGTCGCGAGCGTGCTCAGCGAAGACGCCGGCGGCGCCAAGCAGCTCACCAAAGACGATCTGAGCGACCTGTTTTCGCTCGACTGATCGCCGGCACGTCGAGTCGCGCCGGCGTGACGGCTCCGCCGCCGCCGCGTCCGGCAAGGCCGGCGGGTGGCTCAGCGTTCCTGGCGGTACATGCGCATCGCGATCGGGGCGCTGATGGCGACGATCACCGCCGACGCGACCAGCACCCAGAGCACGTCGGCGGTGACGTCGGTGCCGTGCATCAGGCCGCGCGAAGCGTTCGAGAGGTGCGTCACCGGGTTGTGACGAACCACCCCTCGTAGCCACGAGGGCATGGTCTCGAGCCGAACGAAGATGTTGCTGGCGAAGGTGAGCGGCATCAAAAACAAGAAGCTCGTCGTCATCACCGACTCGGGCGTCTTTACCTTCATGCCGAAGATGATCCAGATCCACGAGATCGCGAAGGCGAACACCAAGACCAGCAGGAACGCGAGCATCACGCCGAGCGGCCCCGCCGCCGGCCGAAAGCCGAGCACGAGACCGAGGGCGATGATCAAGAGCGCCGCTACCGAGTAGCGAAAGAGATCGCCGGCGAGCGCGCCCAGCACCGGCGCCGGCTGCCACATCGGCAGGGAACGAAAGCGGTCGAACAGCCCTTTCTGGATGTCGCTGTTGACGCCCACGCCCGTGTACACGGTGATGAAGATGATCGTCTGCACCAAGATGCCGGGCAGCAAGAACTGCAAATAGGCGCGGGGCGAGCCGGCCAGGGCGCCGCCGAACATGTAGGTGAAGAGCAGCGTGAACATGATCGGCGTCACCGTCACGTCGAACAGCTGAAAGGGTACGTGCTTGATCTTCAGCATCGCGCGCCAGGCCAGCGTCAGCACCGCCGACAGCGCCGACGCCGGCTTCGGTCGCGATCGCCAACGCAGGGTGTCGGTCCCCTGCGGCATCGAATCCTGGCTCATGAGGCCACCTCGGCCGCGGCCGCCGCTTCCGTGTCCACGGGTCGGCCCGTGACCGCGAAGAACACGTCGTCGAGGCTCGGCGTCCCGAGGGAAAAATCGGCGAGGGCGATGTTGGCTCGTGACAGCGCGCTGAGTACGCCGGCCGCCACCGACGCGTCGGCAACCTTGACCGAGATCGACGTCGGATCGGTGTTGGGAAGGACGCTGCCGTCCGCGAGCAGACCGGTCACGATCGCGAGCGCGTCGGCCCGCTGCGCCGCGCTCGCGAGCTGAAAGCGCAGCGCGTTGCCGCCAATCGACGATTTCAGCTCGTGGCTCGTGCCCTCCGCGATCACCCGCCCGTGATCGATCACGGCCATCCGCTCCGCGAGGCGATCCGCCTCTTCTAGATACTGCGTCGTGAGCAGCACGGTCGTGCCGTCGGCGGCGATCTGGCGCACCAGATCCCAGACCTGGTTACGACTGCGCGGGTCGAGCCCGGTCGTGGGCTCGTCCAAGAACAAGAGCTCGGGCCGAGTGACGAGGCTGGCCGCGATATCGATGCGGCGCCGCATACCACCGGAGAAGTTGCGGACCTGCCGGTCGGCGGCCTCCGTGAGCGCGAACGCGGCCAAGAGGTCGGTGGCGCGGCGCCGGGCGTCGCTCCAGCTCATGCCGAGCAGCCGGCTGACCAAGACCAGGTTTTCCTGGCCGGTCAGATCCTCATCGACGGAGGCGTACTGGCCGGTGAGGCTGACCTTTTGGCGGACGCGATCGGCGTCGCGCACGACGTCGAGGCCGAGGACGCTGGCCTGTCCCCCGCTCGGCTCGAGCAACGTTGCCAGCACGCGAATCGCCGTCGTCTTGCCGGCGCCGTTGGGGCCGAGCAGGCCGTAGACGGAGCCGGTCTGAACTACCAGGTTCATTCCGTCGAGCGCGCGCGCGGAGCCGAACGTCTTTCGCAGGTCTCGGGTCTCGATCGCGATGGCCATGCGCGAAGGTTTGTCGGAGACCCCGTGCGCGATGTCAAGATCGGCGCCCGATCAGGCCCGGCCCGCCACCGCCGTTTGTGGGGGCAAGCTGCAGCTCGGCAGCCCCGCTCGCCCGTCAGCGGCGCATCGAGACGTTCATCAGCAAGCCGAGGCCGACAAGCGTCGTGACGACGCTGCTGCCGCCGTAAGAGAACAGCGGCAGAGTCACGCCCACGACCGGTAGTACGCCGATCGCCATCCCGACATTGAATACTGTATGCCAAAAAATCAGCGCTCCGATGCCGGTCGCGAGCGCCGCGCCGAAGCGATCTTTGGCCTGCGACGCGACGTGGATCGCGTAAACGCAGATGAAGCAGTAGATGCCGAGCAGCACCACGCAGCCGAGGAAGCCCCAGTCTTCGGCGAAGACGGCGAACGGAAAATCGGAGAACTGGTCGGGCAGGAAACCGAACTGGTTCTGGGTCCCCTGCATGAAGCCTTCGCCGAGGAGCTGGCCGTTGCCGATCGCGGTCTGCGATTGCAGCGCGTGCCAGCCGATGCCGGTCTTGTCGTGCTCCGGGTCCAGAAAGCTCGTGATGCGATCCTTCTGGTACTGCTTCATGCCGTGATTCCAGGCCAGCCACACCACGCCGACCCCCGAGACGAGCAAGGCCGTCAACGTCCTGCGGCGGATGCGCGTCATCATCAGCATCGTGGCGGCGGTCAGCGATAGGATCAGGCCCGTACCCAGATCGGGCTGCGCCATCACCAGCCCGACCGGCACCAGGATCAAGACGCCGGGGATGACGAGGTCGACCAGCGTCCGCGGCTCGTTTTTGTGGTCGTTGTGGATGTGCCGGGCGATCATCAGCACCAGCAGCACCTTCATGAACTCGCTCGGCTGGAGGTTGAAGCTGCCGATCTGAATCCAGCGCACGGCGCCGCGGGTGCTGCTGCCGAGCACGAACACCAGCCCGCACAAGAACACCCCGCCCGCGTAGACCAGCATCGCGAAGCGCTCGTAGTGCCGGTAGTCGATGGCGGCGACCAGGATCGCGAGCAAGCCGCCGACGACCATGTTGTAGACCTGAGTCACGTAGATGTCGGCGAGCCGCGCCCGCATCGCCGTATCGGCGTAGACACTGGTGGCGCTGTACAGGTTGACCAGCCCCGCCGTCACGATCAACACCACCGCAAACAGCAGCCGCATGTCCACCGCCGGACCGCGCTTGAACATCATGCGCGACGCGACCGCCATCAGTTGGGCTTACCTCGGGCGCTGGCCTGGTCTTCTTTCGACGAGAGGCGCTTCTCTTTCATCTTCTGCCAGTCACGCACGACGCGCATCGCGATCGGCACCGCGTTTTTGCCACCACCGCCGCCGTGCTCCACCAGCACCACGATCGCGATCTCGGGCGATTTCGCGGGGGCGTAACCGGAGAACCACGCGTGGTCACGGTTGAAATACCAGACCTTGCCCGGGTCGACGCCGCGCGGCGTGACGTGGCTGACCTGGGCGGTGCCGGTCTTGCCCGCCATGTCGACGTCGGTCGAGCGCTCCTTGTAAGCGGTGCCCTCTTTCTCGGTGACGACACCTTCGAGCGCGGATTTCACCCAGCCCAGCTGCTCTTGATTGGGCTCGATCAGCCGGCGCACGCGCGGCGGAAAGTCTTGCACGACGGTGCCGTCACTCGTCTCGATGCTCCGCACGACCTGCGGCTGGTACAGGGTGCCGCCGTTGGCGAGGGCGGCGTATGCCAGCGCCAGCTGCAGCACCGTGACCGTTGTCGCGCCCTGCCCGATCGCCGACAACAGCGTGAAGCCGCCGCGGAACGCCTCCTTGTAACGGCGTGTGTACCAGCTGCGCGTCGGCATGCGACCGCGCGCCTCCGGGTTGATGCCGATGCCGGTCTTGACGCCAAAGCCGTAGTCGATGCCGACGGCGGCCAGCCGATCGATGCTGACGCGCGACCCGAGCTCGTAGAAGTACGTGTTGCAGGACTGGACGATGGCCTGGTGCAGGTGCACCTTGCGATGCACGCCCGTACAGCGGAAGAAGCGCTTGCCGTACTCGTAGCCGCCGCGACAGTCGACCTCGGTGTCAGGGTCGATGATGCGATCCGACAGCGCCGCCAGCGCGCTGAACGGCTTGTAGGTCGAGCCCGGCGGGTACGCGGCCGAGATCGACTTGTCGAGGCTCGGCTTGAGGGGATCGGCGTTGAGCCGGCGGAACGTCTCCGCCACCGCCTTCACGCCGCTACCGCCCGACGCCACGTTCGCGTCGAAGCTCGGCTTGGACGACGCGGCCAGCACGCGTCCGGTGCGTACGTCGACCACCACCACCGCGCCCGCGAGCTGGCCACGAAAGGCCTTGTCGATCGACGCGATCAGGTCGATGTCGAGCGTCAGCGAGATGTCGCGACCGGGGATCGGCTCGACGCGCCGTGGCTCTTCGAGGTAGCGCGCCTCCACCTCTTGCACGTCGTCGCGACGCGACACGCCGCGCACGATCTTCTTGAAGCCACGTACGCCGCGCAGGTAGCTCTCCCAGCGCCGCTCGACGCCGATCGCGCCCAACCGGTCGCCGGCGCGGTAGCCGCGCTCTTCGAGGCGCACCAGATCTTCGGCTCCGACCTCGCGCATGTAACCAATCGAGTGCGCACCGAGCTCGCCGTACGGGTAGTAACGGACCGGCTGCGGCGAGACCTCGATGCCCTTGAGCTCGCGGGCGTGGGTCTCGAGGTAGGCGACGGCGTCGCGATCGACGTCGACCTTCAGCAAGATCTGTTGGTTGCGGCGCTTCTCTTCGAAGGGCGTGAGGCCTTTCGAAGGCAGCGCCTGGATCTCCTTGATTTTGCGCTCGAGCTCGCCCTTCTCGGGCTCGTCGATGCCGAGCATCTTGACCACCGCCGGCCAGGTCTCGGTCAGATCGACCTCGGCCGGCGTCATGTGCACGTTGTAAGACGGCCGATTGGCGGCCAGGACTCGACCCTGGGCGTCGCGGATCACGCCGCGCGTGGTGGCCAGGCTGCGCTCACGAATGATGTTCTTGCGCGCCTGCGCGCGGTGCACGTCGCCTTGTACGAGCTGCAGCTGCGCCAGGCGTCCGACGAGCACCAAGAACGCGGAGACCGCCACCAGCACCAGCCATCGATAGCGGCGGCGAAACTCGCCGACGTCCGAGCGCTGACCGAGCAGCGCCATCAGCCCGCGCCCTCGTTGGGCGAGCGCGCGAGGCCCCCCTGCCGCAGCCGCTGCGCCAGCTGGAACAACGCCGGCGACATCAGCGCCGTCGTCAGCGCGTTGGCGAGCATCACGCTCGCCATACTGACGGGGCGGCGGTTGTCGGTGCCGAACACGGCCAGCACGATCAGCACGATCGCGCTCTGTACGAGCGCGAACGCGAAGCCGAGCGACGCGCGGGTGAACCAGGTCTGGGCCGTGAGCCGTACGCCGGCGACGCGCGCCAGCCACCAAATCGCGACGTGCACGAACGCGAACAGACCGATCGGCGCGGTAGCCAAGATGTCCTGGGCGTACCCCATCGCGCACGACAGCGCCGCGCCTTTGGCCATCGATGGCTCATAAACGCCGAGAAATATCACCATCGGCAACAGCAAGCTCGGCGTTGCGCCGTGCGTCAAACGCGGTCCGAGCACGAGGCTCAGCGGCCCGAGCAGGCGAAACAGGTTGGACTGAATCAGCAGCAGCAGCACCGCGACGCCCAGGTAAGCCGCGCTGCGCATGCTCAGCCGCCCTTGTTCTTGCCGCGTCGGGCGGCGCCCGCGCCCGTGTCGCAGTCCTTCGAGTCGGTCAGGATGATCAGCACCTCTTCGAGCCGTGAAAAGTCGACCGTCGGCTCGGCGACGAGCGACTGGTACACGCCGAACTTCTTCTTTTCGACCGATTTGACGCGCGCCACCGGGATGCCCTTGGGGAAGCGACAACCTACGCCGCTCGTGACCAGCACGTCGCCGACGTCGACCTCGTCGCGTCGCTCCGCCCACTCTACGCGCACCATGTAGCGCGAGCGATCGCCTTCGCCACGCACGAAGCCACGCGCGCCGGTTCGCTCCACCAAGACGTCCACGCCGAAGCCGCTGTCGACCGTCAGCTGCACGTCGATGCGCTCGCCGGCGACGCGCTGCACCGTGCCGACGGCGCCGTCCAGCGCGATCACCGGCATATCGGGGCGAATGCTGGCGTGGGGGCTGTCGAGCACGAGGTGAGCGACCCGGAAGAACTCGGTCGTGTCTTTGCCGACCACCACCGCGCTCACCACTTCGTGCGGCAGCGTGTCACGCAAGCCGAGCAGCCGTCGCAAGCGCCGGTTGTCGGACTGGGCCTGCTCCAGCTCGCGCACGCGCGCGCCGAGCCGCGCGTTTTCGTACGCGAGCCGGTTGTTGTCTTGCTTCACGTCGACCAAGTACACGTACTGGCTGACGCCGCTCGAGACGAAGCGCGCGACCGCGGCCGCGAAGTACTCGAGCGGCGCGCCGATGCGCGACATCGCCGACACGACCGGGTTCATGTCCTGAGGGTTGCGGATGCTCGCCCTCAAAAAGAAGAACGGCACCGCCAGCAGCAGCACGACGATGAAAGTGTCACGGAGGCGTTTGAAAGACCCCACGGGCTTCGCCTCAGCCGATCGTGACTTCCTTCAGCAGCTCGATGTGATCGAGCGTCTTGCCGCTTCCGAGCACGACACAGCTGATGGGATCGTCGCTCACCATCACGGGCAAGCCGGTCTCTTCGCGCAGCAAAACGTCGATGTTCTTCAGCAGCGCGCCGCCGCCGGTGAGCACCACGCCTTTGTCGACGATGTCGGCGGCCAGCTCCGGCGGCGTACGCTCGAGCGCGAGTAGCACTGCTTCGACGATGGCGTTGAGCGGCTCCGCCAGCGCCTCGCGGATCTCGTCCGAATTGACGGTGACCGTCTTGGGTACGCCCGCGACCATGTCGCGCCCCTTGACCTCCATCGTCATCTGCTGCTCGAGCTGGTAGGCGTTGCCGATCGTGATCTTGATGCGCTCGGCGGTTTGCTCGCCGATGGCCAGGTTATATTTGCGCTTCATGTACGCGACGATGGCTTCGTCCATCTTGTCGCCGCCGACGCGCACGCTCTGCGAGTAGACGATACCGGCCAGAGAGATGACGGCGACCTCGGTCGTGCCGCCGCCGATGTCGACGACCATGTTTCCGCTGGGCTCGGTGATCGGCAGCCCGGCGCCGATCGCGGCCGCCATCGGCTCCTCGATCAGATAGACCTCGCGGGCGCCGGCGCTCTCGGCGCTCTCTTTGACGGCGCGCTTTTCGACCTCGGTGATGCCGAAGGGAACGCAAATGATGATGCGCGGCTTGACGAGCGTGCGGCGGTTATTGGCGCGCTGGATGAAGTAACGCAGCATCGCCTCCGTGATCTCGAAGTCGGCGATCACCCCGTCGCGTAGCGGCCGAATCGCCTGGATGTTTCCGGGCGTGCGGCCGAGCATCTCTTTGGCCTCGCGCCCCACCGCCAACACGCGCTGCTCTCCGCGTGCGTCGCGCTGCACCGCCACCACCGACGGCTCGCAGCTTACGATGCCCTTACCCTTCAAATAGATGAGGGTCGTGGCCGTACCGAGGTCGATGGCCAGGTCGCTCGAGAACAGGCCGTATAGCCAGTCGAAAATCATCGAATCGCAGGGGGGGTGGTGAGGGTCAGCCGGTGGTGTCCGAACCTGGCTTCACCCATCCGCCGTCAGAGAGCGCCGGTCGTAGCACGCAGCTCGCTCGGGGCGCAATGCGTCACGGAACGCGACGCCAGGCCGGACAGCCGACTAGGAGTCATTCGGCCATGGCTCGCTGCTATTCGTCGTCGGGATCACTCCCCCAGTTCCGGCCACCGCCGCCGCGCTCGCGCTTGCCGGCTCCGCCGCTCTCGCCGCCGCCGCCCTTACGGCCCTTCTTCTTTTTCTTGTCGGCCCAATCGCCGCCGCCGCCGCCAGGCGGCGCGGGCGGACCGAAGTTCCTCGCTCGACGCGCGTCGACCGGCCGCGCTGCGCCGTCCTCCGCCGGCGCGTCGGGCGTGAAGCGTGGAGCACCGCCGCCGAAGCCGGCACCGCCGGCGCCGCTGAAGCCACCACCGCCGCCTCCAAAGCCGCCCGTCGGGGGACGCGCGCCCATTCCGGGACCGGCGCCCGGCGGTCGCTCGCCGCGCGGATGAGCGATGTTGACCATCAAGCGACGGCCGCGGACGTCGAGGTTACGCAGCGTGCCGAGAGACTGATTGGCGGCGTCCGCGTTCGCACACGTCACGAAGCCGAAGCCGCGCAGGCGTCCATCGGGACCGAGCGGAAGATGCACGCGCACCGGCGCGAGCAAGCCGTTGTCGGTGAACAGCTGCGTGACCTCTTGCTGCGAGACGTCGTACGGCAGGTTGCCGACGTAGAGCGTGCGATCTTCTTGAGCGGCACCGGGAGGCGGGCCACCGCCGCCGGCGCCCGGCGAATCGTTGCGATCGCGCGTCATCATGGGGCCGCCTTCGCGGCGTGGCGGCTCCGACGAAAACGGGCGAACTGAGATCGGCCTGCCCGCTTGCAGCGATCCATCGAGCGCATCGCGCGCCGATGCTGCCTCATCCGACGTTGCAAACGTGACGAAGCCGAAGCCTCTCACGCGCCCCGTCGCGCGATCGCGCGGCAGGCTCACATCGGTTATTTTGCCACCCGTCGCTTCGAATACTTCGCGGAGAGCGTCCTCCGTGATCGAGTCGGGCAAGCCCGCGACAAAGAGCTTGCGTGCGTCCTCAGTCGCCATCTGATTTAGCGTTCCTATCGTACTGACGTAAGAGCGGCACTTCCGTGCCTATGGACAAAGAAAGGCAAACGGAAATCGCCCGGTCGTTACGATAACTTCCGTAGATTCGCGGTTCAAGTACCGCCTCATTGAGCCACGGCAACACCGGCCACCCGGCCCGAGACATGAGCGGCTGTGGCGGCCGGATTCGCGGCCACGGCCGACGCGCTCTTCGAGGCCAATCGCGGCGATTAGGACGCGCCCGGCCGGGGCGGCTGGTCTTGGCTGCGGGCAGTCGGGTTAGATTGCGGCTCGTGCACCTCCGCGTCATTTTGAATCCCACCGCCGGCAGCGGCGCCGCTGCCCGCAAAAGAGCCGCCATCGTCGGGGCGCTGACGGTGGGTGGAGTCGCACCGGAGGTCGTGCACACCGAATCACCAGGCGACGCGGGGCGGTTGTTGCGGGAGGCCCGGCGCGACGGCGTCGAGTGCGTGGTGCTGGTCGGTGGCGACGGGACGCTCAACGACGCGGTGCAGGGCTATCTGGATCCGCAGGGCAATGTCGTGGCGGGCCCGGACCTGGGCTTGATACCTTCGGGCACGGGCGGTGACTTTCGCCGCACGTTCGGCATCGGCGACGCGCTCGAAGAGGCGGCCGAGCGCGTGCTCACGGCGCGCCCGCGGCCGCTCGATCTCGGGTTGCTCTCGGTCACGAGCCATCGCGGCGAGCTCGTGCGCCGCGCGTTCATCAACATCACCAGCTTCGGCATCGGGGGCTTGACTGACCGAATCGTGAACTCGAGCCCCAAGTGGATCGGCGGAAAAGCCGCGTTCTTCCTCGGCACGCTGCGGGCGATGGCCGTCTATCGTAACGCGCCCGTGCGCGTGCGCGTGGACGGCGAGATCTGGCTGGAGGCGCCGATCTTCAACGTCGCCCTGGCCAACGGGCGCTTCTTCGGCGGCGGCATGATGATCGCACCAGAGGCCGATCCCGCCGATGGCCTGCTGGACGTGGTCGCGCTCCACGACATGTCGCGCCTCCAGAGCGCGCGGCTAGCCCAGCATATCTACAAGGGGGCGCACCTCGGGCAAGCCGGCGTCAGGGTCGCACGCGGCAGGCGGATCGAAGCCGAGCCGCTGGCAACCGGTACCGAGGTGCTCGTCGACATGGACGGTGAAACGCCGGGACGGCTGCCGCTATCGGCAGAGCTCGCGCCGGGAGCGCTACGGCTTCGAGCCTGAGCCGACGGGCGCCGTTTGCAGCGCCACCGGCACGATCGCGCGCTCGAACCCTTCGCCGCGCTCGAGCTTGCTCACAATCGACCGCAGCAGAAACAGGCCGAAGGCGAGCATCGCGAAGCACTCCCACTGCGCCGGCGTCAGGTAGAAGTAGCGCGGATCGATGGCGCCGTGAATGTCGCCCGGCACCGCGTCGTGCTCGCGCAAGAAGTCGAGCGCGAAGCGCAGCGGCGCGTAGCTGATGCACGCCAGCGCCGCGAAGAACCCCCACGGCCGCGGCTTTCGCGCCAGCCACAAGAACGCCAGCATCAACGGCACCGTCAGCAGCATCTCGAGCAGGCCGAGATCGAAGCGCCCGCCGCCCGGGTACTGAACCGCTAGCCACGCGTTGCTCAACAGGCCCGGATGATCGTGCGCCGTCGCGCAGCCGGCGCGGCCGAAGACCCAGCCGACCGGCAGCATCGCCATCACGTTGTCGGCGTAGGGCAGAACCGGGACGCGTAGGCGTGAGCGCCAGATCAGCATGCCGATCACCGCCCCCGTGAAGCCACCGAAGCTGGACAAGCCGTCCCACAGCTTGAAGATCGAGAGCGGGTCATCGACCAGCCGCTGCGGGTAGTAAAACAGCTCGTCCAGCACGTGACCACCGACGAAGCCGTAGCCCACGACGTGGCCGATGAACGAGCCCATCGCGCGCTCGTCGAGACCGATGCGCCGCGCGCGCTGGACGGTCAAGTAGGCCGCCAGGTACACGCCGATCGCCACGAGCGCGCCGAACGGCTTGATCGAGATCGGAATCGGTGGAAAGCCGTGAAATAGCCGAGCCGGCACCAGCGTGAGCTCCGGCAGGGTGACGTACGGAATCAGCGGCGCGCTCGACATGGCGGGCGCAGCTTAGCTCAAGGCTCGCTCGGTGCTATCTCGATGCTGTCGTCGTCGGTCGGCGTTTGCCCGGCGACCATCCGCGCGCGCAGGCCGCCGCACCGGCGCTCGAGCACCACCGGCGGTGCGGCGGCGACCTCGCAGCGCGCGGCGGGCAAGACCGGCTCGAGCAGCGCCCGCACCAGCAGGGACGAGCGATGGACGGCGTCGGCGCGCTCTTCGGGCGTGGGGCTCGGCAACGGACGCAGCGCCAGCGCTTCCGCCAAACGCGTCCACAGCTCCGGCCCTGTCACGCGAGCTCGCTGCAAGAGCCCACGGTCAAGGCCAAGCTCGATCTCCATCACCGCCGCGCGCGGCACCAGCTCGCGCTCACCCGGCACCTCGTAGCTGAGCTGCAGTAGCTTGCGGCACTCGTCGCCGTGGCACGACCCGTGAGGCGGGCTGAGCCGAAACGCGAAGATGGTTTCGTCGTTCAGCTCCGACGTCGGTTCACCGAAGGTCTCGATGCGGAGCAGGCGCACGGCCCAGTCTTTGAACGTCGCCACGAACGCGCGGCGCTGGGTGTCGGCAACGGCCAAGTGCGCCTGCGTCGCCGCGATGCGCTCGTCTTCGGCGCTGGCGTGCTCGACGCGCTGGCGCCGCCGCCCCTCGAGCGCCGCGATCCGCGAACGCACTTCCTCGATATGAGGCCCCGACGGCAGAGCGTCGCGGTAGGCGTACAGGTTGGCGAGCCGATTGAAGGACGCCAAATAGTAGCGCTCCTCCTCCGCGTCGAACCAGCTGCGCAGCTCCTGGGTGTGGCGACCGCCCGGCACCTCGCGCAGGTAGCGATGGGCGGCGCCGAGTCGTTGTTCTTGGGTGGGCGCCACGCGCGCCGCGCGGAAGAGCCGATATTCTTCGGGGCGCTCCGTGAGCGTGGCGCAGCCCCACGCCGCGCCGGCCGCGACAAGCACGAGCCAGAGCCGGCTCACGGCGAGCCTCCCGCGGGGCAGAAATTGCACTCGGTGGGTATGCTGGGCGAGCTGTCGCTCATGAAATCGCGCGCGTCGGCGCAGCTGCTCTGCTGAATAGCTCGCAGGCATACCTCGCCGTCGTGAACGAGCGGCACGCAGTCCTTCGGAAAAGCGCTCTGCACCAGCGCGTCCTCACAGGCACGTCGACACGCCGCCGTCTCGATCTCGCAGTCTTTGCACTGCTGGCACTCGCTGTCCTGGAAGCTGGCGAAGAACACCTGCGCGTCGAGCTCTTGCGCGCTCTGTCCGCAGCCGCCGACGTCGCCCGGTACGGGGGCGGCGCAGAAGGCCAGGGCGATGAACCCGAGACCGAGCTGCATCAGCCGCGTCGTGGGATTGCTCATGGCAGCCGCTCCCAATCGAAGAACACGCCGAGCGCGAGCGAGGCGACCGGAATCAACGTGAGCGAGCGCTCGATCGTGGCCGCCCCGTAGAACAGGCTGGCGTCGAGCTCCCCGCCGATCCCGAAGTTGGGGCTAAAAAAATAGGCGGCGCCGAGCCCAGCCTCGAGCCCGACGCTCAAGTCGGGCTCGAGCACGATTGGAAAGCCGGCGCGGCCATAGCTCAAGACCCGAGCCGAGAGGCGCTTCACGAGCAGGTAGGACGGCGTGACGACCTCCTGGCGAATTCCATCGGTAGCGATCGAGAAGTGCACGGCCATGCCGTGCTCGAAGTCGTCGGGCGCGCTGAAGGTGCGTCCGAGGTGCACGTCCAAATACGTCGCGCTCAGCGATAACGACTCGGGGCCGTCGCCGAGCTCGGTCTGTAGCCGGTACGGATTGTTGAAGCGAAGCCCCCGCCCCAGGTAGACGCCACCGAGCCAGTGCTCGTAGCCGTTGCTGTCGCGCGGGGTGCGAGCTTTTGGGGGCAGCGGCGCGGCCACGGGCGCGGCCGCCCCCGCCGCGAACGGATCTTCGGCGTCGGCTCCCGCCGCGGGCGCCGCCAACATGCAGCTCATGGCGAGGCCGCGCGCGGCTCGCTCAGCCCTGGCAAGCGCGCTCGACCGCATCCACCGTTCTCGGAATGTGCGCGGTCAGCACCTCGTTGCCCGCCTCCGTGACCAGCACGTCGTCTTCGATTCGCACGCCGATGCCGCGGTAGCGCTCGGCGGCTCCGGTGGCGTGCTCTCCCACGTAGATGCCGGGCTCCACCGTCAGCACCATACCGGGCTCGAGGGGCCGAGCCTTGCCGGCTCGGTAGTATGCGCCCACGTCGTGCACGTCCATGCCCAGCCAGTGGCTGCATTTGTGCATGTAGTAAGTCTTGTAGCGCTGCTCTTTCAGCGCGTCTTCCAGCGGTCCTTCGACGAGACCGAGCGCGATCAGCCCGCGCGTTATCACCTCCGCCGAAGCCAGGTGCACCTCGTCGAGCGTGGCCCCCGCCTTGGCCTTGTCGATGGCGCGGTCCTGCGCCTCGAGCACGATGTCGTAGATCTGGCGTTGCTCCGGCGAGAACCGACCGTTGACGGGGAAGGTGCGCGTCACGTCCGAAGCGTAGTAGTCGAGCTCGCAGCCGGCATCGATCAGCAGCAGCTCGCCGTCGTTCATCACCCGGTTGTTGCGCCGATAGTGCAGGATCGTCGCGTTGGGGCCCGACCCGACGATCGGCTCGTAGGCGGGGCGCTCGCAGCCGTGCTTGCGGAAAATTCCCCGAAAAAGCGCGTCAATCTCGCACTCGTTGACGCCGGGCTTGGCGCTCTTCATCGCCGCCACGTGAGCTTCGGCGCTGATGCTCGCCGCGCGGCGCATCGTGTCGAGCTCCTCGGCGGTCTTGAACAGCCGCTGCTCGTGGAGCACGACCTCCGCGTCGACGAAGCGCGTTGGGTAGACGGCGCCACGGCGACCGCGCCGGCGCGCGCCTTCTAGCGCCGTAAGCAGCACGTCGTCTTGCTCGCGGTGCCGCCCGAGCGAATAGTGAAGCTCGGTCGCACCGAGCAGCAGCTCCGGCAGACGGGCGGCGAGCTCGGCGATCGGGTACGCGGCGTCGGCGCCAAATTCTCTGACCGCGCCCTCGACGCCGGCGCGACGGCCGTCCCAGGTCTCGCGCTCCGGATCGCGCGGGCGAACGAACAGCACGAGCTTCTCCTTCTCGGCGACGGCAGACAGCACGAGCACGGTGTCGGGCTCGTCGAAGCCGGTGAGGTAAAACAGATCGGAGCTCTGTCGGTACTCGTGCTCCACGTCGTTGTTGCGGATCGCGGTGGGCGTCGCAAACGCCACCAACACCCCGGAGGGCATCGAAGAGAGCAGGCGGTCGCGCCGCTCGCGGAATGACTGCATCGCGCCCATACTATGCCCGACCCTCCCGCGTTCGCTCGCGGAAGAGCGCGGCTCGCGCTGCCGCGCACGCCGCTCGAAACCGGCTTTCACGGCGGTTTGCGGGCCGGAATGTTGACTGACGCGGTGCGCCAAGCTACTGGAGACCCCGAGCCGTGCCTACTGAGCCCCCGCCTGCCCCCAAGGATCACGACGAGCCGGAGCGAGACGAGAGCCGCGTCGAACGCGCGCTGCGCGAGGTCGTGCGCAAGGTGATCGAAGCCGGCTACGAGCGTCTCACCGAGGGACCCGAAAGCGTGCGGCACATCATGTCGGAGCTCAAGCTCCCGAAGGAGACGCTCGGCGCTCTGTTCGGGACGCTCGACGACACCAAGAACGGCCTTTACCGTGTGGTCGCCCGCGAGGTGCGAGACTTTTTGGAGCACTCGAACCTCGCCGAGGACATCGTTCGCGGCCTGACGGCGCTGTCCTTCGAAATCAAAACCGAGGTGCGCTTCATTCCCAACGATGCACGCCCTAATCGTCCGACGCCGGACGTCCGTTCCAAGGTGAGCGTGAAGCGAGGCTCCGGGGCATCGGTTCCCCCTTCAGCTCCGCCCCCGCAAGACGGGGCTTCCCATCCGGGCCCGTCTGAGAAAGATTCGGACCCTTCCCCGGAGAGTTAGAACGTGAAGGCACTCACAGCTGGCAGTGAAATCGATAGCTATTGCACCCGCTGCCGCATGGATCTCGGTCACCGAATCGTCGCCATGGTCGGAGGCGCCCCGAAGCGCGTCATCTGTCAGACCTGCAACTCGGAGCACAACTACCGCGAGCCGCGCACGCTCAAGAGCGCCTCGTCGGTAGTCATCCGCAACAAGAAGACGGAAGCCAAGCCGAGCGCGGCGCAGCGCGTGACCCAGAAAGCACGCGCCGAACAGGAGCGGCAAGATACGTGGGCCACGCGCGCCCTCGGCAAGCCCGTCGACGCCTTCACCAAGTACGGCATGGATCGTCATTTTCGCGAGGGCGAGCTGATCATGCACACCAAGTTCGGCGAAGGTTACGTCGACGCGGTGCTCGACGGCGGCAAGGTCAGCGTGATGTTCCGCGACGGGGCGCGGACCCTCGCGCATCGCGCTTCGCCCTAGGCGCTTCCGCCGTCCTCGGGCCGCGCTTGGCGTCGAAGCGCTTCGGCTCCGCGCGACGGTCGTCGAAGCGCTTCGGCTCCGCGCGGCGGTCGTCGAAGCGCTTCGGCTCCGCGCGGCGGTCGTCGAAGCGCTTCGGCTCACGGCCGGAAAAGCGCTTCGGCTCGGCGCGCTTTTCATCGGCACGTTTCGACTCCGCCCGGCGCGCTTCGATTGCTTTGCCCTCGTGACGCCTCGGCGCTGCGCCGCGTTCTTCGAAACGCCTCGGCGCCGCGCCCCGCTCGGCGGTGCGCCTCGGCGCCGCGCCCCGCTCGGCGGTGCGCCTCGGCGCCGCGCCGCGTTCTTCGAAACGCTTCGGCGCCGCGCCGCGTTCTTCGAAACGCTTCGGCGCCGCGCCCCGCTCGTCGGTGCGCTTCGGCGTCGCGCCCCGCTCGTCGGTGCGCTTCGGCACGCTGCGAGCGGCGCGGCTGAATGGATCGCTGCACTCGGCGGCGAGCCGCGCCGCGCGCTCCTTACCGGTCTTGGCCCGCTTGGCGCCGCGTTGATCGCCGCGCGTGGGCCGCCCCTCCGTGCCTTTGCCGGCGGCGTCTCGGCCTACCGCCGGATCGAAATGTGGCGCGCGCACCTTCTTCGGCACGCCATATTCGCGCTTGATCTCCACCAGCTCGTCGACGGTGAGCGGACGCCACTGGCCTGGTCGTAGATCCTCGCTCGTCACGCCCGCGTGCGAAATACGCGCCAGGCGCATGACCGGGAAGCCGGTCGCCTCGCCCAACCGCCGCACCTGGCGGTTGCGCCCTTCGCGCAGCGTGATCTCGAGCCAGGTCTTGTCGCCTTCGAAGCGGAGCCGTTGCACCTGCGCGGGCTGTGTCGGTCGGCCGTCGATTTCGATGCGTTGGCTGAAGCGCTCGAGCGCCTCGTCGTCGACGGCGCCCTTCACCTTGGCCACGTAGACTTTTGGCACCCCTTTCTTGGGGTGGGCGAGGCCCTGCGCGAACTCGCCATCGTTGGTGCAGAGCAACGCGCCGCTGGTGTGGAAGTCGAGACGCCCGACCGGCACGACGCGCGCCCCCGCGTCCTTGAGCAGCTCGCGAATCGTTGGGCGTCCCTCCGGATCGCTCAGCGTGCACACTACCCCGCGCGGCTTGTGCAGAACGATGTACACCAGTTTTTCGGCGACGATCTTGGTGCCGTCGACCTCGACGCGGGACGTTCGCGGATCGACTTGCGTCCCCAGCTCGCGCACAATCCGGCCGTCCACGCGCACCCGGCCTGCCAAAATGATCTGCTCCGCCGCGCGTCGCGACGCGATGCCCGCCTGCGCCAGCACCTTCTGTAGTCGTTCCATGTTCGGCCCCTGCGTAGCACGCCCGACGCAGCCCACCGCCGATCACGACGATTCACTGCGAGACTCGAAGATGGCACGGCCGAGAAGAGACCGGGAAAGGGGTCGCCGGCGGCGGCCGCGGACGGGCCGAACCGCACTACCGAAGGCCGCCACGGGAGCTTCTGCCGGGTAGGCAGCGGAGCTGGCAGCCCCCGTCCGCCGAGCTCGACGCGCGAGCCGCGAACGGTCGCGGCGCGAGCGGGAGCTTTACGCCCTCAACGCCAACGCCCCCATCAACGAGCGCGGAGCGAAAACCCGATGCCGAGCGAGCGCGCTAGCGATCGCGAGGCGAAACATGCCCTTCCACGGGCTTGCCTTCGGCGGCGTCTTGCTTCCTTTTCGCTTCCTCGAGGTCGGCCGCCTTCTTCTCTTCGACCTTCTCTTTGGCCTCGATGTCGCGAAGCGCCAGCTCGTCGCGGTCCCATCGGTCCACGCGGCCGTCGAAATCGAGGTCGACGCCGAGGCGCTGCAAGCGGCCGTCGTCGTAGATCTCCCACTGATCGGGCTTGCCGTCGCGGTTGGTGTCGCGCTGGGCGCGCGCGAGCTTGCCGCCCACGTAAAATTTCACTTCTTCGGGCTGACCGTTCCCCGACTTGTCGAGCTGGACCTTGGCGATGCGGCCACGCGCGAAGGTGATCCACGTGTCGACCTTGCCGTCGAAATTGGTGTCGGCCAGCTCGTTCAGCGGCTCGCCCTTATCGGTGTACGTGCGCATCACGTCCTTGGCGCCGTCGAGGTTGGTGTCGACCTCACGGCACAGCAGGATCTTTTTGCGGTCTTCGCCCTCGCCCACGATCGAAAATACGCGACGAATGTTCGGGTGCTGAGCGCCCGGGCCGCGCACCTCCTGGACCTCACGATCCGCCCGCCCGCGGTAGTCACAGCGCGACGCGTCGTCGGCGGCCACGCCCGACACCTGCTTGTCGGACATTTTCGGCTGTTCTTGCGTCGCGGCGCCGCCGCACGCGCTGGCCAGCCCGCCCAGCAACGCCGTGAACGTGAACCACGAGCTCGAGCTTCGGCGCATCACTTTTGCGGCTCCTTGCTGCTATCGACCGGCTTCGCTTCGTCGGCAGCCTTGTTCTCGACCTCGGTCGGGGCCGACGTCGCCTTGTTGAAGTCGGGGCTCTGCGGCGCGGCGGGGCCCTGACGCTCCGGGGGCACGTAGCCCGTCTCCTTGCAGTAGTCGACGGTCGCGCCGGGGTCCGGCTTGCCGTCGTTGTTCACGTCGGAGTGGATCATCGGACACCCCGGCTGCGTGTACTCCCACCACTGGTCGATGACGCCGTCGCCGTTCGAGTCACGCTCGCTGCGAGCAAGCGCGCCGGCTTGATAGAAGTCCCAGGTGTCGAGCTTGCGCGCCATCGACGTCGCCTGGTGCTTTTCGGTGAGCACGCCCGCCTGATAGGTGGCGATCTCGTCGATCTGTCCGTCGCGATCGTAGTCGTACTCACGTCGGCGCAGACGCCCGGCGGAGTCGTTGTAGGCGAAGGTGTCGATCATCCCGTCGAAGTTCAAATCGATCGCGCGACACGTCTCGACCGAGCCCTTGCGGACGATGAAGATGTCGGGACGGCCGTCGTTGTTGGCGTCGATCTTCTCGCTGGCGCCGGCCGTGTCGCAGGCCTCATGGGTGATGGTGGTGTCGCGGCGAGTGAGGCCGCCCGAAGCTGCGCCGCTGCCGGCGCCGCCCGCGCCGCCGCAACCGGTAGCCACCAAAACCAGCCCCGCCAGAGCGGTCCAACTCCTCGACTCCTCACTCTTTTTCATCTGGATCTTCCCGCGTCACGACCGCTGGCCCAAAGAGCCCTGGTCGAGCGTTTTACTCCGCCCTGCCTTCCCCGTATAGCGGGGCTCGGCGAAGAGCGGGTGGAAGCCGACACCCCGGCCAACCGACCTACGCCCGGACAGCTGGCTTCGGCAAAACTGCGCACAGAAACGGGACGATCAGCAACTAACTGCATGATTAGATTAACCTATCTGGCTGACACAGCTCGACAGCGCGTTGACAACACGTGTAGGGGCATCTATTGTAACGGCTGGTAATTCGGGCTGGCATGTCGCGTAACAAGATCTCAACGACCGTCTACATCACGCAGGAGCAGAGCGATAAGCTGCGACTCCTGCACGACCGCACGAAAGTGCCGGTCGCGGTGTACATCCGCGAAGGGATCGACTTGGTGCTCAAGCGGTACGAGCACGCGCTGCCTGGCCAGATGAGCCTGACCGATACCGCTCCCAAGGCGGCGAAGAAGTAGTAGTTGCGGGCTTGCCCGCGAAAGCGTGGCACACCGGGTAGCGCTACTCGGGGCTGGTCGCGCCTTCCCCTCGGCGCTAGACAGCCGCGCCCCGCACCATCCGTGAGCTCAAGAGCCGCCCGCCACCCACGCGGCTCGCCGTACGTGTCCTGCCATGCCGACCGAAACCAGCAAGATCAGAAATTTTTCCATCATCGCCCACGTCGATCACGGAAAGAGCACGCTGGCGGATCGAATCTTGGACGTGACGGGCGCGATCACGGCGCGCGAACAGGTCGACCAGTTCCTCGACAAGCTCGAGCTGGAGCGCGAGCGCGGCATCACCATCAAGGCGCAGTCGGTGCGTCTCAAGTTCCGTTCCCAAGACGGCAACGAGTACCAGCTCCAGCTGATCGACACCCCCGGGCACGTCGACTTCAACTACGAGGTCTCGAGCAGCCTGCGCGCGTGCGAAGGCGCGCTGTTGGTGGTCGACGCGACGCAAGGCGTGGAAGCGCAGACGGTGGCCAACGCCTACCTGGCCATCGAAAATAACCTCGAGGTGATCCCGGTCCTGAACAAGGTCGACCTGGCGTCGGCGGACGTGGACCGCGTCGCCAACGAGATCGAAGAGGTGGTCGGGCTCGATTGCAGCGGGGCGCTGTTCGCCAGCGGCAAGACGGGCCAGGGCGTCAAAGAGGTGCTCGAAGCCGTCGTCGCGCGCATTCCGCCACCGAAGGGCGACGCGAAGGCGCCGCTGCGCGCGCTGCTGTACGATAGCTGGTACGACAGCTACCGCGGCGCCGTCATCCAGCTGCGCGTGATGGAGGGGACCCTCAAAAAGGGCGACCGAATCATGTTCATGGCCACCGGGCGCACCTATGACGTGACGGAGATGGGATGCTTCTCCCCCCACCCGGTCGCGATCAGCGAGCTTGGCCCGGGTGAGGTCGGCTTCGTCGCCGCCAACATCAAGACCACCGAAGACACGAAGATCGGTGACACCGTGACCACCTATCACGGCGCCGCCACCGAACCGCTACCCGGCTTCCGCGAGGTGAAGCCGATGGTGTTCGCCGGCTTCTTCCCCACCGATCCAGCCGACTACGAGAGCATGCGCGACGCGCTCAGCAAGCTGCACCTGAACGACTCGTCGTTTCAGTTCGAGCCCGACACGTCGGATGCCCTGGGCTTCGGCTTTCGGTGCGGTTTTTTGGGGCTGCTCCACATGGAAATCATCCAGGAGCGGCTGGAGCGCGAGTACGATCTCGACCTGATCACGACCGCGCCGAGCGTCGTGTATCACGCGTTCACCAAGACCGGTGAGCTGGTGCGGGTCGACAATCCGTCGAAGATGCCCGCCGTCGGAAACCTGGAGCGCATCGAAGAGCCGATCCTGAAGCTGACCGTTCACGTGCCGTCGGAGTACGTCGGGGCGGTGGTGTCGTTGTGCGAGGCGCGGCGCGGTCGCCAGCTCGGCCTGCAGTTCGCGACCAAAGATCACATCGTCATCACTTACGAGCTGCCGCTGGCGGAAGTCATCTTGGACTTTCACGACAAGCTGAAGAGCGCCAGTCGCGGCTACGCCAGTATGGACTACGAGCTGACCGGCTACCGCGCCGACGATTTGGTGAAGCTCGACATGCTGCTCAACGGCGAGGCGCTCGACGCCCTCAGCGTGATCGTGCACAAAGAAGGGGCGTACGTGCGGGGCCGCGCGCTCGCGTCGAAGCTGAAAGAGCTGGTGCCGCAGCAGCAGTACGAGGTGGCGATTCAGGCCGCCATCGGCTCCAAGATCATCAGCCGCGAGACGGTGCGCGCCCTGCGCAAGGACGTGACCGCCAAATGCTACGGCGGCGATATTTCGCGAAAGCGAAAGCTGCTCGAGAAGCAAAAAGAGGGCAAGCGCCGGATGAAAGCCGTCGGCAGCGTCGAATTGCCGCAAGACGCGTTCCTGGCCGTGCTCAAACTAGAGGAGTAACCATGCAAGGTACGAGCGCACGCCGGCTGCAAGCGATTCAGAAGATGCTCTCGGCGGTCAACGCCAAGGCGCCCGAGCACGGCCAGCTCGAGTTCGTCGAGAGCGTGCCGTTCGGCGCGTCGCTTTCCATCGACCGCTACCGCATGGCGAACGGCCTCGCCTTGCTGCTGTGTGAAGACAAAAGCGCGCCGGTGGTGTCGGTGCACACCTGGTTTCGCGTCGGCTCGCGCCACGAGCAAGAGGGCAAGACGGGGCTGGCGCACCTGTTCGAGCACTTGATGTTCAACGAGATCGAGGGGCGCGGCGCGGGTTTCTTCGATCGCAAGCTCGAGGAAGCGGGCGCCGAGAGCAACGCCTCCACCTGGCTCGATTGGACGCAGTACAACATCGCGATCCCCAAAGAGCAGCTGGGGCTGGTGCTCGGGCTCGAAGCGGAGCGCATGAGCAAGCTGGTGCTGCGCGAGCCGCAGGTGACGAGCGAGAAGGAGGTCGTGGCCAACGAGCGCCGCTACCGCGTCGACGACGACGTGGAGGGCGCGGTGAGCGAGCTACTGTGGGCTACCGCCTTCACGCGCCACGCCTACAAATGGCCGACCATCGGGTGGATGAAAGACATCGAAGGCTTCACCACCGCCGACTGTGAGGCATTCTACCGCGCATTTTACGCGCCCAACAACGCGGCCCTGATCATCTCCGGCGATTTCAAGGTCGCCGACGTCCTGGGCCGGGTCTCGAAGAACTACGGCGTGCTACCGCCTTCGACGTTGCCGGTCGAAGACATCCAACCGGAGCCGCCCCAGACCAGCGAGCGACGCGTCGAGGTGAAGAAGCAGACCACGACCGAGAAGCTCGTGGTCGGCTATCACGCGCCTGCCCTCGGCGATTTCGACCACCCCGCGATCTCGCTGCTGAGCGAGGTGCTGTTCGGCGGCAGGGCGAGCCGACTCCACCAGCGTCTGGTGCGCGAGCTCGAGCTGGCGAGCGAGGTGCGCGCCTTCGTCGGGCCGTTCCACGACCCAGGGCTGTTCGAGATTTACCTGGCCGCTCGCGAGGGCCACAGCGCCGAGGAGCTGCTGACCGTGCTCGACGAAGAGCTGAAGAAGGTGACCCAAGCGCCGGTAACGCACGAGGAAATGGCGCGCGCCTCCGCGCGCTTCGAGCTCGGTCTGCTGGGTGGCCTCGAGACCGCCGACGGCAAGGCGTCGACGATCGGCTTCTACGAGGCGGTCCTGGGCCGGCCCGCTGCCGCGTTCGAGCGGCTCGACGCCACGCGCCGGCTGACCCAGAGCGATCTATTGCGAGCGGCACGCCGCTACCTGGATCCGTCCCGCCGCAGCTTGATTTTCGTGCGACCGGAGGCCGCCAAGGCCGGTGCGGAGGCAGCAGAATGACGGCGCAAGCACCCGCGGAAAGCCGCGTACCCGACGTGCTGGTCGAGACGAGTCACGCGCTGCCGCTAGTGTCGTTCAGCATCGCGCTCAAGACCGGCTCGCTGCTGGATCCGGACGGCATGAGCGGCGCCACGCGCATGATGACGCGCTGGATGCGGCGTACCGCCGGCGGCCGCGAAGCGCACGTGATCGACGCCGAGATCGACGCGCTCGGCGGCGCGTTCGGAGCCGATGTTTCGCCGAGTACGCTGGTGTTCCAGGGCACCGTGATCACGCGCTCCCTCGACGGGCTGATGCGCATCGCGGCCGACGTGCTGGCCCGCCCCGGCTTCGCCGAGGTCGAGCTCGAGCGCCTACGCCGCGAAACCTTCGCCGAGCTGACCGAGTCGCTCGACGACGACCGCGGCCTGTCCCGGCGCTGGTTCCGCCATCGAGTCTTCGGCGCACACCCGTATGCGCGCTCGGTGACCGGCACCGTCTCGAGCCTCACCCGCATCCAGCCCGAGCACCTGCAGGGCCTCTATGCGCGCGTGGTCCGCGCCGATAACCTCATCTTCGCCTTTTCGGGCGATATCGACCGTCCGCGCGCCGAAGGGCTGGCGGCCCAGCTCCGCAACCAGCTGCCCGGCGGCAGCGCGCCCGCTGAGCAGACGAGCGATCCGGCCGTGATCGCCGGTCGGCACCTGACGTTCGTCGACAAACCCGATCGCACTCAAACGCAGATCCTGATCGGCGGCCTCGGAACGCATCCTGGTGACGAAGATCACCTCGCCCTACACGTAGCCAACACCGTGTTCGGAGGCACGTTCACGGCGCGCATGACCCAAGAGGTGCGAGCCAAGCGCGGCTGGTCGTACGGCGCTTATTCGAGCCTGCCCATCGATCGCCGCCGCCAAGCCTTCAGCATGTGGACGTTCCCCAAGGCCGAAGACGCCGCGCCCTGCATCGAGCTACAGCTCGAGATGCTGCACGCGCTGCGCGACAAGGGCATCACGCCCAAAGAGCTATCGTGGGCCAAAAAGTACCTCGTGCGCTCGCACGCGTTCGCGCTCGACACCGCGTCCAAGCGCGTCGGGCTGCTGCTCGACAGCGCGCTCTACGGCTTGCCTGCCGGCTACTACGAAGACTACATCGACCGCATCAAGGCGGTGACGCTGGAGCAAGCGAACGCGGCCGTCGTCAAGCGACTCTCGGAAGACGACCTGCGCGTGACGGTCGTCGGGACGGCAGCCCAGATCGGCGACGCGGTGAAGGCAGCGGTGCCGAACCTGGCGTCGAGCGAGATCGTGCCGTTCGACGCCGAGCCGAGCTGAATCAGTCGCACGCCGCTTCGTCGTCGTTACCCACGATCTGCCCCCCACCCTCGGCACCACAGCGCACGAGCAGCGCCGTGATCGCGCACGTCGGCAGCTGAGGGTTGTCACGGAACTCGTAGCCGCCGATCGCGCTCAAGTTGTCGAGGCCGTTCAGGCTCGACAGCGTCACGTTGTTCACGATGTACAGCTCGTTCGCCGACTCGAGCGCCTCGAGGCCCGCCAGATCGCCGAGCTTGGGGCTCCCGCCGATCTGCAGCAGCCCCAGTCGCTGGTTGGGAGCGAGCCCGGAGAGGCTGTCGAGCTCTTCGTTGTCTCGCAGGACGAGCGAGTCGGCAATGCGCGCCTCCCCGAGGCCGCTCAGGTCATGGACCTTGGTATCGATCAACGTCAGCCAGACCGCGCTCGCGACCTTTCGGAGCCCGCTCAGATCGGCGAGCGGAGCATCGAGCTCGGCGCTGCCGAGGTGCGTGACGTGGTGCAGGCCCTCGAGGCTCGTCAGCGAACGGGCAGACAGCCAGAGCGTATCGATCGCGGTCAGCCCCGCGAGCCCCGCGAGGCTCACGAGACTCGAGTTTCCGCCGATGTCGAGGGTCGAAGCGCGCGTCAGCCCTCCCAGCTCCAAGCTCCCCAATCGCGCGTTGTCCCGAATCGAGATGGTATCGCGCACGGTCGTGAGCGACGAAAGCGCGTCCACCTGCACGAGGTTGACGTTGCCGGTGACCGTCAACGAGTCGGCACGCTGCAGGTCGAGGCCGTCTAGCGTCGGCAGCGCCGCGTTGTCCTTCACGGAGACGGCGCCGGCGCTACGGACGCCGGCGAGGCCGGCAACGCTCTGGAGCGCAGCGTTCCCGTTGACGGTGAGATCGCCCAGCACCGCGAGGTGCTCGAGCCCGTCAAGGCTCAGGAGGTGGTCGTTGCGCTCGACGTCGATCGCAAAATCTTCCGGCATCTCCGTGAGCGATGACAGCGCTTCGATCTGGACGAGCTGCGTGTTGTCGGTCAGCGTGAGCGAGGTCGCGTGGGTGAGAGCGAGGCCGTCCAAACTGGCTAGGGCTGAATTTTCGACGATCGCCAGCGCCTCGACGCGCTCGACGGCAGCGAGCCCCGTCAAGCTACCGAGGGCGGCGTTGTCGCGCAGGCTCACGTCGCCCAGAGTGGTGAGCCGCTCGAGACCGTTCAGCTCGAGCAGCACGGGATTGTCCTCGACTTCGAGGTTCGCGCCCACGCTCGACAGCGAGCTGAGCCCGGCGAGCGAGCGTAGCGCCTGATTGCCGGTGATCCGCAGCGATTTGCCGATCGAACGCAGACGTCCCAGCTGGTCGAGCGAGCTAAGCTCGGTCGTCAGGCCGACGTCGAAGTTGCCAGCGACGCTCTCGAGGCAGCGAAACGGGCTCAAATCGGCGGCGGCTTGATGGATGGTGAGGTTACCCGCGATGTGCTTCATCAGCGGCAAGGCCTCGACCTCCGCCGGCCAGTATACCGCGACGTCGCCGTCGACCGGCACCGCGTCGGCGCAGTCGACGTCGGCGTTGGCTTCGCCTGCGACCCCCGTGTTGCTGCTCCCAGCCGAGCCACCCCCGTGGGTGCCGTCACCGGCGGCGGCTCCGCCTCGACCTGCGCTCTCCGCCCCAGCCCCCGCCAGCGTCTCATCGGCGGGGTCGTCGGCCCCGACCGTGACATGGTTGGAGGTGAGCAGGCCGCAGCCGCCCGCGCTCAGCAGCGCCAGGGTCGCCACCGCTCGGACCGCGTACCCACGTGTCATCCTGTTTCCTTGGACAGAGAGGCGCTCACTTATGATCGCCAGTTTGGGTGCTGACGCGTCCGAGCAAGACGTCGATGCGACGTCCGTGCACCGACTCGGGAAATTGTCGATGAAACCGCGCGGCGCGGTCCAGCGCCTCGGTGCGCCGACCCAAGCCAAGCAACGCATCAATCGCGACGACCTCCCGCTCTTGCGCGAGAGCGCCCTGCGCAAAGCGGGCCTCGTGCTCGTGGACCAGCGACAAGGCCACGCCGGGAGCGCCGGCGAGCGCCCGCTGAGCGGCCGCGAGCAGCGCGAGCTCGTCGCGATCTCCCGCGGGCCCTCCGTCCGAGGTCGCCCCGGGCGCGCGCACTTCCACGCTCGAGACGCTTGGGGCGTCGTGGGCCGGCCGCTGCGGTAATGCGGGCGCGTCTCGAAGCCGGGGCACGGGCGCGATCGTCGTTGCCGGCGGCTCGACAGCTGCCGGCCGCGGACGGGCGCGCGGCGATGCCGGCGCCGCCAGCGGCCGCTCTCCGGGCTCGGGTCGTAGCGCGAGAAAGACGGCGCTCGATCCCAACACGCCAGCGGCGGCGCCGAGCGCGAATGTCAGACTGACGGCAACGAGCGGACCGCGCGTGGGGAGACGCCGCGCACGCCGGCCGCGATCCGCTGCCGCGCCTCGCTCGTCGAGCTTCGCTCGCAGGCGCTGCGTCAACGCCACCAGCTCCTCGGGCGTCGGGTCGTCTTCGGGGAGGTGTTGCAGCGCCGTCGACAGCTGGCGCGGAAGCTGCTCCTTCAGTGTGCGCAAACGCGGAGGCTCGCCGTCGAAGGTCATGCCACGTCCTCCTCCGTGAGCTCGACGCCGAAGGCGGCGCGGACGTCCTTGCGCGCGGCGTGCAAGCGCGAATAGGCGGTCTGCAACGGACAATCGACGATCTTCGCGACCTCGCTCATGCTGAGCTCCTCGAGCTCGTAGAGCACGAACACGGCGCGCTTGCTCTCATCCATTTGACCGAGGACGCGCTCGAGACGGGCCCGGGCCCGCCGCTGCTCGAGCGCGCGATCCTGGTCTGGAAGCGCGCTCGGCTCCCCGAGCTCGCCGTCCAACCGCTCGTGCCGCCGGAACGCGCGCTTGCGGTAGTCAGCCGCCGTGCGCACGCAAATTCCGTAAATCCACGCTTGCACCGGGCGGCCGTCGTAGTCCTCGATCCGCCGCAGCACGACCAGGAACACCTCCTGGCACACGTCGGCGATGTCGGCGCGCGCCACGCCGAGCCGCCCCAGCACGCGCCACACGAAGGGGCTCGAGTTGGTGAAGACATCGTGAAAGTCGAGGTTGGGCGAGGGCAAGCTCCTGGCCGCGCCGGCGGCCCTGTCCGTGTATTGGTCGCTCGGGCGCGGATTTATCACTCAGAGCTCCCACACCGCGCCGAGATCGAAGCCGAGCCCCAACCGTTGCATCCGAAATAGCTCGTCGGTCGCGGTCGCGGTCTTGATCTCGAAATAATCCCGCTTGAGCGGAACGGAGAGCCACGGCCCGATCGTGAACGCCAGCGGAGGGCGCACGCGAAAAGAAAGCGCGGCGCGCGCCGCGATCGCGAAGGTAAAGGTCTGGAAGCGGGGCGTGCTCGCGAAACCGTAACCCTCGCCGGCGACAGCGCCGACCTGGGCTTGCGCGCAGAACATGACGGCGAGTCGGAGCGAGCGCCCGCCCCGGCTGCACAGCCCCGCTCCGGCGTGGAATACGGTAAAATCGGCGCCCTTGCCGGGCAGCGCTCGCAACCGCTGCGAAAAAAAGTAGGCGCCCTCGAGCTCCGCGGCGAACGGCAGCCCCGGCGCCAGAGCGCGTCCCCTCACCTGCACCCCGGCCGCGACGTTCGGCACCGTGCCCGTCGCGATACCGATGCCTAGCTCGACGTCCCCTTGCCAGGGCGACGCTGGCGATCGAGAGGCCCACGTCGTAGCAGGCGAACGCGCCGCGTCGCTCGGCGGTCTGGACGTCGGTCGCGGAGGCGGCGCCTCGAGCGGAACCGGGGGCGAGCCGCTAGCCACGATTGGCAAGGCGTCGAGCGACGCCTCGGGATCGATCGTCAGGGCAATGACCAACGCCGCGGTCTCGGAAACGCTCCGGCAGGAGGCATCGTCGCTCCGAAGCTCGCGGCGGCCGACGATCTCTTCGCCGCGCCGCAGCGCAATTTCGACCCGATATCCTCCGCTCGGCAAGGCCTCGAGCGCCGCTTCGACGAGCAGGCTGGCGTCTTCTTTCGGCACCAGGGCGCCCGGTCGGAGGCGTTGCTCGATGGTCAGGGTCACGTCGGCTTCGCTCGGGCACGACGCGGCGCTGTCGGCACGTAGCCAGCGAAGCGCGGCTTTTTCGTGCCGCGGCGGCGCATCCATCGCCGCTGCCGGCGCGGGTAGCACGCTCAGGAGCAGGCAAGTGACCCACCAGCGCATGTCGGCGTCATGCTTACTCGGGTCGATGCGCAGTGTAAAACCACGCTCCGTCGCCGCTCGACGAATCGCGTGAGCCCGCGCGGATCGAGCAACAATTCGAACGAAGTCGTCGGCGGCGGGGACGGCCAAGATCCGGCGGCAGGTCGGCGGCGCGCTCCGCTATACTCGAGCGATGTTCAAACGCGTGATGGTCGCCAACCGCGGCGAGATTGCCTGCCGGATCTTTCGGACGCTGGAGCGGCTCGGTATCGAGAGCGTGGCCGTGTTCTCGGACGCGGACGTGACCGCCCCGCACGTCGCCATGGCCGATCAGGCGTTTCGGCTCGGCGCCGCTCCGCTCGCCCAGAGCTATCTCAACCCGGAGCTGGTGCTGTCGGCCGCGCTCGAGAGCGGAGCGGAGGCGATTCATCCCGGCTATGGCCTGCTCAGCGAGAACGCGGCGTTTGCGGAGAAAGTGCGCGCGGCCGGCATCACCTTCATCGGCCCGCCCGCGGCGGCGCTGGAGGCGTTCGGCGACAAGCTGCGGGCGCGCGCCGTCGCCCGTTCGGTCGGCGCGTCGCCGCCGCCGGGCAGCGACGGGCCGGTGCTCCCAGGCGACCTCGAGCAGCTGCGGGCGGAGGCCGAGCGCATCGGCTACCCGATCTTGATCAAGGCCGCTGGCGGCGGCGGCGGCATCGGCATGCAGATCGTGCGCGAGCCGGGCGAGCTCGGCCGCGCCGCGCAGAGCTGCGCCGATCGCGGCAAGGCGAGCTTCGCCGACGAACGGATCTATCTGGAACGGTACCTCGAAGGACCGCGCCACATCGAGGTCCAGGTGCTGTGTGACGACCACGGCCACGCCGTCGCGCTGGGCGAGCGCGAGTGCAGCGTGCAGCGACGTCATCAGAAAATCATCGAAGAGTCGCCGTCCCCGGCCGCGTTTTTCAGCGGCGCCGCTGGCGCCGAGCGGCGCCGCGCCCTCCACGCCGCGGCGCTGGACGTGGTCCGAGCCGTCGGTTACCGCGGCGCCGGCACGGTGGAGTTCGTCGCCAACACCGCCGGCGAGCTGTTCTTTCTCGAGGTCAATGCGCGGTTGCAGGTGGAGCATCCGGTGACCGAAGCCGTCACCGGGGTCGACCTGGTGGAGCAGCAGCTGCGAGTCGCGAGCGGCGAGCCATTGGCCAACGACGTGCTGACGGCCGCCCCCCACGGCCACGCGATCGAGGCGCGCGTGTATGCGGAAGATCCCGGCCGCGGATTTTTACCGCAGCCAGGTCGGATCGAGGAGCTGAGCTGGCCGAGCGGCGCGGGGATCCGGGTCGAATCCGGCGTGACGGCGGGGATGGAAGTCACGCCGCACTACGATCCGATGCTGGCCAAGATCATCGCTCAGGGCGCCGACCGCGCCGAGGCCATCGCTAGGCTGGCGGCGGCGCTGGACAGCACCCGGCTGCGGCTGGTGGGTCCCAAGGGCGATCGCGTCACGAACCTGGCGTTCCTGCGAAAAATTCTGGCCGCGCCGGAGCTGCTCTCGGGCGCCTACGACACCGGCCTCGCCGAGCAGCTGGTCAAGCGCGCATGACTCGCTCGCCTTCCGAGCTGCTGGCGGCCGCGCAAGCCTGGATCGCCGGTGATCCCGATCCGCTGACGCGCGCCGAGCTCGTGGCGCTATGTGACGCTCGCGATCTCGCCGCCCTCGAAGAGCGCATGCGGGGCTTGAGCTTCGGCACGGCGGGCCTGCGCGGGGCTGTCGGTGCGGGCAGCGGGCGGATGAACTTGGCGGTCGTGATCCGCACCGCGTTCGGCATCGCTCGCTACCTCGCGGAGCAGCCGGACTCGCAAGATCGCCCGATCGTTTTGGGCTTCGATGCGCGACCGACGAGCCGCGCCTTCGCGGAAGCGTCGGCGGGCGTGCTGCTAGCGGCAGGCTACAGCGTGGTGGCGTTCGCGGGTCCAACCGCCACGCCATTGTGCGCGTTCTTGGGACGAGAGCTCGGCGCTTCGGTCACGATCGTCGTCACCGCCAGCCACAATCCGCGTGGCGACAACGGCTACAAAGTTTACGGCCCCGACGCTGTCCAAATCACTTCGCCGGTCGACGTGGCGATCGCGCGCCACATCACGCAAGCGCCGGCCGCCGCGCACGTGCCGCGGCGGGCGGTCGATTTCGATGATGCGCCGAGCGAAGGCCTGACGCTGCGCTCGGCGAACGAGTCGGCCCGCTATTTTTCGGCCATTTCCGCGGCGATCCCCGCGAGCGCGGCCGGGCGCGAGCTGTCGATCGTTCACAGCGCGCTCCACGGCGTGGGCACGGCGCCGATGCTCCGCACGCTCGCCGATGCCGGTTTCGCTCACGTCCACTCCGTGTCGGAGCAGGCCGAGCCGGACGGTACCTTTCCAACCACCGCCTTCCCTAACCCGGAAGAGCCCGGCACGCTCGATCTCGCCCTCGCGGAGGCGAACCGTCGCTCGGCCGCGCTCCTCCTGGTGAGCGATCCCGACGCGGATCGCTTGGCGGTGGCCGCCCGCCTCGATGGAGCGTTGGCGGTGCTCGACGGCAACCAGCTCGGCGCGCTGCTCGCCGACTACCAACTTTCGCTGAGCCCCCCGACGCCGACGCCGCTCGTATTGAGCAGCGTCGTTTCATCGCCGCTCGTCGCCCAGATCGCGGCCGCGCGCGGAGGCTGGCACGAGCGCACGCACACCGGCTTCAAGTGGCTGTGGAGCGCCGCGCTCGAGCTCGAGCGCCGCGGCCGCGGCCGGTTTTGCTTCGCGTACGAAGAGGCCCTCGGTTACTCGGTTTTTGCCGGCGTTCGTGACAAAGACGGCATCGCGGCCGGGCGCGCGGTGGCGGAGCTCGCGGCACGACTGGTCAGTCGAGGCGCAGGCTTGTTCGATCGCTTGTACGAGCTGTACCTCGAGCATGGGCTATGGGTCAGCGCGGCGCGGAGCATCGGGCTGACCGGTGCCGACGGCGCGGCGCGCGTCGACGCCGGCTTGAGCGCGCTGACATCGGGCGGTGCGAAGCTGGGTGACGCGCCGCTCGTACGCTGGGTCGACTACCGCTCGAGCGAGCCAGCGCGCCCGCCCTGGCTGGGCGCCGCCGCTCTGGTCGAGCTCGAGCTGGCCAATGGCGAGCGCCTGTTCGTGCGGCCGAGCGGGACGGAGCCGAAGCTGAAGCTGTACGGGCATGTGCGCGGCGCCGTGACCTCGCGTGCCCACTTCGGCCGAGACCTGCTCGAGGCGCGACGTTCTGCGGCGGCTCTGCTCGAGGCGCTCGAAAAAGCTCTCAACCTAAAAGAAGCGCGGTAGTGTCGCCGAGACCGGCCCGAATCTCGGAGAAAACATGAAAAAAGCGCTCACCGCACTGGCCCTCTGCCTCGGTTTGTCGTCGCCCGCGTTGGCCTCCGCCCAGGAGCTGGGAGAAAAGGGAGAAGGCGTGCTCTCGGCCGATCGCTTGATGGGCATCTCCGCCAACCGCATCTCGGGTGAGCAGGGCAACAATCACTACAGCAACGACTGGACGTCGATCAGCTTCGGCTGGCGCACGTCACCGGATCTGTCGCCGTTCGACGTGCCGCGCCTGGCGTTCGACTACATGGTGATCGAGCACCTCAGCATCGGCGGCGCGCTCGGCTACGTGTCGCACGACGGTGACGCCGCCGACAGCTCGTCGTTCATCGTCGCGCCGCGCATCGGCTACGCCTACGCCTTCGGCCGCGTCGTCGGCATCTGGCCGCGCGGTGGCTTCACCTACCACACGACCAGCTTCGACAACGGTTTCGACGAAAAAGGCTTCGCGCTCACCCTCGAATGCCCGTTCACGTTTTCCCCCGCTCCCCATTTTGCGATCAGCATCGGGCCCACGTTCGACGTCGACCTGTTCGGCGATCGTGATCGCGCGCCGATCAACAAGGGTGATCGCATTTACCGTACTTTTGGGCTGAACGTCGGCCTGCTGGGCTGGTTTTGAACGGTCGCGGCTAGCTTCGCGCGCGTGGTCGTATGGCGCTCGTTACCCAGTCCGGCGGGCTCGTTTATCATGCGCGCGCGCTCCGCTACCGCCAGGGTTTGTGGGCGCCGTTCCGGCGTCACGTCGCCGATTGGCTCGCCAGCGCGCTACCCGTCGGCGACGAGCTGATCCTGGTGGGTCCGAGCGCCGGTCATTGCTTGCCGGTCGAGCAGCTACGTCGGTTCCGGCGCCTGACCGTGCTCGAGCCCGACCCGGTCGCGCGCTTCCTGCTACGGCGCCGGCTCGCCCATCCGAACGTCGAGGTCGAGCACCGCGACTTGCTCGTCGCGCCGCTCGTCACCGGCACGGTCGGCCTGGACGACCTGCTCGAGCGTCGCGAGGGGGCGACAGTTTTATTTTGCAACCTGCTCGGGCAAGTGCAGCTCGGACTGTCGACCGACGAGCAGGCGCGTTTCCAGCAGCAATTTCAACGCCGGATCATGCCGCAGCTCGCGCGCCGCCGCTGGGCCAGCTTTCACGATCGCTGGTCGCTCGATCGGGGCCAAGACGAGCCGCCGGTGCCGAGCCGCGTCGAGCTCGATCACGTGCCGACCGACGACGAGCTGGGCGAGGCGTGCTTCGGCCCAGCAGGGGCGCCCGTGATCGTGCTCGACCACGCCACCGCCGAGCTCTTTCCAGAGCCCGGGCCGCGGCGGTATTTCGCGTGGCAGATCACGCCGCGCGCGCTGCACATCGTCGAGGCGCTCGGCGGTTGATCACAGACCGAGATCTTTTCGGATCGCCGTCACCATCAAACAATGGTCGATCAAATCCGCCGTCGACTTGGCTTCGCTCGCGTAGTTCAGCCCGTAGGGCCAAAAGTGCTGCGTGTCGGAGTGCACGGCGTCGTCGGCCTTACCCGTGATCGCCCGCAGCTGGGCGGTCGCGGTGGCGCCGTTGAACAGGCCGCCGCTCGATACTTTCGACCAATTCGGCGCTGTGCCCACGCCGAGCGAATGAGCGACCTCGTGCATGCTCGTCGCGCACACCATGTAGCCGTGATCGGCACCGAAGCGGATCGAGCCGTTGAAGTTGCTATCCGCGGTCGCGACGGTCGGCACGTACGTGACGCTCAGCTTCTTGCTGATCGTCGTGTTGCAATTGTAGTACGCGACGGCGCCGGTCATGGCGCACGTGATGGCCTCGTAGGCCGACTGCTCGTCGGCGGTCGGCGACGCGGATTTGGAGAGCGTAAAAGTGATGTCGCCGGTCGGGGTGCAGGCCGGCGGTCCGAGCCCGAGGCACGTACAATTCGGCGGAAAAACCACGCCCGAGCCCCCGCTGCCTCCACCCGCGCCGCCTGTCGCCATCCCTCCGCGTCCGCCCAGGCCGCCGGAGCCGGCCGTGCCGCCCGCGCCGCCCGCGCCGCCTGCGCCACCACCCGCGCCGCCGACGGCCCCGCCCGCCCCATTACCGGCAGCGCCACCCAAGCCAGCGGAGCCACCGGCGCCGGCGTTAGACGCGCCGGAGCCGCCCCCGCCGTGCCCACTCGCGCTCATGCCACCAGGGCTCAGCGCGCCGCCGGTCGAAAGCACGCCGCCCGTACCCGCGCGCGCGCTTTCCCCAGCGGAGGCACGAGTGCCGCCCGCGCCAACGTCGTCGACCTCCTCACCGCTTTCGGAGCCACAACCGACGGCGAGGATGAGTAACGTGACGAGGTGTGCCCGCATGAGCTACTCCAGGGTTATCGATCGCGCGGCGGCTTTCAACGACGTTGTGAACCGGGGTCGCGTCCCGTTCCGCAGCGGTGCGATCATTCCAATCTAGCAGCCGACGGCGACGGCTCAGTCCGGTAGGCCCGGATTCGGCATCTTGATCGCTTTGAGCACCGCCCGCGACGTGACGAACAGCGTTTTGCGGTCTTCGCCGCCGAAAGTGCAGTTCGAGGCTTCGCCGCTCGGAACCATGCCCAGCGCCTTGCCGGTCGAATCGAAGATCTCGACACCGGTCTGGGTGCTCACATACAGGTTTCCGGCGCAGTCCATGCACATGCCATCGGCGGTGGCGCCCGTCGTTTTGGCGAACGGCACCGGCGTGTCCATCAGCGAGCCGTCGGCGGCCAGCGCGAACTTGGTGATGCTCTGATTGCCGACGTCGCCGACGATCAGCGTATTTTCGTCGAGCGACAGCGCGATCCCGTTAGGCCGATTGACGCTCTTGGTCGCGAGCTTCGGCTCGGCGCCGGCGGCGGGTACGAACCAAACTCCCGTGTCGGGGTCGCTCACGTAGATGCCGCCGTCGCTGCGCGCGATGAGATCGTTCGGTTTATAGCTGCCGACCGCGAAATTGCCGCCGACCTTGGCCTTGGTCGCGGGGTCGAGCCGGTAAAGTGCGTGGTCGACCTGGTTCGCGGCGAGCAGCTGATCCTGCGCATCGACGCCGAGCCCGTTGCTGCCGCTGCCTTCGAGCACCTTGGTCACCGCCGTCGAGCTCGGGTCGTATTGCCAGATCCGTTCCGGGCTGCCGGCGTTGTCGGAAAAGAACAGCAGCTTACGGGAGGCGACCCAAACCGGTCCCTCGATGAAAGCGAAAAACGACGGCTGGGGCGCCTTGATCTCCGCGACGCTGCCGATGCTGGTCGTCGGATCGACGAAGCCGCTCAGCCCCGCGCACACCGCCTTGCCAGAAGGACCGTTGCCCGGCGTCACCGGACCGCCGCCGCTCGTGCCCGAGCCCGAGCCCGCCGCCCCGCCGCCCGCGCTTTGCGCGCCGCCGTAACCCGCGGCGTTGCCTCCACCACCGGTTTGGACGAGGCCGCCGCTGCCCGCTGCCGGTGTTCGACCGGCGCTGCCGCCGTTTTGACCCGCGACGCCTCCGCTCGAGCCCGCGCCGCTGCCGCCCTGGCCAGCAGTGACAGCCGGGTTGCCGCCAGCGGCAACGCCGCCGCCGCCGCCGCCGCCGCCGCTTGGGTCCGCGCTGCCGCTCGACGAGCAAGCTCCCGGAAACAACGCGAAAATAGCGAGCCGGTGACCGTAATTTTGTGGAGGCATGACGACGTGGTGCGACTTCGAGCGGCGGCACGGAAGGTAGTGGGAACGCCGCGCTGCCGCAACCGCGCGCGGCTCGGAGGCGCGCGCGGAAAGAGGCCTTTCCAACCGGTCTTTGGATTAGTTAGGGCTTGTCCCTGAATTGCTGGTCTCGCCGTAAACGTGCCCGTGCCCGTGCCCGTTCCGTGCCCGTGCCCGACGGTCCGTAAAGTACGCCGACGAGCCCGAGGGGGAGAGCAGCGCACAGCCGAGAGCAACCACCGCCGCGTAGCTGCGGAGGGTCTTTTCATAACGAGTAGCGAAGCGTGGCCAGCTTGAGCTTGAGCGTGCGGGCTGAACCAGGTCGCTTGCAGGCCGGCTGTCATGGCGCTGGCCTCGGTGATCTCGAAAACCAACGGCAATTCCAGAGCGTCGACGACCAAGTGAACCTTGGTTGTCAGGCCACCACGAGAACGACCGATGGCGTGCTCCGAGGGCCCCCTTTTG
>Ga0164241_10000640_pt1 | contig 57399 bp, 44 predicted proteins | sample OricomyardsoilBY_FD_108780 | JGI IMG/M metagenome (GOLD analysis project Ga0164241, IMG submission 108780) | Backyard soil microbial communities from Emeryville, California, USA - Original compost - Back yard soil (BY) | ecosystem: Environmental > Terrestrial > Soil > Unclassified | place: USA... | reverse complement strand
GGAAGACCCGGAGTCCGCGCTGGGCGGCTCCAGCTCTGGTGGTAGCGGCTCGTCTATGACCGACACGGCCGGTTCGAGCTCGTCGGGAGCCAGCTCGGTTCAGGCCGGCTCGACCGGTACGGGGCAATCGGGATCGGGCGGCGTCGCAACCAACGGCGGCAGCGCGCCGAGCGACGCTGGGTCGGGCGGCAGCTTGGCCGCCGGCGGCGTCGTTGGCTCGGGCGGCTCCGGCGGAGCGCCAGCGACAACGGGCTGCAATTGGGTGCAGGGCGCGGACAACACCTGGACTATGAATCCCGACCCGGCTGACAAGATGGTGCTCTTCGACGGTAAGGATCTCAGCCAATGGCACCGCCTGAATCAGCCGAACACGCCAGCGCAGTGGAAGGTCTTGCCCGATGGTTCGATGGAGGTCGTTCCCCAACCCACACCGACGAACATCCAAAGCAACGCCACGTTCGACGATGCCTGCCTGCACGTCGAGTACAAGACGCCCACGTTCGCATCGAACGCCGGAGTGCAGCAACAGGGCAACAGCGGCATCTACCTAAAAAGCGCCTACGAAATGCAGGTTTTGGATACCAGCAAGCTAGGCCCGCTCATCGACGGTTGCGGAGCCGTTTACAAAGTCGCGCCGCCCCTCCTCGTCGCCTGTCTCCAGTACGGGGAGTGGAACACCTACGAAATCGAGTTCAAGGGCTCGGTCTGGGACAACGGTAGTCCGGCGAAAAAGACTCAAAATGCCTCCTTCGTTCGCGTCGCGCTCAACAAGAAGCTCGTGCAACAGAATGTGGCTCTCAATCCTGCGGCTGGCTTCACGGAGGCCGGCATTCCCGACGTCGCCGGCCCACAACCCATCGCTCTTCAAGATCACCGAGAGCCTGTCGACTACCGCAATATCTGGGTGACGATTCCCCGCCACTAGACATGGCGCAACCAAAGCTAAACGTCGCGTCGAGTCGACGAAGGGCAAAAGACATGAGGCTGCCGAAGCCATCGACCGTATCGGCGGCAGCTGCCGCTTTCGCGCTTGCGCTCGGCGCGGCGCGCCCCGCGCTGGCAGAGGTGCCTTTCGTCCAGTACGACGGATGGCAGCTGAGCACCGACGGTCGCGTCAACACGTTCCTCAGCGTCGCTGTCGGGAACGAGGCCAAGGGACCCGAGGAAGCGGCAGGGACCGGTACCGCCGACACCGCCGATTCGACGGGCGGTCTGCATTCGTCACGAATCCGCAACGGATTCATGACCAGCATCCTGGGCTTCAAAGCCCAAAAGCAGGTCAGCCCCAGGCTCAAAGTGACCACGCGTGTCGGCTTGTGGATGAACGCCTCAGGGAGCCGCACGAAGAACGTTTCGTCGTTGATCGACCCGAGGGAGCTCTACGAAAAGTTCGAGGGGCCGTGGGGTAGCGCTCTCCTCGGCAGCGATTTGGCGCTCTTCGGCCGCGGTGGGATCTTGGTCGATGCGGACATCGCTCACGACTACGGCCTGGGCTATCCGTGCGCCATCAAGGACTCCAGCGGTGGAGGCTGCGGCATGACGGCCTTCGGGGCGCCCTTTCCCGGTTTCGACCCGGGCCTAGTCTACGCAACGCCCAACTTGGGCGGGCTGCAACTGTCGGTCGGACTTTACGATCCCGCGACTATCGGCCACGCGCAACTGGACCGCGCGCCACTTCCCCGCGTGGAAGCCGAGTTGAAGTTCGAGTACGAAAAACTGTTGCGCCTTTTCGGCAGCGGCTTCTGGCAGGTCCTGGAGGGAACCGTGACCGAGGTGTCGCCGAGCGGTGTGGGACGGGAAAAAAATCTCCAAACGAATGCCTGGGGCGCGCAAGCCGGCGCGATGCTTTCGATCGGACCGATCATGCTGGGCGGTGCTGCCTACCAGGGCGCCGGATTCAGCCCGACCACGTACATCGAAGAGGGCACGATTGCGGCTGACCCAGCTGCGGTGCTGCGCAAGTCGCGTGGCGCCTTCGGACTGGGAGCTGTTTTAGTCAACGCTATTCACCTCAAGCTAGCGGGCGGCATGGGCGTCTGGCATCTCGACAAAACCGAAAATGATTCGGGCCCCCAGAGCGAGATGGGCGCTCCCACGGATCCGCACCTCATCAAACAAAACGTCGGGATAACCGCTGGTGCCTATCAGACCAGCGGACCCGTGCATTTCGCGCTCGAGTATTTTCGCGCACAGCACACGTGGTACGATCGCGGCGTCGCGAGCTCGACCGACCCCAACGTGACGGCGAGCATCGAGCGCCCGACTCAAACGGTGAACTTCATCAACGCCGGCGCCACCGTCGTGTGGTGAGCGTCACCAAGGGCAGCGCTAGATGCCGATCACGGAGAATTCGAAGAAGGTGGCCCAACTCAAATGGGTGCCGGTTGCGTCAATCAGTGGGGTCGCAGCGGTGATCGTAATTCGCACGTAGCGCGCCGAGACTCCTGGCGGGAACGCCTCCGACTGCAGTGCGCCCAGCCCGCTGAGGCTCACCTGCTGCACGTACACAGAGTCGTCTTGAGAGGTCTCGATGAGGTAAGTGTATGTCCGATCCGCGTGTTGGAAGGAAACGGCAAAGCTACTGAGCTGGTGCGCCTCTCCCAAGTCCACGCGCCACCACTGGGGCATCGCGCTGCCTTTCGCGCACCAACGCGTCGCTGGGTCACCGTCGTTCCCGTTCGCGACTTCGTTTCCGGTCTGGATGCTCGAGGCTATCGCGCTCTTCCCAGTGGCGAGCTCACGCACGGTCGGATTTCCACCCGTTCCCATCGTCCCAGCCGATGAGCCGCCCGCGTTGGCCCCCGCGCCCCCGCCTGGAGCGCCACCTTCGTCTGGGCCGCCCGCGCTTGAAAGACCAGCGGAGCCGCCCGCGTCGCTCATGCCTCCTGAACCGCCCAGACGCCCACCACTTCCACCAGACGCCGGCACGCTAGGGGAGCCGCCTAGAAGTTGCGAGCCCGCACCCGTCGCTTCGCTTTCACCGCCATCGCTTGCTGACGAACGGCTCCCCCCGCCGGGCACTTGCACGACTTGCTCACCGCCGCTCGCCAGGAGCGCTGAGTCGTAGATCGAACACCCGGCGAGCAGCAATCCAACGAACGCCGTGCAGCGCGCAGTGTGATCGCTCGCGGGTCGAACTCGAACTCGTTCCAGGTGACGCGTCGATCTCATGAATCGGTTTGCTTGTGTACGCTCGCAGCTGCGTTTTCCGCCTTTGTCGAGCGCAGAGCAAAGCTCATTGTGAAGGCAGCGTTCCTGAATCGCAACCCCAAGCTCAGACTCCACACGTCCTCGAACTCACCCCTACTCACACTCGCACACTGGCGTGCACGTGTTGAAAGCCGCTGCGCGCGCCGCAGCTGCACGCGCAGCGTCACAAATATCTTGGGCGTAGTTTGTCCGGCCCGCCCCATTGGGTCCTAGCCAAGTTGCTGAATTGCTGTCTCCACTCAGCCAACCACAAGTTGGAAAGGCGCACTGACAGCCATCCCTTCACGCCGTATCAGCGCGTGCTGTTGGCCCTTGCTCACTCATGAATCTGTAGAGCTTGACGTCGGAGGGCTTGCCGCAGACCGCCTTCGGCGGGTCTCGGCTGCTCTGAGCGCGAGCGCGGCCAGTGCAGCGAACCAGCCGCTGTGGATTTCGTTCGATCGTCCCATAGCGCAGCCGCTCGCGTCCTGGGCGTTCGAGGCTGACCTCATAGGGGGTGACGCCTGGCCAGAGCCGGCAGCCCCTGGCAGACCACTCGAAGGACTCCCACCTACAGCAGGGGCCGCGGTGGACCCGGCTTCAGCGAGGCCGGTTGGTTCGGTGGTTCCCGGGTTTGGGCCTCCAGCTGTCTCAAGCCCCGCCGAACCCGAGACGCCCGCGCCACCGGCACCGCCTACAGCAGAGGCGCCCGACGCGCCTGCAGTTCCATTCATGCCTCCTACCCCGGAGCCACCGGTACCTGCTTGCTTCCAGCTCTTCACCGCCGCTCCGATGAAATTGCCCATGCGCTGGCGGCCCGCCTCCGCCAAATGATTTTGATCGTAGAACTCGGAACGCTTGCCCATGAACTCTGTCCAGAGGTCGATGCTCGGAAGCTTCATCTCGGTCGCGACTTGCACCGTCCAATCGTGGATGTTGCGCCGAATCGTGTCGTTGTCCTCCCCATAGCGAGCTATCGGGAGCGCCAAGAACACTGCGGGCTTGTTGGGGAAGGCTACGACCCGCGCCGCCAACTTGCGCAGATCCGGCAAGAAATTGTCGACACTGACTCCTGCGTACGGCTCGTGCGGACCATACGGCCCCAGAATCACCACGTCGGGGCCGAACTTCTCGGCGTCGGTCAGGCGCGGACTGGTGATCGCAGTCTCGACTTCTGCCGAGTCGGTCTCGATGGCGGTCCCGGTTGGCAACCCGAAATTGCCAATCCGGTAGTTCGTACCCCCGCCGAAAAGCATGCCGCCATCGAGCGGGTTCTGTGGGGTCGGATCGACCTTGAAATCGACATCCAAAAAGCGCCCCATGAACTCGGGATACTCAGGCTCGTGGATGCGGTGCGCGCTGTGCGTCGTTGCTTCGCCGACGCAGGCGATTTTCGTCTGGGCGTGCGCGGTGACAGAAACTCCCCACACGCTGAACGTGACGCCGATACTCAAAGCTAGGCGGTAGCTGTGCGAAATTCTCATGAAGTAACCCCGATCCTCAATTCGTGGCCGCGGTTTCGGCAACCAGGACGCCCACGCTCATGGCGATGGTGCTCTTGTCGCTGTCGGTTCCGGAGAAGTTGAAGCCGGCGCGCCCGATGAAGTTGACGTCGGGCACGAACCGGGCAGTGTGACCGTCGTCCGCGATAGACACTGTGCCTCCTACCGCCGACGAGACGGTGTAGACGGCGCCTGGCTTGAGCCCCGACGTGAAGCGAGCCATGTCTACGTCGAGAGAGGTATCGGCGGCACCTGTCCGCTTCGCCACCACGCCGTGCGGAATGGCGAGCCACTGCAGGTAGTCTTCGAGAGAGGTGTAGCCGACGCTTCCCGGGACGTAGGCAAACACGCAGGGCACGACCGAGTTGTGATCGTCGGCTGCTGGGTTGAGGCCGACCGCCTTTTCCCAGTAGTCAGGCATGCCGTCCTTGTCCGTGTCCGTTGGAGCAGGTGTCGAGCTCAGCGTGCCGAGGCCGCCATTGCCGAGGCCGTTCGCTTCGAGCTGTTGGTAGTTCAGGTGCCGGTGCTTCTGGGTGACTAGATCGCTGACCACGAGCGCGTCCACTTCGTCACGCAAGGGCTTTGGATATTGCACGTCGAGGCGGAGCGGCCCCACGCTCGAGATGACTTTCTTGTAGCCAGTGAGGCGATCGTCCTGTGTGACCGGTACGCCGACGACTGGATTGCTGGGGCCGACCTCTTGGAAGTTTGCGGTGAGCGGGAACGCCACGTTCATTTTCTCGTAGTCACCCGACGCCATTTCGTAGTCGGTCTTGCTGACGTCGAGCACGCCATTGATGTTGCCGTCGAGCGCGCAATCTTCCATAAATAGGTGGAAGTTCGGCTTCCCATTGCTATCCAAGTTCGCGCTTTCCAGCGCGTCAGTCTTGGCGGTGCCAGAAATGAAAGAGCTGCCGCGCACGTTAGCCTGCCACCGAATGGGTGTACTCGAATCTCCCATGATGAAACCGATGTCCCAGTCGAAGGTGACATTATTAACCCAATCGAGCAGCGCAGCGCGTGCTTTGGGATTGCGAGTGTGATTGTGCGCCCACAGGGTGTGGTGAGCGGTAACCTTGCCCTGATCCCACAACCCGCCGCATGAATGCGTTTCGAGACCCCAAGCGTTGATGGAATACTGGTAGGTCATGTTTTCGGGCGGGGTACCAAAGCTCGACATGTTCTCGTCGTGGCTGAACATCATGTCGCAGTGATCCCAGATGAAGTTGACAGCCTTGCTGTCCATATCGACGGAGTCCGCGCTGTAGCCGTCGCGGAAGCGGATGTGGCGGATGACGACATCGCCGGCCGAAAGCCAGAAAGTGCCGTCCTTCAACGCAAAGCCGTCCCCCGGCGCGGTTTGTCCGGCGATCGTGAGCAATGGTTTCGTGACGCGTACGGTTCCGTTGATGGTGGCGTAGCCGCTCACGTCGAAGACGATGGTACGGCCCGCCGCAGGAGTGTTTTCGATGCCGTAGGCGAGCGAGCCGGCGCCGCTCGGCGCGAGCGTAGTGACGTGATACACGTCTCCGCCGCGGCCACCCTTGGCAAACGCCCCGAATCCCTCAGCGCCTGGAAATGCCAGCAGGGGTTTTGAGCCTGGAGCTGCGCACGTCACAGGATCACCGCTTCCGCTGCCTGCTGTCGCGCTCGCTTCGCCTGCAGCCGCTCCGCCGCTGGTCTTCCCTCCCGAACTAGTTGGTGCACCGCCCCCGCTGGTCCCAAACGCGCCTCCGGAGGGAGCGAGCCCCGCTACGCCACCGGCGCTGTGTGAGGCGCCAGCCGAATCGTGAGCTGCGCCGCCGCCGGAGGCGGGCGCTTGAGCGCCTCCGGGACTGCAGGCCGAGACGCGGGACACCAACAGCAAAAGGCCCAGGCGAGTCAGGGAGGATTTCAAGGACATAGCGGTTCTCCCATGGACTAAGGGGCGACACCGCCCCCACTGCTGAAGGAGTTTTTCACGCTGTCCGGGAGCGCAGGCAGTTTGGCTCTCGCTGGGCGCCGAAAGCGCATCGTTGAGCAGCTAGTGCCGAGAGATTCTTCTACTTCGACTACACTTGAGTCGCTAAAGTGCCGCCCGCTGCCCGCCGGAGCCAATCGATGTCGGGAGCTTCGCCGCGTCGGCAGAGCCAGAGCGCGTACAGCCCGCCAAACATCGTCGGGTGGTCGAGCTCCAAAGCGTGCCAGTTTTCCAGTTTGGTGGCCGCCGGATCCTGCGGAAAGCGTTGCCGATAGGCGAGTGCGTGTGCCCGGCTCTTGACGTCTACGTTCAGCACCGAAAGCCCACACTCGCGGAGTAAGTCATTCACCTGCAGCAGAGTGAAGGTGTGCTCTTGCACATGAAAGAGCAGATCGCGACATGACGACAGCGAGTAAAAATCGTACGACACGGCCAGCCGCTGCTTGATCGGATGGAAGTCGCTCAGGGCCGCAACGCGGGTGCGGAAGCCGCGGATTGCAGCGGGCGTCGGACCGATGCGCTCGTGGGCGATCCACTGACGCGCGAGCTCGAGCGTGCGTCGAGCGATCGTGCTGTAGAGGCCAACGAGGAGCACGCCTCTCGGCTGGAGCCGCTTGACAAGCTGCTGCAGGCCTCGCGCGGGTTGCTGCAGGTGATGTAGCACCCCGACGCAGCTGATTAGGTCGAAGGTCTCCGGCAGCTGCTCGAGCTCCAGCAGATCTGCCTGCCGTAGACCCAGGTTCGCGGCGCCAAGCTCAAGCGCCTTGCGGGCGGCGTAAGCCAGGCTGCTACGACTGAGGTCGAGCCCCAGAACCCGCGCCGCGGGCAGCAAAAGGGCGAGTTCGAGTGCCTCGCGGCCCGTGCCGCAGCCAGCCACCAACACACGTTTTCCAGCGCCAGAAGCCGGATCGACAAGCCCGCTCTGACCCACGCTGCGCCAGCGCGGGTAGGGGCTCTCCTCGTATTGTGTCTGCACCGCCTTGGAAACCTCATCCTCGATGGCCGTGATGCTCGAGATAGTCGGCAGCAGCGTCTGTTCCTCGAGCGGTTCCAAGACCTGCACGCGCAGCAGCTCGTGAAAGGACCGCTCGGCGGAAAGCTCCGCCAGCTGCAACGCGCAAGGGCAACGATGGAGGGGCTCATAGCAACCGAGGAGCGCGGCCTCGGCAGCAGTGGTTGGCCGTCGGGGCAGCGCTGTGTCCTCCCCCTCGCAGGCGAAGACGAACTCGGAAAGGTAGCAGTAGCAAGCCAGGCGGCACAGCAACGGCAGAAAAGCCTCAGCCTGCTCGATGTGGTCGCGAAACCAACGGCGCGTGAAGGTGAGGCCGCGCTCGAGCATGAGATCTGCGGCCAAGAAGCGATGTAGTCCGGTGAGCAGCAGCTCGTCGTTCTGCAGGGCCAAGAGCTTCTCGGCAACGTTCCCGCGAGCGAAGTCATCGTAGCTTGGGCTCTCGAACCAGCGCCAAAGGTGATGCTGCTCAGGATCGAGCCGGAGCAAGCTCAGCCAGATCTTGTTCAACAAATCATGTCGGAGGGCGTCGTCGTTGAGGCAAACCAAGAGCGCGCGCTTGGAGCGAAGGCTAAAGCTGGAAAATAGTCGCGCCTGATAAAGCCCCGCAAGCGTGGCCCGGTGCTCCGGGTTTTCAGGCTGCATCAGCACACAGTTCTCGAGCGGCTCCACAGCGTCCGCGGGCCGATCCATCTGGAGACGCAACCGGCTCAGTGCCAGGTGAAACTCCAGCCGCGACGGGTGAGCAACCGCCCCGCGCTCGAGTAAGGCCTCGGCCTCGGCGGCACGAGCCTGCGCGACGCACAGGGCGCTCGCCATCATCAGCGCCTCAGGCTGCGCCGAGTCCAGCTCCAGAATCCGTTCACAAAGGCTGGCTGCGCCGGCGCTGTTGCCCGCGGTGAGCTGCGCCTGTGCGGCCGCAACCCAACGCGGAACCTGAGGTAGTTCGAGTCCTGGGGGCGTCACGCTTCCGGTCATCCAGGATCTGGCGCGAACTTAAGCCTTGATCAGCGAGTCGATGTCTCCCGCGTATTTCGCGCCGCCGACGCTGGGGATCTGCAAGCCCATGGCGTGACAGACGCTGGTTAGCAGCTGATTGTTCGGAACGTTCTTGGAGAAGCTAACGGCCTGCCCCTGCTTGAAGAAGCCGCCGCAGCTGCCGATGATCAGGTACGGAATGCTATTCACGTCGTGGTTCGAGCCTTCGTTCATGTCGTTGCAGATGAGGATGCAGGTGTGGTCGAGCACCGTGCCGTTGCCCTCGGGGGTGGAGTCCAAATCTTTGACCAAGTTGGCGACCTGAGTGAAAAACCAGGTGTCGATCTTGGTCTTGTTGGTGTACCCGCTCTTACCCTGGTGGGCCACGGCGTGATAGTCGGGCGAGGGCAGGTTCAGGAACGGGAAGAACAGTGAGTTGCCTCCGCCGTCGTCGATCAGGTCGATGGTGATGCAGCGCGCGTAATCACACTTCACGGCAGCGCCTGCCAGCGCCATCATGTTCGAGACCAGATCGGGGTACTTGTTGTTATCCTTGGTGTCGACGGTCGAGACCTTGGGCTGGCTGCAGCCCTGGCCGACCGGCACGCCCGGGCCGGTCATGGTGCCGCCGGGGCTCGTGGTTCGCACCAGCTTGAGCTCCAGCTCGCGAATCGCGTCCAGGTGCCCTTGGACCTTTTGCTTGTCTTCACTGCCAAGCTTGGAGCCAAATTGCGTGAGCTCCTTGGTCACGAAGTCGAGCACGCTGGTACGCCTCGCGATCAAGGCGTCGGCAGCGGAAGGACCGGCAGGTGTCGTCGGAGCGGGCATGCCCGGGGTGGCGGGGCTGATTGGGGCCGTGGAAAAAAGGCTATTGAACACCTTCATCGCGTCGTTCTGCGGTGTGTTCTTCTGCCCGCCCGCCTTGAAGCTGGTCGAGCTGTTGAACATGCGCGCGCCGAGATTGAGCGAAGGGCTGCGCACACCCTCGGTGCTGAGCTGAGTCGCGATGAGGTGGTCGATCGAAGCGTCTGTGGACGAGCCGGCGCTCTTCCATGTTCCAGAGAGAATCGCCGGGTAGGCTGAGTGACCGCCGTAGCGTTGGCCTGCGTCCACCATCACGTTCAAGTCGATGGGGCTCTTGGCCGCGTTGGCTTGACGGAACGCCAGGACCTTGGACTTGTACGGCTCGAGCGGTGAGAGAATGGCGGGCAGCGCCGAGGTGAACGGACCCGCCGCGGGGAAGAACTGGTCCGGCACCGTACCGTTGGTCCAAGTGATGGTGATCAGGCGCGTCGGGAAGCCGTCAGCCCCGGCAGCGAGAGCGCGTTCGGCGCTCAGCAGTGGCAGGTAGCCCGCTCCAACACCGAGCGCCTTGAGCAAGCTTCTTCGAGAAAAATCGATCTTCATCACAAAACCTCGTTGGTGCCGGGAGTACGGAAGCGGAAGGTTCGGGACTTGACCAGCGCGACCAGCAGCTCCTTCGTATCATTGCCGGACGCTTTGAATTGCTTGTAGGCCCCTTGAAGGGACGCCAAATCACCGCTGGTTTCCAGGCGTCGAAACGCGTAGCGCAACCACTGCTTCGTAAAGCACCCTTGGGCTTGATCGCTGCTGGCGAGCGCCCGTTCGAGCTCCAGCGCATTGGCGAAGCTTTGCGCGGGCTTGCCGTCGAAGGCGAACGAGGTGCTCGAATTGACTGGCGCGCCCTGGTCCGTGTCGCGGTAGGCACCGATCCCATCGTAGTGCTCGAACGAAAAGCCGAGCGGATCCAAAATGTTGTGGCAGCCCGTCGCGCAGGGGTTCATCGAGTGCTGCTCGAAGCGCTGCCGAGTGGTGATGTTCGGCTGCTCGGGGGCTGGCTCGGGCACCGGGACGTTCGGTGGATGCAGCTCGGTACATAGAAAGCGCGTGAACACCACGCGGCCACGACGCGGCGGTAGCGAGCCCTCACTGTTGCCGGTGTTGGCTAAGAAACCAACGAGGCTAAGCACACCACCGCGCTGGCTCGAGTTCAGGGCTACGGATTTCAAGTCGTTCCCCGTGACGCCGCTCACGCCGTAGACGGCAGCGAGCGCCTGATCGACGCTGGTAGTGGTCGAGGTCAAGAATTGCTCGAAGGTCCCGGTTCCGCCCAGCAGCACGTTCGAGCCGAAGTTTTGCACCTCCAGGCGCATAGGCTCCTGCAGGGCCGGATACATGCCGTACTTGTCGGGGTTCTTGGGGCGATCCCCCAACATGTCCATGTCCAGCAAATCGTCGACGAAGTCGCCGGCCATCAGCCGCGCTTTGTCGCTTTGCAGCATCCGTCGGGCCTGCGCCTCCAGCTGAGCATCGGTGCTCAGCTGGTTGTCGCGCGCGGCGTCCAGCAGTGCTTGGTCGGGCATCGTACCCCAAAGGAAATACGAGAGCCGGTTGGCGACGGTGTAGGGCCCGAGCGCGACCTTGCCGTTCGCGTCCACCAGGGGCTGGGTAATGTCCTTCACCGCCTGGTAGTAGAAGTTCGGTGACTGGGCGATGCCCTCCACCAACAAGCCGATGGTCTGGTTGAAGTCGAGCTTGAGGGTCGTGCGGCCCGCTTGATAGAGGTCTTGAAGCCGCGTGACTTCGTCGGTGTTGAGCGGGCGACGATACGCTCGCGCTCCGAAAGTATTGATGAACTGCGTCGCGCAGCTGGTCTCTTGTGCCGCATCCGAGGGTGTACACGGCAGGATCGAGCTCAGCTTGCCGAGTACGTTGGCCGCCAGCTTTTCGGCAGAGTACTGGAGTGCCTCGGCTTCGACCGTGCCGACCCCGTTGGGGACGCGAAACGGGAAATAGTCGAAGGTCGGGCTGGTCTGCTCGGTCGGTACGTCGGTCTCCGTCAGTGACTGGTCGGCCAGCAGCTCCGAAACGGTTTGCAAGTACTCGCGGGAGGTCATGCCACGCAGAGGCATCGGCCCTGCGGCGTTCGGATCCGTGGCCACCGTACCCAAGTCCTCGCTACCGTCGGCCGGCATCAGATTGCCGTCGGGAGCGCCGTTGCCACCGCCCGAGGTCGAGCCTGTGGCGCCGGTGGTGTTCGACGGACCCGGAGCGTCACCGTGCTGGGTGCCATCGATGTTCGCGGTGCAGCCGAGGAAAAGTCCCAGCGACAGGGCGCAGCAGCCGAGCCGTTGGAGGCGAGGCCGTTGGCTCGCCTCGTTAGCCTGCGAGGCCGAAAATCGTCGATTGATCATCATGGTTTTACCGAGCGGGTGGTGGGCAAACACAAAGTTGGGCGGCCGTGAGGTAAGGTCTAAAGCTGCGCTGGCAAGACAAGGGTGGGCTCGCTTCGGTTGTCGTAAGTGCCGTCGCCGAGCTGCCCCGAGTCGTTCGAACCCCAACAGTACAGGGCGCCGCCTGCCTTCTTGGCGCACGAGTGGAAGCCGCCCCCCGCGAGCTCCGTGACATCGGAGAGGCCAACGACCTCCACCGGCTGAGGGCGGTCGATCGTCGAACCGTCACCCAACTGTCCGGCCGCGTTGAATCCCCAGCAGAGAACCTTGCCGCCGGCGACCAGCGCGCAGGTGTGGTCGTAGCCAGCGGCAAGGCCCAGGGCAGGAGATAGCCCGAGTACTTGCACGGCGACGTTGCTATCGAGGGTTGAAGCGTTTCCAAGCTGGCCATGGTCATTGGCTCCCCAACACCAGACGCCTTGGTCGCGAAACAGGGAGCAGGAATGGTGATAGCCAAGCGCAATAGCGCTTGCGTTGGAAACGTTCAGCACTGGCGTTGGGAGTGGGCGTTGTTCGTTCGTGCCATCCCCAAGCTCACCATTCTCATTGCCGCCCCAGCACTGAACGCTTCGGTCCCCCAAGAGCGCGCAGCTGTGTCGCCCCGACGCGGCGATGCGCAACGCGGGCGGTAGCGAAAACACGCCGACCGGGCTGGGAGAATCCAAGCTCGAACCGCTGCCAAGTTGGCCTAGATCATTCTGGCCCCAGCAGCGTCCGCTGCTGTCGCTAAGTAACCCGCAGGTGTGATAGCTGCCCGTGGCAACTCCCTCAGCGGCGGGTAGGCCTTCCACGCTCATCGGTGAGAGTCGGTTCTTGGTCGCGCCATCGCCGACCTGCCCGGCTACGTTCCAGCCCCAGCAATGAATGCTGCCGTCTCGAGCCAGCGCACAGGAGTGGTAGCTGCCCGCCGCGACGGCCGCAATTTGCTCGAGCCCCGCGACGAGGCCTGGAAACGGGCGGTCGACCATCAGTCCGTCGCCCAGCTGGCCGTCGGGATTCGAGCCCCAACAGCTCACCCGACCCTCATTCGCAACCGCGCAGGTGTGGCCGGCGCCAGCCGATAGCGTCGACTGAGCGGGCGGCTCGGGTGCTGCCCGGGCCCCATCGTCGTCCGCACGGTGGACAGCCCCGCAGCCCACCAAACCGACGACCGCGACCGCGACCACGACCGCGCAAGGCCGTACGCGCGTCATGCTGAAAGCGCTCCGTTCGGCGACGGCGTGCGAGCGGCGTTGCACCAAGCCTTTCGCTGGCGGCGAAGAGCGCCCAAGCCAAGCACCAAAACCAGCTCGAGCGGGCACTTTCGCGAGACGCCGCCACCCGCCCAAGTGCACCCGGGCGAAGCAAGGGAGGACTGTCGACCGCCCTGCCCGCCGACGCCGGAGCCCGCCGCGCTCGAGCCCGCCTGTCCGGCAACACCGGCAGCGCCAGCGGGGATTGGTTGGGCTGCGTCGTCGACGACGACGCAGATGCCGATGCGGCAAACTCTGTCGTCGAAGCACAGCTGCTGACCGTTATCGATCTCGCCGTCGCAGTCGTCGTCGGCGGCGTTGCACACTTCGGCGATCGGCGGCTTCGGTACGCAATCGGCGGCGCGGCAGCTGGGTGACAGCGCCTGGCAGGCCCCGACGCCGCAGCTCGGCCGCACGCCTTCGTCGATCTGCCCGTCGCAGTCGTCGTCGAGCAGGTTGCAGACCTCGTTCTTGCCGGGATACCTGGCTGGATCGCCATCGTCGCAGTCACCGGCCGCTACCGCCCAGCCAACACTGTCGACGCAACCTTCGACGGTTCGGGTCGGGCCCGAGGCGACGCCGTAGCCGTCGCCATCGGCGTCGGTGTAGAGGGTCGTGCTGCTAGTCGACAGCCCTTCGTCCGCGTTGCCATCACAGTTGTCGTCGCGCTTGTTGCAGCGTTCCGGTGCCCCCGGGTGCACGTTGCGATCTTCGTCGTCGCAATCACCCATCACGCTCGCGTAGCCGTCCGGCTTCGAGCAGGCTATGCTTGCGGCGCCGCCCTGCTCTGCAAAGCCATCGTTGTCGAAGTCGATGTAATACGGCGTACCAGGGCAGCCGAACGCCGCGCTGAACACAGCACTCCCCTCACCGTCGCCGCTCGTCTTGCCATCGCCGTTTGCTGAAAGCGCCCAGACCTGAAAGTAGACCCCGCCAGGAGTAGTGGGGGCCGTCCAGCGCACCTGAAATGCGACCTCTCCGTCAGTCGCGGGCTTGGGAGCATTGTGGCTGACCGCAGTCTCGGAGATCAGCGTCGTGGGCTGGCCGCCCACAGTCGAGAATTTCCCCACGTTGCTCACGAGGTACATGCCCGCCGTCGTACCGTTGACGGCTTGAATCGTGACGCTGGTCGTCACGGTGGCGCCCGGCGCTATCACGGCGGGGTCGACGCTCAGGGTTACGGAAGGAGATTTGCCGTCGCGATGGCAGCCCTCACACCCAGCACTGGCGATACCGCCACGCCGAGCGTAGCCCGCCCGGGCGCTGCAAAGTGAGGCGAGCCCCAGCATCGCCGCCGCGACTGTCCGGAGACGCGGGCTCAGAATGCGCTCGGGCATGAGGTCCCGCTTGCGGCGCGCAGCGCGCTCAAGGTGACGTCGCACTCATCAGCGGCGTTCCGGGCCGTTTCCGCACGCTCCGCCGGGGCGACGTCGGCGAGTCTCATGCGCTCCATCATTTGCCCGAGCGCCGAGGTCTGCGCCTCCCGAGCGTCCTTCGGGAAATGCGGGTCCCGCATGCATTGCATCACCTTTTCGGCGTAGGTCCGACAGGAGGGGGGCACGTCGTCACCCGCTGACAGCCCAAACACGCGCGCGCTCGAGGCCGGCGGGTTGCCTTTGCTGCCGGCCGAGCGATGCCGCTGCGAGCAACCGGCCAAAACACCGCTTGCGAGAAGGGCGGCAAGGACCAGTACACTTCGTCGAATCGGAGTCATGCGAGTGTAGCGAGGACGGCTCGGGGGCCCCGCTACAGACGCGGCTCACCGGGAACAGGGTCCACGTATTTGTTTAGGGTCCACCTATTTGTTTAGGGTCCGCCGAAATTGTCGAATTTCGCAGCTGCGTCAAAATTCCGACAAGGTCACGAGCGCCATCGACCATGAAGAGATTGGTGGCCTCCTCGGCGAGGCTCACGCGTCTTGAACGCGACGGCGCCTCTTCTCGAATGAGCAAGGGCCTGAGCTCCGAATGGTCAACCCCGAATCCGCACTGGAAGGCACCTTGCCTATTGCGGTGGCCTCGTGCCCGCGAGAGCTCTCCGACTTGCGGCTTGCGCAGCACTTAAGTCAGGATCCGCACGGGGCAGCGCCGGAGCTGTACGACCGCTTCGCGTCAGACGTGAATCGCTGGGTGTGGCGCCTGATGGGAGCCGACGCGGACCACAATGACGTGGTGCAGCAAGTTTTCGTGCGTGTCCTGCGAACAGCTCGCCGCCTGCGCGACCCGGAGCGGATGGTCCCCTGGATACACTCGATCACGGTGAACACCGTCTACGGCGAGCTGAGGCGTCGCGAGGTTCGCCGCATCTTCTTGCGCCACCACGACCCCGCGCCTCCGCACGCCGACTTCGTGCGCGAGGTCGAGGTGCGAGATTTGCTGGTGCGTGCAAAAAGGCTGATCGAAAAACTACCCACGAAAGAGCGGATGGTCTTTCTGCTCCATCACGTGGAGGGCCGCACGCTGCACGAAGTCGCGGAGCTTTGCGGCTACTCGCACACAACCGCCAAACGTAGGCTGGGCGACGCCCATCGGCGTTTTGCCGTGTTGGCGGCAAGACATCCCGAGCTGACGAGGGCTCTGATGCACAACAAGGAGCGGGCAGATGAACGACCCTCAGCGGCTGGGTGAGGCGCTTTCCGCGGCGCTAGCCACCGGGCCATCACGCGCCACGCTGGCCAGCCAACGCGAAGCCACCATCGAGGCCATGCGAAGGAGCGTCGCGCCGAGGCGGACGTGGACCTTTCCTGCGTTCGCGCTGGCCGGTACGGTAGTCGCGGTGGTTGCTTTGCTATGGGTAAGGGCTGGTCCGTCCGAGCTCCACGCCAGCTTCCATGGCCAGGCGCTAGCCGAGCAGACACGACTCGTTGCCAGTTCGCCCGATGGCGAGCCCCTGGATTTCTCGGATGGCAGCCGGATCGTGCTGAACAATCACTCGGAGATCTCGGTGTCCCGCCTGAGTCGGGAGCGCGCGCAGATCGAGCTCAATCGCGGCAGTCTTGCGGCTCGGATCAAGAAAGGTACGGGGCGAGCTTGGGCTATCGACGCGGGGCCGTACTCGGTACGGGTCGTCGGCACCGAGTTCAGCGTGGACTGGGATCGCGAGCAGGCAGAGCTTGAGGTGCGCGTCACCGAAGGGCGCGTCCTAGTGGTTGGCGGGGATCTGCCGGCAGCGGGCGTGGCCATTTCAGCGGGCGGCCGCTTTGTACGCCACAACCGACCAGGCAAGCCTGCAGCGCCACAAAAGCTGGAAGGCTCGTCCGCTGTGCAGGCAGGTGTCCCGGAGCCAGCGGCGGAAGCGGCTCGGCGGCCCGGTCTGTCGACGACCGAGCCCTCATGGCGCAGTGCAGCTCAAAGCGCCCAATACGCGCTAGCTCTCCAGAGCGCCGAACGCGCCGGCTACGAGGATCTGCTCAAGAGCTTGCCCGAGAAGGACCTGCTGCTGCTCGCCAACACGGCCCGCTACGCCGGCTCTGCCGCACGCGCGCGGCAGGCTCTGCTCGGTCTGCGAAGTCGCTTTGCGCGTAGCCCGAGCGCGCCCGTCGCGGCGCTCATGCTGGCGGGCCTGGCCGAGGACCATGCTAAGAACCCAGGCGAGGCTGCGACTTGGCTGCGCCTGTTTCTCAAGGAATCGCCGCAAGGCGAGCTGTCTGCCGGCGCTCGCGCGCGTTTGCTGGGCATCCTGGTGCGGCAAGGCCGGCAGAGCGAAGCCCGCAGCGTCGCCAGCGACTACCTTCGCTATCACCCCCAAGGTCCCTACGCGAGCAAGGCCCGCGCCGTGCTTGGGTCGGCGCCATCGCCCTGAGGCTCGTCACCTTGTTGCTGTTCGCGTTCGTGCCAAGCCGCGCTCACGCGGAGTCGAGATCGACCATCGTGGTGCTCTCGGCTGAAGCGCGGGACGCGACGCGCTGGCCCGAAGGCACCCAAGCCGTCGTGGCCGAGCTGCTCACTACGGGTTTCGGATTGGTAGTGCGACGCGCGCGTTCGACGCAGGCCAGCGAGCTTCCGGACGAGCTCCGAGAGCAGCTGGACGAACCAGACGTGACGGGCGCCGTGGCGGTGTTTCGGCAGGGGTCGCGAGGGGTCGCCTGGGTCTACGATCACCGGTTCGGCCTCGAGCAAATCGAGGTCGAGGTCGCCGGGGGCCCGTTGGCCACCAGCCGCTTCGTGCTGCGCATCGTCGAGTTGCTGCGAAACGTCGATATCGATGCCCAAGCCCCGAAGCGGGCACGCCCCGCGCTCGCTCCACCCTCACCACCGCCTCCGCAACTCGGGCCAACGCGCTTTTGGCTGAGCGGGGGCGCCACGCTGGCGGGCGGGCTCGACGCGCCTTTGCCTCTGCTGGCTGGCTCGGCCGCGGTCGGGATATTACCCATGATCGGTCTGGAGCTGACGGCGGCCTTAGCCCCCGCCTCCGCTCCGGCAACGACTCGAGCGGGTGACCTTCGCTTACGTGCCGAGCAGGTCTGCACCTTCGTCACGTTCGACCCTCGGCCGCGGGCTCGCTACGGCTTCGTGCTGGGCTTGGGCGGAGGCATGGTTTGGGCCAAAGCAACGCCTCGCGCGGCGCCCGGCTATGAAGGCCACGCTGCGGACAGTCGCGTTGGTCTGTTGAGCGCACGGGCACGAGCCTTCATGACTTGGGGCCATGTGCAGGCGAACCTCACGCTCGATCCGGGGCTGCTCGTGCCTTCATTGGATGTCACGGCAGCGGGTGAGCGAGCGCTGCTGGTCGGTCGACCGTGGTTGGCGTTGTCAGCCGGTCTGGGGCTCACGCTATGAAGCGGCTGGGCGCCTCGACGCTCAAGCTCGCACTGTTCGGGGTTGCCGCGGCGCTGGCGAGCTGCAATGGGGAGCTCGCGCTTTTCGAGCGCGCAGCGCCGCCTTTGCTAGTGGGCTCCGGCGAATCAGCCGGCTCGGGCAGCTCGGGCGGCAACTCGGCTGGCATGGATGCGGCCCAGCAGGTGGGCGGCGCTGACGACGGGAGCGCTGGCGCGAATAGCGCAGCGGATGCGGGTTCCGGCACGACGGAATACCAACTCATCGACGATTTCGAAGACGGGGATTCACACGCTGCTGGCAATTTTGGCTGGTGGTACCGCACCAACGACGGCACAGGCTCGCAGGGCTGGGGCTTCGAGCCTGTGACCGGCCGCGAAGGCAACACCCTCGCGGTGCGCACGCATGGCGCCGACTTCACCGACTGGGGCGCTATCCTGGGTGTCAACATGCGGGGTCCGTCCGCCTTCGACGCGACTGCCTACCGAGCGTTGTGGTTTTGGGCGCGAGCCGAGCCGCAAGCGACCCACAAGGTCATGACGCAAATTTCCGACGGCAACGGCGTTCATGGTTCGCTAGCCGTGACCCTCTCGGACACGTGGGCGGAGTACCGAGTGCCCTTCGCCGAGCTTCGGTCGAACGACGGCGTTCCCGTGAATCCTGAAAGCTTCATCACGGTTCAGTTCTTGTTTCCTCCGAGGCAGACCTTCGACGTCTGGTTCGACGACCTCGCCTTTGGGCCGTAGTCTTTTCATGGTCCCCAGGCGGCGCGTCGCGCGTCAAAGACGACGACCATGCTGCTCGCTCCAAAGCCCCACCTGCACTTCCCGCTCATGCTGGCGCTGTCGTTCGCCGCGCCGTTCGCCCTAGGTGCTTGCTCCGACGCCGAACCGCTGCCTTCGGAAGGCACGGGTGGTCTCGCCGGGAGCGCCGGGAGCGGGGCGACGCAACAGGCTGGCACGACGACGGTCGGCTCGAGCACGGCGACGGCCGGGTCGGGAGGTATGGCTGGAGGTGCCGGGGCCGCTGCAAGCGGGCATAGCGGCGCGGGAGGCGGCGTCGAAAGCGGCGGCAGCGCGGGCAGTTTAGGCGGTGCAGGCAGTGCAGGCGCAACCGGCGGCACCGCGACGACCGGCGGAGGCGGCGGAAGCGGGAACGCGAACGGGAACGGGAACGGAGGCTCTGAAGCGCTAGGTTGCGCCGCCGGCAAGTACCTACTTTGCGAAGACTTCGAGACCACCGCCGTGGGCGAGGTGCCGGCGGGCTGGACCAAGCAAGGCAGCGCGGGCGTGACCGAAGCCAGCGCCGCCGGCGGGAAGCGCTCGCTGGCCATCACGGCAGCCGCCAACGGTTCGCGGCGAATGCGCCACCCTGGCGCGATTCTCGGCAGCCAGCACTGGGGCCGAATCCGCTACAAGGTGCAGCTGCCGGTACCCGACGCGTTCGTGCATTCGACCCTGGTGGCGCTCCAAGGCAACGGTCCCACGCGGGGCGCCGAGGAAGTTCGCGTCGTCGACACGGTCAAGAACAGCTCGGGGAACGGTTCAAAACACCAGTTCCTCTACAATGTTCAGGCCTCGAATGGGGAATTCGGCAAAGGCAGCTCCTACGACTACTCCTTCGATGGCGCCTGGCACTGCGCCGAGTGGCACCTCGACGCGGCGACGCAAACGTACGAGTTCTTTTTCGAAGGCACGCGTCTGAACTCGATCAGCTTCACCAACGGAGCCGGCAAGTACACGGGCTCGGAGATCCCGACCAGCATCGAAGAGATACGTGTCGGCTGGAACAACTATCAGAGCGCGCCGCCCGGCTTCACGGCATGGATAGACGACGTCGCGCTCGATCTCGCGCGCATCGGCTGTAACTAGCGAGGCAACGCTGCTGCTCGAGCAGCGCTGCCGCCGCGACGAGGGCAATACGAGACGCAGCGTCGTAGAGAGGCCGAGCGAAAACTCGCCACCAGCGCATGCAGGGGTCTCGTCCCAAGCTGAAGGAATCTGGGACTCGGTTGCCGTGCTTCACCGTCCGTAGCTGATCGAGTGGCCGACCATGGGCAGCGTCTTCAGCGGGGTCCAGGTCTTGAACAGATCAATGCGAGCAAACATCTTGAGGCGACCACGAGTTGGACTTGTCGGACGGCAAGATCGGCGTGGCCGATACCATTGACAAAGTAGGTGAGTAGCAAACCCTCGAGCAGCGAGCTCGCCGCCTTGATGCAGAGCGGCAGAACGGATGCGGGCCAAGATTTGTGCATCCAGCTCTCAGCGCGCGTGGCGCGCCTCGTTGCCAGTAAGCTCGGCACGGACTCGGAGGCGAAAGACGTGGTGCAAGACGCCTTCGAGCAGATTCTTAGATCGATGCCAAGCCTACGAAACACGGCCCAAGTTGAGCGCTGGGTCACCACGGTTACCACCCATATGGTTGCGAGAGAGCTCCGACGCCGGCGCCGCAAGCCTTGCTTGTTTTGCGACGATTTCGACGACATCACGGAACTGAGCGTCGAGCCAGACCTCGAAGGTCTCGAAGCCCTGGGGCGCGTCGCGCGCATACTGGATCAGTTCTCGGGCGAGCAGCGCCAGTTGGTATGGCTCGACCGAGTTGAACGCCACACCGCCAATGAGCTAGCGCTGGCAACCGGCCTCCCAATGTCCACTCTCAAGCGGCGCCTGCGACGCGCGCGGTTGCGCTTTGGACGACTGCTAGCCGAGGACGCCATGCTGAAGACTCGCCGGAGGGCGCGCTGGTCGTCAGAGGTTCCAAGCGCGCCATGACGTTGGCGGCAGCCATGGGCCCCGCACCGGAGGTGTTGGTTGGGCCTATATCGACTTTTCTCCAAAAGGTCGCGCGGCGCGCAGAAATGATCTGGCAACGCTCAAGCTCGCTGTCGGCGCCGTGGCCGCCGTTAGTAGCCGCTGTCTCCCGTCACAGGCACCTGCCGCAGCTTTATCGACAAGCTTTGGGCCGTACCCGCCCTGATCACGGCAACGTGTGGGTCAGCAAGCCTCAAGCATGCGCGGCTCCGGGCGGAGCTGCAGCTTCAGTAATGCCGGACGGCAAAGCCTCCAACGACGCCGGTCCACCTGTAATCTCTTTCGAAGAGCTCTACGACCGCTGGTTCCACGACGTGTCCTGTTGGGTCCGTGCATTGGGTGCCAGGGACGCGGACCGCGACGACTTGGTTCAAGAGGTGTTCATCGTAGCGCACAGAAGACTTGAAGGCTTCGATGGGGAGAACCCGGCGGGCTGGCTGTATCAGATCGCACGGCGCAAGGTCCGCGACTACCGAGGCCTGTCCTGGGTGAAACACTTCTTCGCTTCGGGCACGCTTACCGCGTTCGACGGAGTCCTAAAAAGTCACAACGATCCGCTCAGCGAGTTCGAAACGAGGGAAAAGTCGCAGCTACTGAATCGGGTGCTCGCAACGCTGAGCGTCGATCAACGCGCTACGTTCATGCTCTTCGAAGTGGAGGGGCAAAGTGGCGAGCAGATCGCACAGTTGCAGAAGGTTCCGCTCAACACCGTCTGGGCACGACTCTACAAGGCTCGCAAGAAGCTACAGCACGAGGCCGAACGACTCGACAAGCCGCAGCCGCAGAGGCCCAGATGAAGCCCTTGGCATGCGCGTCAGACCCTGCAATGCACTACTTGACTGAACTCGTTTTGAGTGCGAAGCGGACTCGGCCGACCCCGTTGAACAAGCACATCGTTTACGTCAGCTTGCTGCGTGCGATCGAGGAGCGAAAGTCGCCGCAGGCCCTTCGCCGACTCTGGGATGTACTGCGGGTCGCAATGACAGAGTTCACGGTTCGGTCGGGCAAGCACGATAGCGGGCGACCGAAATAGGGACACCGAAGTTGAGTGAGTGCGAAGGGTCAAAAACTCGGCAGCCATCTTCGCGAGGGGCGCTCGTGAGCCCGTAGGCGCTGGCAGACTTGGAGAAGATGGCGTGTCCGGTGACCGCCCTGCGTGATCGGTCGGAATCTCACGAAGCGTGCTGCGCGACGCGAGGCCCCACCCATAGGCGCGCAAGCTCGCAGACGAGCGACTGCTCTGGCAGAGATTCGGTGCGGCCCACGCATACTGGAGCAGCTCCCATGATTCATGGCGTCAAGCGCCCAGAGGCTCCAGAACTTTTCGAAGTTGCGACCACCTCACTAAGGGCCCGCGACTGGCTAAGTCGGTCGATGCTCGCGGCCGAGGCGCCCGGACGGCGAGGCGCGACGAAGGCGCATACTGCTTGTATGTAACTGAGGAGCAACGAAGCCAGCCGGGATGGATCGGCCGCGAGGGCGATCGACTTAGCCATGCGCGGGCCCTAAGGCGCAGGCATGAGCGGACCGCTAGTCTCGATTTGGAGCTTACTCGTGTCAAGACCGTCGAGCACGATGGCTTCCTCGAGCGAGCGCACGGTAGCGGGCTGTTTCTGTTGCCAGGCCAGCTTGCCGTCGGGGTCGAACTCGAGCAACTGGACGCTCTTGTCGTTGTTCGAATCGGCTTGTGAATTCACGACGAAATAGTTGCCGTTTGGCCTCACGGTAAAGCCCGCGAAGAAGTGCGGATCCAAGGCGCTGAACTCGGCACCCTTTCCGCCAATGGTCTTCAGCAAGGCCTGATCAGGTCCAAAGACCATCAGGGTCGCGTTGTAGCCCGTTGCGATCACCGTGTTGCCAGAGGCAAGCCGCAATGCCTTCCAAACGTGTTGACCCTTGCCGGGAATCGTCCAGGTCTTCAGCACCTTGCCCTGATCGTCGCCCTCGAACACCAAGGTATCTGCAGTGACCAAGAACGTTCCAGCCGCTGTCGGGCGGACGAGGCGCACGTAGGCGTAGCCAGCATAGGTGATAGTGCGTTGCACTTGGCCGGCCGATGTCACCATCTTCAACAAGATGCTGTTGTTCGAAACGGAGGCCAGCATCGTGGCCCCGTCGGCGAGGCGGTGAGCCGACTGCGTTCCTGCGAAACCGTGCTGTCCAGCCACCTGCTTGCCGTCGCTCAGCTGGTATTCGTCCCAACCGTTGCCCTTCCCCAACATGACGCGGCCGCCGCCGATCAACTGGAGATCTCGCCCCGAACCAGACGATACGCTCCAGCTCTTCGCAGGCTCGGTGTTGTTCACGTACCAGAGCTTCCCGTCGTCATCATAAAGGATAAGTTCATCGTGCGTCGAAGGCCCAGCCGTCGTTGGTTGCCCTCCGCTGCCGGCAGAGGGCTGTCCACCGCCTGTTGGCTCGCCCCCTTGAGTCTGCCCACCGATGGCTGCGCCTGCACCACCCCCACTACCGGGCGCGCCAGCCTCCGTGGCGGCCACTGTGCCCGCAGCACTCACCGGCTCGCCGGCGATCCCAGCTTGGCCACCGCCCGCCAAGCCTTGGGGCGAGCTGCCGGCGGCACCGCTTTGCCCGCCGGTGGCCACGCTCGAATCAGGCTCACCGCTGCAACCAGCCGAGAGAAACAAGAGGACACCTGCCACGACGGACGATTTGAAAAGCATTGCTGGAAGCCTCGCTGCTATTGGATGACCCACTCAAGAATCGAATCGAAGAGCTTGAGTCCGTCCGCGTTGAGGTTGGCCGCTAGCGTCTCGCGGATGGCGAAGCCGGCACGGCGGGCCGGGGCCACCAGCGTCGCCATCTGCGCGCCCTTTTCATAGCCAAACACAACGACGTGCGATGGATCACCGGGTAGCGTCGCACCTTTCAGCGCGGCCGCGGCGGGGGTCGCCCAACCCAGCTCACCTGGCTTGCTCGAAATGGTCAGTGTGCCGGTGGCCGCGCCCACCAGCGGGCTACCCGCTGCATCAATCACCACCTGCGACACCCCAGCCGTGTGATTGCCAGCCGTCGCCATACCCATCTTCGTGAATTCGGCGTCTTCGACGCAGAGCACGGGGATCGCAATGTCCCTAAGCTTGGCTTGGAGGGGCCCTGACTCGGCGCTGCTCGAGATGATCACCAATTGCGAACCGACCACGGACTCTGCCGTCACGGCGGCGTCGCTCACCACGACCACTTCGGCGAAGCCGTGCGCTTTCACGCGCCCAATCATGATTTCATCGCCGGCCGTCGCGGTTCCTTGACCGCGCACGACCATCGTCGCCTTGAGCTTGCCGGTGGGGCCGCCACCGTTGCCGCCGCCACCATCGCCACCGCCACTACCGCCGCTATTTGCCCGCCCGCCCGAGTCAGTTCCCGCGCCAGTCATGCCGGCACTGGTCGTCGTTCCGCCCGCCGCCGAGCCGGCGCCGCCGAGCGCGGTCGAAGCGCCACCCGAGCCGCTCGAGCCCGCAGTGTCCGAATTCATCGCGCCGGCAGTCGTTGCGCTTCCGCCTGGCGTGCTCGACCCTCCAGCCGCGCTGAGCTGACCCGCAACGCCATTGCTGCTCCAGTCTGGCGTCGCTTCACTGGAGCAACCAAGGGCTAGGTTGCCGATGACCAGGGCGACCAACGCCCAGCTGCCTTGCCCGCGTTTCAAGCGAGCTCCAGGCCAGCGAATGGTCCACAGTTCGGGACCCAACCAAAACCAGGCGATGGCATGCCCATGAGATTTTGTAGAGTGCACCCTAGCTTCTGGTGCACTTGCGTGCCCACATCGACCATGTACCCGGTGCGCTTCAACCTGCCTGCGGCACCTCCGACCAGGGCGAGCGGAATGCCGTTCGTTCCGTGGGGCCCCGTCGCCAGCTCATTGCCCCAAACCACCAGCGAATTGTCGAGCGCGCTCTTGCCTTCCGCTTGGGGAAATTTCGCGAGACGTTGCCCGAGGTCAGTCACTAGCTCCGCGTAGTATTTACTCACTTCGACCATAACACTGGCCGCCACGGCGTCCTTGCCGTTGTCCTTGTGGGCAATCTCGTCGTGGAAATCCTCGCGCATGCCGGGAATCTTCAGCCAGTCGTAGTGAAAGTGCTCGCCACCGCGCCCGAACTGAAACGTGAGCACGCCAACCAAATTGCAAGCGACGGCGTTGGCGATGAATTCCATGAACAGACGATTCAACGCATCCGCATTTGCCTCGTTGTTCGGAACGGTAGTGGGCACGCCGACCTTCGACGGCTTCATCGTTGCGCATTCTGGAGCGCGATCCGTGCCGCCCAAAGTCGATGAAAGCCGTCCTTCGAAATCTCGCACGGCTGTTAGATGTGCGTCGACCTTGATCCGCTCTGCAGGACCCAATCGTCCCTGCAAAGTGACGAGATCGGACGCCACAGCATCGAGGACGGATTTCCGCTGGGTTAGACGCAACGCCGCGGCCGCAGCTGCATCAGCTGCTCCGGCTCCGGTTGCAGCCGGCATGAGCGAACCAAAGAGCTTCGTGTACAGCGAATAGATGTCAATCTCGCAGGGGACTTGTAGCCCCGCCGACACGCAGGGGAAGCTGGCGCGTCCGGCGTTGATGAGGCGGTAGTTGGCAGCATTGACGCCGCAGTGGATGGTCTTGAACGGCGTAGAGAAGCTGAGTTGCTTGGCAAGAATCTGGTCGATCGACGGACCACCGCCTGCGGGCGCCCCCTTCGAGATGTTGTCCACACCCGAATAGAGCCCGTGCCACCCCCAATCGTGCCCATTGCCCTGCGGCGAGCCTTGCAGGTTCAAGTTCACGCCCTTGATCAATGTCGTCTTCGGTCCCACCGCCGGGTCAGTCAGCAGTTTGTTCAAGATCGGTGAGTCCCAACTGCTTCCAGTTGGCCAATAGCTGTCCTGGTGGGTGCCGTTCGTCTGCATCAGCAGCACTAGGTTGGGCCGTTGCGCCTCTGCCTGGGCGAATGCGTGCTTCAGGAAAGGCGGCACCAGTAGCGTGGAACCCGCCGCGCGCAGCAACGCACGCCTCGAGAACTGAAAACTCCTTGAAGAGGTCATCGGTCTTCCCTTCGCGTCACGAAACTAGGGTCAGTCACGTAGGTCAGGGCCAAGTCCTTGATGTGGGTGCCGCCTGCCTTGAAGGCTTGCGCCCAGCTCTCGACGACGCAGGTGTCGCCAGGCCCGCTCGGGCGGGCTACCGCGAAGGAGAAGAATCGATCGACCAGGCAGGTCGCGAGCGTATCGCTTTGCGCCAACTTGCTGGAAAGCTCCGCGGGGCCCTCGAACAGACCGTCCACGTCGGTACCGGTCAGCTCACCGTGGGAGTCCACTAGCAGGCCGTGCTCCATCGTGCGGAACCGCCCGAGCCCATCCATTTGCTCGAGCCCGAAACCAATCGGATCAAAATTCTGGTGGCAAGCGTTACAGCTCGCTTCGTTCACGTGCGCCTCGAATTTTTGGCGCGTTGTTCGCGTCGTGTCGGCGTCGTCGACAGGGTTATTCACGATGCGATCGAGAGCCGCCTGCGGGGGTGGTGGGACGTCCTGACACAGGAGCTGACGCCGAACGAGAAGTCCTCGCTCGACCGGCCCTGAATGCACGTCGGATGAATGAAATGCCAAGAGCCCTGGCAGCGAGAGCACGCCTTGTCGGTGCTTCGTATCGAGACCCGCGCTCGTTAGGTCTGGACCGTAGATCGTTGCCAAGATGGCAGGGATGTTGGTGCTCGTCGCAGTCATGAATGACGACAAAGTGCCCTCCCCACCCTTGAGCTGAGTGGTCACGAACTGGTCGAACTCCTGCTGCATGGCGGTTGCAAGGTCGGGCGTGAACTCTGGGAAGACGGCGGCCGACTTCGACACGTCAGCGATCGGACCCATGTCGACCCAACCGGTCATGAAGCGGCTCAGCTCGGCCGCCCCGCGCGGAGTCTGCAACAGCCGCTCGGCTTCCTGTCGGATGCCCGTGGCGCTTGCGAGCGCGCCGCTCTCCGCCGCTTTCAGCAGCGTGGCATCGGGTCGGGTGCCGCTCAACAAGAAGGAGAGTTGGGACGCGATCTCGTACGGTGTCAGCGGCACCGCTGCTTGCGACACGACGGCAGCCGCCGACGCTCCAAGCTCGCTGAGGTAGAGCAGATTGGGGGACTGCAAAGCGAGCTCGACCACGAGCCGCACCGAGGTGGCGTAATCCTGTCCGGTACTGGCTACCTGGCTCGCGCGCTCCAGCTCATCCGCAGTCAATGGGCGGCCGTACGCTTTGCTGGTGAATGACTGGATGAAGGCTTGTAGGCAAGCCGCCGAGCCCGCCGCGTTGTCGCAGGGTGCGAGCTGCATCGGGTCGACTTGGCTGGACAAGTTGGCCGCCAAATCAGCCAGAGATTCCTGCAGGGACGCAGAAACGAACAGAAAGCTGTCTTGGTTGTCGAACCCACCCACGCGGGCGTCTGACGGCAGCGCCTTCTGGACGGTGCCACCCGCCGCCGCGCCCAGTAAATCTGTGACGACGTTAACGTACTCGCGCTTCGCAAGTCGTCGGACGCGACGAGTCGTCAGGCCGTCACACGCTCCCGTGACTCCTGGTGGATTTCCGGCACCCGCCGCGCCCACAGCGCCATTGCCACCCAGTCCCGGGCCCGGGGGCGCCGCCGATGCTTCGCCACCTGGCCCCGCGATGGAACCGGTGCAGCCGACGCAAAGACTGGCCAGCAGCCCGCCGAAGGCGGGTACGTGTCGTCGCCAATTTGATGTCATGTTTGACCCGCGAACGGCGCGAGTGGGCACGTCCGTCCGTCTAGTAAGATGGCTGCATTCTCAGAAAACTTGTCGCCCTGCACGCCGGCTCGGCCGCGAGCTAGCGAAACGGCGACCGCGATACGAATTGCGATTTTGACGACAGTAGTGCCGCCTCAAACGGCCCTTTGCCGCCGGCCGTTGTCGCGCGTCTCAGCGGCGTACCACCCGGATGGGTGAGCGATGCAAGGTGCGCTCGCCCTCGAGGTTGACGACGCCGTGCCACGACATCGCCTCTCGAACTGGCTTGGTGTGCTGCTGCGCTGTTCTTGCTGAAACTTTCTTTCGGGCCGCGTCGCGGCGGCGCTACCGCCGATTCCAGATGACACGCACACACAGGGACCATCCGTCCTTGCTCGAGGTAGCGAAAGCTTGCTTGAGTTGGCCATTTCTCGAGGCAAACGAAGTTTTGTGCCAGCACGAATTCCGACAAGCTGGCGCTCACCACGACCATGTTCCTCTACGAGTCACACATCGTGGAGGCCGGATGCCGAAGATTGATCGCTTGTCACGTCGCACCTTGTTGCGAGCCCTGGGGCTCGGTCCCGCCGTCTTACCCATGCTGGCAATCGAGGAAGAAGCCCGAGGCCAGGTACCAGCAGCCAAGGCTGCTCTGATCATCGCCTGGACCAACGGCTGGATGAGCCAAACCAGCGCGACCGGCTGGCCCGCCCCAGGCACCAGCTGGACGTTCAAGCCGTTCCAGGCGGCTTTGGAACCCTACAAGTCCGATCTCATCCTGCTCGACAACATGAACTACCGCTTCGTCCGCGATTCGGTGTCACCTGAGAACACCGGGCACGCCTGCTTTCCTGGCATGTTGACGGGCGAGCTGTTCAAGTCGCCTGGAACCGGTACCTCCAACACCGTCGCGGGCGGCCCCTCCATTGATCAGCACATCGGTTCCAGCCTGGTGAAGGCTGGCTATCCGGGTCTACCAAGCCTGAACCTCGGCGTCTTCATCAAGAGCACCGCGCGACTGTCGTGGCGCGCTGCTGGCGACGCGGTCGTGCCAGCCACCGATCCGTACAAGGTGTTTACGCAAGTGTTCGGCAGCGCCACCCCCGCCCCCGCCGGTGGGATGCCCGACCCGGCCGTCACGCGCGCGCATGACATGAAGAAGAGCATCCTCGACAACGTGATCGCGGACCTGAATCGCTTCTCGGCGCGGGTCGGCACCGAAGACAAAGCCAAGATTGAGGCCCATTTACAGTCCATTCGCGCGATCGAGACCGATCTGGACCGGCAGATGGTGACCCCGAGCGGCAAACCCCCGGTCTTGCCGACCGGCGTCAACACTGGCTCGACCGACGCCTTCGAGGCGACCACCAAGATGATGATCGACATCTCGGTAGCGGCGCTGGCCGCCGATGCGACTCGCGTGGTCGTGCTGCAGCTCGGTGATCAAGGTGACGCCAACGTGATCTTCACCACGCTCGGCTTCAAAGCGGCCGGTACGGGTGACAACACCGGCGACAACAACGGCTTTCACAACATTGCTCACGCGAACGGCGCCGATAAGGACAAGTGCGACACCTGGTTCCAAAGCCAGCTGGCCTACGCCATTGGCGGCATGAAGACGGCCGGTCTGCTCGACCGCGGCGTGATGCTGGCCATGAACAGCATGCGGCACGGCATGCATGAGTTCAACAATGTGCCGGCCTTGATGGCGGGCAACGCCGGCGGTTACTTCAGCACCGGCCGCAGTATCAAGTTGCCGGACAACACAGCCACCAACGGCATCCTGATCGCCTTGGCCAACGCGCTGGGCGTTCCCACCCAATCCTTCGGGCACGCGGCTTATGGCGGCGAGCTCTCCGTGCTGCGCGGCTAGTTCAGAGGGCCCATGTTGAACGCAAAAGCACTCAAGTTTTCGAGTCTCGCAAGTCTCGTCGCGGCCGGCGCCCTGTTGGGCGTCGCATGTACGGCAGACGTCACCGGAAAGGCCCCCGGTTCAGGCCAAAACGGCAGCACCGGCGGCAGTAACAGTATTGCAGGTGGCGGAGCCGGACCCGTCGGGGGCAGTTCTGACTTCGCCAGCCCTCCCAAGGTGCCGGGTGCTCCCGCCGTCGAGGGCGCTGGAACGCTGCCGCTTTTGCGACTCACGCATCGTGAATACTCCAACACCATGGCCGAGCTCCTGGGGGACACCACGAACCCCGGCGCTACGTTCGAACCCGACTCGCCGGGCGTAGCTGGCTATCAAGCCCCCGGTACCGTCGCGACCGAGACCGCTCGCGGCTACATGACGGCTGCCGAGACCTTGGCCGCGACGGCGATCACCTCCAAAAAGCTGGCGATCCCCTGCACGGCACCCGCAGATGCGGCGGCCGAAAAGACCTGCGTTACCTCGCTGGTCCAAGACTTCGGCGCCAAGGCGTACCGCCGCGCGCTGGTCCAAGGCGAAATCGACGATTTGGTCGCGCTGTTTCAGAAGGCGAAGACGCTGGGCTTCAACTTCCAAGACGCCGTGACCCACACGGTCGAGGCCATGCTGCAGTCTCCCAATCTGCTCTATCACTGGGAGATCGCCGATAAGCCGCTCGTGCATGACAAGGACAACGCGGCTTTGGTCGCGCTGACGCCCGACCAATTGGCTTCGCGCCTCTCGTACTTCCTCTGGGAATCTCCGCCGGACGCCGCGCTGCAAATGGCAGCGGCGGCCGGCCAGCTCGCGACGGCGGACGGTCTCAAAGCCCAAGCCGTGCGGCTGCTGGCAGACGACACCCGGGCGCGTCGCGCGTTGTTCAACTTTCATCGTCAGTGGCTGCACGTCGACAACCTCGAAGATCTAGACCCAGGTACCGACCTCGGGCTGCAGCTGGGCCAAGAGCTGGAAAATTTCGTGGCCTCCGTGTTCGTGGCCGGCGACGGTACGCTCAAGAGCTTGCTCACGGCTCCGTACACCTTCGCGAACGCCTCGACAGCGCCCGAGTACGGGCTGACCGCGAATGGTTCGGGGTTCACGCAGGTTCAGCTCGATCCATCGCAGCGCTTGGGCGTGTTGATGCAGGTACCGTTCTTGCGTACCAACGGCATCGCTCCACCGGTGCGACGCGGTCTGGTCGTCTACAAACAGCTCCTGTGTGGTGACGTACCTGCGCCGCCGCCAAATGTACCGAAGCCGGAGCCGGACAGTCCCAGCACCACCACCCGAGAGCGCTTCTCCAAGCACGCTGAACAGGAGTGCGCCACTGGCTGCCACGCCCTGTTCGACCCATGGGGTTTTGCCTTCGAAAACTTCGATCCGCTCGGGCACTACCGTACCCAAGAGAACGGCCAGACCGTCGACGCTTCAGGCCTCGCTCAGCTAAACGGCGTGGTCGGCGGAACGACGCCGAAGCAAGTGGTCGTGCCGTTCAAGAACGGTCTCGAGCTCGTCAACGCCCTGGCGGCGAGCGATGAGGTCAGCTGGTGCGCCTCGCGGCATTGGTCGCGGTACATGCTAGGTCGATTGGAAGGCGATGCCGACGCTGGTGCCATGACCAATGCCTACGTATCCGCCGCCTACCAGGCTGACCGAAGCACGACGCGCCCGTTCTCCGTGAAGGACTTCTTGGTGTCCATTGTCGGCACGAAGGCGTTCCGCTTCAGGACGCCGGCGGCAGGCGAGACCTTGTAGGGCAAGGCGCTTGCCTCTGCTGGCGCTGGAACCACGCGGGAACACAGACAAGTTTTCGAATTCGACGGCCATTGTCAGTGTGCGGGTATGACCGACACGCAAGCCGAGCAGCGCAAAGCCGAGCAAAAGAGCGTGCTGAACGCCGTCCTCGGCGAGATTCAGTCGCTGAATGTCAAGCTGAGCAAGACCGACAAGGACAAGCTCGACGAGTACGCCACGAACTTGCGCGCGGTGGAAGATTCGCTCGACAACATCGGCACGGGGCGCGTCTGCGAGAAGCCCATGCGCCCCGAAGCGTCGGAGGCGCTCAACCAAGAGCGCGGCGTCACCCCGACCACGATCGTGCAAAAGCATACGGAGGTTCTCGTCGAGCTGATGGCGCTGGCGTTCACCTGTGACATCACGCGCTGCATCACGTTCATGCTCGGCAACGGCACGAGCAACAACGACTATCAATTCTTGATTGGCAGCTCGACTCCACACCACGGCACCTCCCACCACCAGGAAAACGCCGGCAAGCTGACCTCACTGACCAAGATCGACACGTGGGAGATCCAGCAGATCGCCAACTTGCTCGGCAAGCTGGACGCATCCACGGATGCCGATGGCCAAACCGTGCTCGACAACACGACGTTCTACATGAGCAGCGACATCGCTGACGGCAACACCCACAACCACTACGACATGCCAATTCTGATGGCAGGTCGCGCTGGCGGGAAGCTCAACGTCGACGGCGCCCACGTCAACTACACGCCAGCCCTGAAGTTTCCGCGCCCGCTCATCGGCGAACGCAGCGACGTTCACACTGGCCGAGCGCTGGTCTCGGTTCTACAGGCGCACGGCATCATGCAAGACACGTTTGGCGAAGCCACTGGCGGTCCGTTGCCCGAGCTGATGAACATTTAATGCGCTCAGTTGGCAAGTTTTGCGTGCACTGACCCCTTGTGGCTCAGATGCAGATCACGTCCAAGTCGCGCGGCCACGGTACCGGTTCGGCGGCTGCGCTCCTGGGGGCTTTGGCAGGAGTTGCACTATTCGGCGGCTGCAGCAGTGACGCGCCTGTCGCAGCTGGCAGCGCCGGCTCGACTTCGACCGGTGGTGCGGGAGCAACCGGCCTCGGCGGCACAACGAGCCCGGGCGGGGCAGCGGTGGGCGGCGCGGCTGGCTCTTCCGCCGGCACGGGCGGGACGGGGGGGGATAGCGGCGGGACTTTGAGTATCGCCGGCGGAGGAACGGGCGGCACCGCACCGGTCCTGCCGAGCTGCTCGCCGATTACCGTTTCGAACACCGCGGTAACACTCATCACTGACTTCAGTGACCCCGGGACTAGCTTCGGCAACTACACCAACAACTTTTCGGCCAGCATTTTTAGCTATCCCGTCACCCAAGACACGACAATGGGCGTGTGGCACGCGACCGGCACGGTGAACAACTATGCGGGTATGGTTTTTGGCCTTAGCTGCAAGTTCGACGTCTCTGCTTTCACCGGCATCAAGTTCGATATCAAGGGTACCTTCGCCCACGGGGCCGCAGCGGGGAGTGGAGGCAGTGACGGTGGCGGCGGCCTAGGCGGTAGCGCTGGTGCGGGCGGTACTGCTGGTGCGAGTGGTACCGCTGGTGCGAGTGGTACCGCTGGTGCGAGTGGTACCGCTGGTGCGGGGGGTACCGCTGGCGCGAGCACCTACGGAGGCGCTGAAACGCCGGTGGTCACGCTGATTGTCGGGACGTCGGCGGACGACGTCGACAGCGCCCACTCATCGAGCTCGCCCACGTGGGGCACGTGCGTGCCCAAAACCAATCAATACGATGGCACTTGTATTTCCCCCTCCAAGGTCATCCAGGTCAGCGCGGATACCCAGACCCGAATTGTCAAATGGGCCGACCTGAGCGGAGGCAAGCCCCAAGCGAGCGTCGATCCGAAGGAAATCACCTCGGTGTCGTGGAGCTTGCCGTGGAACGGCACAGGGCCCGTTTACAACGTCGACATCACGATTGACAACGTCATGTTCACGACCGACTGACGACCTCTGGCGGGCGGCCCGCTCCCGGAGTTGGGCACAATTCGCGCAGTTTCAAGGTGTGCGGGCGCAGCGAAAACCTCGCGTGGGGTCGGGAAATTTTGCGTCAAAGCCCAAGCGTGCGGCTCCGCGCAAATCGCTCGGCTGAGCTTGATCTTCATAGACGTAGTTTCCGCCCCGGAATACGCGCCCGTCGTCAGCCGCTACGGCAAATCGTAGCTGCCCGATTCCTCGCACGCCTCGATCAAGATCACCGCGCGCGCGTGCGGCAAGCCGTCGCGCCTGGCCGCGTTGATCGCCGTCAGCGACGCGAAGATCGCGTAGCCGTCGTCGGCTCCCCCGCGCCCGTAGAGCTTGTCCCCTTCGATGACCGGCTTCCACGGCCCGAGCCCAGCGCGCCAACCGGTCATCTCCGGCTGTTTGTCGAGGTGGCCGTAGAGCAGCACGGTGTCGCCAGCCTTACCGCCAGTGGCGGGCACCTCGATGAAGATCACGGGGGTGCGCTCGCCCAGCCGCACGACCTCCAGGCGCGCGTCCGCGGGCAACTGCGCCTTGGCCCAAGCTGCCAAGAGCGCCACGGCCCGGTCCATGTGCCCGTGGCTTCGCCACTCTGGATCGAAGGCAGGTGACTTGTTCGGAATCTCGATGTACTGAACATGCGTCGGAACAATCGATTTTTCTAGCTCTTCGGCGACCCAAGCTGCCGTGCCTGCGCTGACTTGCATGTCATGACGATACACCAGCCTCGAGCGGGGGGACTTGCAGCGCCTACGTGGCACGAAACTCGCGCGTCGCCGTTCTGTTTGACGCTCAGGGCCGCCGCTAGAGGGCTTCGGGATGCGCAGAGTCTTACTGATCAGGCCCGCGCCGTGCAGAAGCCCAGCCAAAAAGACCCAATCCGGCGTTCGGCTGCGAAGTGAACGAAAGCCAGGATGGCGCCCATGCCGGCGACACCATTGAGCAGCGTGCGCACGTCGGCCGCGTGAAGCTCGCGCAGCATCGAGAAGCCGCAATTCTGGGACAGGGCCCAGTTCAAGGACACAGATAGGTGCCCTTGCTTGAACCTAGTATCGTCGTCTCGTTCGCTGGAGTGGACATGAGGAATGCATACATGTCCGCGACGCCCGAGTCGGACAGGACGGACGGCGGAACGGTATTCATGAACGGGCAGAGCACTTTCCCGCCCTTGCCGATGCCGTTTCGAAGCGCGTTCAGGAAGTCAGCTTCGGTCCAGGAACCGATGCCGAACTTGACCGAGCTGGTGATGTTCGGCCCCTGCCCCCCCTCTGCCATGTTGCCGTGGCAGAGGTTACAGCCACCGGTGACCGTCTTGAAATACATGGCACCGCGCGTCGCGTCACCGCTTCCGGTGCTGGCGCCTGCGGTTCCAGCGCCCGCAGAACCGATAGTGGCCGGAGCATCGCTGCTGCTGCACGCTGGGCTGAGAGCCGACAGCGCGGTAGCGAGAAAGCAAACCACCTCAAAGCGTTGCGCGCGTTTCAAGGCAAGATCGTTTAGTCCGAAAGCAGCCGTAAGCATAGAGGGTTGAGGGGGACAGCTCGAAGAAACCAGCGGCTACGGAACGCAGCGCCTTCGGCCGCAAAAAGGCTGAGATTTTGCCAATCTCGCACGAGTCGGTGCTCGGAGAGGAGTGGTTCGCGAGCTTGGAGGAATTTGACCGGCAGATCGCCGGGGCCGTGGCGTCCGCGGGCCGCCGGCACTGCGGCGGACCGCTCCATCAAGGCAACTACGGGCGGAAGCCGCGAGGCGGGCAGATCGCCGAGGCCCGGGAAGCGTTCAGGCTGCGGCACTCGTTGTGCCTGCGGGCGCGAGGGTTGCCGTAAGCGAGCGCTGCCGCCGTCGCTGCGGTTTCTGGGCCGGCGCGTGTACTTGGAAGCCTTCGTGCTGCTGGCGTCGGCGCTGGCGCTGGCCCTCGAGACCCTGCGCATGGCGAGCGAGGTCACAGGCGTACCAGCGCGCACCCTAGGCCGGTGGCGTAGGTGGTGGACGAAAGCGTTGCCGAGCTCGGCGGTGCCCACGGAAGGCTTCAAACATTCGCACCAGTTGAATTTTTGACGACAACACGCGGCCAGCCGGCTGAGGGTCGCGTCCGCGGAGCATTTAAACGAACCCCACGTGTCAGCCTCGACTCTCGCGCCCGCGAATCAGCGTTAAAGGGGGGGATGTCGAGAAAGGCTTTGTCTAGGATGCGTTCGATGAACATGACCCCACTCTCTCGTCTCGCCCTCGTCGGGTGGCTCAGCCTGTTCGCCGCAGGTGCCTGCAGCAAGCCTTCGAGCAAGGCCAAGCCCCCGGCTTCCGGCTCTCAACCGGTGGCGTCTGCGCCGGCCGCTACGGCGGTCGTGAGCACGGAGCCGGTGAGATACACGTTCTCTTCTTCGCTCGAATCGCCTTCGTCCGAATCGACGATTGGGTTCGTCGGCAGCCAAGTGACCGGCAAGCACGAGGGCTCGTTCGCCGCCTTCACGGGCAGCATCGTCGTGGTTGGGAACAATCCGAATTCCGCCTCGGTCACGGTGGAGATAGACGTCGGCTCGCTACGCGTGGGTGACCCGAAGCTTGCGAAGCGCCTGAAGTCGGCCGACTTCCTTGATGTCGCCAAGTTCCCGAAGGCGCGTTTCGTGTCGACGTCGGTCACAAGCGGTGGTGAGATGGCCGCCACCAACACGGTGATCGGAAACCTAGAGCTACACGGTGTCACCAAACTGATTTCTATTCCTGCCACGGTCCATGTTCGGCCCACTGACGTGGACCTCGACGGGGAGGCTCGCTTCAACCGCAAGGATTTCGGGATCACTTACGCCGGCAAACGTGACGATCTGATCGCAGACGAGGTGCGCGTACCAGTGATCATTCACGCGCAGCGGGCAAGCCAGGACCAACCTCGGTGAGGCGCAAAAGCGCGTCGCGCGCGATGCCCCGCTTCAGTTTGCCTTGTAGCCGCGCCAGAGCCAGTCAGCTGCCTATCGCGAGTGATTGGGGCCCACCGATGGCGGCGGCTTGCGCCGCCGCCACGGGTTGGGCCGTCGCAGCCAAATCCTGAGCAGAACGCGAGTTCCTTGCCTGCCACGCAAGCGGTGCCGGTCGCGCCGGTTTCTCGCCTGGCCTGTGGCTGCTCCGATAGATGGGATGAGTCGGGCGGCGAGACTGAAAAGGTCGTCGCAACCGGCAGCAATCCCGGCGAAGCGGCGTCAGAAGTAGCCGATCTCTCACCGGCGGGTTTCCCTACCGGTGTCTCCACGCGCTCAGAAGGCGCAATAGACGGGAGACCAAAGGAGAGATCGGCCATGCGTAAAATAGCACTCGACCTTGGCGTACGGAAGACGGCCTTTTGCGAGGTCAAAAATGGGGCAGTCGTGCAGCGAGCGACCGTCACCTCGGTCGAAACCTTATCGTCACTGCTGGGGCCAAAGGAGCAACCGGCCGTCGTTGCGATCGAGGCGTGCCGGGAGGCGTGGCATGTGCACGACCTGCTGCGTAGCTGGGGCAACGAGGTCGTGCTCGTCGATACGACCCGCAGCCGGCGCCTCGGCATCGGGCAACACGGCAGAAAGACCGATCGCATCGACGCCGAGGTCTTGGCTTTGGCGCTCGACCGAGGGGGAATTCCGGCGGCGCACGTGCTGTCGCCGCATCGACGCGAGCTCCGACGTTGGCTCGGTGTGCGTCGTGCGCTCGTCGAATCAAGAGCCAACCTCATCACCACTTGCCGAGGGCTGGCGCGCGAGCAAGGGGTCGTGCTTCCCAAGTGCTCCGTCGGGATTTTTGTCCGAAAAGCGCGTCGGGCCGCGGGCAATGTGCTCGCCGTTCTCGAGCCGCTTCTCAAACAGCTCGACGCAATTAACCCTGAGATCGCTGCAGCCGAAGCTAAACTTGCAGAGCTTTGCGAGACCGAGCCCGTCGTCAAACTTCTGATGACGGCGCCAGGGGTAGGGCCGATCATTGCGGCTTGCTTCGTCAGCGTGATCGACGACGCCAAACGTTTTCGCTCTCCTCATCAGGTCGAATCCTATGTCGGTCTAGTGCCTAGCGAAGACAGCTCCGGGGGCAAGCGGCGCCTCGGCGCCATCACCAAGAAAGGCAATCCGTACCTGCGCTCGCTCTTGATCGAAGGCGCCTGGGGCGTGCTCCGTCATCGCGATGCCAAAGAGCCGTTGCGCGTTTGGGCAGAAGCCGTTGCTGAGCGACGCAGCAGAAAAATTGCTGTAACGGCCCTCGCTCGACGCCTTGTCGGTGTGCTCTGGGCCATGTGGCGCGACAGCAAACCCTACGATCCCAAACTTCTCGCGGCGGCCAGTAGCCGTGGCACTCGTCAACTTGCTCACAGCCTGCAAGCGCAGGCACGCACCCTGGAGGTGCACGCCCAACCCTAAACCCTCTCACTGCGCGAAGAGCGCGACAAAAGAGAGCGGCAAGATCGGTCGGTGGATGAGCGCGAAGATCGCGATGGCGCGGAGCCAAGGCTCCGGAAGCCCGGCCGATAGAATGCGCCGCCACCTGCCCCCTCGAACCCCCACCTGCGACCGAGCCTCACACAGGGTCCCACCCAACCCGGCTCGCCCACCGCGCATAGTCGATCGAAAGCCAGTCGCTTCGTCGCCTCAAACCCCATCGACCCCAACTAACGACCCCTGCAGACGGACCCGGAGCCGACAGGACACCTCCATGCCTACTCCTCGAACAAACCGCCCAAAGGCTGACCCAACTTCTAAAAAAAGAGCAATCCGGCGGTTGAACTCAAGCCCGACTCATAGTCGCGATCTGCTCGTGCCAAAGACGGGCGAAATAGCGCTAGTTCTCGCCGTAACCGCGCCAGACCCAGTTCAGCGTTTGGCTGTAGGTCTTCGACTTGACCGAACCGTCGCAGTGGCCGGCGCCCATCGCATACAAGAAACGGTAATGGTAGCCCTGCATCTTGAGGGCGGCTGCCATATTGCGATTGCCGATGACCCAATTGCGGTGCCCAGTCTCGGGGGTGTCATAGCCGTTGTCCATTTCGCCCACCTCCAGGAAGATGCGCAGTGACTTGGGCGGCGCGGCTAGGATCATGGCTGGATACTCCCAGGCACCGAGCGGGTGGTCGGCGGTCATCTGCAGCGCGACGAACGTGCCCGAATACGAGACAATCCGGCGGAAGTCGGCGAACCAGCCCAGTCCCATGGCCGCGGGCGAGCCCGAACTACAGCCATAGGCGGCGCGGTCGTCCGGGTTCGAGGTCAGCTTGAAGCCGGGGTAAGTCGCCTTGATATCCGCATTGGCGGAGACGAGCGGCAGCACCTCGGTGTTGATGAAACGTGAATACGCATCGGACACGGTGTCGTATTCCCCACTGCGGTTCGTGCCCGGCGGCACGAACACGAACACCAGCGGCGGAATGCGCGTGGTCGGATCGGTGTCCTGATAGTGATTCTCGGCGGCAGTCACGATCTCCGGCAAACCCGTGGCTGGCGCATTGCCGTCCGTGATGATGATGAACGCGGCCTCGGTCCCGTCGACGTACTGTTTGCGGATGAAGACCGTGATGGGGCGGCTCCCGCCCGGGTAGATCTGACTCGTTTGCAGCGTGAATTGGAACTTGGCACTGTGCGGCACGTTGCTCGGCTGCACCGTGCCCGCGTACGGAGGCATGATGGTGAAGTCGCCATCGCCGTCGCTGCCCGGGTCACTTCCGCCGCCCGTGGCGCCCATTCCGGAAGCGCCGGCGGTGCCTCCAGCTCCGGCGCTCTGCTGGCTCGCGCCAGAACCGCTGCTCCCGCCCAGCGTGCTCGGTGCGCCAGCGGGGCTCTCAGCAGCCAGGGGGGCAAGAGGAGCACGTTGTAGTTGGCCGCAGCTGCGCCTGGTGCGGCCAGAAGCTCGCAAAGGAAGAACGCGGTGAGCCCCTTAGTGGAGAGTCAGTGCATCATCCAACCCGGGCGCAGTCCAGACCGCCACTGTTTCGGCGGCGCGTGTGGCCCTTCACCCTGCTCTGGTGTGCGTTGAGCCTATTGTTCGTGCTCAGCGCGAGCCGCCCTGCACGCGCTCATGCCAGCGGCATGGCCACCGGAGGTTGTGGCGGCTGTCACACCGGCGGCAAGCCCGCAACCGTGACGATCACGGCCGACCCCATGGCATTGAACCCGGGCCAGATGACCACGCTGACGATCGCGGTTTCACAAACCAACGGCACCAGCGCCGGGTTTTACTTGGATTCGAGCAACGTGGGCACGTTCAACATCGTGGACGCGGGAACCAAGCTGATGGGCCTGGGCGTTACGCAAACGAAGTCACGAATCGGTAGCGGGGGGACAACGACGTTTCAAGTGGGGTGGACCGCGCCGAGCACGCCCGGCGGCGTTGCCTTTTCCGTCTGGGCGAACTCTGCCGACGGTGACGGGCGTTCGAGCGGTGACGGCGAAGGCATCGGCGCGTTTAGCATCCCGTTCGGCTGCACCGGCACCAAGTATTTCCGGGACGCAGATGGGGACGGCGTGGGCGCGGAGTCCTCCGGCTACCTCGTGAGCTGCAGCTGGCCCCAGAACTATGCGGCGCAGGGTGATGACTGCAACGACAACGACCAAGATGTTTACCCGGGCGCGGCCGAGATCTGTGACGGAAAAGACAACGATTGCGACAGACAAATCGACCAGAACCTGCAACCAAGTGCGTTTTGCACCGACACGGACGGTGACGGCCACGGCGTCAGTGGCCAACCCACGGTCACAGGCTGCAAGCCCCCGTTCGGCTACGGGCTGTGCGACAACGACTGCAACGACAAAGATCCAACGATTTATCCGGGCGCAATGGAGGCGTGCAACAACCGTGATGACAATTGCAACGGCCGCGTCGACGAGGACGCGCGGGCGGCCTGTGGGATCGGTTGGTGCGCTCGTTACGCTCAAGGTTGCGACGCAGAGGCGTGCATTCCCGGTCAACCACGCGCCGAAGAATGCAACGCGTTCGATGACGACTGCGATGGGGTCGCGGACAACGGGTCGAACCTGCAATTGTGCGGGCGCGCAGGCTTCGCCTGCAGCAAGGGCGCCTGCATCGCGGACGCAAACGCCGCTGCGAGCCCGGGCGTCAGTGGCAGCGGAAATACGAGCAGCAACGGCACACCCGCGGTCGAGGTTCCTCGGGCTGGCAACTCGTCGGGGTCGTGCGCCGTTGCTCTCCCACCCGCACGGCCGGCTGCTCACTCGCCTTGGCTCGCGGTCATAGTCCTCGGCATTTGCCGAAGGCGGCGCCGTTTTCGGTCACGGATTCAGCGGACCGTAGGCAAACAGACCCTGGTCGGCTTGTTCCGGCTGGGAGGATGCTGAGTACACGAACCAAGTGCCCGCAGCGGTTCGGATGATCTGCGTGTTGATGTCCGGTTGTTCACGTAAGGCTTGCGGTTTCCCCGCGGCACCCGCGATCCTCGTGTATTGGAGCCAAAACGTCGACGAATCGGCGTCCGAACCCTTGAAGAGCACGAAGTCGTCTCCGGCGAGCCAGTAGTCGAGCACGTGCTCTCCGAATTGGAATCGGTCCCCGCAGTCACCTGGTCGCGCGAGCCAGCCTTGCTCCGAACGCGTGCCAGTTCGCTTGTGCTCGATCCATGCCACCCACGCCGCGCTGTCCGTGAACTCGGCGTAGAAGGTTTCGGCCTTGCTGTCGGTGGTGAGCTGACAGGACCCAGACCCATCGTTGTGCGCCACGAGCGCTACCGGGTTGCCCTTCAGCGGTGTGAAGTACAGCGTGTGCTGCAGGTCCGTCGAGACATTGGCGCTGATCGCGCCGCGCTGGAGCTGAAATGACCGGTCAGCGACGCGGGGCTCGAGCATCACGACCGGGGCCAGGGACACGTCCGGAACGCCCGCAACGGCGACTAAACCTCGATCTTCGGACTTGAAGCTCCGGTCGAAGACGCCGATCAGCTCGAAAGAACGCACGAGCGGCGTGAGCTCGACGCTGCCTTGTCCATCGGGAAAATTTGCGACGTGCAAGGTGCCAGTTGCGATGTTCCCCAGACTTCGGTCGTAGCCCGCGAGGTAATAGATGCTCCTGCCGTCGTGGGCGATCTCCCATTCGGAGGCACCGCTCAAAATGGGCGACGGCGCGGCGGCTCCTGCATCACGCACGCGGAGGACTTGCACGGTCTCGGCCGCCCCGAGCGTTGCGACGCTCGAATAGGCCAGGTACTCCCCGTCTGGAGAAAAGCGGAAGCGAAAGCTCAGGTCATCGGGCGCGTGCGCGACGTGTGCTGCGCGGGTGAGCTGACCTTGGTCGGGATCGCTCAGCACTCCCAGCATCAAGTCGAACTCGCGATAGTAAGGCATCGCCAACAGGTTACTGAAGTCTTTGTCGATCGTTGCATTGCTGACGCAGGCAATCGACGTCGAGCGCGGGTTGGCAAAGCAGAACACACCGTGATCGGTCAGCTTCAATGCGGTTTGCCAGCCAGGACGCCAGGCCCAGATCCCACCGTCGTAGGGGTCACGCGTGCTGGCTGGGCCGGAGTGAAAAATCAGCGTGTCTCCTTCGAAGCGTTGCGCGACGGGCTGCGAGTCACCCCAGAACTGATAGTCGACCCAAAGGTCGTCGCTGACCTTCAGGCAGTCCGGGCTCGTGCCGTCGCAGGCAATGGGCGCCTTCGCAGCGATCGCGCGCGTGAAATTCACGACCCACAGCTCCGTGCGCGTGTTGGAGATCGTTCGGCTGAGGGCGCACCAGCGGTCTCCCTCTGTCGACTCCCCTTGCGTGCAGCTGTCACGCAGGTTTCCAACGAGAGCAAACGCACCGACCACCAGGCGCCGATTGAGCGCAGGATCGGCAATCTCCCTCGTCAGCTCGGGAGGAGCGGAGCTGGCGCCGCCGACCGATGCGGCCCCCCCAGGCATTGATGAGGCGAGCCCGCCGTCGGGCTGCATTGCGGCCCCGCCACTGGCCGCTCCCGCGGCCGCATCCGACGTGGCAGGCCATGCGCTCGTTGCCGAGGGGCTGCACGCCGCAACGGAGAGGAATAGGCAACCCAAGTGAGCTCTGCGACTCGAGTCTCTCAGCACGGTCTGCTCCTTAGCGGCTGCAACGAATTTCGATCGCCGATGCGAGCACTCGATAAGCAAAGGGGGCGACGTTGACTAACCTTTCTTGAGCGCGTAGGTAATTTATCGGGGTGGGCCCGAGCTGGCCGTTGCCACTCCTCAACCTCCCCAAGGCCCAGTGAGCCCCCATGAACGGCTTCGGGCCCTCCCGAAGGCCGCTCCGGCGCGCTCAGAAGCCCTGCACCGAAAGTTCGAAGAACGACGCCCAGGTCGGGTGCGTACCAGTGGCGTCGACTGCGGGCGCCGCGTTCGTGACCGTGATGCGTAGGTAGCGAGCCGAAACGCCAGCGGGGACAGGCACGGTTTGAACGGCGCCGGTGCCATTGACGGTCGCTTGTTGGGCGTACACCGCGTCGTTCGACGAGGTCTCGACCACGTAGCTGTATTTGCGGTCCGAGTGCTCGAAGCGAATCGAGACCTGAGTCAGCACGTGAGTCGCGCCGAGATCCAGGCGCCACCATTGGGGGAACGTGCCGTCAGTCGCGCACCAGCGGGTCGTCACGTCGCTGTCGTTGCCCTTGGCCGGATCGTTACCGACCTGCTGACTCGATGCGGTCGCCTTCTTGCCGAGCGCGAGCTCCTGAGTCGAGCCGCCGCCCATGCCGCCGCCGCCCATGCCACTGCCGCCGCCCATGCCACTGCCGCCGCCCATGCCACTGCCGCCCATGCCACTGCCGCCCGTGCCGCTGCCGGCCGTACCGCCGCCGCCCGTGCCGCCGAGCGCGACTCCACCCGAGGCGCCTCCGTCGCTGGGCGAGCCATCGGCTCCACCCGCAGCGGCGCCAGTGGCACCCGCCTCGCCCGGGCCTCCAGACCCGGCTTCGAACACTCCGCCTGCGTCGCCTGCGTCGCTGCCCGCCGTGGCCATCGGGGCACCGCCGCCGGCGCCCGCTACCGCGAGCTTGCCCCCGCTACCGCCATCGCCCGCAGAAATCGGGGAGCTGCCGCTCAGGAACGAGGCATCGTAGACGGAGCACGCAAGCTGGCAGACGCTGGCAAGCGTCGCAACGAGCGCTAGGCGTACACGGCGTTCGCGGCCAAGCCGCAGCAGAGTCCGATCTTTCAAGCCCATGTTTGATCCGAAGCGGCTGGGTCAAAGAGTAAGAGGCTCAGGCGAGTTCCCGTGCGCGAGAGCTACGATGTCGCGTGCCGGCCCAAGACATCGTCACTCGACCAGAACCCTTCTCTCTCACCCACGCCGTTGCTCTCGAACATGGGGCGAACGCAAGTGACGGAAGTGCAGGGTGGTTTCTCAACCTCACCGATTCGTGTTGTTGATTCAGCGGGCGCTTGGCGCTCAGCAAAACTTGCGTCACAGTGATGTCCCCATGCGCTCACTTCACATCGTTGGTCTGGGCTCGCTACTCTGCGTCGCGTTGGCTTGTTCGAACGAGGTCGATAGCACGATCACGCCGGCGTATGGCGCGAGCGGTAGCGTGAACACGTCGGGTGCGGCGACGACGGCGGGCACGCCGAGCAACGGTGGCAGTGTCAGCTTGGGGGGCAGCTTCAGTTTGGGGGTCGACCTCACGGTCGACCAAGGCGGCACGGGCGCCGACGCAGCCGTGCCCGATCTGCCGAGCGACGTGAACGTGATCATCACCGCCGACAACGCGTACGGGTTTGGCTACGGCACTAACACGCAACTGGCTAATTACTTTGGCGGCGTCGAGAATGCCACTTCTGCCGAGATTTTTGACTGTCCAGTGGGCTCGGGACCTGAACAGTACGTAGTGCCGGCGGCTGACGCGAACGCGGGGGGCTTTCTGTACATCATCGGCTACGCAGACCAGCAGTCCACGCAGGGCGTGATCGCGAAGTTCTTCCGCGACGGCGCGCAGGCGGTCTTCACGGGCGTCGGCAAGTGGGAAGCGTGCGCTACTGGTGAAGACTACGATCCTCGATCGGGCGGTCCCGATTTGGCGACCATCAACGCGTACATTGTCAAGTGCAACGCCGGCGCGCTGGACCCGACGACGTCGAGCGTTGGCTGGGTAAACGCGACCGGGACCGCCAATGGCAAGGTCGCCTTCGGCGAAGACAACAGCACGCCTCGCGCCGCGATGGCCGTGCCCGGCAACGAGTTCCGGGTCGCCTGCGAGATTGACCCCACCGCCCACTGGATGTGGTTCGACTGGGAAGCCTCGCGAACGGTAGGCAGCCCGTTCATGTGGCCCGGCGGCGCCGGCAACGTCACTAAAGATTTCATCATCTTCCGTCTCGGTGCCGATCAGATTCCTCGCAAACCGCCCGCCTAGAGAACTAGAGAAAAGGTTTGCTGGTGTGAGCCCCCTTCACTGACGAGATTGGAGCTTCGTTCCGTAGCCGCTGGCGAGCTGCGCCAATTCGCCCATCAGAAGACCTTGAGTCGTACCGTCGCCCACCTGGTCCTGGCCGTTGTAATCCCAACAATGAATTGCAGTGTCCGAACGGGTTGGCGCAAATATTGGCAAGCGCGGCGGTCGGCCACGTGCTTCAGTAGGCACGGAGAGTTGGTTCGCTCGACCACCCCTGAGCTTCCTTGTCCGGCGGCCGGGCTTTGTCCATTGCCGGCTGTTTAGACAAGTTCGGTGATTCTCAAAAGTGTGGCTGTTTAGGGCATTTCCACCGCACCGAGATCGAATGTCTGCAATTTCTGCAAGGTATGAGCCGTGCCGCGCAGTCGGTGTGTCTGGTCGAAGGTGTTCTCCGTCTCGAGCACGGTCGCAGCATCAATCGCAACGCTAGTGCCCTCCAGCAGATGGACCGGCGGGTGATGCTCTCCCACGCCACCTTGGTCGGTGAGCGCCGGGTCCAATCCAGGGTCAACATCAGTTCGAGCGACGCCGCTCAGGCCATCTCCGCCGCGGTCCGGGCCGACCAGCGTCGTGGAATCGCTGCTGCCCAGCAGAGAGTCCTGAAGCCCGTAAAGATCGCCAGAAAAATCGCTCGGTGCAATGCAGACGAACGTACCGTCCGGGTTCGCCCGGGCCATGCAGTTGGCCGCGATGACGCTGCCACCAAGATAGATTCGATTGTTGACGTTTTCGGGAAACAAGTCTTGGTTGGCACCGACCGCGATGCCTGCGCCGGGGAAGGTAGTGCTGCCGTTGAAGGCGATGGTCGAACCAACGATCCGTAAGACGCCGTCGGCGAGTGGCCCCGCATTGTTGGCAAAGCTGATCCCACCGCCGTGTCCACCGTCGGTGAGGTTGTCCGAGATGGTCGAATTCGTGATGCGAGAGGTGCTACTCGACTGAATGTGGATGCCGCCACCCTTCGTCGAATGATTACGCACGATGCTCGAGTTCGACACCGTCAAAAAGTCGATCTGCGATGCGGCATCCCCGTTCGTATCGAAGAAGATACCGCCCCCGCCGTCACCATAGTCGTTGTTGTTGTCGCCCAAGGTAGAATCCACGACGTTCAAGTTGACGTCGGTGGCAACGATCGCACCGTTCGAGAACTGTTCGATCCAGGAGCGCGTCACGTTGACCGTCGCCCCCGCGTCGGGCGTCTCGCCGGAGATCGCGATCCCGCTCGATTGCGTCGCGAGCGCTCGCCCAGCGCCAATCAAGTGCAAATCCTGGAAGTTGATCGCCACCGGCAACCTCGGCGCGACGCCGAACAGGTCGCTCTCGTCCGGACCCCGGATCGTCGCCAGGCTCCCCGGCACTGCGGACCGAATGGTCACCGCGGTCACGAGGTGCAAGGTTGAACGAACCCGGAACACCCCGGAATTGGGGACGACGATGCTGGCGTCACCACCGATACTGCCAGACCAAACGCAGCCGTACTCCGACTTTAGATCGCCGAGCGCGCGGACCGCTTCCTCGAGGCCGCAGTGACCGTCCGTCGCCGGATCGTCAGGACAAGACTCGCTCGTCTCCAGGCCGCACGTCGTGTCGACGACGAGTGTTCGAGCCTCTGTTTCCAACAGGGCTGCTCCTGCTCCTGCTCCTCCGCCAAATGCAATATCGGGTGCTGCTCCGCCGGCGCCGGCAAAGCCCGGCAAAGCAGCTGCCCCTCCGCTCCTCGAATCGGCGTCGGGGCGAGCCCCGCAAGAGCCGCACCACAGCCCTAGAGAGATACCAACCAGCAGACCCTTACGCGAGGGAGTCAGCGATTCCTCGCGCAACGAAAACCGATGTAGTTGAGCCGCGTGGAGGGATCGTATACGTCGAGCACGAACGAATTGAGGTAAGACGAGCTGTCGTAGGAGCTGCCGCCGCGGATCACGCGCTCGGACGTCTCCGGAGGCTGCACGAGTGCAGCGCAGTTGTCGCACGCCGAGTTCGGATACGGCACGTACCAATCCTGGACCCACTCCCAAACGTTACCCGCTAAATCAGACTGACCAAATTTTCCGTCTCCCCGCGGCGACTTGGAGCCCACCGGCGCGACGTAAGTCGCAGGTGAGAACACGGCGAACGAAGCATCGATTGTCTCGTCGCTGGGCGGATTCGACCAAGGGTAAGCGCGCTGCTCGGCGCCTCCCGCTGCCGCGTAGTTCCACTCGGCGTCGGTGGGTAGGCGACCGCCATCCCAAATGCAGAACGCGTTTGCTTCGAACCAAGTCACGCAATTCATGGCCAGCTCATCGCCGCTGTCCCACGTCTGATAGGCGGCATCGCACTGGACGTTCGCGACGAGCGTGTCTCGATCGACGGGCAGGAACCTGTTCCAGGCGGCCTCCCAGCCGGGATCGGAGGCGTTTCTTGGGTTCTTTCCGCTCCCCGCGGCTGGCACCGTCGCTGGATAGTCAAGGGCAAATCGGCGGAACCGGCCCACCGTGACCTCGTAGCTGTCGAGCCAGAAGTCGCCGACCGTCGTGGCAAAGACGGGGTCAGTCTCGTTGTTGAGTTGGAAGGTCCCACCGCGCACTGCTTGAGACGCGCAACATTCCTTGCTGGCGCCGGCGCAGTTTGGCGCCGTTCCTACACAGCCCGGCCGCTTGATAGCCGGGCCGCCCGCGGCACGGGTCGCGTCGGTGCCACACCCCGCTGGCAGCAACAGCGTGACAGCGAGCACCCATGCCGTTACTCGGTTCGCGGCCATGGAATCGTCCGCCTGTCCCGAGGTGTCATCACTCTGTACAAAGGGGCGAAGACGCAACGAACGCTACGTAGGGCGACGCTCGGAGCCCTTTTCGGATAGGGCGCCAATTTTCTGGCCGGGCAGGGCCCACTCGAAGACCGCCCGTAAATTATTAGGAAAAGGACTCCCGAGCAGCCCCCATTGTCTCATTACACGGATGGACGCCAGAGACGCTGCGGTTCCGCGCTGTTGGCAGGCCCGCGTTGGCAGCGCAGAACCGCCGTGTCTCTTGCGTCCATCCGTCCGCGAGCTTCGAACCATTGAGTAATTGCGCTGAAAAGCAACCTGCCTGAGCGCGATGGCCATGAAGAAACGTGTCAGTTCCCGCGCCGCGCAATCCTTCGTTCTGTCGCTCGCGCTGCTTTGGGGCGCCTGCGCGGTCGAGCCACCAGCCGATCCCGCCTCGTCCGCCGCAGGAGTTGGCGGCCAAGCCTCCACCGCAAGCGGCAGCGCAACGGGCGGTGTTGCTGGTGCTCCAACGTCCGCCGGCGTAGCCACGGGCGGCAGCACGGTTTCGTCGTCGGGCGCCCCACCGCTTGGCGGAGCCGCTACGGCTGGCTCGAGCGGCAGTGGCTCCGGCGGCGGCAGCGGGGGGATGATCGCCGGCAGTGGCTCCGGCGGCGCGAGCAACAGCGCCGGAAGTTCGGGCACCGCGAGCGCGGCCGGAGGAGGGCCGATGATACCACCCGGCTGCATGCTTTCGAGCCCGGTGAGCTTCAAAGCCGACGTCGGGCCCTGGCTCAACACTTCGTGCGGCAAAGGCAAAGGCAATGGCTGCCACGTCACCGATGATAGCTCGACCGTCAACTCGCTCTGCCCCGACGGCACGAATAAGTGCGGCTTTAGCCATGCCTACGATTGGATCACTGCCGGCTCGCACAACCAGTTCTGCAAGCAGACGCCCGGGCCGATTCGCTACACCGTGGTGATGGATGTGGTGCGCGGGGCCAACCCGCCCAGCTGCACCAGTACTCGGGTAATGCCGCCCGACGGTCCACCGCTCGACGCGTGCCAGATGGCAGCCCTCGAGGCCTGGTTGACGGAGCCAAAGGTCTTGCAAGTTCACCGTGCCGACGACACCTCGCCGGCTGAGCCCTACTTGATGCCTCCGTTCAACTGACCCGCCCCAGTTCGACGCCCTGGACCGGGCCACTTGGTCCCTGCAGTTGGAACGTCCCAGCGCGCACGGCTTGGGATGCGCAACAAGGGAATCGTCCGCCTGTCCCTAGGTGTCATCGCTTTGTAGAAAGGGACGACGACGCAACGAACGCTGGGTAGAGCGACGCTCCGAGCCCTTTTCGGATAGCGCGCCAATTTTCTGGCCGGCCGGGGCACTCGAAGACCGTCCTGCAATTATCAAGAAAAGTACTCCCGAACGGCGCCCATTGTCTGATTACACGGATGGACGCAAGAGACGCTGCGGTTCCGCGCTGTTGGCGGGCCCGCGTTGGCAGCCGTCAATACGCTGCTAAGCAACTCTCGGCGAACCGATTTTCCGTCCCACTCTTGATGGAGGCTCGCAATATGTCGAATACCATAGCCCGTTTGGGGATTTCCCGGCGCTGGCTCACTCCGTTGTTGCTGGCCAGCTCAGCGTTGGCTTGTACGGGCGTCGTCAGCTCACCGCAGGGTTCTGATGGGCGGACGCCGGACAACAATGGAGGGCCGGGCAGCAACGGCCCTGGCTCGACAGACGGAAGTTCAGCAACGGCCCCCGCACCAGGCGGGCTCTGGACAGCCCCGCCGACGACGAATCTCGACGCAGGTCGCGTGGTCCTCGCTCGCTTGAACAATACGCAATACGACAACACGGTTCGTGACCTGCTGGGTACTATGACCCAACCCAGCCGAACCTACATGGTTCCGGAAGACGAGATCAACGAGCTGTTCGACACCAACGGGCAGACTCTGGTTTTTTCGGACCTGAAGTTTGCGCAACTCGATGCAGCTGCCGAGGGCCTGGTCGCCGAGCTGGTAGGCCGCCCCGCAAGCGATCCCGTTCGCACTCGCGTGATCAGCTGTCAGCCCACGCTCAGCAACATGTCGATGTGCCTTACGAGCATCTTGACGCCATTCCTGGCAAAAGCTTACCGGCGTCCGGTCACGGCCGACGAGGTGACCCCGTTCGTCACACTGGGTACGTCGATCGCAACGGCGCACAACGATCCGACGCCAGGCCTCTCCGGAGCGTTGCAGGCGGTCTTGCTCTCGCCCAACTTCTTGTTTCGGGTCGAGCGCTCAGCCGTCATCGGTTCAACGACGCCGGTTAAGGTTACCGACTACGAGTTAGCGACGCGCTTGTCGTACTTCATTGGCTCCACCATGCCGGACCCACAGTTGACGGCGGCAGCGGCAGCGGCGCAACTGACGGCTGGTGCGGCAAGCTACGACGCTCAAATCGATCGCCTGCTCGCCGACCCAGGGAAATTGACCGCTTTCGTGCAAAATTTCGGCGCGCGTTGGTTGTCGCTACTCGATACGGCTCTGGTGGCACCAGATGACCAAATCTTTCCTGCCGGTCAGTACAGCGATTCGCTTCGACTGTCGGCTCCGCAAGAGACCAGTCTGTTCTTTGCGGACCTCATCACGGAAAATTTGCCGCTGCCCGCTCTGCTCACGGCGAATTTCAGCTTCGTCGACGATAGTTTGGCGAAGCATTACGGTCTGACCAGTCCGGGCGTGACGGGTTTCTCGAAGGTTACCTTTCCTGCGGATGCTCACCGCATGGGGCTGCTCACGCAGGAGACGTTCCTGACAGTCAATTCTCTCCCCGCGCGAACGTCACCGGTCAAACGCGGCGTCTGGGTGCTCGAGAATCTACTGTGCGATGGCACTCCCGCGCCTCCTCCCGGAATTCCGGCCCTGCCAGCCGAAGGCTCCGGCACAGTGCGACAAGTCCTCGAGCAGCACCGTGAACAAGCCTACTGTGCGAGTTGCCACAATCTGATCGACCCCCTCGGGGTGACGCTCGAGAACTACGACGCCATCGGCAAGTACCGTCTCCAGGACAACGGCATCGATATCAACGCCAAGATCGCGACGCTGGACGGGACGATGTTAGACGGGGCAACTTCCCTTGCCAACTACGTGGCCAATGACCCGCGCTTGACCTGGTGCCTGACCAAGCAGGTCATGACCTTCGGTGTGGGGCGAAGCTTCGAACAGCCGGACGGCCGCGGCTACATTCGAGGGGTCGCAGATCAAATTGGCGCGAAACCTACTTGGACTGATCTGATCAAGGCCATCGCACACAGCGAGGCTTTCCTCACCGCCCGCGGCGAGGCCTTGTGAACCGCCCATCAATGCGAAACTGGAGAGCTCGATGACCGCAAAGATTTCACGTCGTGTGGTGCTCAAGGGAGCCGGTGGTGTCGCTCTGGCGCTTCCCTTCTTGGAGTCCGCTTTCTGGACCCGGCGCGCTGGCGCTCAGGCCATGGCCTTCCCCAAGCGCTTCATGGCCTGGTTCATCCCGAATGGCATGAACATGCAAACCTGGACGCCGGTTCTGGGCAGCCAAGCTGGCGTAACCGATTGGGTGGCAACGCCGGCTACGACACCGCTCGAGGTGATTCGCAAGAAGATCTTGATCGTGTCGGGTACCGACAACCAGGCGCTCAGTGTTCCAGGCAATCCTCCCGGTGATCACGGGGCGGGCACGGGGATCTTCCTGAATGGGATTTCCGTCAATGGCAACCTGACTTCCAAAGTACGGACGAGCGTGGATCAGCTCATGTTGCCGGTGCTGAATCCGGCCGGCGGCGCCCAGACGAAGTTCCCGGTGCTGAACCTCGGCCTGCAAGGCGACAATGGTTTGTGCGATCGGGTCGACTGCACGTTCTCGCGCGCGATATCTTGGATCAAGGGAGCACCGCAACCGAACATTTATGATCCTGGTCTCCTCTGGGACAAGCTGTTCAAGGGGTTCGTTGCCCCCTCCATGTCAGGCGCCGCGCCGGACGCCGCTGCCCTTGCCGCCAAGCAACGCGTAGCAGACCGGACCAGCATTCTGGATCTGGTCAAGGGCCAGGCAGACACCCTGGGGACCAAGTTGAGTCCCTCGGACAAGATCAAGCTGGACCAGTTCAGCGCGTCCGTGCGCGCGCTCGAACTCCAAATCCAGAACATGTCGTCGAGCCCGCTGGCAGCGGGTTGTACACCGAATACTCGACCGACGGCCGGAGAGACCTTGAACTTCGATCGTGGTGTGACACCCAGCACGATTTTGCAGAACCATATGCCGATGTTCGTCGAACTGATGCGCCTGGCCCTGCAATGCGACATGACTCGCGCGATTACCTTCATGCTCGGCAACGGCACGAGCAACAACGACTACAACTTCCTAACCGGAAGTTCATCGCCGCACCATGCGACTTCCCATCACGACGGTGACGCTGCCAAGCTCAAGAAGTTGACCCAAATCAACACCTGGGAAGTGCAGCAGGCTGCCACGCTGCTCGCGGCGATGGACCAGATACAAGAGGGCGACGGCACACTCCTGGACCACACCACGTTCTATCTGGGAAGCGACATCAGCGATGGCGCGACTCACAATCACTGGGATATGCCCGTATTCATCGCGGGCGGGGGTGCCGGCAAGATGAAGATCGACGGTCGCCATATCAACTACGTAACCCATGCGAGCACCCCGCGACAGCTGGTAGGTCCGAAGGGCGGCCCGGTCACGGGGCGCATCCTTCTGTCGATTATGGCAGCTCACGGCATGACTGAGGACACGCTGGGCATGGTGACGGGCGGACCGCTTCCAGAGTTGATGGCATAATTCGTCCTCGAATTCAGCATCGGCCGGTCGAAAAGACGCCGGCCGGTGCTGTTGTCTGCGCCACCTGGTCGCTGTAACGCTGTAACGCTGTTACAAGCCTTCCAGTCGCGCTCCTTCAAGGTGTGCGAGCGCAGCGAAAACCGCGAGTCGGGTCGGGAAACTTGGCGTCAAAGCCCAAGCGCGCGGCTCCGCGCAAATCGCTCTGCTGAGCTTGATCGTCGTAGAGGTAGTTTCCGCCGCGGAATACACGTCCATCGTCATCCGCGACGGCGAGATTGGCGCAGTTGTCGCAGGTGCCGGAGCTGTAAGGCGCATAGGCATCCAACGTCCATTCCCAAACACTCCCGGCCAAGTCGAGCTGTCCAAAGCGACCCGCGCCAGCACTCACGCTACCAACGACGGGTAGGTCGGCGTCGGTGCAGCCTACTTGGCCGTCGAAAAGGCAGCCGTAGACCGCGAGCTCGGGCGTGGGCAGCGTTTTGCCCCAAGGGTACGGGCGCTGTTCATCTCCGCCCACGGCTGCAAACTCCCACTCGGACTCGGTCGGCAGCCGCTTCCCATCCCCAATGCAGAACGCGAAGGCTTGGTACCAGGTGACGCAGGTGATAGGCCGAGCTTCGGATGTACCTGGCACGTCGGTCCAAGGACCGCCGCATTCGCTTACGGACATCGCGAAGTTGAGGCTGTCCTGGCCGTTCCATGCCGATTGCCAGCCGCTTCCCGGGATCAAAGGATGGGTACCCGCACCGTCCGGAAACCCGTCTCCGCTGAAGCCGGCGAGGAATTTGCGGAAGCGGCCCACGGTCACTTCATACTTGTCCAACATGAACGGTGCAATGACCGCCGGGTGGCTCGGTTGCTCGTTCGCAAATCCAATCTCCGCAGCGGAGCCCATCGCGAACGTCCCACCAGGTACCGCCAGCTCGTCCGAACAAGGAGGAGAGAAACCGTCGACTGCACATGGTCGAGGAGCGACCGGGAGCGAGAGTTTGCTTTGCGTCAGTTGTTCGTCACCATCGGCCTCGACTACCGCGAGCGTGATCGCGTAGGAACCTACGTAGGGAACGAAAAAACTGGCACGAAGCGCCGCGGGCTCGGGCTCGAGGGGCAAGTAGTTTCCGGCCTCATCGAGCGCATTCCAGAAAGTCGAGATCGCCTGCCCCTCAGGATCGAAGCTACCCGCCGCCGACAGGTAAATCGTCGAGCGCGGCGGCGGCCAATCGCTTGGGAGAACGTCTGCGGTGAACGGGTAGTCGTCCGGATCCGCTGGGAGATTGACGTTGAAACGGATGCTAGCGACGGGTGGCAAGTCCTGGATTGGTGGTTCGCAAGGCGGCTCAGCGCGAGGACGGCCGGTGTTGGAAACGGCGGCGCAATCAGCTGCTGGCAGTGAAGCCGATCGCGGCGACGAACACGCCGTCAATATGAGATAGACCGCTAGAGTCGCGCGCGCTGAACTGAGCGTTTGGGGGCAACTCGGCGGCGCCTGATCGTTCACCTCCCGCAGTCGTGGCAACGAACCCAAAGGCCGGCGCGGGCGTTTCCGTCCGTCACACCGCGGGTTGCTGCGCACACACTCAGCCCGTCTTCTCGCGGATTTGTCGATCGCTGTCATGCCATTTTGCCCGCTCACACGAGGCCAGCCTTTGCCTCGTGTGAGCGTGAGCTGCGCGTGGCGCTGAGCCGAGGATACCATGACGCGGCCACGTCGGCGTCCTAACGGCGGTCTTCGTGCGCGATGTCGTGCGCATAGGTGAAGTGTTCGTCACCGTTCAGGGTTGCCGTTGCGCAGGAGCGCGCTTCGCAGTCGCATGACAGACAACCGACAGCCGCAAGGCCCGTCGAGCATGAGGGTCTTTTCTGATACCAGAACGAATCTTCCGTTCAGTTTTTTGGGCCCCTGCCCCTGTACTAGCTGAGTGCCGAGGATGCACCTACGCAGGTGACAGCCCCATGACTAGATTCGAAAGCTGTTGTATTTTTGTGCCCATTTTCGGCTTAGCGGTCCAGCTCGGCGGTTTGAGTTCTGCACGCGCACAGCAGTTTTTGCCGAACAAGTACACGGACCCTCAGACCAACGAGGTCCTCGAATACAACGTGGTGCAGCCGCCCGGCTACGATGCGGCGGCAGAGACGAAATATCCGCTCTGGGTTTGCCTGCACGCTGCCAACAATACGAATCCCCCGAACCGGACGCTGAGCTCTGACGGCAAGTGCTACGTGGGCGCCTTTACCGACCCGAAGAATCCCGCGTTTTTCATGGTGCCGATCTCCCAGACGAACATGTCAGGCTGGGGTGACGCGGGCATGAACAGTCCCATCAGTCAGCCCGAAAAATTCGAGGGTCGACTGACCGTGGTCGTCATCAAAGAGCTGATGGGCAAGTACAAGATTGACGCGGATCGCTTGTACATCGCCGGCCCGTCGATGGGCGCGCGCGGCACTTGGGACATCATCCGCAGAAATCCCACGATGTTTGCTGCGGCGGGCCCCGCGGCAGGCCCCGCGGATCCTAGGGATGCCGAACTCTACGCAAGCCAGAACATCTGGGCCATCAATGGCTCGAATGACTCGACGTCTGCCGAAAACACGGCCGCGATCGACGCCATCCGAGCAATCGGGGGCAATCCGATCTACACGCTGCTGCAAAACCGCGGGCATGACACGTGGCGCTCCGTCTTCAATGACCCGCAGTTCGTCGCGTGGATGTACGCGCAACGTCGAGGCGTGCCTTGGTGGTCACACGATCCGCCCGCGCCGACCACCCTCAAGGCCGATCCGCAGAACGGTTCGACGACGCTCGTCGGTGGCGTGTCGACCGTTCCCCCGAAAGGCCTGGGTCCCACAACTCCCTTCCCGGGCACGAGTAGCGCAAGTGGTGGGGGCGGCGCCGGAGGCGCAGCTGGGTCGGCTGCCGTTGGTCTCGCGGGTCAATCGAGCAACGCGGCGACAGAGGCCGGCGGCGGTGGTGGGACTTCGACCGGGACCGCAGGTGCTGCGGTCGTGACAGCTGGCAACGTGGGCGCAGCCGGCGGCAGCGCGCTCAGCGCGGCCGGTAGCTCAGCGGTTACCACCCCGGACCTTGCGGCTACGCAAACCAGTCAGGACGAAAGCGGTTGCGCCTACGCGCCTCAGCGCCGAGCCGATGTTGATTTGCTGGGAAGCCTGACGTTGGTGGCACTGGTCAGCATTCGCCGCATTCGTCGGCGAGACAAACCTTGTCTGGCGCCGTGCGCATGACGTGGCCTGCAGTGGCCGTCCGCGTGGCCGTTGGCCGGAATTCGCAACGGCATTTCTCGCCCCTCGCGGTCGGGGCTCGAACGCTCGGATAGACCTTGTCACATGGCAAGCTCAGCGTGACCGCTGCCCTTGCGTCGCTCCGGGGGGCGAACAAAACAGACAAGGTTTCGAAGTCGAGCACCATTGTTTGTCTTGAACCTTTGTGCTTGCGGCGGCGCCCTTGCTCGAAAGACGGCGAGTCGTGTCTGTGTAGCCACGGGCGACATCTATGAGAAACTCCATGTCAGATACGCACATCCTGCTCAGCGTGGCCGTGCTCGCCGTCGTGGCCTGCAGCGACCCTGGCGAGGGTACCCCTCTGGACCCCAATGGCCCGTCCGCGGGCTCGAACTCCGTAGGCGGTGGCAGCGTGAGCTCCACCACGGCAGGCGCGAGCAGCGGCGGAACAAGCTCGCCGGGAAGCGGTGGCGTCGCCGGCTCCGCCAGCCAGGGAGGCAGCACCAGCGGCGCCGGGCAGGGCGCGCTCGGCGGCACCAGCAGCGCCGGGCAAGGCGCGCTCGGCGGCACCAGCAGCGCGGGTGCACCCGCCGGGGGTGGCAGCAGCGGTGACCCGTTGGCGTCGGGCGGCCCGACCAAATGTCCACTCACAGGCAGCATGCTGTGCGACGGTTTCGAAGGCCCCGCGCCCGGAGCGGCTGGTAGCGAGTTCAAGTTCGAGTTGGGCGCGGGCTCAACCGGGGTCGTTGACACGACCAAGGCCTTCCGCGGCATGAGCTCTGTCCACATCAAGACCAACGGTGCGCAAGGGTTCATCACGGAGACGTCCACCTTCACCGGCACCACGGCCGCGACCAATAACAACCAGTGGGGGCGCATCTGGATTTGGTTCGAGACCAAAGCCGCTCCCCAAAGCCACGACGTCTTCATTCGACTCGAAGATACCGCTAGCAGCCTGGAGTCCGCGCAGCTGCATGTCGCGGGTGGCAGTCGCGGGCAGCTGGCCTCCGAGATCCGTTCGGGCTCCGACCTTTACCACCCTAAGATCATCGATCCCGTCCCCAAGCCGCTGCCGGACGGCACTGTAGGGTTCCCGCTCGCACAGCCCAAGTGGCAGTGTTGGGAATGGCACACGATGGCGGACAACAGCCTCGATTTTTACATCGATGGTGTCGAGTACACGAAGATGAAGGTGGTTGCGGCCGATAAGTGGCCCTTCCCGATCTTCAAGAAGCTCTATCTCGGGTTCATGCAATTCGGCACCACACCAGCGACCGAGCTGTGGATTGACGAGGTTGCCCTGTCCTCCGAACGGGTTGGCTGCGGCAACTAGCGCACCGCATGTGACCTGCGGTCAACAAGCGCTTCCGCGATTGTCCGCTACGCGGCACGCGGTGCCCTAGCATCTTTCCCCTGGGGCTGCGCCCCAGACCCCCGATTGCTTCGCAATCGCTAGTGCAGCGCGGTCAAACTCTATTGTCTCTATCTCGCGTGCGCTGCACGAGCGACCTCGGGAAACCGAAAGGCGAACTGTGTCCAATCGCCCAGTTCGCTCCCGTGTTACCGCTTCGTTCAGGGCACGATGGGGAGGAGCGACCAGCGTTGGTTGTCAGCGCCGTTGCAGACGTATTGCTGGATCGGAGTCCCGTCGTCGGGCAACTTGCCGCCGACGTCCGCGCACTTGCTGGATAGAGCATTGATCAGGATGACCCCCCCGTCGTGCTGCGGAACCGCCAACCACTTCTGACCTTTGGCGTCAGAGCATTCGAGCCTCACCAGCAGGGCGCGGTTTTCGAGCGCGTCTCCCTCGACTGCCACACACGACTGCCAGCCTGAGACCGCGATACTGTAGTAGCCGGCGCCGGCGTCGCGGAAGTCGAAAATTTGCTCACTGTCGCCCTTGGCGCAGGTAAGTTGCTGCAATGAAACGTTGGCTGCGGCGGTGAGAACCCCGCTGGCGGCCATGCACTTGGAGCTATGGGCGGCGATGAGCTGGTAGGTCCCAACCAGCGCTCCTGGCTCCTCGCTGGGACCACCTGAGCTGGCGCCGGCTTGGGTTTCACCCCCCTGACCGCTGCTCGCGACCGTGCCGGCG